>Ga0187765_10000572_pt1 | contig 13591 bp, 14 predicted proteins | sample 0216_QUI02_MP05__3_FD_133018 | JGI IMG/M metagenome (GOLD analysis project Ga0187765, IMG submission 133018) | Tropical peat soil microbial communities from peatlands in Department of Meta, Colombia - 0216_QUI02_MP05_10_MG | ecosystem: Environmental > Terrestrial > Soil > Wetlands > Peat ...
CAGCGCGCGAGCAATCGCCAGCATCTGCTGCTCGCCGCCGGAAAGGCGGTTGCCGCGCTGGTGTCGCCGCTCGGCGAGGCGCGGAAACAACTCGTAGACTCGCGGCAGGGTCCAGCGCCCCGGCCGCGCACTAACCGAGAGGTTCTCCTCGGCGGAGAGCGAAGGAAATATATCGCGTTCTTGTGCCACCCAGCCGATACCCAGCAGTGCCCGACGGTGTGCCGCAAGCGCCGCCACATCGTGGCCGCGCCAGCGCACCGCGCCCCCATGCATCCGCGTCAAGCCCATGATGGTGAGCAGCAGGCTCGTCTTGCCGACGCCGTTGCGGCCCAGGATCGCAAGGCTGCCACCCTCGTGGATCGCGAGCGATATCTCTTCCAGCACTACCGAGGGGCCGTAGCCCGCGCTTACGCGATCGAGCGAGAGGAGCGGGTCAGGCACGGATTTCAGTCCCCCCGAGATAGACCGCGCGCACCTCGGGGTCGCTCGCTATCTCCGCGGGCGGGCCTTCGGCCAAAATGCGGCCGCCCGCCATCACGATGATGCGGCTCGCGAAGCGGAAGACCAGATGCATGTCGTGCTCGATGAAGAGCACCGCAATCTCTCCGGGGAGCGCCGCGATCACCTCGAAGAGCTCGGCGCTCTCCGCGGCCGGGACGCCGGCCGCCGGCTCGTCCAGCAGCAGCACCTTGGGCCTGGTCGCGAGCGCCAGCGCGATTTCCAGGAGGCGCTGGCGCCCATAGGAAAGCTCGCGGGTCGGACGAACGCAATCGTCGGCGAGATTAAGGCGCCGCAGCAGCGTGTGCGCCTCGTCGATTGCTTCGCCGCAGGCGCTGAGCTTTCGACGCCAATTGGGGGCGAGCCCGACGCGCTCGGCAACCGCCAGGGTCACCGATTCGAGCGCGGTCAGTCCCGGGAACAGCGCGTTGATCTGGAAGGTGCGCGCGAGGCCACGCTTGACGCGCCGGTCGGGATCAAGCCCGGTGATCTCGGCGCCGCCCAGGTAGACCCGCCCGTGATCCGGCCGCACGATACCGGTCAGCAGATTGATCAGCGTGGTCTTGCCCGCGCCGTTGGGCCCGATCAACGCGTAGCGCGCGCCTTCCGGCAAGGTGAAGCTCACGGCATCGGCGACGCGCAGCGAGCCGTAATTCTTCATGAGGGTATCCGCCCTAAGCGCCGGAACGCTCAACTTCCCCTCCCAATCCGCGTCCATAGCTTTGCGACGCCGCCGACGATGCCGCCGGGGATGAACAGCACCACCAAGATCAGCAGCAAGCCGATCCAGAAGAACCAGTACTGCGGATTCATATCGGCGAGCTGATCGCGCGCCACCAAGAACAGGATCGAGCCGACGATGCCGCCGTAAAGCCGCCCGGTGCCGCCCAATACCAACATGATCAGCACTTCCGCCGAGCGCTGAAACCCCAGCGCTTCGAGCGCCACCGAGCCAATAGTTTGCGTGAGCAGCGCGCCCGCGACGCCCGCGTAGAAAGCGGCGATCGTGTAGATGGTACGCAGACGCCTCCGGTTTGGCGTGCCAAGCGCGGGCATGCGCGCGGCATTCTCGCGCAAGCCCCTGAGGCTCAGTCCAAATGGGGATTGCACGATCCGCCGCGCCGCCAGGAACAGCAGAAGCAGCACGGCGAATGCATAAAGAAATGCCGTGCGCCCATAAAGATCGAAAGTGAAGCGGCCGAAGAGCGGTAGCACGGCAATTTCGTGCAGGCCGTCATTGCCGCCGGTGAGCCATCCCAGCTGATTGGCAGCCTCGCCAAGCAGCACACCCATGCCTAGGGTCACCATCAAGAGTGCGAGCCGGCTCACCTTGACGATCAGGAGCGCCGCGACGTAGCCGGCGGCGGCCGCGACTGCGCCCGAGAGCAGCAGGCCCGAGAAGGGTTCGCGCCAACCCCACCGCTGCACCAATATGGCCGCGAAATAGGCACCGATGCCGAAGAACGCCGCGTGCCCCAGCGAGATCACGCCGGCATAGCCGAGGATCAGATCGAGCGAAAGCGCGAACAGCGCGGCGATCGCGATCTGACTCGCGAGCGCGAGGTATGTGGGGAACAACAGGTAGGGCAGCAGGAGCACGAGCCAGAACGCCGCCTCATACCAACGCCAACGCAATGGCTCCGCGATGGCGCGCCGCGGGTCGGTCGTGATGGGCGTGGCCACGCTCTAGACCCTTCGCCCGAACAATCCCGCCGGGCGCCAGAGCAGCAGTGCCACCATTACCGCGTAGATGATGAAGGCACCTGCCTCCGGCACATAATACTTGCCGGCCACATCACTGATCCCGAGCAGCACGGCAGCCGCGAAAGTGCCGCCGACCGAGCCGAGACCGCCCACCGACACCACCAGCAGTACATAGACCAGGTACTTGGTCGCGAAGTTGGGATCGAGGCCGACCATATTGATGGCGAGCGCACCGCCGAGACCGGCAAGTCCGCTGCCGACCGCGAAAGTGAGCGCGAACACCCGATTCACGTCGATTCCGAGTCCGCGCGCCATGCGCTGATTGTCGACGGCGGCACGTATCTGCGCACCGAAACGGGTGCGTTCGAGACCGAACACCAGCGCGACCGCGATCACGGCGCCCACGGCGATCAGGAACAGCCGGTAATATCCGAGGTCGATGCCGAAGGGCGAGAAGCGGCCGAAGAGATAGGGCGGAAGATTGACCCCCTGCTGCTGGGTTCCCCAAAGATAGGCGCAGCTTGCGATCGCCATCAGCACCAGGCCGATGGTCAGCAGCACCTGATCCAGCTCGCCCGCGAGGTAGAGAGGCCGATAGAGAGTCCGCTCGAAGATCGTACTGAACGCGCCCACCAGCACGAAGGCGATCGGCAGGGTCGCTAGGAACGGCACGCCCGCGCGCTGCATCAAGGTGACCGAAAGGTATCCGCCCAGCATCGCGAACGCGCTGTGCGCGAGATTCACGAATCCCATCAGCCCCATAGTGACGGAAAGCCCGACCGACAGCACGAATAGCAGCATGCCGTACGCCAGTCCGTCGAACAGCACGCCGAGAAGGTGCGTCATTCCTCCGTTAAGCCCTCAGGCGCGACCGAGTTACTTTCCGGGATCCTTCACGTTCTCGATCTTGTCGAACTCCGCATTGACGAGCTTGCCGTCCACCCGCTCGACCCTGCGAATGTAGACGGTCTGAATCACGTCGCGGGTTTCAGGATCGATCACGATCGGACCGCGAGGGCTCTCGATCCTGAGACCCTTGAAAGCCTCCATCACCTTCTCCGGATCGCTGACGTCGCCCTTGAGTTTCTCGATGACGGCATAGATCGCAGCCATTCCGTCATAACCGCCGACCGCCAGAAAATCCGGACGAAGCGCGCCATACTCCTTGGCGAAAGCTGCGACGAATTGCTTGTTGAGCTGGGAATCGTGCGCATAGGAGTAGTGGTGCGAGGTGATGAGGCCCAACGCCGCGTCGCCCTCTTGTTCCAGCACAGCATCTTCGGTCACGTCGCCGGTCGCGATGATCTTGATGGTGGAGGTGGTGAGACCGCGCTCCGCGAAAGTCTTCATAAGCTGCGTCGGCTGGTCATTCGAGGGCACGAACACGAATATCGCCTGGGGACCAAGGTCCTTCACCTTCTGGGCATAGGCGGAGAATTCCGGGCTGGTGAGCGGCATGCGAACACTGCCCACCACCGTGCCGCCATTCGCTTCAAACGCCTTCTTGAAGGAGTTCTCGGCATCGATTCCGGGCCCGTAATCCGAAACCATGGTGTAGGCCTGCTTGACGCCGTTCTTCGTGGCCCAGACCGCCAGCGGTGCCGTCACCTGCGGCACGGTGAAGGAGACACGCACGAAATAGGGGGATTTGGTGGTGATGATTGAGGTCGCGGCGTTCATGATCACGGTCGGCTTCTTCGCCTGGGTGATCACGTCTGCAACGGCAAGCGCGTTCGGCGTGACCACGAAACCCATGAGGAAGTCGACGTTGTCGCGCACGATCAATTCTTGCGCGAGGCGCTTCGCCTCCTCCGGCTTGGGACCACCGGTGTCGCGGCGGATGATCTCGATCTTCTTACCGGCAACCGTGTCGCCATGCTCCTTCATGTAGAGCTTGATGCCGTCGTCCATCTCGCGCGAGGCGTCGGCGAAGGCGCCGGAGAATTCCGCGACGAAGCCGATCTTGATGGTGTCGGCCGCGTGGGCCGACGGCGCCCATGCGGCCAGCGCCGCCAGCGCGAGACCGCCGAGCAGCCCGGATGCGATTCGATGCATTCTATCCTCCCTACAGCCCTGTTCTCCCGGCATTTGCGCCGGCCAGGCATCGCACGCCGCAAGCCGCAGCGCGCAAGGACGGTAGGAGTGGCCGGATCGTGGGTCAACCGGATTGTCCGGTCACCCACCAATTCTTGGTGCTACTCGGCGGGAATCGAGCAGACGGCGTCCTCGTAGTTGCCCGCGCCCATCTCGCCGGAGGCGAAGATCCGGTGTGACGCGATCCACTCGAAGGACTCCTTGAAGACCTCTTTGGTGTAGGGCTCGAACACCAACCGCTCGCCCGGACCCCAACGTCGCGTATCCACCATATCGATGAAACGCGGGGGAAATTCCTTTTTATAATAGTGCGTGTAGCGGTCCGGGCGCAGATCGATATCGCGTTGCGCGCGCCGGAGCGCGCGGAAATACCGCCGCACATCCTCGGGATCGGCCGTCCCCGTCAGCATCGCCGCGATCATGAAGGTGGTGTCGATGATCTTGCGGAAGCCCAGTTGCTCCAGAAAATAGTAGGGCCCGCTGAAAACCGCGACCGCCGGAACCCTGCGGTCGATCAAAAGCTCCATGCGCTTGAACAGCAGGCCGTCGGCGAAGGACAGCTTGATGCTTTCGAGCGGCATGTACTGCTCCAGCGCCTGGATCGAGGAGTAGTGGCTGCCGGACTGGAAGCCCACGGAGATCGGCACACCCGCAAGCTCGCTGGGATCGTGAATTGCCGACTCCGGCGGCACGAATATCCCGGAGGGTGCGACGGAATAAGCGTCGGCGTAAAGCTTGCCGTGGCCGACCGACGACGCCACGTTCACGGTCCAGTGACAGGCGCAGCTCACGTCACTGCTGCGCCCGCGCTCGATGGTCTGATAGGCCCCGACCTTGTCGCCGAGGTCATGCCGCTTGCCGTCCTTGGAAACCAGTTCGTCGCGGAATTCGTAGTCGAGGCCTTCGGCGGCAAAATAACCCTTCTCCTCGGCAACCCATTCCTGCAGCCGCATGTGCGGCGCGATTACGAACCTGGCCATGACGCTTCCTCCGAAACCAGTTTGGTTGCTACCCGACCGACCGTCCGGAATCCGGCGGCCCCGGGGCCTCGGCAATCCACTCCCCCAATAGCGTGTAGGCTACTGCGAGAACGGTCGGTCCGATGAAGATGCCGACCAACCCAAACGCGATCAAGCCCCCGACGACGCCCACGAGGATCAGCAGGAATGGAAGGTCCACGCCCTTCCGAATCAGTATCGGACGCAGGACGTTGTCGAGGGTCATCGCGACGAGGCTGAAGACCAGAAGGACGGTGGCCAGCAGCGGATCGCTGGTCGCGTACATCCAGATCACCGCGGGAATGAGGACGAGTCCGGGCCCGATCTGCGCGATGCAGAGCAAGAAGACGAGGGCGCTCAGGACGGGCGCGAACGGAATGTTCGCGATGAACATGCCGGCGGCCGACACCGCGGTCTGAACGAGCGCCGTTACGACCACGCCGAGCGCCACGCCGCGGATAGCGTGCGCCGCCAGCTCTACCGTCTGCTCTCCCCGAACGCCCGCGAGGCGGCGGCCGAAGCGCAGTACCGCCGCCGCGCCGGCCTCGCCGCGCGCATACATGACGGCCGAAAAGATAACGGTGAGCAAAAATTGCATCAGCACCAAGCCGAGACTGCCGATCGCGCCGAGGAACCAGCGCGTCGCCGATCCCGCGTAGGGCTGCGCCATTTGCAGCAGCTCGTGCACGCCGGCATCGACAATTTTCTGCCAAAAGCTAACCGCGGGAGCGCCGAGTAGCGGAATCTCGCCGAGCCAGGCCGGAGGCGACGGAATTTCCATCGTCGAGATCGACTCGGCCCAACCGACGATCCGCGGAGAATTCCGAACGATCATGCCGACCGCGGCCCAGAACGGCACCACGAAGACCAACAGGATCGCCACGGTCATGACCAATACGGCAAGGGAACGCCGGTTCCAAAGCCATTGCTGTACGTGGCGCATGAGCGGCCAGGTCGCGACCACGATCATGGTGGCCCAGATCACCGCGGGCAAAAACGGACTTAAGATCAGCAGCGACGAGCCGATCAGCGCGACAATGGCGATGATCGCGAGCGTCACTCGTGCAAGATCGCCCCTGCGATCGCTCATCCAACGGGGTCCTCGGTTTTCCCACGCGCAATTAAATCGGGTACCGGGCAGGCTATACGAAGTCTTGCGCCACACCAAGGGCGGGCTTCATTATTTCGACATTTGCAGGAGTGCCCATGACAGCAACTCTATCCCGGCTCGGTATCGACCACGGCGTGATCCTGGTCCGCCACCTCGACCGCGCGGCGGCGCAATTTGCGCGCCTTGGATTCGCCCTCACGCCACGCGGGCATCACACGGGCCTCGGCTCCTCTAACAACTGCGCGATGTTCGGCAATCGCGACTACCTCGAGCTCCTGGGCCTGGCGCCGGAGCGGGGACGGCGACCCTTCTACGAGGAATTCCTCGGCAAGCGCGAAGGAATCGTGGGGCTTGCTTTCCGAACCGCCGACGCGCGCTCGACGCGGGAGCGCCTTGCCGCCTCCGGATTTGCGCCGCCCCCGCCTCTCGCCTTCGGACGGCCGGTCCAAATCGACGGCACGACGCGCGATGCACGCTTCGTCACCACCGAGGCCGATACGAAGGCAACCTACGGCGCCCGGTTGTTCTTCTGCCAACACGAGACGCCCGAGCTGGTCTGGCTCGCCTCCGCGCTCGATCACCCGAATGGCGTCGCCGGCATCGTCGCGCTCATCGTATTCGACGAAGACGGAAAACTCGCGAACACGTGCGCGCGGCTGCTCGACATCCCGCTCGACCGGGAAGGCGGGATGCAGATTCTTCGGGCCGGGGATCATCGCCTCGAGTTCCTGACACCGGCGCTCGCGGCCGAGCGCTATCCCGGTGAACCCTTGCTCAAGGCAACCCGTCCGGCTCTTGCCGGCCTGCGATTGAAGACGCGCGACCTCGGCGCCCTCGAGCGCCTCCTGCGATCGGGCGGGATTGCGGCGCGCCGCACGGCGGATTGCGTCACGGTCTCCTCCATCGACGCGCTCGGCGCAATTCTGGAATTCGCGGCATGAGCGGCGGCATCGAAACGCATCGCGGCATGGTGAAGGCTTGGGAATGCGATGTTTTCGGGCATTTCACTGTCGCCTGCTACTTCGACCGCTTCGCCGACGCCTCCGAGACCTTGCGCGAGGCTTTGGCGCGCGAACGCGGCCTTGCCGTCCCCGAGAGCTGGATCACGCTCGACTATGACGCTCGCTTCACGGCCGAATTGCGCGGCGGCGATATTCTGCACGTCGAAAGCGGCGTGCTGGAGGCGGCACCGAATTCGTTGCGCTTCGGCCATCGCTTGTTCAACTCCGCAACCGGCGCGCTCTGCACCACGGTCGAGCAATGCTTGACCTTGCCGTCTTCGGTGCGGCCGCTGAGCGAGGTGGAACAGGAGCGTTTGCTCGATCGCGACTGGGCCCGGGAAAACGCCAAGGATGAGCCCGGATTTGCCGATAACGCCGCCGACGGCTTCATCGTCAGCGGACGGGACCGGGTACGCGCCGGCGAGACCGACGCGAACGGCGCACTAGCGCTTGCAAGCTATGTCCATCGCAGCTCGTTCGGCTCCATGCAGCTCCTCACCGCCATGGGCTTGACGCCTGACTATCTGCGCGCGGGACGGCGCGGCTTTTCAACCTTCGAGGTCAAGCTCAGGCTCGAACCGCCGGCGCCGAAGGCGGGTGACGCGCTGCGCCTGGAAAGCGGTCTCATGCACCTGGGCAGCTCCTCGATTCGCATGGTGCATCGCCTAATCGATGCGCGCACCGGCCGACGTGTCGCGACGCTCCGGCAATCGGGCGTGCATTTCGATCTCGATGCGCGCCGCTCGACGCCGATCCCGCCGGAATTGCGCGACAAGGCGGCCGCTCGGTTGCTGCGCTGACAAAAAAGAGGTGCCGCTATGGATTTGGGCCTGGAGCTTGAAACGACGCTGCCGCAGGACGGAACCGGCGGCGCCTTGATCGCGCGGGTCTGGGTCCCAGGCGCGGAGGCAGGCCCGGTCGTGGCGCTGCTGCGTGGCGAGAGCGTTCACGCATTGGCGGTGCCGACCTCAGCCGAACTGGCGGAGGCGGACGATCCGCCGGCAATGGCGAGGGCGCGGATGCGCGAGCCCCTCGGCTCGATCCGCGAGATTCTCTTCAATAGCGCCCTAGGCCCGCGCGATCCCCGATTACCTCACTTCCTCACGCCGATCGACCTGCAAGCGATCAAGGCTGCGGGCGTCACCTTCATGCGCAGCCTGCTCGAACGGGTGATCGAGGAGCAGGCAAAGGGCGACCCGAGCGCCGCCGAACGCGTGCGGCGGACACTCGCGCGCGAGATAGGCGCCGATCTCGCGAGCATCCGCCCGGGCTCCGAGGCCGCGGCACGCCTGAAGCAAGCGCTGATCTCGCGTGGCCTCTGGTCGCAATACCTGGAGGTCGGGATCGGACCCGACGCGGAAATATTCACCAAGGCGCAGCCACTTTCGGCGGTCGGCACCGGCGCCGAAATCGGGCTCCATCCCGCATCGATCTGGAACAACCCGGAGCCCGAAGTGGTGCTGGTGGTGAACAGCCGCGGCGCAATCATCGGCGCGACGCTCGGCAACGACGTGAACCTCCGCGACTTTGAGGGACGCAGCGCGCTCCTGCTCGGAAAGTCGAAGGACAACAACGGCTCGGCCGCGCTCGGCCCGTTCATCCGCCTATTCGACGCGACATTCTCTCTCGACGACGTGCGTCGCACCACCGTCAGCCTCACGGTCGAGGGCGACGACGGCTTCGTGTTGAAAGGTGCAAGCTCGATGAGCGAGATCAGCCGCGATCCTGCCGAGCTCGTGGCGCAGATGATCGGCACGGCGCACCAGTATCCCGATGGAGCGATACTCTACTGCGGCACCATGTTCGCGCCCACCGAGGATCGCGGCGCCAAGGGCGAGGGTTTCACCCACAAGATCGGCGATCGCGTGACGATCGCGGCACCAAAGCTGGGTGCTCTCGTCAATCGCGTCAACCGCAGCGACCGGATCCCGCCTTGGCGCTTCGGCGGCGGCGCCTTGATGCGAAGCCTCGCGCGCCGCGGCATGCTTTCGTAGTCAACCCGCTTACGGCGCGCCCTCGAGGCGGTAGCGCCGGTCCATGTAGCGGAGCCGGCGCGACAAGACGCGCATCACCGTGATCGCGAAGTTGGGCCTGCGCTCCACCAATTGCGCGAAGCGCGCCTCGTCGATCTCGATCAACTCCGCCGGTTGAAGCGCGTAGATCGTAGCGCTGCGCGGCATGTGCATTTCCACCAGGCCCATTTCGCCGACGATGCCGCCCGCGGCCACATCCTCGTAGACGACGCTCCCGCTGCGGATGCGCAGCACGCCGCTGCGGACGACGTACATTGTCGAGCCGGGATCGCCTTCCTTGAACAGGATTTCGCCGGGCTGCAGCACGGTCGTCACGGGCTCATTGAGCAACTGCTCGAGTAACTCGGCGTTGCCATGCCGATGCACCGCCACTCCCTCGGGCAAGACGCCTTTCGGCTTTTCCGGCGGTTCCGGAGCGCCGCCATCGCCGCTCTCCCCGATTTCCGCCGGCTCTTCGGCGAGCGCACTCTCGGCAGGATCAGGTTTTACCGGCGCAGCCATCGCGACACCGCCGAACGATGCTGGAAGAATCGAGCACATCAACGGCGCGAGAATCGCAACGAGACGAGCAGAGAGATTGCGCCAAAGCGCGCCGACTCTAGCCGACCGATCGCCGACCGGATATTGGGCACCGAAGCCAGAGGCTCGGCTCAGCGGCGCAGCATCGCCATATTCCGCCTCGCTCGCCATGTTCTAACCCTCAGCGCGAAGGCCACTCAGGTCAAGCCGGAAAGCCCGGCTTATCGGTAAAATCCTCTTTGGTTGTCGATGAGGGCAACGAAAAACGATTAACCGAGCGCCTCGGCGATGAGTCTAATATGTGAGCGGCGCTTCGATGCGAAGGCGATATGCCGCGAGAGGATATGCAAGAGCGCGCAAAACGATCCGGCTGCGACGAAGCCGTCGAGTCGTAAGTCTTACGGACGCTACTCTCATGAGCGAAGCGCGGTCGCGGCTTATGTCATTTTTCGGCACGCCGCCCCGCGAACGGGACAGGCCTGCCGCGCCGCCAGTATCCTCAATTTAATCGGCTGAGCTTCGGCGTCTTAACCACTCGTCGGCCACGTCGCCCATCGTCTTTGCCTTCCCGTTCTTGATCCACGCCATGAAGGGACGATCAAACTTGAAATCGTCCCCGCATTGAGATCGGAGAAAGCGCCGCACATTTTGCGTGTTCCGATAGGTCCGCGTGACGGGGGTAGCGGGCGTGATTCGGTCGCGGTGCCAGTCGAACGGCTCCATACGGACATCGTGCCCAATCCGCCGCTGCAATTCAAACTGAGGCGCCACCCGTCGCGCCCGGCGGGTTGACGTAGAGGGCGCCGCAGGGGTGCGAGTAATCCCGCCTCGGGGAGGCCGTAAGCGCGATCAGCACGTCGGGCAGCGCCGTCGCGTCGCCGAAGCGCGCCGTCAACGTCTCGCGTCGATATGCTCCCTGCCGACCGCAGCGAGAGCAAGCGATCCGGCAAAGGCGATCGGTGGTTAGGTCGGAGATCGTGTACTTGAACCGCCTGGCCGGCCCATTGAAGGCCAGCCGGGCGGCCGAGTCGCTGCTTGCGTCCTGCGTGCTAACGGACCCGCACATATATTTCAGGTTGCACACCGAGTTAGGGGGCAGCATTCTCTCGCTGGGCGTTCTAACAAGTGCCTTTGCAGAAGGGCCCGATTGATGTTGCGCCTCGTAATGGCCTCCAGCCGGTACATCATATTCATCGCCATTGCCGGCACGTTCGTCGCTTCGGTTGCGCTGATTGCCTATGAGGCTATCGTCGTTGCCGAGGTCGTCTTCGGCCTCATTCGAGAGGGCTCCGCGATCTCGCCGAAAGCGGCCAAGGCCCTAGCCGTAGGGTTGATCGAAGCCCTCGACGTATTCCTGATCGCCATCGTCGCGTACATTATTAGCTTGGGTCTTTACGCGCTATTCATCGACGACACCCTGCCCTTGCCGCGGTGGCTCGAGATCCACGATCTCGAGGACCTAAAAGAGCACCTGTTGAGCGTGGTGGTCGCAGTGCTTGCGATCCTTTTCCTGCGAGAGGCGGTCGCGCGAGCCGGGGACCTTGACCTGCTCCAGCTGGGGATTGCGGTGGCCGTCATGATCGCAGCACTGACGATCTTCCTCGCGAAGAAGTTATTGCGGAAAGAGGACTAGCTTCTGAAGACGCCCGTCACTGTCCGCTATCGGTGCTCCGGGCAGCGCTGCCCGCGGCGCGCCCTCGCGGCCACAGCGCGCGCACGTGTCTCACGTCAACGGCGCATTAGCGGAAGGTGATAAGGGATTTTACGTAGATCAACATTACCGTTCTTTCATGTTCACACGGGAGGATGCCATTCGTAGGGTCGTCCTGGCTGGCATGCACCGACGAAACTCAGCCCATCGCACTCAGCTCGCACACCCCTCGCACCAAGCTGACCGGGGCCTGGGTGCCTTCATTTCGCGTGCGTGGTCGAGCGGGAGATTCCGAAGGGCTTTACCGATGATTTACGTCGAGGCCATTGCCGGAATATGCGCGATGCTGAGCGCGCTGCTGTGGGTTCGGGCATCTCGAAAAGTGACGCTGCCGGACAGCGCCTACGAGCTAGTCACAGTATTAAAAAGCCAGAGTCTGATCGTTGCATGGGCAGCAAGGTTGATGGCGATAGTTGCCTTCTCGCAGGCTTTCGTAATCGCAGCTCAGCTCTTCTCGCGCTGAAGGCACGTCCGCTGTTGAGGGGCGGAGCGGTTATATCCGAAAAGTATCCTTGCTTCGCATTTTGAACCACTGCTGACTCTCGTAGCGGCGATTTGATCGGACGCATCGTTGCTCCCTTGGTTGCGGCCAGGGTACTGTCAGGGGACTTTGGGTGTGTTGCTGCCGATCGCTCGAATGCGAACTGTATTCCGCTCCGTAGGATGATCTTCATGATGAAGCGCCGCACCGTTCTCCTTGGATTTGGCGCTTCCGCTTTGATTGCGCCATGCGAGAGCATTGCTCAGCCGCGCGCCGGAACGAACCCGAAGATAGGTTGGTTGGTACCCGGTCCGCAGACGGAATGGGAAAGCCCTTTGGAAGCCTACCGCCGCGGCATGGAGGAGCTTGGGTACGTCGATGATCGCACAGTCGAGACGGAGTACGTATACGGCAACGGCCAGATAGATCGGCTTCACGATCTTGCGGCTGGGCTCGTGGAGCACAAAGTCAATATTATCGTGACCGTGAGCACGCCCGCAGCCCTTGCTGCCAAGCAAGCCACGACGACCATTCCGATCGTGTTCGCGGCAAGCTCTGATCCCATCAGCACCGGTGTCGTCACCAGCTTGGCCCACCCCGGCGGGAACGCGACGGGGCTCTCCACCATGGCCTCCGATTTGAGCGCGAAGCGGCTTGAGTTGATCGTTTCCCTTCTGCATCACGTCGACCGCATCGCGATGCTATGGGACAATTCGAACCCCGGTATGGCTGAGCGTGTGCAACAGACTGAGACCGCCGCGGAACAATTTAAGATCGCATTCTTGGACGATGGCGTTCATGATCTCCACGGGCTCGAAGCAGAGTTCGTCACCCTGGTCCAGCAACATCCGACTGCGCTGGTGGTGACAATAGAGCCGTTCACCAGGAAGAATCGCAACCGCATTATCGATTTTGCCATGCGCAATCGGCTTCCCGCGATGTACGAGGACAGCGAATTTGTGGAGGCCGGGGGGCTGATGTCATATGGGCCGAGCATACTCGACCTATTTCAGCGATCGGCCTCTTACGTCGATAAGATCCTCAAAGGTGCGCGCCCCGAGGATTTACCTGTCGAACAGCCAACAAAGTTCGAGCTGGCGATCAACCTCAAAACGGCGAAGGCGCTTGACCTCAACGTTCCCGACTCCGTTCTTGCTCGCGCCGACAAAGTGATCGAATGACCGCTGTGGCACTTTTCGGACGATCTCGTGGTGCCCAGTGGAAGTTGCTTACGAGTAGAAACCAGACTCTATGCGGACATCACGCCGAGGACCGTTCGTGACTCCAATCGGACCTCCACGAAGGTGCGCGGTTCACGCTGGGGATGCCAGGGTGCCAAACCCAAATTGTGAAGCTCGATGGCACAGTCCTACGACCGTCCACCGACACTAACGCCGTTGGCCGATTGCCGGACTCAAAGGACTCCGACACGGCGCAAAAA
>Ga0187765_10000573_pt1 | contig 13587 bp, 11 predicted proteins | sample 0216_QUI02_MP05__3_FD_133018 | JGI IMG/M metagenome (GOLD analysis project Ga0187765, IMG submission 133018) | Tropical peat soil microbial communities from peatlands in Department of Meta, Colombia - 0216_QUI02_MP05_10_MG | ecosystem: Environmental > Terrestrial > Soil > Wetlands > Peat ...
GAACCTGTCCTACGGGCAGGCCGCGCCGTTCGCGCTCGTGATCATCGCCATCGCCGCCGTGCCCAGCTACGTGCTCGGGCGCTACTTCGACCGGCTGCCGGCCGGGGCGAAGAGGCCGCTGTGAGCGCCGGGCCGATGGCCCCGGCCGACCTGGCGGTGGCCGGGCTGCACAAGGCGTTCGGGCGGCATCCCGTCCTGGCCGGCCTGGACCTGGAGGTGGCGGCGGGGACCCTGACGGCCGTGCTCGGGCCGTCGGGCAGCGGCAAGACGACGCTGCTGCGGATCCTGGCCGGTTTCGAGCGGCCCGACCGCGGGTCGGTCATCATCGGCGGCGTGACCGTCGACGATGACCGGTGCCACGTCCCGGCGGACCGGCGCCGCATCGGCTATGTCTCCCAGGAAGGCAGCCTGTTCCCCCACCTGACGGTCGGGGCGAACGTCGGGTTCGGTCTCCCGCGCGGCCAGCGCCGCGGCCGGCGGGTCGGCGACCTGCTCGACGCCGTCGCCCTCACCGGCCTGGCCGGGCGCTATCCCCATCAGCTGTCCGGCGGCCAGCAGCAGCGGGTGGCGCTGGCCCGCGCGCTCGCCGTCACGCCCCGGGTGGTCCTGCTCGACGAGCCGTTCGCCTCGCTGGATGCGAACCTGCGGGCCAGCGTCCGCGCCGACGTGCTGGCCATCCTGCGCGACGCCGCCATGACCGCCATCCTGGTCACCCACGACCAGCAGGAGGCGCTGTCCAGCGCCGGCCACGTCGCGGTCATCCGCGACGGCACGATCGCCCAGTTCGCGACGCCCCGGGACCTTTACGACCACCCCGCCGACGCCGACCTGGCCCGTTTCGTCGGCGACGCCAACCTCCTCGACGGCCAGGCCGAAGACGGCCTGGTGCGCACCCCGCTCGGGACGCTCACCACCCGCGGTGACCTGCGCGCCGCGCCGGGCAAGCCGGTCACCGTGCTGATCCGCCCGGAGCAGCTCGAGATCCGGCCCGGGGCGGACGGGCCGGGCGCCCGCGGCCAGGTGATCGGCACCAGCTTTCACGGCCACGACACCCTGATCAGCGTGCGCGCCGACAGCCAGGCCGTGCCGTCGCCGATCCTGGTCCGGGTGCACGGGAACCCCCAGCTCATGCCGGGCTCAGGGGTCACGCTCACGGTCCGCGAGCCCGTGTGCGCCTGGCCGTGCGACGACCGGACACGCTAGATCCGGCCCGGCCCGGTCCGCCCGCGGGCTCAGGAAACGGCGCCGAAGCTGTGCCCCCACAGGCTGACCGCGGTGGTCTCCCGGCACACCCAGGTCGCGTCGTCGACCAGCCGCCCGCCGGTGCCGTACTCGATGTCGAACCCGCCCGGGGTCCGCACGTAGAACGACACCATCTCATCGTTGGCGTGCCGCCCGAGGGTGGCGGCGATCGGGGCACCGCGCTTGGCGCACCGGTCCATGGCCCGGCCGACGTCGTCGAGCGAGGCGACCTCGATCATCAGGTGCACGATCCCGGTCGGCGCGGGGAAGGGGGCCAGCGCGAGCGAGTGGTGGCGCGGGTTGCAGCCGAGGAACCGCATCCACAGCGGGGCCCCGGCCGGGCGGCCGAACAGCTCCGGCGCCATCCGCATCGAGTCCCGCAGCCGGAACCCGAGCACCTCGGTGTAGAAGCGCAGGACCACCTCGTCCTCGGGCACCGGCAGCACCACATGCCCGAGCCCGAGCAGATCAGTGACAAAACGGGTCCCGTACGGACTGCCCACCGGACGGTGCTCGAGCGCCGCGCCGGCGAACACCTCCAGCGCGTTGCCCGCCGGGTCGTCGAAGCGCAGCAGGCCCCCCACCCGGCGCTCCGCGAGCTCCTCGGGCGTGCCGGCCTTGACCGCGACCCCGGCGTCCATCAGCGCGCGGCCCACGGCGGCGAGCGCGTCCTCGCCGGTCACCTCCCAGCCGGAGGCGAGCAGCCGGTCCCGCTCGCCCGGCAGGATCGTCAGCCGGGCCGGGAAGTCGTCCATCCGCAGGTACACGGCGCCGGCATCGGGCCCGCGCCCCTCCACCATGCCGAGCGCCCGGACGCCGAACTCGCGCCACGCGCCCGGATCGGGCGACTCGATACGCAGATACCCCAGCGAGCGGATCATGCTCATGTGTCTGCCTCCCTCGCGGTGCGCGGTGCCGAAGGCGCGCCAGGAAGCGCCTCACCGGGCCGTGCTGGAGGTGCGCCACCCGGCGCAGCGGGATGGCTGGGCACCTCTCCCTCCAGGAAGGAGATCACGAGCCGGTTGAACTCGTCGAACTTCTCCAGCTGTGCCCAGTGCCCACAGCGGCTGAACACATGCAGTTGGGCCCGGCGGATGAGCTTGAGCGCGACCAGCGCGCCGTCGAGCGGGTTCACCCGGTCCTCCCGGCCCCAGATCAGCAGCACCTCGGCCCGGAGCCGGTGCGCCTCCCGCCACAGCATCCCCTGCTCGGCCGTGGCCGGGTCGAAGAACGAGGCGCCCAGCGAGGCCATCGCGGCCAGCGCCTCCGGGTCGCTGGCGGCGGCGAACCGCTCCTTCACCAGCTCGTCGGTGATCAGGCGCCGGTCGTACACCAGCGTCCGCAGGAACGCGGCCAGCCGCTCCTCACTGGGGTCGGCCGGGAACTCGGCCAGCGCCTTGATGCCCTCGGTCGGGTCCGGGGCGAAGACGTTGAGGTTCAGGCCGCCGGGGCCCATCAGCACCAGCCGGCCCGCACGCTCGGGGTAGGCCAGCGCGAAGCGGACCGCCGTGCCCCCGCCGAGCGAGTTGCCGACCAGATGAACCCGCCCGATCCCCAGCTCACCGAGCAGGCCGGCCAGCGCGTCGGCGGCGAACGTGAAGTAGTTGCCGACGACGAGCGGCCGGTCGGAGCGGCCGAAGCCGGGCATGTCCACCATCAGCGTGCGGAAGCGGCCGGCGAACACCGGCAGGTTGGGGCCGAAGTTGCTCCACGCCGACGCGCCCGGCCCGCCACCGTGCAGCATCACCACCGGGAGAGCGGGGACGTGGGCCGCGGCCCCATCACCGCCGCCCGGACCCGCGCCCCCGGCCGGGTCCTCACCCCCGGCCGGGTCCTCACCCCTGGCCGGACCCGGGCCCCCAGCCGGGCCCTTGTCCACGGCCGGGCCCCCACCCACGGCCGGGCCCCCGGCTTCGTGGTAGTGCAGCCGCATCCCATTCGTTATGCAGAATCGGCTCGTGGCGGCGAAGTCGATCGGCGCAGTGGTCATCGTCGGCTCCGTCAGAGCATCGCTTCGGGCGGCAGGTCGAGGCCGAACTCGCTGCGGCCGAACATCGACAGCGCCCGTTCCGGGTCGTTGATCGCATGCACCCGGCCGGCGTGTGCGTCGCGCCAGAACCGCTGGATCGGCGTGCCGGTCTTCAGGGCCCGGCCGCCGGAGTTCTCGAACAGCAGGTCCACCGCGCTGATCGCCTGCCCGGTGCCGCGCACCTGGTCGCGCCGGACCCGCAGCCGCAGCGGGAGGGGGATCTTCTCCCCCGCGCGGGCATGCGCCATGAGCTCGGTCATGTTGTGCTCCGCCGCCAGCCAGGCCGAGTCGAGCTCGGCCGCGGCCTCGGCGACCCGCACCTGCCCGAACGGGTCCTCCCTCGCCTTCTGGCCGGTGTAGGCGGCGCGCACCCGCTCACGCTGGTAGGCCACGTGCGCGTCGTAGGCGCCCATCGCCATCCCGATGATCGGGGCGGTGATCGAGTACGAGAACAGCGACCCGTACGGCAGCCGGTACAGCGGCGCCGGATTGACGGCGTGGCCGGGGCAGGCGCAGCGGAACACGTCGACGAAGCTCAGCGAGCGGTGCTCCGGCACGAACGCGCCGTCCACGACGATGTCGTTGCTGCCGGTGCCGCGCAGCCCGACCGTGTCCCACACGTCGTCGATCACGTAGTCGCTGGCGGGCAGCAGGAAGGTGCGGAAATCGGGCGGCCGGCCGTCGCCCTCCGGCACGATGGCGCCCAGCAGCACCCAGCTGGCGTGACCGCAGCCGGATGAGAAGCTCCAGCGCCCGGTCAGCCGGTGGCCGCCGCCGGTAGCTTCGGCCCGGCCGGTCGGCGCGTAAGACGACGACATCCTGGTCGCCGGGTCGGCGCCCCAGACCTCGTCCTGGGCGCGGGGCGGGAACAGGGCCAGCTGCCAGGGATGCACGCCGAGCACCGAGGCGACCCACCCGGTCGACCCGCAGGCGCTGGCGATGAGCCGGACGGCGGTCAGGAACGTGACCGGGTCGGCCTCGTACCCGCCGTAGGCGGCCGGCTGGAGCAGCCGGAAGAACCCGGTTTCGGCCAGCGCCTTGACCGACTCGGCGGGCACGTCCCGGGCGTCCTCGGTCTCCTGCGCCCGCTCCCGCAGCACCGGCAGCAGGTCACGGACCCCGCCAGCCACCACCTGCGCGCTGTCGCTCATCTCGCCTCCCTGGCGGTGCGCCAGCCAGCACTTCGCTTGGCACAGCGGGAGGCTGGTCCTCGCCGCCCGGGACACCGCTCCGGCCCTGACAGGCCTGCGCGGCGTTCGGCCCGGCGGCTGCGGCGCCTCGCGCCTCCGCGTTGGCCATCGCCCTTAGACTAGAACATGTTCTAGTCTAGTGATACGCCTGGAGCATGGAGGGCCCGATGAGCGACACCCACGGTGTCCGGAGCATCGAGCACGGCACACCGCCGGCCAGGTTCGCGCGCGGCTGGCACTGCCTGGGGCTGGCCGGGCGGTTCCGCGAACCCGGCCCGCACGCGGTGGGGGCGTTCGGCACCAAGCTCGTGGTGTTCACGGACTCGGCCGGGCAGCTGCACGTGCTCGACGCGTACTGCCGGCACATGGGCGGCGACCTGAGCCGCGGAACGGTCAAGGGCGACGCGATCGCCTGCCCGTTCCACGACTGGCGCTGGGGCGGGAACGGCCGGTGCGAGCGGATCCCCTACTCCCGGCGGGTGCCCCCGACCGCGCGGACGCGCTCCTGGCTCACCCTGGAGCAGAACCAGCAGCTGTTCGTATGGCACGATCCGCAGGGAAACCCGCCGCCCGGGCACGTGACGATCCCGCGGATCGACGGTGCGTACTCGCCCGAGTGGAGCGACTGGACCTGGGACTCGATCCTGGTCGAGGGGGCGAACTGCCGCGAGGTCGTCGACAACGTGGTCGACATGGCGCACTTCTTCTACATCCACTTCGCGTTCCCGACCTACTTCAAGAACGTGCTCGAGGGGCACATCGCCACCCAGTACCTCCAGACCAGGGCGCGGCCCGACGTCAAGGCCGGCTCGAACTACTCCGGCGGCGGGGACTCCACGCTGCGTTCCGAGGCGTCCTACTTCGGGCCGTCCTACATGATCGACAGCCTCTGGCACGACTACCACGGCATGACGATCGAAAGCGTCCTGATCAACTGCCACTACCCGGTCACGCCGACCTCGTTCCTGCTGCAGTGGGGCGTGATCGTCAAGCGGCCGGCCGGCCTGTCCGACGCGCACGCGGAGAAGTTCGCCACGAAGTTCGCCGACTTCGTCGGCCTCGGCTTCCAGCAGGACGTCGAGATCTGGACCCACAAGACCCGGATCGACAACCCGCTGCTGTGCGCCGACGACGGGCCGGTTTACCAGCTGCGCCGCTGGTACGAGCAGTTCTACACCGACGTCGAGGACGTCACGCCGGAGATGACCGCGCGCTTCGAGTTCGAGGTCGACACCACCCGGGCGGTGGCCGAGTGGGAGGCCGAGGTTGCGGAGAACCTTGCTGCACAGAACCTCGCTGAGCAACGGAACGGCTGACCATGCCCCGCGTGGCCACCGACGAGCGCGACGCCGGGCTGCGGCGGATCGGGTGCGACCGCTGCGCCGCGGCGGTGCTGGTCGTCAAGTTCAGCCAGCAGCACACCAGCGTGCAGTGGAGCCCGGCGGCGGTGCGGGCCTGCGCCGAGTTCACCGCCCGGTCGGCCGCGGGTGAGCAGACCGCCCTCATCGACGGCTGCGGCAGCCTGCGCGAGTCCATCGACCGGGCGCTGAGCCAGGGCCGCCTGGAGGTCTGCCCGCCATGACCGGGCCGCGCACCCACTATCAGGTGCGGGTGGCCGAGGTGGTCAGCGAAACGGACGCCGCGTGCTCGCTGGTGCTGGACATCCCACCGGAGCTGGCCGACGTGTTCTCCTACCGCCCCGGCCAGTTCCTGACCGTGCGGGTCCCGTCCGAGGGCGGTTCGGTGGCCCGGTGCTACTCGCTGTCGAGCTCGCCGCACGCCGGGGAGGCGCCCGCAATCACCATCAAGCGGACCGACGGTGGCTACGCCTCCAACTGGATCGCCGACCGCGCGCGGCCCGGGGGCGTGCTGGACGTGCTGCCGCCCGCGGGCACGTTCTGCCCGGACTCGCTCGAGGGGGACTTCCTGCTGTTCGCGGCGGGCAGCGGGATCACCCCGGTCATATCGATCCTGAAGTCGGCGCTGACCGCCGGGCACGGGCGGGTCGTCCTGGTCTACGCCAACCGCGACGAGCGTTCGGTCATCTTCCCCACGCAGCTGCGCAGACTGGCCGGGGACCGGCTGCTGGTGGTGCACTGGCTCGACTCGCTGCACGGGCCGCCCACGGTGGCCGGGATGGCGGAACTGGCCCGCCCGTACACCGGCGCCGAGGCGTTCGTCTGCGGCCCCGACCCCTACCTGGCGGTCGTCCGGGAGGCGCTCCGCCGGCTGGGCGTGCCCGCGAAGAGCGTGCACGTGGAGCGGTTCCTGCCGCTCGCGGACAACCCGTTCGAGGTCACCGCGCCGACCGGCGGCACGGCCGCGACGCTGGAGGTCTGCCTGGACGGCCAGACCCGGCGGCTGCCGTGGCCGGCCGGGACCCGCATGCTGGACGTCCTCATCGATGAGGGGCTCGACCCGCCGTTCTCCTGCCGCGAGGGCATCTGCGGGGCCTGCGCCTGCCAGCTGACCGGCGGGGAGGTGAAGATGGCGCACAACGAGGTGCTGGAGGCGGAGGACCTCGCCGAGGGCTACATCCTGGCCTGTCAGGCCCTGGCGCTGACGCCCGAGGTCAGCATCACCTATTCCTGACCCGGCCTGGCCGCCTCCTGACCCGGCCTGGCCGCCTCCTGACCCGGCCCGGCCGCCTCCTGACCCGGCCCGGCCGCCTCCTGGCCCGGCCCGGCCGCTTCCTGGCCCGGCCGGGCCGCGTGCCGCCCGGCCCGGCGCCCGGAGAAGACGCAGTCGGCCAGCGAGAGCCCGCTGACGTACGAACGGGAGCACAGGCCGACCGCGCTGCGGCCCGCGGCGTACAGGCCGGGCACGACCGTGCCGTCGGCCCGGCGCACCTGCCCGGTTTCCTCCGCCACCACCAGGCCGCCCAGGGTGAGCATCGGCGCCGGGTACGCGAGCCGGGGCCGGACCGAGCAGTCGATGAGCGAGAACGGCGGCTGCTGCTGCGCCCGGACCAGCTCGGCCGGCTTGCCCGCCGGGTCACCGGCCGCGGCCTGGCCGCCGCCTGCTGCCGCCCGGCCGCCGTCGGCTACCGCCGGGCTGTCGTCGGCCGCCGCCCGGCCGTCACCGGCCGCCGCCGCGTTGTAGGTGGCCAGCGTCGCCGTAAGCCCGGCCGGGTTGATCCCGGCGCGGGCCGCCACCCCGGCGACCGTGGGCGCGCTGACCCGGCCGGCGGTCAGCAGGTACATGGCCTGCAGGCGCTGGAACCACAGCGCCGGCCCGCGCAGCTGGCGGCGGGCCTCGGCCACGGTCTCGCGGTCGGCGAGCAGCCAGGCCCGCCCGCGGTGGCGGGTCACGATGGCCTCGCCGACCGCCGCGCCGTAGCGGGATTCGTCGCAGACCCGGCTCCCGTCGCGATCCACCAGCACGCCGGTCAGCAGGGCAGCCGGCGGGCTGAGGAAACGCCAGACCGAGACGCGGTCCAGGAACGAGGTCGCGCCGCCGGCCTGCATGCCAAGCCGGATCCCGCTGCCGTCGTCGCCCGGCGTGGCCAGCGGCAGGCCGCCGCGGTAGGCGGGCGCATGCTCGCGCATCATCTGCCGGTTGGCCACGAACCCGCCGGCCGCCAGGATCACCCCACGGCGGACGCCGACCAGCAGCGGGCGGCCGTGGCGGCACTCCAGCCACGCCACCGGCCGGTGCAGCACGCGGCCCAGCTTCGGCGCGTACAGATACGGCTTGGCCGACCAGCGGTGCAGGACGCGATGCGCGGCGCGCGCCCAGGCCGGCGCGCCGCGCAGGGTCGTGCACTCGACCGCGATCACCCGCCCGCCGCCGTCGGTGACCAGCCGCCGCGCGGTGGTCTGGGCCAGCACCCGGGCGCCGGACCGGCCCACCGCCCGCGCCAGCCGGGCGAACAGTAGCTTGCCCGAGGTGCCGCGCCCCCGTACCCGGTGCCCTCGCGGCGCCGGCGGTGTGACGCCGCGGGCGGACAGCTCGCTGCCGGAGTAGTACAGGTAGTGGCGGTTGGAGGGGTAGGAGGTCTTGTCCGGGCACAGGCTTCCTTCGAACGGCACGCCGTGCCCCGCCAGCCAGGCGAGCATGTCCCGGCTGCCCTGGCAGAACTCCCGGAGGGTGGCCGGCGATACCGCGTCGCCGACCTCGAGCCGGAGGTAGGCGAACATCGCCTCCGGCGAGTCGCTGACGCCCGCGTCGCGCTGCCAGCGGGTACCGCCACCGGCGTAGATCACGCCGCCGGACAGGGCCGTGGCGCCCCCGCCGCCGAACCGGTCGAGCACCACCACCTCGCAGCCGGCCGCCGCGGCCTCCAGCGCCGCGCAGGCCCCCGCCGCCCCGAACCCCACCACGACCACGTCGGCCTCAACGTCCCAGGCCCGCGGCACCGGCGCCAATCCTATTTCTGCGGCCAACGGCAAATCCGCCTCTCAGCAGGCACCGATCCCCACTCCCAGCGGACGCCGATTCCTGCTCTCGGCAGCCAGCGATTCCCGCCCTGGGCAAGCACGATCCCCGCCCTGGGCAGGTACCGATTCCCGGCCCTCTGCCGAAACTGTAACGTGTTCTAGTATGAGGGCCCGGGAGGTGCCATGACTACGGACGGCGCCGGGTTCGACGTTGTGGTGGTGGGCAGCGGCGCCGCCGGGATGACCGCCGCGCTCGCCGCGGCGCACCATGGCCTGCGGGTGGTGGTGATCGAGAAGACGGACCGGTTCGGCGGCTCCACCGCGCGCTCCGGCGGCGGGCTCTGGGTTCCCGGCAACGAGGTGCTGCGCAAGGCCGGCGTCCGGGATACTCCCGAGCAGGCCCGCGCCTACCTGGCGTACGTGGCGGGCGACGGTGACCGGGAGCGGCAGCGGGCGCTGCTGGAGCACGGTCCGGCCATGCTCGCCTTCGTGCGCGCCAGCACGCCGGTCGACTTCGCCTGGGTGCCGGGTTACGCCGACTACTATCCCGAGGCTCCCGGCGGGCTGGCCCAGGGCCGCAGCATCGAGCCGGTGCCACTCGACAGCGGGGTGCTGGGGCCCGAACTGGCTCACCTCAACCCTCCCTACGTGCCCACGCGGGGCGGCGTCACCATCACCCAGGCCGACTACCGCTGGCTGAGCCTGGGCCCCCGGTACCCGCGGGCCGCCCTCACCACCGTCAAGGTCCTCGGCCGGCTGGCGCGTGCCCGGCTGCGCCGGCGGCCCACGCTCAGCCTGGGGCAGGCCCTGGCGGCGGGCCTGCGGGCGGGCCTGGTGACGAGGGATGTACCGGTCTGGCTGGGCACTCCCATGACCGGCCTGCGCATGGAGAACGGCCGGGTCACCGGGGTGGAGACCGGCGGCCAGCCCGCGCTCATCCGGGCCAGCCGCGGCGTGGTGCTGGCGGCGGGCGGCTTCGAGCGCAACGAGGAGATGCGGCGGCGCTACCAGCGCCAGCCGATCGGCACCGAGTGGACGACCGGCGCGGCCGGCAACACCGGCGACGCGATCGCCGCGGGCGCGGCCGCGGGTGCAGCGCTGGACCTGATGGACGACGCCTGGTGGGGCCCGTCGATACCGCTGTCCGGCGGGCCGTATTTCTGCCTGGCCGAGCGCAGCCTGCCCGGCTGCATCCTGGTCAACGGCGCCGGCCAGCGGTTCGTGAACGAGTCCGCCCCGTACATCGACGCCGTGCACGCGATGTATGACGGTCATGGTGACGGCAACCCGCACATCCCGTCCTGGCTGATCACCGACCAGCGCTACCGCAACAGCTACGTGTTCGCGGGCCTCCCGCCACGCAAGCCACTGCCCCGCCGCTGGTACCAGGCGGGCGCGGTCCACCGCGCGCCCACCGTCGCGGAACTGGCCGATCAGGCCGACATCGACCCGGCGGCCCTGGCCAAGACGGTCGTCAGGTTCAACGAGTTCGCCCAGGCCGGCCGGGACGAGGACTTCCACCGCGGCGACTCGGCCTACGACCGGTACTACAGCGACCCGCGGTGCCGGCCCAACCCGTGCCTGGCGCCGCTGGCGACGCCGCCGTTCTACGCCATCAAGATCGTGCCGGGCGACCTCGGCACCAAGGGCGGCCTGCGCACCGATGAGCGGGCCCGGGTGCTCCGCGCCGACGGCACCCCGATCGCCGGCCTCTACGCGGCCGGCAACACCAGCGCCGCGGTGATGGGCCACAGCTACGCGGGCGCGGGCGCCACGATCGGCCCGGCCATGACGTTCGGCTACATCGCCGCGCTCGATCTCGCTGGGGCAGGCTGATTACGGGCGCCTTGGGCGGCCAACGGGCATGGCCCGGCGCGTGCTGGTGGCCAGGCGTTCTAAGCTGCGGCCAGAAGATGATGCCTACATGGAACGGGAATGCCCGCCCGGTGCCCGCGATCTCGGCGCACCGGGGTGGCGGCGAGAAGTCACCGGGGGAAACCTATACGGCGTACCGCGGTGCGCTGGCGGCGGGCGCCGAATACATCGAACTCGACGTCCGGCGGACATCGGACGGAACGCTGGTGGCCTTTCATAGGCCACGGGCCGGGTGGGGCCATGCCGTTGCTGAGCTGAGCTATGCCGGGCTCTGCCGCCTGGCCGGCTATGAGGTGCCACGGATGGCGGAGGTCCTGCAGTTGCTGGCTGGCCGGGCCGCGGCCCACCTGGACCTGAAGGAAACCAGTTGTGCGGCGGCGATCGTGGGCCGTGCGCTGGAAGCCCTCGGCCCGGGCGGCGTGATCGTGACCACCGACAGCGGCGAGGCGGCGGCTTCGCTCAGGCACCTCTTCCCCGGCGCGGCGATCGGGCTCACCGTCGGCGGGGATCTGGCTGAGACGGTGCGATTTACCGTGCGGGGGGCGCGGGCCAAGGCGCGCGGGCGCGGGCTGTCACGGCTGGACGGTGTGCTGGCGGCCGGGGCGGACTGGGCGGCGGTCCACCACCGGCTAGTGCGGACCGGCGTCGTTCAGGAGTGCCGGGCTCGCGGGATCAAGACGATGGTCTGGACCGTGAACGGCGACCAGGCCCTGGCGCGCTGGCTGGCCAGCCCGTACGTCGATGTCCTGGTTACCGACCGGCCCGGCCGGGCAGTCGCCATACGTGACCGGCATGCCCGGGAGAGAGCTCACTGAACAGTCAATCTGCCCGGGCGGCAAGGGCGGCGCCCGGTCTGCGCGGACGGCAGGGGCCGGCGTCTCAGTTATCGGGGACCATGGCCACAACGAACGGCGACCGGATACGTGGACGCCGGGCGGGGCAAGTACGGGGGCTTCCTGATCCGCTGGCGTGCCAGGGCCAGCGCTGCCGCGAGTATGTACGCGAGCGCCAGCACGCCGACGGCGGTGATGACGTCGAGCCAGTAGTGGTTGGCGGTGGCGAGCACATCGAGCACCGTCAGGGCGGGGTAGATCCACAGCACGGCTCTCAGGAGCGGGTGCTTCACCAGCGCTGCCGCGGCCACCGCTACCCACAGAGCCCAGGTGACGTGCAGCGACGGCAGGGACGCGAACTCGCCTGCGGCCTTGCCCTCCAGCAGGCTGGAAAACACCGGCACCGCCGCCGCGGTGACGTCGTGATAACCCGGCAGCATCCTGGGGGGCGCCACCGGATACAGCCAGAACACCACCAGCCCGATCACGTTGCAGGCGATCAGGGCGTCGCGGTGCAGGCGGAAGGCCGGCACACGGCGCCTGATCAGCAGCAGTCCGACGGTGCCGGTGACCGCGCCTTGCACCACGATGTAGTACCAGGCGGCCACCGTAGCGGTGGCCGGGTGGGCAGCCAGCCAGTCATTCATCAGGTCGGCGAACCCGCCCCCGAGCTGACGGCTGATGGCATTGATGACGACGGCGTGCCCGAGCCCAGCCAGCGCGGCCCCGGACCGGAACCGGTCCACGGCGTCCAGCCCCCACAGCACCAGCCCCACCGGAATGATCTGCAGGTACCTCAACCCCGGATGGCGTGCCGCCGCCGACCGCGCAGCCGAAACCAGACGCCAGCGGAACGCTGGGCCGTTTTGAGCGCCGGGGCGGTCCGAATGCGTCGCCGCAGCGGACGGCCCGCTACGTGTGCGCGGCTGACCTGCCAGCTCGCCCGCCGCTAACGGCGATCCTGCCCGGCAAACGTCCGCAATGCGTGCTCGTACGTGCATCATCCGCTGGCTGGCATCCAGCTGTACGCCAGTCCGGCTCCAGGACTATATGGAGGTTGGCCTCCACATACAGTCTATCAACTGATGAACGGACACCAAACGGCTACGAAAGCCCATGGAGAAGGTCGGCAGCTCACCCGGGTCGCTTGGTGGGATCGAGGGTTCGAGGTGGACCGACCGCGGCGCCCTCGGAAGCGCTTGACAAAGAATGTCCAGCCCTCCGGGGTGGGGCGACCGTGGCAACGGCGCGGTCATCACGCCGTCATGCGGCTTGGCCGGGTGGGTCCTTGGTGGGCGGCCCGTTGGTGGGTGGCCCGTGGCTGTGGAAGGTGCGGCGGCCGTCGGGGCTGGTGGCGGTGGTGGTGCCGTCGGGGTTGAGGCGCAGGGTCCAGCCCCAGCGGTGGATGACGATCAGGTGGTGGAACGCGCAGAGGGTGATCAGGTTGCCGAGTGCGGCCGGGCCGCCCTGGGCGCGTGGGGTGAGGTGGTGGAGGTGGCAGGCGCTGGCGGGCTGGTCGCAGCCGGGGAAGGCGCAGTGGGGGTGGCGGGTGGTGACCGCGCGGCGCACTTGAGCGGGGATGGCGGGCTCGGCCTGGCCGGTGTCGAGGGGGATGGGCACGTCGAGGGGGAGGCTGGCCGATCCGCCGGGCCCGCCGCCCAGCTGGGATTGGCGTAGCCAGGCGGCCAGGCCGCCGGGGCCGGACAGCACGTCGGCGGCCAGGGCGAGCAGCGACCGGCGCAGCCGGGCCAGGGTCTGGGCTGACAGCGGGGTGCGGGCCGGGCAGGTGCAGCCGCCGCAGTGGCAGCCACCTGAGCCTGCCCCGCCTGCCTCGCCTGTCCCGCCTGCCCTGCCGGGCCCGGGCGGGGCTGGAATGCTCTTGGCCGGCCCGTGCCCGGCCGGGTGGTCACCGGCTAGCCCGTGCCCGGCCAGGAACGCGGCCACCAGCCGGTCGAGCGCGGCCGGGTCGACGTGCCCGGTGACGATCGGTGCCAGGGTGGCGTCGCAGGCGGCGGCGCCGGCTTCGGCGCCGGTCAGCC
>Ga0187765_10000574_pt1 | contig 13572 bp, 13 predicted proteins | sample 0216_QUI02_MP05__3_FD_133018 | JGI IMG/M metagenome (GOLD analysis project Ga0187765, IMG submission 133018) | Tropical peat soil microbial communities from peatlands in Department of Meta, Colombia - 0216_QUI02_MP05_10_MG | ecosystem: Environmental > Terrestrial > Soil > Wetlands > Peat ...
CCGGCACTCCTGTACAGGAAATTGCCCCGCCGTGTCCCGCGGGGGCCCTGAGGCGGGGAGCCATCCTGACGGAGAAATGGTTCTTTTCATTCCGTCGGACGGATGGTGATATTAGCCGGCAAAATGTCCAGGGAAGCAGCGCATCCCACGCTGATGGTCCGATTCTTCACCAGCCTGGGCAATATCCACACTTGATCCCGGGGAAATCTTCTCCTTTTTACCCATCCGGCCTGACCTCGTCTCTCACCGGTAAAACCATGCATTGAACGCTATTCCCGGGGATGGATCGGGACGCTCACGCGCTTGTAGTGCGGGGGATAAAAGATCCGCCCGGACTCCCGCAAAGGGTCCGAAAAGATCAGGGCATCCCCCGCCTTTTCTGCAGTAACGATGGAGGAATGGTACTGAAGGCGCCGCACTTCCGGCAGCGTGAGGAAGGGTGCAACCTCGGCAGCACTGGTCGACGGGTATTTTGCCAGGTACTCCGGTTCATTCAGCCCGTTCCCGATCCGGTATTCGCCAACGATCCAGGTCTCAGGAGTCTCACCGATCACCAGCCACCGGAACGGGCTGATCCGTGGTATTGCCCGCCCTTTCCCGCGCAGCGCAACCCGGGCGATGAGGAACGAGACCAGCCGTACCGCGAGAAATGCTGCGATGATGACCGCATAGGGAATTGCCATGACTGAAAGATCGATGGCGTGAGACACAGCCAGGAGGATCACGAGCAGGCTGACCCCCATCAGGAAGATGCTGGGGCCGGGGAGGAGCCTGACGGAATATTTCCTGTCCGAGAACGGGGCAAGCAGCGGCAGCCCGGGGACTGCGAGGGTGTCAAGACCGATATGGAGGAGGGCACCACCAAGGACGGCCAGGAGTGCAACCGGGGCGAACGGGGGAACGGGCACGGGATGGACAAAACCGGCAGCCATGACAACGGAGGCCGCGATCCATCCGAGTACCGAAAGAGTGCCTGCCCCGGCAAGGCTGTGGGAAAAGCCGCCATGGATGAAGAGGTACTGCGCCGGGTCCCGGTCGGACAGCCACCCGTAGAAGATATCGGTATCAGCGATAACCGCACCCATAACGACAAACGGGGCCAGCTGGGGCACGACGAAGGCAGCGGCGAGGAGGGCAGCAGTCAGTGCATGGGTGAAGAAGTCCACAACCACCATTTTCTGTGCGTAACTACAAAAGGCTGCCGGGCGCACCCGGCCTGCGAGAAATCCCGGTTACACGACTTCACCATCGACATGGAACGCCCCCCGGCACCATGCCGCAAACGAAAGTTAAAATCCTGCAGACAATCACATGATAGTAACGTACTTCTCCATGACTACCTGATACCGACTGCGCCCGCGCTCTTTTACGAAATGGACCCGATTTATACGATTCTGTACGTCGACGATGAACCGACGCTCCTTGAGATCAGCAAGCTCTTCCTGGAGCAGGACGGGGAGTTCTCCGTCGACACTGCGATCTCCGCACCCGCAGCCCTCGCTCTCATGAAGGCAGGGAGATACGATGCCGTCGTCTCCGATTACCTGATGCCGGGAATGGACGGCATCGCTTTCTTAAAACAGGTGCGGGGGGAGAAGAACAACATCCCCTTCATCCTTTTCACCGGCCGCGGACGCGAGGAGATCGTCATCCAGGCCCTCAACGAGGGGGCTGACTTCTACCTCCAGAAGGGAGGCGAACCAAAGAGCCAGTTCGCGGAGCTTGCCCACAAGGTCAGGTCCGCGATCAGCCGCCGGAGAGCCGAAGAGGAGCTCCGCTCTGCCCGCGATGTGCTGGAAGAGCGGGTCAGGCAACGGACAGCCGACCTGTACAGCGCCAACCTCCAGCTCCAGAAGGAGATGGAGATCCGCCGGCAGATCGACTCGGCACTGAAGGAGAGCGAGGAGCGGTTCCGGACCCTGATCGAGAAGGCGCCGGAAGCCATCCTCGTCTTCGACTACGATCTCGGCCTCTACGTTGAGGCGAATGCGAAGGCAGAAGAACTCTTCGGCTGTGACCGGAAAGAACTTCTGAAGGATGGTCCCCAGAAGTTTTACCGCCCGGACCAGGACGACGGCAGACCGGTCCGGGAGACCGTCCTTGAACACCGGAGCAAAGTCCTGGAGGGCGCCGAGCTGGTATTCGAGCGCAGGATCAGGAACGCCCGCGGGGAGGACCGGGTCGTCGAGGTCCGTCTCGTCCGGCTGCCGTCCTCCACGAAAAAACTCATACGGAGCAGTTTTATCGATGTCACCGAGCGCAACCGGGTCACGGAGGCGCTTCGCAGGAGCGAGGAGCGATACCGGGGGATCGTAGAACATGACTACCGGGTCATGCTCGAGAACATCCAGGACGTTTTTTACCGCACCGATACAGCGGGAAACCTGATCCTGGCCACTCCCTCGGGGGCAGCACTTCTCGGTTTTTCAGGCACCGGCGAGGTCATTGGCAAACCGGTAACCTTCTTCTACGCTGACCCCGCCCAGCGCGATTCCCTGCTTGCCTCCCTGAAGAAGGACGGGTCGGTCTCGAACATGGAGGTCACCCTGAAACGAAAGGACGGGTCTCTTATCATCGTATCCACCAGCAGCCATGTCTATTACGACAGCGACGGGAAGTATGCCGGCGTCGAAGGGATCTTCCGGGATATCACCCGCTTCAAACAGGTGCAGGCGGAACTGAAGCAGTCCGAGGAACTCTATCGTGTGCTTGTCGGCCATATCCAGGACGGGGCCTTCCTGATCCAGGACCGGGTCCTGATCTTCTGTAACGAAGCTTTTGCCGCGATGATCGGCTCTACTCCTGCGGAGATCATCGGGAAGGAAATCCCCGGTCTCATTGCCCCGGAAGACCGGGAGATGGTCATGGAACGGCAGGCACGACGGCTCGCGGGACACTCCCTTGAGGAATCTTACGGGTTCCGCATGCTTCACCGTGACGGCGTTACCCGCGTCCCTGTTAACCTCTCCGTCGGGATTGGTACCTACCGGCACCGGCCGGCAGTCATCGGGACCGTGAGGAAGCTCGCAGGGGCCTGACTGCTGTCCGACCGGGCGACACGCTGCCTCTGGAATGCTAAAGGAAAAAGGGATCGTCTTATTCTCGCGACCTTGTGTAATTCAAATGTCGCCCCCCCATGCGCCGGTGGGGCATCCCATCAGAATCTGGCTTTCAGTCGCTAAAACGGGACAATTCAAAAAAATACCTTTTTTACGACGGCGCCTTCACACCGCCCTGTGCCATCCCGCCGATTGCTCCGCCGATAAACGCGAGAATCGGGAAGTAGAAGATTGCGAGCACCAGGAAGAGGACGCCTTCAACGCCGGGGATCTGGGGGACCGACATCCGCAGGATGCCGAGCCGTGCAAAAACGTCGAAAGCAACGAGCACTCCGCCGGCGAAGCCGGCAATGATGCCAGCCTTTGCCCCGTTCAGGAAATCCTTACCGGCAATGTACCCGGCAACGATCCCTCCGACCACCGGCCCGGCCAGCGGTATCAGGGCAAGGATATTCACCGTGATTACGGCAAAAATAACCATGACGACAACCCCGGCAAGGACGGCTTTGACTAACTTCATCTGTTCCTGTTCCATGTGACTTCGTCGGGTGGACAGATTCTTATACCTTGTTATTTTTGTTTTTTTTGCAGGGCCAGCCAACCGGAGGAGAAGAAAGGTGCTGATCACTCCATTTCTTTTACCTGAGTTCGCGGATCTCCTTCCCGTACTTCTCCAACCATGAGATGTACGTCTCTAACAGCAGCTGCGCCTGCACTCCGGCACTGCACGCACAGTTCCCGAGAGCAATGTTCCGGATCTCTTCCCTGCGGGGATCGCCCGTACCATAGATCTCGTCAATGACCTGCCAGGTGACCGAGCACCAGCGGACGACATCATAATACCCCGGCCCGTCCAGGCCGTGGGAGATCGCTCCCGCAGCAACGATCCGCTCCTCCAGCAGCCCGAGAGCTTTCCCGGGAGACACCCTGAGGTTGATCACAGGTTTTGTCACCGGAGGATTACTGGGGCCGGACAGGGGAAAAGGATGATCGCGGGTTTGTACCGGTTCGGATCTCCAGGTCCTGCACCGGAGATTTCCTTTCCGCCGGAACACAAACAATGGGGGCATCCTTAATGTTTCAAAAACTGTTTTTACCGGAAAGGTTCTTGTAGGGCCAGTCCGACAATGGCAAAACGGGAATTTCCCCCCGGACTCCCCGGGGAGAAGGACACTGTTCCGGATTGGTTGTACGTATGGCTCCTGAGAACCCGGCAGCAACAACGACAGGCCCGGCGGGCACTGACCCGGTTGGCACCGTCGACGAAGAGATGAAGAAGATTTACACGGAGATGAAGGCCCGGGCACCGGAAGTTCCCGAGTACATAAAACTCTTGAAGAACGGGGGTCTCATCGAACGGGTTAAGGCCGCGGAGTACCTCGGGGAGATTGGTGACGAACGGGCAGTCCTCCCTCTGATCGACGCCCTGGCTGATCCGTCCACCACCGTGCAGTATATTGCCGCAAAGGCACTTGGCATGCTGGGGGATCGGCGGGCTGTCGACCCGCTGATCCGGTTACTGGGATCCGAAGACAAATGGGTGCGGCTGGGTGCCACCCATTCCCTCGGGATGCTCGGCGATCCAAGAGCGGTAGCATCTATCATCCCGCTGCTGCAGGATCCCCACCACGATCTCCGTGCCCACGCTGCCTGGGCACTCGGGAAACTGGGCGACGCACATGCGATCGAACCTTTGAAAACGCTCCTGAACGACCCCCGGGAGGATGTTGCCAGGGAAGTAAAGAACGCCCTCATCAGCCTGGGTGCGAAGGAGGTCTGAAATGACCCTTCCCCCCACAAAACAGGCAGAAGAAGTACTGGCCATCCTGAAGGCGTTCCTGCAGGACATGGACCTGGAGATCACGAAGGAATTTGATACCGGGGAACTCTGCGGGTTCTGGATCAAATCCGGCGATTTTCCTATCCTGATCGAGAATACCAGGCCCCTGAAGTACTGTGTCGTCGCGTTCCAGATCACGTTCTCTGATGAGATGATCCTCGGGATCCTGAACCGGTATTATGAGAAGGAGGATCACCGTTTCATCTTCCGGCTGACCCAGGTGCTCACCTCCCCGCAGACCAGTTTCGTGCGGGTTATCGAAGGCGGACGTACCGTTGGATTTACCGTTTTAAAGAGCATTTACCCGTTCCACGAGGGCTTTTCCATCAGTGACCTCGACCGGGCGATCCAGGCAGTCACAAGCGTCGGGGATGTCGGCATCGCGTTCCTGAAGTCCGAGATGGGGTCCATGGACCTGGATCATACCCCTCCGCGACCGGTCGATGAACCGGAGCAGATGTACGAGTGACGCCGGGGCACCGGCCGGTGACAAAACGTTTTTTTAGGCCATCCGCTCCCGGCCGATACACTCGAAATCGATGAACCCCCGGGCGGGATCGGTCAGAAGGAGGCGCACGCGGACTTTCTGTCCCACCTGCAGTCCCTGACCGCCTTTCATCACCCGGCCTTCGGCCGGTGGTGCGAGCAGCCGGACATACGTGCCCTTGTCGGCGGCACCGGTCACCATCGCATCGAAGGTCCTGCCGATACAGTCCTCGAGGAGCAGGGCGGCTACCGCTTTCCGCATGAACCGCTTCACCTTCTTTGACGCCTTCTCGCGGTCGGTGAGCCATGTCGCCCGGTCCGCGAGGTCCGCGGGCGAATAGGGACCGGGCCTGCCCGCCAGGATCGCCTTTACCTGGCGCTGGTTGATGATATCCACATAGCGACGGTTGGGTGCCGTGGCGTGGGTGTAATCGATCACGGCAAGCGAAAAGTGGCCGGCGGGTGTGGCACCGGGTTGGAGCATCTCGTACTCCGCTGACCCCAGCAGCTTGATGATGGCAAGCGAGAGATCGGGGAAATGCAGGGGATCTTCGGCTTTCTCGCGGAGCAGGAATGCTGCAAGGGCTTTTGCATCCGCCTTCTCCGGCAGGGTTACCCCGTGGTTTTCAGCGGCAAGCATGATACCTGCCCAGTTCCTGGGTGTCCTGACGACCCGCTGGATCATGGGCACCCCTGCAGCCCCCAGCCGGGCCACCATCGTGCCGTTTGCAGCCACCATGAACTCCTCGATCAGGGCCCGGGCCGGGTTCGTCTTCAGGGCCACCAGCCCCCGCACCTCATCGCCTTCCATGATAACCTCCGGTTCGATGGTATCGAACTCGAGGGCCCCTTTCTGCCTGCGGAACGTACGCAGAAGGTTCGTTGCCGTGTCCTGCAGGCGGAGCTGGTCTTCCAGGCCTGCGACGGATGCAACACCTTCCGGGAGGGGCCCGGAGCCTTCGAGCCATGCACCCACCTCTTCGTAGACGAGTTTTGCCTTATTCCTCACGACTGCCCGGTAGATCTCCCCGGGCGCAAAACTCCCGTCAGGCCGGACATCGAACACGATGACAACCGCGAACCGGTCCGTTCCCGGCAGGAGCGAGGTCAGCCCGTACGAGAGTCTCCCGGGAAGCATCGGGAAGGTTTCCACCCCGGTATACACCGTCGTACCGTTATGGGCCGCAAATTCGTCGGCAGGTGAATGGCTGGTGACGTACTCGTCGACATCGGCGATTGCGACCATCACCCGGATCATCCCTCCCGGGTTGCGTTCGCAGTACTCCAGCTGGTCGAGATCCTGCGAATCGCGGTTGTCGATGGACGACCAGAGGATGAGGCGGGAGTCCCGGACCCCTGCCGGCAGTTCTGTAAAAAGCCTTTCCTGCATGGCACTGACATCATCAATGACCCTCGGGGGGAAGCGGGGTGCAAAACCATATTTTTCCATCGCCTGCCAAACAATGGTCTTCAGATCAGCCTCCGGGTGCCTGCCGTGGGTCCTCATCGTAACGATGAGATTCTCTTTTACGGCACAAAAAACCTTGTTTCAGCCCGGGTGCCCAGCCGCAGGGAACGTAGTGGTGGCAGGAGCGCACCGGGACTGAAACCGCGGGAACGTTTTCGGAATAGAAAAACCGTATTTGCATATGGAAATCAATGCTTTTGCCCTGTTTTGGGATCTTCCCTGAGAAAGAATTATGAGCTCCGCAAAAATAGGGACTATTGATCTCTTTGAAGGTTCAGCTGCCAGGCACAAGGATCCCGCTATGTTTGAACGAGCAGAATTGTACATCGAAAAACCCGACAACCAGATCCTCTTAGCAGCCGTTCTGCTTCTTTTCCTCATTCTTGCAGGGAATTTCCTGCAATGGAATCTCCATGCGATCGTGATGTTCATCCTTTACATATTCTTCTCGATCTTCCTCCTCCTGGTCGTCATTACTGCCGTGCTCCTGGTCATCAATTTTATTCACGGAAACAGGACCTCAGAGAACCAGTAAACCGGGGACTCTCCTGAAACTGCACCACCGGCAGAATCCCGGACAGGCCCGCCCTCTGTGTTCTCGTCGTGCACACCGGGGACAGGTAAACAATTTACCCCAGGTTCCATCCTGCCGCCATGCGCCAGTGCATCGCCAGACTTTATATTAAACTGGAGGGAATGGTGGTCTTGCAATAAAAAAGAGCAGATGTTCACCATGTTGTCCTTAAACTGCCGTGATATCGGGATGGGTTCCCCCATGGAACTTACGGGATCGAACGAACGGGAGATCATGCGGAAATTCATCCAGTACGCCGAGACAGAACTCAAGATGCCGGTACTGACCGCCGACACTATCTACCGCGTCCAGAAGGCAATCAGGAAATAAGGCGTTTGTTGTTCCGCCAGGGTCTTGCCTTTTTTTTTGGTTATTTCAAGAGAATCTGGTAAAGAAAAAGACCGAACATTCCCACCAATACAGCCGCAATAATAACCCAGAAAATTATACCGGGCTGTTGTATTCCGTCACTCATAATAATTTAAGGTTCCGTGCTCCATTTAAGACTTTTTAGGCACCTGCGCTTCCGGGTCGTGCAGGTACCCAGATCATCGGTGCAGGAAATTATCAAAGAGATATCCATATATCTTCAAAAATTGACATTTCCAGATAATGGGATTCTTTGATTCGTTGATCGAGACCTTTCTCGATGACCATACGCGGAGGGAAAAACGCTTCGAAGAGTCTGTCCTGAAGAAATTTCCCCGGAAGATGTTCGGGTCTGTCCGGGCAGATTTCCCTGTCGCACCGGCCCCGGAAGGCTCTGCCAGCTCTGCCATCCCGAAGAAGAAGATGGAGTACCGCGTTACTCACAGGCCCTCCGGAAACGAGTTTCTCATCGAGGTGACGTACTTCCCCCGGTTCGATCCTGAGAACGCCCTCACCCTCTGTTCGGCGGAGCAGTTAGCTCGTTACCAGCAGTACGCGGAAGAGCAGAAGATCCCTCTCTATTTTATCGTGGGGCTCGGGGGTATCGACAACTGGGGGGGAGAGGACCTCTTTGTCCTGCCCCTTGCAACCGTAAAGACGCCAGTCCTCCAGCCTGAAGCATTCGACACCTATCGGAAGATACCCCAGACCGACTTTTCCTGGGAGCACGGGCACCTGATCTGATCCGGCGACAGCCCGGATCGTTGCCGCAGTAACATTCCGCTTGTCTCCTCTGACCTTTCGTTGTTGTCCTGCGCAGGTGGTCGTTTTCTTTTGTCTCAGGGCCCGTGCCTGAGGAGAAAACCGTTCTCCCCGCATGGCGCGGATGCCTTGCGAATTTCATATATATCTTCCTCGTCGATTATCTGTCCAACCGGTGAAGACGGGCCTGGCAGAAGCACCTTTGTGGTTTTTTGGCAAAACGGTGCTTTTGCATGGTTATTCTTAAAAAAGAGGGTTTTTATGGAGATCAGGATCGCAACGGAAGAGGACGCACAGCGGTGGGATGAGATTGTTGAACGGTCGCCGAACGGGGAACTGTTCCATACCTGGAAATGGCTGAAGATCATGGAACGCTTCTCGGTCCAGAAAAAGGCCGGGCTCAGCGTGAAGGGTACCCTGTACCCGGTCCTGATCATGGAGAAGGAGAAGATCGTCGGACTCTGCCCCCTGTTCCTCTTCAGGACCCCCCTGGTCACCTCCTGTTATTCCCCGCCGTTAAATGTCGACACCCTGTACCTCGGGCCGCTCTTCCCCGAGCTCGACAACCTCGTGCCCGCAAAGCAACAGATCTTCCTCCACGATGTGCAGATAGCGCTCGACCGCTACATCCGGACCGAGCTGAAAGCCAACTATGTCCAGATCAATACCCCGCCTTCGTTCGGTGACTGCAGGTTCTTCAAATGGGGCGGGTACGATGCCGAAGCCCGCTACACCTCCCACCTCGATCTCAGCGGGGGGACCGAGGCCATCTGGAAGAACCTGAACCGGGGCACGCGGAGGTTCATCGACAAGGCAAAGAAAGAAGAGATGAACGTTTCCGTGGGAGACAAGGATGACCTTCTCTTCGTCTATGATCTCCTTCGTGAGCGGAGCCGGATCCAGTGTCCCCGTGAGTTCGTCAGCGCCGTCTACGATACCTTTGCCCCGGCCAACATGGCAGTCTTCATCGCGAAGGTGGGAACGGAGCGGCTGAGCGGGATCGTCACGCTCCTGTACAAGGGCAAGGTCGCCTTCTGGATCGGGGCCCCGAAATGCTCGTACAAAGGGACCTACCCCAACGAGCTCCTCGTCTGGGAAGCCATACGGTGGTCCGTAGAGCAGAAGTACAAGACGTTCGAGATCATCGGTGCCGATGATTATTCCCTCTTCCCCTTCAAGCGCAAGTTCAATGCAAAGACCGTCATGTACTTCCAGATGAAGTGGGTCTCCCCGAAGCTGCACATGGTCACGTCCGTGTACAATGGCATCTTCAGGAGGGACGAGAACCTGCTCGAACCTGCGTCCTCATCGGAATAAAAAAACATTACTTTTTCGGGTACAGGGGCAACATCAGGGGAGCCCGCGGGGTCTGGTTAAAGTCGAACTCGTGTACCAGGTCCCCGAGGACCGGTGCGTTCTCGCGTACCGAAGGCCGCGAATCAGGACGGAGATCGGTTGCCGGATCGATCCGTGCTCCGCTGAGGAAATCGTCCTCGATGAACTTGAGGTAGGCATCGAACGAGAGCGTCTGGTGGTCGATGTACCCTTTCCGTGCATAGGGACTGATGAGGAGACCGGGGACCCGTATCCCGTACCCGTTCTGGTCCACTTTCGGGGGCACGACATGGTCGTAGAACCCGCCCCAGTCATCCCAGGTGAGGAAGATCGCGGTACTGTTCCAGTCCGGCCCTTCCATCGCGGCATTGATGATCGACGTCGTGTAGGCCTGCCCAATCGAGACCCGTGCCGGGGGATGTTCACTGACCGTCTGGTTCGGCGTTATCCAGACGACGCTGGGGAGTGTTCCGGACCGCGCTGCTACGAAGTACTGGTCGATCGCCTGGATATTTTTTACTTCGCGATCCTGGCGGACGGTATCGAACCAGGGCAGCGGATTCCATATCTGGGGGACCACGACCTCCTGGGGCTGGAGCGGGCAGAACATGGCGTCGTCTGCGCAGTCGGGCTGGTCGCCCTCCGCAAGGTAGTACGCCCAGGAAACATTGTTCCTGTGGAGGAGGTACGTAATGTCGGTCCATGCGTAATCGGGAACCTCCGTCGGAGTACCGTTCCTGTCAACGATCAGCCGCTGGGGGCCCTGCAGGGCATCGGTGCAGCTCAACGGGTCGCCCGGGCGGCAGGTTGCGGACCAGGCCGAGACCATGAAGAGATGGGAGGGGAGGGACCAGGAAGCAGCCGATTCGAACATCCTGTCCTGCAGGACAAAATTGTCGGCATAAGCCCAGTAGTTCGGGATCTCCCGGCGGTCATGGTAGCCCATGACATCCACTTCGGCCTCTTCGCTGCTGACTCTCTGGCATCTCCCAGGGCTGTTCGTCCGGGTGCAGGTGTTATTGATTGCGATTTCTGCCTGCTCGATGAACCCGTCCATGCGGCCGCCGTTGATGTCAGCCTCGGACTCGTACTGGCTGTGAGGACCGCCATAGTTGACATCTGCCGGATCGTGATACGGGCGTATGCAGGTAGTGTTCACATCAGGGTCAGGGACGCAGATCGACGGGACGCCATTCTCCATGGGAATCCCGTCGGCACCGGGATACGTGCCGAAATAGTGGTCGAAAGCCCGGTTCTCCTGCATGATGATGATGACATGCCGGATCTTGTGAATGCCCTCGCCTTGAGCGGGCACGACCGTTTTCCAGCCGGTGGAATCTGACGGTCGGGCTGGTGTCACACCGGGGACCGGCGTCATGCAGCCGGCCACCATGACCAGGAGGATGACTGCCAGCAGGGCGGGATGGCGTGTAAGCTTCATCGTTTCAGTACCTTCATTGGGTTTTTTTCCTGGAGTATCTAGGGTTCAACTCACGGTGTGTGCCTTACACCGGGCCAGGCCCGGGAGTAGCATTGGGGTACGCAGGCAGGAGGAACGGTGGCCGGGGTTCCTGGGTAAAGTCGAATTCCCGGGTGAGATCCCCCAGACCGGGGGCGTACTCCCGGACGCTCGTCCGGGGATCGGGCCGGGTATCGGTTGCCGGATCGAGGCGGGCACCGCCAAGGAAATCATCCTCGATAAATTTGAGGTAGGCATCGAACGAGAGCGTCTGGTGATCGATATATCCTTTCCGTGCATAGGGGCTGATCATCAGCGCGGGGACCCGGATCCCGTACCCGTTCACATCGACCTGCGGGGGGACGACGTGGTCATAGAACCCGCCCCAGTCGTCCCATGCAAGGAATATTGCCGTGCTGTTCCAGTCCGGCCCCTGCATGGCAGCGTTGATGATCGAAGTCGTATAGGCCTGCCCGGTGGAGATGTTGCTCGGGGGGTGCTCGCTGTCCCGGTTATTCGGAGTGATCCACGATACCTGCGGGAGAGTACCGTTCTCTGCCGCCACGAAGTAATTGTCGAGCGTCTGGACGTTTCCCGTCTCGTTATTCTGCCTAACAGTGACGAACCAGGGAAGCGGGTTCCAGATCTGGGGGACGCCCGCCCGCTGGGGCTGTTCGGCGCAGAACATTGCATCGTCCGCGCAGTCAGGCTGGGTGCCCTCGTCAAGATAATAAGCCCAGCTTACACGGTTCTTGTGAAGGAGAAACGTTATGTCTGTCCAGGCATAGTCGGGGACCTGTGTCGGTGTCCCGTTCTTGTCCAGGATGAGCCGTTCGGGTGCCTGGAGTTCGTTGACGCAGCTCATCGGATTTTCGGAGGTGCATGTCGCAGACCAGCCGGATACGATGAAGAGGTGCTCGGGCAGGCTCCAGGTGGCTGCCGAGGCAAACATGCGGTCCTGCAGGACGAAATGATCGGCATACGCCCAGTAGTTGGGGATCTCCCGCCGGTCATGGTACCCCACTGCATCGAGGGTAGCAGTCTTTTCCATGCACCCGGTGAAGTTGGCAGTCTGGTTACAGGCGAGCCTGATCCCTTCGTACTGCTGCCGGAGGAATCCGTCCATCTTCCCGTTATCGATATCGGCCTCTGAATCGTATTCCCCGTGCGGGCCCCCGTAATTCGTATCGTTCGCGTCATGGTAGGGGCTGACGCACTGGCCGCTCACCGCATCCGGAATGCAGGCAGAGGAAACCCCGTTGATCATGGGGATCCCATCGGCGCCGGGATAGGTGCCGAAGTAGTTGTCGAACGCCCGGTTTTCCTGCATGATGATAATCACATGCCGGATCTTGTGGATTCCTTCGGCGGTATCAGCGGGTGTTGCAGGGACCGGCAGTCCCGGGGTTTCTGCTGAAGGGGGCTGAGAAATGAGGGGATTTCCATTCCCTGTCTCCTGCACGGTTGTTCCCCGGGGGGAAGCCGTTGCGATTGAAGTGGGCCGGACCGCTGGCGGGGTCCCTGCCGGCTGGGGAGCTGTACACCCGGCACAGGCAATGAGGATGAGAAAAAGCATGATTCCGGCAACTGCTGGTTTCATGCACGCATTCTTTCCCGTTACCTTTTAAACATGGCTCCGGTTTGCAGTTTTTGAAACAGGGGACGTTCAGGAACCATGGGGTTAACGGGCATGGTATGGCCCCTCACTGTTCTTCGCTGGATCACGAAATGAGGAACATTCCTGAAAAATCAGCGGATTTCGGGTTATCTATTGATGGCCATGGTCATCCACAAAACCCTGCACATTGTCGATTGGGAAGCTTGGGGCGTTATCGCTTATTTATAACAAATTGTATGGCAAATGTAACATAGCCATAGTGTTTATGATACAAAATGTAAAAAATTTAATACATTTCCAGATCATCCTGACCCGGCTCATCGCAACGGAAAAACCCAGGTAATGAAGAACAAGCGTGCCGTTGCAACCGTCCCGGATCCTTTCAGCACCCGCTGGTAACTTTTTGGGGTCGTGTAACGGGGGTCCGCAACGGAATGCTGAAGATCAGCCGGGCTGACATCGGGCAGGGTTCCTTTGCCACCCTGCCCCCTCCTGAGGATTTGCGGTTCTCACAACCTCCCACGGAACAACGAAAAATTCAGCCGGGTCCATCTAACCCTTTTTCAGGATCCGGTATCCTTGTCCCGGCACCAGGATCTCAA
>Ga0187765_10000575_pt1 | contig 13569 bp, 11 predicted proteins | sample 0216_QUI02_MP05__3_FD_133018 | JGI IMG/M metagenome (GOLD analysis project Ga0187765, IMG submission 133018) | Tropical peat soil microbial communities from peatlands in Department of Meta, Colombia - 0216_QUI02_MP05_10_MG | ecosystem: Environmental > Terrestrial > Soil > Wetlands > Peat ...
GCGGCGGCTGCCACGACCGAGCCGACGACCACCGCAACGACACACGAAGGCTCGGAGCAGCCGGATCCCAACCGCAAGGTGCGTTCGGTGGGAACGCCGTTCCTGCCGGGACGCTAGGCTTATTCGGACATGGACGAACTGGAAATTTGCCGCGCGCAACCAGCACGAGGTCCGATTAAAAGCACGATTTTGCTGCGCGACTGAAGCGAAGTGGGCAAACTATCGCCAAATGACAAACGCAATTATCGTCCACCTCTATGGCGCCATGAACACAGCGATCATATCAAAACTTCGACTGCAAAAATTCCCTCGATGGATTCCATTCACCGTTTGGGGCACGCTCCTCTATTTTTATTGCTTCTATAGGATGCAAAATCCGTTCGCCTGCGAGAACAATGTATTCGCCGATTGCACTCAATTTTGGCCGACTCACCCTACGCTGTTCACAGTATTCCTAGTGATGTTACATGGTACGCCAGGACTGATTGCGATCGCTTTGTTTGCCAGATCCTCAAAGTGGCTTGGTATCATTTGGTTGGCAATGTTTTCCGCCTGGACGCTTGGCATCCATCAAACCATATTCGAGATGAATGGTTACAGAGGCTGCGAAGCTTGCGACTATTTATTCTTCTTAATGGTGATCGTTTCCTGGATTTCGTTGATCGCCGCAATCACTGTGGCTGTGCTCCGATCCAGGTTTCTCATGAGTTCGTAGACGATACCGTGCAGGCGATATTTTTGTGATCTCTCATCCATTCTACCGCGAGGCGCGATCTTCCCAGGTATCCAGCAACCTTGCAGCAATCTTCACGGCGTCGAACATCATCGCGGATGCGTCGCACGGTACATAAATTTCCATCGCCATTTCTCGGCGATCAACTATGAACCAGCCTTCACATAGAGAACTGTTTCTGATGCTCAGATAAAAGCGCAAGAGCTTATCTGAAGTCCCGTCCCGTGTGGCTCCTTCAACTGCTTTGCCATCCTTGAAGATCGGCCGAGCTGGGAGCATTTCGTCAAGGCGCTCCAGGGTTGCGGAGAAATTCGCTCTGCGTGGTCTTTTCTCCCGCACGGATTCTACTCTGCCCATGTTGACGACAAAATTGTTCTTGGAACGCGTCAAATGGCCAGGCTCAATTGGACGGTTGCCACGAACTTGCGGTTCACGGTGCCAAACCATTCCGCCATCTGGAACCCAATATCTAAATGCGAAACTCTTCCAGACCTGTTCCTCCGACACGTCAAATTTTGCGACTTTATTCGCGAGGGCAGTTGGATTCTGACGAAATGAAAGCGAATTCCTCAAATATCCGACGGGGACGTTAAAATTGCCAAAATCGCTCTTAATATGGACCAATGTTTCTCTTGGTACCGTCAGATACCACTTTGTGTACCCATCGGGCTCGATAACGATTTGGCTATAAGCCGGCATGTTCAGCAGCAAGACCAATAACGCACTCGCAAGCGCATTTTGAGGGGCTGCAACATACAAGCTAGAATTTCGATGTTTCGTTGCGTAATACCTATGATTTGAATGACGCTTCATGTTTTTCACTCGCCCAAAACATTCCGCCCCTCGCTGTCGAAGTGGTTGAGGAAAGTGGAGGTGGCAAGTTGTCCGGCTTAGTATGACGTGCGGACGGCCGATGGCCAACATCTCCATATTCGCTATCGGGGCGGCAATAAGCTTGGTCGGCATCGAAATCCGCTTTTCACCCGATAGCAACTGCAAAGCTGGACATTCCATATTGGCAGCCAAGTGGCGACGCGATCCCGGATTGCAGTTGGGACGTCGGCCGTTCAGTGCATGGCGAGTGTTGCTTTCACCGTCTGTCGTTCTGACAACTGATTAATCTCGAAAAATTGCTTGCGCCGAAAACCAAGGGCGCGAGCCACGATATTGCAGGGAAATGAGCCAATCAGAATGTTGAACTCCCGCGTGTTGCCATTGAACACGCGTCGGGCCGTCTGAAGTCGATCCTCGGTGTTCGCCAGCTGCTTTTGCAGCGCCAAAAACTCGCCATCGGCTTTTATCTGCGGGTAAGACTCCGTCAGAGCCATCAGCTTTGAGAGAGCATCGACGAGCGGGTTCTCGTCTTGTGCTTGAGTTGCGGGCGGGCCGTTCGAAGCGATTGCTTGCTTCCGTGCATTCATCACCGCCTCCAATGTCGATCGTTCATGGGCCGCGTAACCCTTCACGACGCCAACAAGATTTGGAATGAGTTCGTATCGGCGCTTAAGCTCGGTATCGATGTCGGACCAAGATTCATCCACGCGGCTGCCGAGCTTGACGAAACGATTGTACGTCGCAACAAGCCAGATGAGCAGAAACGCGAATATCAGTACGGCGCCGCCAATATAGAGAAATGTGTCGCTCACGAACTCACCTTCGAATCTTCTAAAACGTATGGCGGCACCAGTTTGAGAAACGCCTCCATGAATTTGATTGCATCACTGAAATCTTCCGGCGAGAGCGTCTCATCTTTACTTTTTGTCACAATGACCGCTGATTGATAGAGCTGAATTGCCCAATCATCGTGCTTCAGCAAAAACTCCATCATGTGCGGAGTCACGATGTCGTAGGCACTCCTTTGATTCTCTGCGTAGACATAAAAGGCTTTGTTGAATTTTTCCGATTCAAAATAGGCGGGCTGCAATACGTCTGTCGGGATGTCGGCAAATTCAAAATATTTCGGATAAATGAGGACTGAACTGAAGTTCGCCTTGACGTCAAAAATAACAGCGGAAAGTTCGTATACTCTGTAAGCGACCTTGTAGTTATAATCGAACGCTTTGATCGAATGATTATCATGCGTCCCGTGCATCACATTGTATGCGTGTCCGCGGTCGGCTTGATTGAGCATGATGAAACCGGGATAACGCTGTGGGATGTCGAATGGATCGCTCTCGCTGAAAGCGAGTCCGTTCTTCGCTGCAGCCTTCTCTAGTCCGTCCCGACGGGGCTTAACATTGGATACGATGAATCCAATGAAGGCTACAAAGCCAACCACAAACCAAACAACCCAAGTGTTGTAGCCCCAAATATCCATTCGTCTTTTATTGCAACATTAAGCTCACGATTGGAATAGGTTTGCGCCGATGAGCCACCCCGGCTGCTGAATGGAATTGCCTTGGCTGAGGTCCGCTTAGGTTCAAGAACGACCAATTCCGCACCGCGACGCGACGTCGGCTCTTCGCCCGATAGCGTCCAAAATAGCCGACATAGCGGTTTTGGCCGGGCGGCGGCCGTCGATGCGATCCGGGTTGTTTTCCCGTGCGATATCGACTTTGCCCCGATAGCGTCACCTTTTCGCAGTGACAGAACCGGTCCAGTTCAGTAACGCTAGAGACACGGGCAAGGGAGGGCTCCCATGCAACGCATTCCCGCATTGGTGTTGACTCTGGCGCTGGCCGCAGTTGCCGCCCTGGCACAAGCGCGCGCCGACGATTTTCCGTCGCGACCGCTGCGACTGATCATCGGCTTTCCGCCAGGCTCGGCCGCCGACATTGCCGCCCGGTTGGTCGGCGACTCTATGAGCAAGACGCTCGGCCAGCAAATTATAGTCGAAGCCCGGCCGGGGGCCGGGTCAAGTCTGGCCGCGGAATCGGTCGCGCACTCTGCCCCGGACGGCTACACATTGTTCATCGGTACGTTGTCGAACGTCACCAACGCAGTCATTCAAACGAACCTGCGCTTCGACTTTGTCAAAGACTTCATTCCAGTCACGCCGCTCACCAGCCTGCCGCTCGTCCTCGCGGTGCATCCATCCCTCGGCGTGTCGAACGTCAACGAACTTGTCGCGCTGGCAAAATCCAAACCCGGTGAACTCACCTATGGATCGGTTGGGCCCGGGACGGTGGGGCATCTCGCCATGGAACTGATCAGCAAACGGACGAACATCAAGCTCGTCCATGTGCCCTATCCGGGGAGCCCGCCACAAGTCACCGATCTGGTTGCCGGCCGCCTGTCGATGGCGTTGGGGGTGGCCTCCACAATCATGCCGCACGTCGAAGCGGGCCGCCTCAAGCTGCTCGCGTCGTGTTCGGGCAAGCGCCCGCAGATCGCGCTGAACGTTCCGACCATCGCCGAGACTTTGGTGCCCGGTTTCGAGTGCAGCGTGTGGTTCGGCCTGCTGGCGCCGGCAGGCACGCCGCGGCCGGTGATCGACAAGCTCGCCGCGGCGGCCAATGCGGCGCTCAAGTCAGACGAGGTGGCGAGCAAGCTCCGATCCGCGGGGTTCGAAACCCTTGGTGGCTCTCCTGAGGCGTTTGCAGAATTCGTTGCGCGCGAGCACGTCAAGTGGACCGCCGCCGCCGAGGCCGCCGGACTGAAGAAATAGTAGGTTGAGCCGAATCGTCGATATGTCAGACGACGGCAGGAACGGTCCGCTCTAGCGAACCAGAATTTACGTTCGACCCCGACGCCCTGTGGGGACAAGCTCGGTCGGCATCAGCCGCTAAAAATCGAATGCGTCGGTCTTTGCGGCGGCGTTGTGCTTGAGCAGAGTCTGGTCGGGCGCGGGGAGCGGCGCGCCGGTATCACGAAAGCGGTTCACGATCGGGTAGCGGCGGTCGCGGCCGAAATTCTTCAATGTCACCTTCACGCCGGGGCAGGCCTGACGACGCTTGTATTCGGCGATGTGCAAAAGCCGCTCGACCTTCATCACGGTTTCGCGGTCGAAGCCGGCCTCGATGATTTTCGCTACCGGCTCCTCGCGCTCAACCAGGCGCTCCAGAATTGGATCGAGCACCGCATAGGGCGGCAGCGAGTCTTCGTCCTTCTGGTTCTCGCGCAGCTCGGCGGTGGGCGGCCGAATGATGACGTTCTCAGGGATCACCGCGCCGTCGGGACCGAGCGCACCCTCGGGTTTCCACGTGTTGCGCAACCGCGCGAGGCGAAACACTTCGGTCTTGTAGAGGTCCTTGACCGGGTTGAAGCCGCCGTTCATGTCGCCATAGAGCGTGGCGTAGCCGACGGACATCTCCGACTTGTTGCCGGTGGTCACAACCATCAGGCCGAACTTGTTGGATATCGCCATCAGGATGGTGCCGCGCGCGCGCGCCTGCAGATTCTCCTCGGTGACGTCGCGCGGCCGATCGGCAAACAGGGGCGCCAGCGTCTTCTCCAGGCCGGAGACCGCCGGCTCGATCGGCACGATGTCGTATTGCACGCCGAGCGTCTTGGCGATCTGGGCGGCGTCGTCGATCGATTCTTTCGAGGTGAACCTGTACGGCAGCATCACGCAGCGCACCCGCTTGGCGCCCAGTGCATCGACCGACATCACCGCGGTGAGCGCCGAGTCGATGCCGCCGGACAGGCCGATCACCACGCCGCCAAATCCATTCTTGTCGACGTAGTCGCGCAGGCCGAGCACGCAGGCCGTGTAATCGGACTTGTCGCTCTCCTCGACGGCGACCGCCGGTCCGCTCACGCAGCGCCACCCGCGCGCTTCGCGCTGCCACGCGATCAACGCCACGGTCTCGCGGAAGGCCGGAAGCTGCGCGCCGACCGAGCGGTCGGCGTTGAGCACGAAGGAAGCGCCGTCGAACACCAGCTCGTCCTGGCCGCCGGTCATGTTGAGGTAGATCAGCGGCAAACCGCTCTCGACCACGCGCGCGACCGCGATGTTGAGACGATGCTCGGTCTTGCCGCGCCAATAGGGCGACCCGTTGGGCACGAGCAGGATTTCGCTGCCGGTCTCGCTCAGGCACTCCACGACCTCCGGACCCCAGATGTCCTCGCAGATCGGTATGCCGATGCGCACGCCCTTCACCAGGATCGGTCCCGGATTGGGCCCGGGCACGAACACGCGCTTTTCGTCGAACACGCCGTAGTTCGGCAGATCGACCTTGAGACGAACGCTTTCGATCGCGCCGCCGGAGAGCAAGACGTAGGCATTGTAGAGCTTGCCGTCCTCGAGCCACGGCGTGCCGACGAGCAGCGCGGGTCCATTGGCGCTTTCGCGCGCAAGCGCTTCGACCGCGCTGCGGCAGGAAGACTGGAACGCAGGCTTGAGCACCAAGTCCTCGGGCGGATAGCCCGAAATGAACAGCTCCGGAAATGCGACCAGATCGGCGCCTTCGGCGGCGGCCTGCGCACGCGCCTGCCGGACCTTATCGGCATTGCCGGCGACGTCGCCGACCACGGGATTCAGCTGGGCGAGCGCAATGTTGAGGCGATCGGCGGGGCGCGGATTCATGGCCTATCCTTGCAGCATGATCTAGCGCGGCTCTGCCCGCCGCCGCAATTACCGCCGGGAATGACTGCCACGCGGTCAGTGCTCGACGGTGCGAATGCCGGCGGGCACGCCGTTCACCTTGATCTGGCCGACCGTCTTCAACTGGCTCCCGTTGAAGGTCAGCACGTCGAGCGATTTGTTCAGGCCTGACTGCGCCAGCAGCACTTTGCCGTTCTTGCTCCAGACAATGCCCTGGCCCCAGCCACCGACCTTGGCGGCGGCGGCAAACGTGAGCTTGGTGCCGTGAATGCGGAAGATCTTGACCAGGCCGTGATCGTTGTAGCCCTGCTGACCCCTCGCGCGGGCCGAACCGTTCTGAATGGTGATCGCAACATAGGAGCCGTCGGGCGACATGGTGGCGCCTTCCGGCACCTGCCCGACGGTGATGTGATCGACGATGCGCGGCGGATTTTGCTTGAGATCGACGACGCTGAGAATATCGACGTCGCCCTGGTTGCCGCCCTGGTTCACCAGCACCGCCACGTCGCCCTTCGGACTGACGGACATGCTGTAGGGCCGGATGCCTGCCACCATGTAGCGCTTGGTGTCCTCGACCTTGTTGCCGTCTACGGAAATCACCGAGATGCGATGGTCGCCGTCGCGCGTGACCAGCGCCATCTTGCCGTTGGGTGTGAAGGCGGCGTGGCTCGGGCCTGATTTGGTGTCGCCGAGCTGGACCTTTCCGGCCGGTGCGAGCGTCTTGCCCGAAATGGTGAAAACCGAAACGGTGCCTTCCGAGCGGTTGGCGACCAGCGCAAGCGTGCCGGCGCGGTTGATGGAAACGCCGGAGGCACCCATTCCGGCCTGCAAGGTGCCGATCACCGCGGGCGGTGACGATTTCAAGTCGATCACCGAAAGCTTGTCGTCGGGAATGGCATTCTTTGGATTGGCGGGATCGATCTTGAAGCCGCTGGTGACCAGGGCAAAGCTTTCATCCGGCGCGATCGCAACGCTGCTCGGCGGACCAACGACGCTGGCGGGCGCCTTCACCTCGCCGACAATCTTGGGCGGAAAGACGCTCAGATTGATGATCGTGACCGTGTCGGGAGGAGCGTTTTCGACCACGACGGTCCGGCCTTCGGAATTGGCGGATTTGTTGTCGTTGGCGGACACTGCGAGTTGGGCCGCGGCATGGACCGTCAGGAACGGCAAAACAGCGAGCGTCAGCGCCAGCGTACGCACACCCGGCAAGCAGCCCTGCATGAACTTCTCCAGTGCCCGAACTGTTCTAGAATCCCCCGCCCCGTGCCGGCGATGCCATCGCCAACCTATCACCGAGGAACGTGCGTGTCACAGCTATGGCGATGAAGCCTCGCCAGTAGCCAACAGCGATTCGGATTCACGCTAAAGCCCGGCCGCGGCCGGCAGCGGCTTGACGCGCGCGGCGCGTTCGGCCTTCAGCAGATCCGCCATCAGGAAGGCCATCTCGATCGCCTGTTCGGCGTTGAGTCGCGGATCGCACAGCGTGTGGTAGCGGGCGTTGAGCCCCTCGTCGGTGATCGCATGCGCGCCGCCGGTGCACTCGGTCACATTCTGTCCGGTCATCTCCAAATGCACGCCGCCGCCGTGCGTGCCCTCGGCGGCATGCACGGCGAAGAACGCCTTGACCTCCTGCAGGATGCGGTCGAACGGCCGCGTCTTGTAGCCGCTTTTGGAGGTGATGGTGTTGCCGTGCATGGGATCGCACGACCACACGACCGCACGCCCCTCGCGCTTGACCGCGCGCACCATGGGGGGAAGCAGATCGCCGACCTTGTCGGCGCCGAGCCGGCAGATGAGCGTGAGCCGGCCGGGCTCGTTCTCGGGATTTAAGATGTCGATCAGGCGCAGCAGTTCGTCGACCTTGCTGGAGGGGCCGCATTTCAAGCCCAACGGATTCATGATGCCGCGGCAGAACTCGACGTGCGCATGGTCGGGCTGGCGCGTGCGGTCGCCGATCCAGAGCATGTGCGCCGACGTGCAGCAGAAGGTGCCGGGGCGCGTCGAGTCCTCGCGGGTCATGGCCTGTTCATAGCCGAGCAGCAGCGCCTCGTGACTAGTGTAGAGATCGGTCGATTTGAGCTCGGGATGGCTTTCGAGATCGAGGCCGCAGGCTTGCATGAAGGCAAGCGCCTCGGAAATACGGTCGGCAAGTTCGAGATAGCGCTGCGAGGAGCGCGGATCGAGATCGAGCATCCATTGATGCACGCGGCCGAGACTGGCGTAGCCGCCGTGGGTGAGCGCGCGCAGCAGATTGAGCGTCGACGCCGAATGACGATAAGCCTCGATCATGCGCGCCGGGTCGGGCGTGCGCGCGGCGGGACTGAATTCGGGTCCGTTGATGATGTCGCCGCGATAGCTCGGCAACTCCTTGCCATCCCTCTTCTCGGTCGGCGAGGAGCGCGGCTTGGCGAACTGGCCGGCGATGCGGCCAACCTTCACCACCGGCATGGAGGCGGCATAGGTGAGCACCACCGCCATCTGTAAAAATATGCGCAGGTAATCGCGGATGTTGTTGGCGCTGATGTTGTTGGCGCTCGGATCGGTGAAGCTCTCGGCACAGTCGCCGCCTTGCAGCAGGAAACCCTCGCCGGTGGCGACACGGCCGAGCGCGGCCTTGAGGTTGCGCGCCTCGCCGGCAAACACCAGCGGCGGGAAGCTTGCGAGCTTCTGCTCGACGGCCTCCAATTCACGCTTGTCCGGGTACTCGGGCACCTGGGCAATCGACTTTTTTCGCCAACTGTCGCGCGTCCAACGCTCGCTCACGAGAGGAAACTCCTTCTCACCTCAGACTGTTCAGGAGCTAGACCATGATCCGATCAGATTGAATCGGATCATGGGTCTAGTTTTTTGTTTGAGCATGATCTTTTCCGAAAACCGGTTCCCACTTTTCGGGATCATGCTCTAGGCGTTATACACGAGGGCCGGCCGGAATGGCCAGGGGCGCTTGTGCGAACGGACTAAAAAAACACTTAAAAAACAATGCTATTCGGCCGCGGCGCGGGCGTGGCTCGTGGTCTTCTCGCGCAATGTGACGAGCTCTTCGGCCGCGGTCGGGTGCACCGCCATGGTGGCGTCGAAGTCGGCCTTGGTCGCTTTCATCCGCACCGCAATGCCGACAAGCTGGATCATTTCGGCCGCGCCCTCGCCCACGATATGGCAGCCGACCACGCGGTCGTTCGTGCCGTCGACCACGAGCTTCATGAACACGCGCGTGTCGCGGCCGGACAGTGTCGCCTTCAGCGGCCGGAACTTGGTCTTGTAGATATCGACCTTGGGCAGCCGCTCGACGGCCTGCGCCTCGGTCATGCCCACTGCGCCGCACTCCGGCTCGGAAAACACCGCGGTCGGCACGTTGCTGTGGTCGACCGCGGTCGGCCTGCCGCCGAATACCGTGTCGGCAAAGGCGTGCCCTTCGCGAATGGCAACCGGGGTGAGATTGATCCGGTTGGTGACGTCGCCGATGGCGTAAATGTTCGGCACGGATGCGCGCGAATACTCATCGACTTCGATGCCGCCATACTTGGAGAGCCTGACGCCGATTTTCTCCAGCCCGAAGCCCGACACGTTGGGATGGCGCCCCAGCGCAAACATCACCTGGTCGACGGTGAAAGCCTCGCGGCCGGAGAGACTGACGCACAAGCCATGCTCGACCTTTTCGATCGCTTCGACGATTTGGCGGGTGACGATCTTGATGCCGCGGCGCTCCATCTCGGCATGCAAATGCGCGCGCAGCTCGTCGTCGAAGCCGCGCAGAATATTCTCGCCGCGATAGACCAGCGTGACCTCGGAGCCGAGGCCGTGGAAAATTCCGGCGAACTCCACCGCGATGTAGCCGCCGCCCTGGATCAGGATGCGCTTGGGCAATCGCGGCAGGTGGAAGGCCTCATTGGAGGAAACGACGAGTTCGAGGCCGGCGATCTTGGCGCCGTGAAACGGGCTGTTGCCGGTCGCGACCAGGATGTGTCCGGCGCGCACGGTCTCGCCGGTCGCGAGCAGGCGCACCGTGTGGGCGTCCTCGAGCACGGCGCGGCTCTTGACGGCGCTCACCCCTGCCCGTTCCAGCGTGGACAGATAGGCGGCCTCGAGGCGCGCGATTTCCTTGTCCTTGTTGGCGATCAGCGTCGGCCAGTCGAACTTCGGTTCGGGCACTGTCCAGCCGAAGCCGCCGGCGTCTTCGAATTCCTCGGCGAAGCGCGAGGCATAGACCAGCAGCTTTTTCGGCACACAGCCGCGGATCACGCAGGTGCCGCCGAAGCGATATTCCTCGGCGATCATCACGCGCGCGCCGTGGCCCGACGCGATGCGCGCGGCGCGCACGCCCCCGGACCCTGCACCGATGACGAAAAGATCAACTTCGGGCATCGCCGACCTCTCATCTCGAACTGTCGCGGCCCGGGCCGTCCGTGGGCGCGGACGTCAGAGGTTGTGACCCCGTTTCTTCAACTCCTCGCGAAACCGCGCGGCGACTTCCTCGCGAAATTTTTGCGCCCAGACCTTGGCGCGCTCCATGGTTTCACCCTGGATGGCTTCGCTTTCTTTCTTGAACTTCACGCCGAGCGGCGACTTGTAGAACGCCAGCACGTCCTTGAGTTCCTTCTCGGTCAGGCGCGTCGCGAACAGCTTGATGATCTCGTTGGTCAGCTCAGCGCTGCGCGGAAAATACTCCTTGATCAGGATGTCGTAGATCTCCCCGATGTCGCCGGCGAGGCGGGGATCGGTGGACAGAAACGTCGATGCCGTGCCGTAGACGACTTCTCCGATGAGCCCTTCGGAGCCGCGCGAAAGACCGATGATGTCGACCAGCTCCTTGGCCGCCGCGAGCGCGCCGGCGGTCGGCTGCTGCTCGGCGCGGGTGGGAACGGTCAAAGTCACACAGAGCGACGTTACCAAAACGGCAAGCGCATACCGAACAACCTTATTCATCTGAATAGTCCTTTCGCGTGAGAGTTCGATATCAAGACCGCTCGACAACACGGATGCCCGCCGGTCCGGCGAGAATCGCGACCTGGGCAATGCCTACGAACAGACCATGTTCTACCACACCCGGGATAGGTGAAAGTCGATCGGCGAGGGCCTTGGGATCAGCAATTCGGCTGAGATTAGCATCGAGCAACCAGTGGCCGCCATCGGTGACGAAAGCATGGCCGTCCTTGCCCTTCCGCAGCGTGGTTGGGCCGGGGGCGCCGACGCCGGCAGCGACGGATTCGATGGCGCGGCGGGTGGCGGCAAGGCCAAACGGCACAACTTCGATCGGCAGCGGATAGCGCCCCAGCACGGGAACCCATTTCGATTCGTCGGCGATCACGATCATGCGAGCGGAGGCCATGGCCACGATTTTTTCGCGGAGCAGCGCGCCGCCGCCGCCTTTGATGAGACTCAAGTCGGGGGCGATTTCGTCGGCGCCGTCCACGGTGAGATCGAGCGCCGGCGTTTGATCGAGAGTGGTGAGCGGCACGCCGAGACGTTCGGCATCGGCACGCGTTGTTTCCGAGGTCGCAACGCCGACGACATCGAGACCGGCGCGCACGCGTTCGGCCAAGAGCTCCACGAAGTGCTTCGCGGTCGAGCCGGTGCCGAGACCGATGCGCATGCCCGGCTTGACCCATCCGAGCGCGCATTCGGCGGCTTGGCGTTTTTGAGCCTCGACTTGCATGGCCGAAATGGATCCGGTCGAAAGACGGGGGCCTGTCTATCCTGCTTCCCTCTCGCCGCATAGCCGAAAAAGCGCGCTATGCCGATGCTCTCCGACGCGGCAGTCCATGCGAAATCGCCATCTTGCCTCGAACTCGCCGGACCGCTAGCGATCAACCATGCCAACCGCGCCGGTCACTGTTGTCTTCGATCTCGACGGAACGCTGGTCGATACCGCGCCCGATCTGGTCGCGACCCTGAATAGTGTGTTTGGCCGGTACGGGCTGCCGCCGGTTCCATTCGAACAAGCGCGCACCATGGTGGGCGGCGGCGCGCGACGCATGATCGAGAGCGGGCTTGCGCGCGAAAACTGTGTGCTGGCAACAAGCGAGATCGATCGCCTGTTCGGCGATTTCATCGCGCATTACAGCGCGCATATTGCGGATCTTTCGCAACCCTTTCCCGGCGCGGTGCGCGCGCTGGATGCCCTGGCTGCGCGCGGGTATCGGCTGGCCATCTGCACGAACAAGCTCGAGCGGCTGTCGCGTCTCCTGCTCGAAAAACTCGATCTCGGCGCGCGCTTTGCGGCGATCTGCGGCCAGGACAGTTTTGGCGTGCAGAAACCCGATCCGGAGATATTGCGGCGCACAATAAGGCAGGCGGGAGGCAGCCTGGAGCGGGCCGTGATGGTGGGGGATTCGGTCGCCGATATCGACGCCGCCCGCGCGGCACGCGTGGCCGTGATTGCGGTCGATTTTGGCTATACCGACACCCCGGTTTCAGAGCTCAAGCCCGACCGGATCATTGGCCATTTCGACCATCTGGCGGGGGCCGTATCCGATCTGCTGGCAGAGGACGGCTGAACCAGGGGTTGTGCCGATGCAATGGGTTTTTCCCGAATTAATACGGCGTTTACCCTATTAAGAGCACAATATAATCAAAGTGTATGCTTGACGGCCGTGGCGGCCTACGAATACTTCAGCCGGCCAGCGCGGTCGCCTTTGGCGATGCAACGAAGTCGTACTCCGAATCGTACCCTTCACGTGTCGTCCGCCTTGCTACGTGGGGAAGCGGCAACTCGCCGCGAGTTGATGGAAACCATCATGCGCCCAGCCTTCGTACTTGCTGCCACCAGCATCGTCCTTTCGGCTTGCTCGAACATGCCAAGCCTCGAACTGCCAAGTTTCACACCGACGCCAACGGCCACGACCCTGGAATTCGAATCCGAACCGCCGGGCGCCGAGGTCAGGACATCGACCAATCAAACCTGCCGCACGCCGTGCTCGCTGTCGGTGACCGCGACTGAATTGACGGCGACCTTCACGCTCGCCGGATATACGCCGCAGACCATTCCGGTGCGGACGGTGCAATCCAATGAGGGTGCCGACTCGCTGACGGGCACGCCGCCGCCGGCGCGCATGACACCGAATCCGGTCTTTGCCGAACTGGTGATGGCGGCACCGGTCAGGAAACCGCCGCCCGCAGCGGCGAAGCCGCCAAAGAAAAAGCCGAAGACGGCCGCCAAGCCAAAGCCGAAACCGCAGCCGCAGGCGACCACGCCGGAACCCATGACCTCGGCCCCGGCCGCGGCGCCGCCGGCTTCGCCCTGGCCGCCGGTGACACCGCCGCCCGCGCCGCGGTAACGAACGAAGCGATTTGACAAGGCCAGCCGGGCGGACTTCGGTCGCCCGGCTGCATGTCTGTTGACACCCCGGGA
>Ga0187765_10000576_pt1 | contig 13561 bp, 12 predicted proteins | sample 0216_QUI02_MP05__3_FD_133018 | JGI IMG/M metagenome (GOLD analysis project Ga0187765, IMG submission 133018) | Tropical peat soil microbial communities from peatlands in Department of Meta, Colombia - 0216_QUI02_MP05_10_MG | ecosystem: Environmental > Terrestrial > Soil > Wetlands > Peat ...
TCGGGTAAAGCGCGCTCAATTCGGGACCGCGCATGACGATCATTTGCGGCCGCAACCCGCCATGGCGACTGATCCAGGAGCGGATTTGCGCGGGATAGAGCCTCATGACCAGCGCACTGCCCTGGCGCGTCGGAACCAGCGATCGCGAAGCGTCGTCGTAATACGACGCCGCGTGGAAGCCCAAGGCCGCGCGCCGCGTGACGCAAACGCGATCGCGCGGAACGATTCCGGTGAACAAGGTGCAGGCCGACAGACACGGCCCGTCAATCACGATCCGCTGGCCGGAATCGCGGATCTCATTGAACTTTCGGATGTAGGAGGCGACCTCGCCTCCCGGATCGCCGACGATGCGCACGTCCGCGAATGCCGCACAGTTCACGCACGTCACAAGGGCCGACGCCAAGGCGCCGGCCAGAGCCGCTTGCCATTTCATGGAGTACCCTCTCCCCACTCAATCGCACGCGGTATCGCCCGCCATTGTGGCAAGAGTTCGGGGATTCCCCGCCTTTATGCTGAAATGCGTGTCAGCCTTGCCGCACCATCCACAACAAAGGTGCTATAAGGCGCCAGTCCCGGTAAGTTCCCCCCTTAAGACAAGTGTTTGGCGAGTACTCACAATGGATACGTCGGTTGCGCGCAAGACCAATATTCCCGATTTCGCGACGGCCTATTACCTGCTCGAAGGCTTAAACGAGATCGGTGTCGACTACCTGTTCTGTAATTTCGGCACCGATCACGCACCGATCATTGACGAGATGGCGCATCGCCGCCGGCGCGGCGAGCCGATGCCGGGCATCGTGCGCTGCCCGCATGAGAATACGGCGGCCCATATGGCGGCCGGCTATGCGCTCGTTACCGGCCGCGGCCAGGGCGTGCTGGTGCATGTCGATGTCGGCACCGCCAATACCGCCAATGGCATGCATAATCTCTTTCGCAGCCGCCTGCCCGTGCTGCTAATGGCCGGCAAGGCGCCGTACACGGTCAACGACGAGCTTGTCGGCTCGCGCGACACTTACGTGCATTTCGTGCAGGAACCGTTCGATCAAGCGAGCCTGGTACGACCGTATCTTAAATGGGAATGGACATTGCCGTCGGGGGTCGTCGTCAAAGAAGCGCTCCGCCGCGCCGCCTCGATCATGCAAAGCGAACCGCGCGGGCCGGTATATCTGATGATGCAGCGCGAGACGCTCACTCAGCACTGGCGCGCCGACGAGATCCGTCGCTACACCGGCGAGCAGTTTGCCGCGACCTCGGACGGCGGCGCCGATCCGGAGCTGATCGCGGCGCTCGCCGAAAAAATTCTCAAAGCCGAGAACCCGATCCTGATTACTGGCTATGCTGGACGACACGAACGCGGCTCGCGCGCCATTGACGCGCTGGCGCAATTTGCCGGCATCGCCGTCTACGAAGCCAATGTGATCAACAATATCTCGCATGACTCGCCGTGCTTTGTCGGCTTTAGCGCCGACAAGGCGATCCCCGGGGCCGATGTCGGGCTCCTGGTCGATGTCGACGTGCCCTGGTTCCCGAGCGACGTGCAGCCGAACGACAAAGCATTCTGGGCGCATATCGATATCGACACGCTCAAACCGGGTTCGCCGATGTGGACGTTCCCTGGCAATATGCGCATGCAGGGCGATAGCGGCCGCATCCTCGGGCAACTCCTCGAGGCGCTGAAGGCGAAAGCGACGCCGCGCTTTAAAGATGCAGTGGCGGCGCGGCTTACGCGCATTAAAGCGGCGCGTGACGAGCGCATCGCCCGCGCAGCCCAACTCGCTGCCGACAAAGGCAGAGCCGGCGCCATTAATCCGCATTATCTCGCCGCCCAACTCGCCAAGCTGCTCGACGATCAGGACATAATCTTCAACGAAGGCGTTACCAATGCGCCCGCGGTGCTCATGCAGATTCCCCGCCGCGTGCCTAACACCACCGTGCGCGCCGGCGGCGGCGGACTGGGCTGGTCCGGCGGCACGGCGCTCGGCGCCAAGCTCGCCGCGCCCGATCGTCTCATGGTCCAGATCTGCGGCGACGGCGGATTCTATTTCGGCAATCCGAGCTCGGTCTTCGCCATCGCGCAGCAATATAAATTACCGATCCTCACCCTCGTTATGGACAATACCGGCTGGAACGCAGTGAAGCAGTCGGTACTGCGCGTGTACCCGGAGGGCGAAGCCAAATCGGTGAACGGATTCGAGGCCGAGCTCGCGCCCAATGTGCATTTCACCAAGGTCGCCGAAGCTTTTGGCGCTTATGGCGAGGAGGTGAGCGATCCGGCCGATGTGCCGGCGGCGCTGGCGCGTTGCATCAAGGAAGTTCGCGGCGGCCGCGCGGCACTCCTGCACGCGCGGGTAACACGGCTCTAAGCCTCAACAACCGGCAACGCTGACCCCGACGCAATAGTCGCGTCAGGGGCTGGCATGATTGATGAATTTCTCCGGCGGCGCCTCGCCCCATTGCGATACCAGCGCTTCCTCCGCCGGCACAAGGTTCGAACCGTTGGCCAGATTAAGCCGGTCGCTGTCGGCCCAGTGCTCGTGGACGTGTCCCCACGGATCCGCCCAATAATCATAGACCTGACTGCCGAGCACATGCCGGCCGATGCCCCACATGTGCTCGTATTTGCCGAATTGCTTGAGATAGTCGTGGCCCATGCAAACATCGTCGATGTCGGAGACCTCGAACGACAGATGATTGAGCCCGGTCTTCTCGTGCGCCAGGCAGAAGAACACGTGGTGATCGACATAGCGATCGCCGCGATCGCAGCGATTGAACGAGCCGATGACGTTGTCCTTATCCTGAGCATAGACATCATCGGAGCAGACGAAGCCCAGCGTCTCGCGAAACCAGCCGACGGTCTCGCGGAAGCGCGGTGTCATCATCACGCCGTGGCCGATGCGTTTGCAGTGCGCCGGGCCTCTGGGCAGCCGCATCAATTCGCCGGCGCGCGATAGCGGCGCCTCGCCGGAATTGAGTTTCTGCCGCCGCACCGCGATTTCGGGCACCGGCGCGATACCGCAGACGACCTCGACCTGATAGCCGTTGGGCTCGCGCAGCCGCACGCGCTTACCGCCTCCGGGCTCGTCGATATTCTCAATTCCGGAGGCGCCGGGCGCCTTGGTCAGCCGTTTCAGATCGTCTTCGCTCTCGACGTAATAGGCGAGGCCGACAAACTTCGGGTCGCCCTTCTCGGTGACGTGGATGTGGTGGTTGGGATCGGTCCCGCGCATGTAAAGCGCGTTGGCGGTGCGTTCGGTGCGGCGCAGGCCGAATCGCGTGAGGAATTCTTCCATCACGTCGAGATCGGGAACCCGCAGGCGCCCATAGGCAATATCCGTCACCTTGACCCAGGCCATGTGATCTTCTCCCTCGGCATTCGGCACGCGCGACCGCACGCGCCGGGCAATGTGCCATGATCAAGGGAGCTTCGGCAACGCGTGGCCTTAAGCGAAGTAGTCGGCGGCGACAGTCGCATCGCGCCGCCTGCCGCCGACCGCATTGAACAGCGGCGTCAGGACGATCGTGACGACGAGGTTGAGGATGACGGTATAGAGCGCGCTGTAACCGGGGAACGTATAGCCGCCGATCGCCAGCGGAAAGTTCGGCGTCAGATTGGCCGCGATAAACATCCAGGTGCCGGCCACAATCCCCACGGCCCAGCCGATCAGCAGCGCCCAGTCGTTGAACCACCGCGTATAAACTCCGAGCATCACCGAGGGCACCGTTTGGATGATCCAGATGCCGCCGAGGAGCTGGAGGTAAATGGCATATTGCTGCGGCACGAACACAATAAAAGCGAGCGCGCCGAATTTGACGATCAGCGAAACCCATTTCGCCATCTGCGATTCCTGCTTGTCGGTCGGATTCCGGTTGATGAATTCGCGATGGATATTGCGGGTGTAGAGATTGGCGGCGGCGATCGACATGATTGCCGCCGGGACCAGCGCGCCGATGCCGATGGCGGCAAAGGCAATCCCGACGAACCACGACGGAAAGCTGTGCAGGAACAGCGCCGGCACCGCGAAGCTGTTGCCGAAGCTCTTGAAGCCGTCAACGAATTCAGGAAGGCCGCTCACCCCGGTCGCGATGGCGAAGAAACCGACCAGCGCCAGCAAACCGAGCATGAACGAATAGCCCGGCAACAGTGCCGCGTTGCGGCGCACGGCGTGCCCGCTGCTGGCGGCCAGGATGCCGGTGACGGAATGCGGGTAGAGGAACAGCGCCAAGGCCGATCCCAGCGCCAGCGTGGCGTAGATGCCGTAGGCCCCGGTGGTGTTGGGGCCCGGGACGGCGAGCAACAACTTCGCCGGCGGCACTTTGGCAAAAATGTTGCCGAAGCCGCCCAACTGGATCGGGACTACGATCACCACGGCGAAAGCCGTGATGTAGATCAACAGATCCTTGACGATGGCGATCGATGCCGGCGCCCGCAAGCCGCTCGTATAGGTAAAGGCAGCAAGAATGACGAAGGCGATGACCAGCGGCACATCGGCCGCATAGCCGGTGCCGCCGACGCCCATGCCGCCGATGACGACCTGCAGTCCCACGAGCTGCAGCGCGATGTATGGCAAGGTGGCGACGATGCCGGTGATCGCAGTCGCCAGCGCCAGCCAGCGATTGCCGAAACGGCCGCGCACGAAATCGGCGGCGGTGATGTATTGATGCTTGTGACAGACGTGCCAGAGCCGCGGGAAAACCAGGAACAGGATCGGATAGATCATAATCGTGTAGGGCACCGCGAAGAACGCGATTGCCCCGGCGCCGAAGGCGAGCGCCGGAACGGCGATGAAGGTGTAAGCGGTATAGAGATCGCCTCCGATCAAGAACCAGGTGATGACGGTGCCGAAGCGTCTGCCGCCAAGGCCCCATTCGTGCAGCAAATCGAGATCGCCCTTGCGCCAATTTGCGGCAATGAAGCCCAAAATGGTGATCAAGATGAACAACAGTATGAAGATGGTGAGGGCGACCCAATTGACTTCCTGCACGGCATCTCTCCCGATGTTTTCTTTTTGCTTGCTTTTGGCGCCGTTCGCATCGGTGGCGCGGCACATGAAGCGCTGCTAATGCAGCTTATGCGTCGGTCGCAAAGTAAACGATTGCGGTCAGGATCGCTCCGATGATCACCCAGAGCATCTGATACCAGTAGAAGAACGGGATGCCGATCCAGGTGGGGTCGGCCCTGTTATAGAAGGAGACCCATAGACTGGCGACGAACTGGGCCACAAAGAGCAGGTACCACCAGCTCCATCCGGAGCGAGCACCGTGGCGATTATTCCGTGGTTCATTCATAGCGCGCCTGTTGCTGGTTGCCGACCAAATGGCCGCGTCGCGAGTCACCGCGACGACTTAAGAACCTGCAATCTGTGTCACTTGTTCCTTGGACTAAGCTAGGCAAGTTAGGGCATGTTGGCCGCCGGCTAGGGCGCCATGCACGCCAACGGACTTTGTTATAGTTTCTTTGACCTGTGTGCGGCGCAAAAAGTTGGGATTGATCGGGGGAGGAGATCGTTGGACCAGCCAGCTTCAGTCGAAATCGCCAAACATACGTTGCTGTCCGGCGGCCTTATCCTGGCGGTCGGGTCGGTCGCGGGACTATTCGCTCAGAAGACGAAAATTCCCGACGTCGCGGTATTTCTGCTCGCCGGAATGTTGATCGGCCCGCAGGCGCTGGCGCTGATCGAGATAAAAGCTGATTCCGCGCTGTATCAAATACTGTTGTTGTTCGGCGCCAGCTACATCCTGTTCGATGGCGGCGCCTCGCTGCGCTTCAACGTGATGAAGCAGGTTTGGATCACGATCATCATCATCGCAACCGTAGGCGTTTTGATCACCGCGATCATCACCAGCGCCGCCGCACATTTTGTGCTCGACGTGCCGTGGATCGTCGCGTCACTGCTCGGCGCCGCGCTGGCATCAACCGATCCGGCGACCTTGGTGCCGATTTTTCGGCAGATCCGCATTCGCGACCGGGTAGCGCAAACGGTCATGTGCGAGTCTGCTTTCAACGATGCGACCGGCGCCATCGTCACCTTCGGTGTCTTGACGGTAGCGATGGGCGCCGGCGAGTTTTCGCTGGCGTCTTCGCTGTTGAATTTGTTGTCGGAGGCCGCGATCGGCATCGCCGCCGGCGCGGTGCTCGGCTATCTTGCCGCGCTCCTGATCGCCCACGAACGCTGGGGGTTTTTCCTGGAATATGCTCCGGTCGTGACCATCATGGCGGTGATCGGCGCTTATTTCGCGGCCGACGGGCTGCGCGCTAGCGGATTCATGGCGGTGTTTGTCTTCGGCATCATGTTGGGTAATAAGGATTCGTTCGGATTCAAAATGGGCAGAAACGAATCGCAGCGCCTTGACCAATATGTTGAGACGACGTCATTCATTATGCGCTTGTTTATTTTTATCCTGCTCGGCAGCCAGGTCGATTTCGGTCTCATGAACAAGTATCTGTTCGGCGGCGTGATTGTGGTCGCGATCTTCATGCTGGTGGCTCGGCCGATCACCGTATTCGTTTGCGCTTTGCCCGATCGGCGGGCGCGGTGGAGCATCAACGAGCTGTTGTTCATGTGCTGGACGCGCGAGACCGGGGTCATCCCCGCCGCGCTTGCCGGCATCTTGCTCGGCATGAAGGCTCCCGGAGCGCAAATGATCGCCTCCGTCACCTTCATCGCGATCCTGATGACGATCCTCATTCAAGCCCCGACCACCCGCTGGTTGGGCGGCAGGTTGGCGCTGCTCGAAGAAAAGAAAAAGGGCTGATCGCGGCGGTTCGTCCTTGCCTGCGGCTTAGCGGCACAGGTGGAGCGCAGGACGTTAACGGCACGGGTTTGTCGTTTATCGTTCGCGCGTTTTACGCTTTCCGCCCCTATCGAAGGTCCTTAAGATGCACTCAACGCCTGATATCGAGGCGATGCGGCGCCGACCGGCTCCGCCAAACGAGGATCACGGGGAGGGCCGAATGAAACGTCGTCAATTCTTGAAAACTGCGGGATTGGGAGTGGCGGGCGCTGCGATCGCCGCACCTGCAGTTGCGCAATCCATGCCGGAACTGCGATGGCGTCTGACCGCGAGCTGGCCCAAGTCGCTCGACACGTTGTTTGGCGCCTGCACCTCGCTCGCGAAATATGTCTCGGAGGCGACTGACGGCAAATTCCAGATCCAGACCTTCGCTGCCGGCGAGATCGTACCGGGGCTGCAAGTGCTCGACGCTGTCCAGAACGGAACCGTCGAGACGGGTCACAGCGCACAGTATTACTACATCGGCAAAGATCCGACCTGGGCGCTGTTTTGCGCTTCTCCATTCAATCTGAACGCGCGCCAGCAAAACGCGTGGTTCTATGACGGCGACGGTCAGAAGCTCATCGATGAATTCGGAGCCACGTTTAACGTCAGATGCCTGCTGATGGGCAATACCGGCACGCAGATGGGCGGCTGGTTCCGCAAGGAGATAAACGGGGTTGAGGATTGGAATGGTCTGAAAATGCGGATCGGCGGCTGGGCCGGCCGGACCATTGCCAAGCTTGGCGCAGTACCCCAACAGATCGCCGGCGGCGACATTTACCCGGCGCTGGAAAAAGGCACCATCGATGCCGCCGAGTGGGTCGGCCCCTACGACGACGAGAAGCTCGGTTTCTACAAAGTCGCGAAATTTTATTATTACCCCGGCTGGTGGGAGGGTGGCACGACCAACCACCTGCTGATCAATCTTGCCAAGTGGAACGAGCTTCCCAGAAACTATCAGGCGCTGCTCGAAGCCGCCGCCGGTTATTGCAATGCTGAAGAACAGGCGCGTTACGATGCCCGCAACCCGCAGGCTTTGAAGCGGCTGGTCGCGAACGGCGTGCAATTGCGCCCGTTCAGCCAGCCGATCATGGAGGCCTGCCTGAAAGCGTCGAACGAGGTCAACGCCGAAGAATCGGCCAAGAACCCGAACTACAAGAAGGTGCTCGCCTCGATCGACGCCTTCCGCAACGATGAAAATCTGTGGTGGCAGGTCGCGGAGTACTCATACGAGACATTTATGATCCGCAATCGCCCGAAGAGCTGAAGCCTATTCTCACGGCACAACGATCGGGGCCGGCCGGTTTGCCGGCCCCTTTTTTGTCAGCGCCGCTGCTCGAGGTCGAGCGGCGGCGGCTCCGCCGGCTGCAGCATCTCTTCGAAGCGGCGCTCGAGCTCCTCATTGGAAATAGCAGGCGGTTTGCGGCTCGCTTCGCCGGCGCTCTCGCCGATATGCGTGAGTTGCGGGACGAGCAGCACTGCAAGCATCAAAGCGGCTTGCGCGAATAAATACGGCAACAACGACCGCAGCAGCGCCGGAAATGGAATCGCCTGCTTGAGCAGGGTGCGCGTCATCATGACGGCGTAACCGATCAGCGGGTTGATAAAACTTGCCTGCAAAGCAAGCAATACGAGAACGGCAACCCAGCGCGCGTCGGCAACCCGAATGAGCAACGGCGGAATGACAATTGGCACGATGACGAAAATGATTTCGAACGCGTCGAGCACAAGCGCACTGAGCGCGATCCCGGCGAGTACGATCAGGGTTGCCGACAACGCGCCGCCCGGAATGGCGGCGATCCAGCCGGCAACTAGTTGATCGGTGCCGAAGATGCGCAGCACCAGCGTCAACGTGGTTGCGGCAACCAGGAGAAAAAACAGCGCGCCGGTGAGCGCCAGCGCTTCCTGCAAGATTTCCTTGAGAACGGGAAGCGGCAACCGGCCGCCGATGAAACCGGCGAGCAGAAGGATAAAGCCGCCCATGGCGGCGGCCTCGACCGCATAAAAATAGCCGAGAGCGACGCCGCCGAGCAGAACCAATATCGCTGCTACTGTCACCCCGGCCAGCACCGCTTGCTGCAAGCTCGGGTGCGAGATTTTCAACGCTGCGGCCTGGTCCGGCTTTGAGCGCCGATTGAACCACCAGCCGATAGCAAGGCACGCGGCGACATAGAGCGCGGCGGGAACGAGCGCGCCGTGAAAAACGTCTTGAGTGTTGATCACGCGATCGTCGCGGCCTGTTGCGGTCACTGCAATCGTGTGCGCGTTCAGCATCGCATCGCCAAGGAGGATCAGCACCAGTGAGGGTGGCACCACGACGCCGAGCGTGCTCGCTACGGTGATGACCGCCGCCCGCCGCGGCAGCGAAATGCCGGAAGCGGCGAGCCGCGGCTCGGCCACGCGCGACAAAGCCAGCACGCTGGCGCCGACGGAACCGTTCATCGGCCCGAGTAAGGCGCCAAGCGTAATGCCCGACAGGACGGGCGCTGCCGGTCCGCGGAAAATTGCGAGGCAGCAGCGATAGAGCGCATCGGCGATGGGCAGCCGATTGATCAGCGTCCCCATCAGCACGTAGAGCGGAATGGCTTGCAGCAGATCGTTCTCGAGGAGATTGATCAGCCGTTCCGGCAATGCCCCGAGCAATTGAATCGGCACTGCGCCGCTTAGCGCTCCGACAAGCGCACCAAGACACGCGGCGGCGAGCAGCACGACGGCCGCCGGAATGCCCGTGAGAGCGATGCCGACACCGACGAGCAGCAGCAGGCTCAACCCAAACCAAGGCATCAGCGCGGTCATTGCGGATGCCGGCGCCGCACCGGTGGCATCAACTCAAGGAGACCCTCGCTCAAAACCAGGAACGCCATCAGCAGCAGCGCCAGCTTGATGATGAAATAGCCGGGATTGCCGGTGTCGGGAAAGCGCTCAAGAAGCAGCGTCGAATCTCGCACCAGGCTGAAGCTCGTGACCAGCACGATGATCGACCACGGAATAAGAGCAAAAATAGCGCCGGCGCGCGTCAGCCATTGGCGTGCCGCCGCAGAATAGTTGCGCGCGATGGTGTCAGCCGCCAGATGCGCTCTGGCGCGCGTCGCCGCCGTGACGCTGGCCGCGACGTAAATTGCAAACAGCCATTGCCCGAGATCGTTGGCCTCGCGCGAATAGAGACCGAGCAGCGAGCGCAGCGGCCATTGCAGGAACAACAGCGTGACGATGGGCAGCGCCAGCCATTTGACCGCCGCTAATAGAAAACTCACCAACTGGTCGAGGAAGCGCATGATGCTGCTTGCGCCGATTCTTCGCGACCGCCATCGAGCGGTGAGCGTGAATATTCGCGTTTTTCGATCGCAGTCACAAGCCTTGCGCCTGCAGCGGCACTACCGGGCGAGCGGCAAATGGCGTCCGTCAATTGTGCAATAGCGGAACGGCAAACGGACGACGCCGCTCTGGCGCCCAAGCTCTTTAGGACAGGCGCGCCGAAGGATAGGCGCGCCGAGCGCTATTTGATTTCGGGCGGCTGGCTGAGATCGATCGGCGGGATGTCGATCTGTGGCACGTTGATCTGCACTTTGTTGGGATCGATCGTCGACAGCCCGGCTTTGTAATGCATGACCATGCTCGGGAACATGATGACCGATATCACTGCGACCAGCTGAATCAAGACAAACGGCACAGCGCCCCAATAGATCTGTCCGGTCGTCACCCCGGGCGTCAGCTTGCCGGTAACGCGATCGAGGAAGGAGTCCCGCGGTGCCACTGAGCGCAGATAGAACAGCGCAAAACCGAACGGCGGATGCAGGAACGAGGTCTGCATGTTGACACCGAGAATGACGCCGAACCAGATCAGATCGATGCCGAGATGTTCCGCCGCCGGACCAAGCAGCGGGATGACAATGAAGGCGAGTTCGAAATAATCGAGAAAGAATGCCAGCACGAAGACGAAGGCGTTGACGAACAGCAAAAAGCCGATCTGCCCGCCGGGCAGCGAGGTGAGCAGGCTTTCGACCCAGATATGGCCGCTGACACCATAGAAGGTCAGCGAAAACACCCGCGCACCGATCAGGATGAAAATGACGAATGCGGCCAATTTCGCCGTGGATTGCGTGGCTTGGCGAATTAGATCCCAGGTCAAGCGCCGCTTTAATCCGCCGAGAATGAGCGCGCCGCTCGCGCCCATGGCGCCGCCTTCGGTCGGCGTAGCGACACCGATGAAAATGGTGCCCAAAACCAGAAAGATCAGAAACAGCGGCGGCACCATGACGAATGTCGTCTGCTGCGCCATCCGCGATAGGAACCGGTAGCCCGTCAGGCGTTCGAGACCCCAGTTCACGACAGCAATGCCAAAGGCAAAGAGAATACCGAAGAACATGCACAGCACGACGAAGTCGGCGCCGTGCGCGTCGGAATTTCGCATCATGAACCAGCCGAACACTCCACTGGCAATGGTGATAGCGAGCAGCGACCACAGCCCGCGGCTACCGTCAGGTTCGCGGAAACCAATAGCTTCTTCCGGCAAGCCGGGCGTGGCCTTCGGCGACACAATGGACGTTATCAGGGTCCAGATCGCGTACATTCCGGCGAGCGAGAGGCCCGGAATGAAAGCGCCCTCGTACATATCGCCGACCGATTTGCCGAGTTGATCGGCCATGACGATAAGGACGAGCGACGGCGGAATGATCTGCGCCAAAGTCCCCGACGCGGCGATGACGCCCGATGCGAAGCGCCGGTCATAGCCATAGCGCAGCATGATCGGCAGCGAAATCAATCCCATGGAAATGACTGACGCCGCCACGACGCCGGTTGTAGCGGCGAGCAGCGCGCCGACGAAGATGACCGCGTAAGCAAGCCCGCCGCGAACCGTGCCGAACAGCTGTCCGATCGTGTCGAGCAGATCTTCCGCCATGCCGGAGCGTTCGAGCACCAGGCCCATGAAAGTGAAGAACGGAATCGCCAATAGCGTGTCGTTGCTCATTACGCCGTAGATGCGATCCGGCAGCGCCTGCAGGAAATCCGGCTGGAATTGGCCGAGCCCGATGCCGACGACTGCGTAAAACAAACCGACAAATGCCAACGAAAAGGCGGCCGGATAGCCGAGCAAAAGTACGACGATCAGTGAGGCGAACATGATCGGCGCCAGATTTTGTATGATGAAAGCTTCCATCCGTGACCTGCGGCGGCGTTGACGCTTAATCTTTGCGCATGGCTTCGATGACGTGCTCGACTTCCGCTTCGAGCGCGTGGACCTGCGTCGCATGCGGATCGGGCATGTCGCCACGGATGATGGCGATGCGCTTGATCAGCTCGGAGATGGCTTGCGCGAACAGCATCGCGAAGCCCAGCGGGATTAGCGCTTTGGCCGGCCATTGCGGCAGGCCGCCGGCATTGGTCGATTGTTCGTTGATGGCAAACGATCCGATGAAGAACGGGACGCCGGTCAGGACGATGACGATCGTCAGCGGCAGGAGAAAGAATGTGTGACCGACAATTTCGATCGTGTTGCGCAACCAGTGCGGCAGCGCGTTGTTCACGATATCGATGCGGATGTGCTCGTTGTCGCGCAGCGTCCAGGATGCGCAGAGCAGGAACACGGCGCTGAACAGCACCCATTGCAGTTCGAGCCAGGCGTTCGATGACGTGTCGAACACCTTGCGCACAACCGCATTGGTGGCTGATACGGCGACGGCAAGGAGGATCGCCCAGGCGCACCAACGGCCGATTTGCACGTTGATGGCGTCAATCGCTCTGCTCAGGCTAAGTAGCGCGCGCACCCAATTCCCGCTCTCCGGCATCGCAAGGGCGCCTCATGCCCCCAGTGGCGGCGCCCAGGCAAGGGCCTTCACCGGCCCAATTATTGGCAGCCACCTTGCCGGCATCCCGCGTTCAAGGTCAAGTCGCCGTGGGCCGGAAAGCCGCGCCTTTGCTCAGGAATTTGGAGCGGGCGAAGGGAATCGAACCCTCGACATACAGCTTGGGAAGCTGTCGTTCTACCACTGAACTACGCCCGCGCCGGGTTCAGCATAGCGAAGGCGTACCTTGCGCAGCAAGGCTGCGAAAACGCCGCCGCGGCCGATCAGTCGCGGCCGAACTGCTTGCGCAATTCGCCCTTGGCGCGCTGCAGAGTCTTGCGCCGGCTGGCCGGCAAGTTCTTGCCGGCGCGGTTGATGTAGAAGGTCAGCATCGACAGCGCGGAGCGGTACGGATCGGCTTTGCGCCTGCGGCTGCGTTCGGCCGAGCGCTTCAACGATGCGGCGATGCGCTTCGGATCGCTGCGTGAACACGCCTGCCTTAAGATCGAGCGCATCGCTTTCGCGGGTGACGCGCGCCGACCAGCGCCGGCCGCGCGATGCGCCGCGCGCGGATTTGCGCTGCGAGGTTTTTCGTTGCAAGCGCCGCGACGATTTGCGAGCTGAGGTCCGCGTCATGGCAAGCATCCGGGTTAAGTGGCTAGAAGTTGCAATCGCCGCGACGCGGCTTTGTTCCAGCCGCGGTGCTATTCGGCGGCGATAGCCCGCGCGGCGGGGCTCGCGATGCCGGCGAGACACTTCGCCAGCGTTTCGCCTTCCGGATCGAGCAAGGCTGCGGCGCGCGCGCTGGCCACGCCATCGATCCCCTGCCGCAGCGGCATCGCGCCGCTCACCGCGGGCATGACGACCTCCTTGACGATCGTCGCGTAATTGCCGCTGCCGCGTCGATGCGTGTCGCCATAGCCTTTGATGAGGCCAGCGCATTCGGCGATTTCGATGGCGAGATCGGCGGAGCGTGCGGCCGCTTGTGCAATCAGCCGCAGCCA
>Ga0187765_10000578_pt1 | contig 13556 bp, 13 predicted proteins | sample 0216_QUI02_MP05__3_FD_133018 | JGI IMG/M metagenome (GOLD analysis project Ga0187765, IMG submission 133018) | Tropical peat soil microbial communities from peatlands in Department of Meta, Colombia - 0216_QUI02_MP05_10_MG | ecosystem: Environmental > Terrestrial > Soil > Wetlands > Peat ...
CGCTTGTAGGCGGTGGTCTGCGAGTTCGCGATATTGCCGGATATATTTTGCAGAGCGTACGCCTGCGCGCCCAGGCCTGACACAGCGGTAGTTAGAGCGTCGAAGATACCCATGACATCGTCTCCAAATCCGAACGGCCGGACGCAATACGCGCGCCGGCGGACACACATCCGGCAGTGCCGTTGCAAACCGCGCGCCATGGATAATAGCGTGAATAATCAATCAGTTATAACGAAAGCGCGAGGCGCCTGACCCGGCAGGAAGCGCCTTCGCCCGGCAGAATTTGCCGTTTGCCTTGCGCCTTGCTCATGTCACGGCCGCTCTCTAAGGTCCGCGCTCTCGCGCGAGGGCACCATGCGTTTCGAAGGCACCAGCGGTTACGTTGCAACCGACGATCTCAAGGTCGCCGTCAACGCCGCCATCACGCTCGAGCGACCGCTGCTGGTGAAAGGCGAACCCGGCACCGGCAAGACCGTGCTCGCGCTGGAAATCGCCAAGGCTATCGGCGCACCGCTGATCGAATGGCACATCAAGTCGACCACCAAGGCGCTGCAGGGTCTCTACGAATACGACGCGGTCTCGCGCCTTCGCGACAGCCAGCTCGGCGATGCGCGCGTGCACGACATCCGCAACTACATCAAGCGCGGCAAATTGTGGGACGCCTTCGTCTCCGACGCGCGCCCGGTTCTGCTGATCGACGAAATCGACAAGGCCGACATCGAATTCCCCAACGACCTGTTGCTCGAACTCGATCGCATGGAATTCTTCGTCTACGAAACCGCCGAGACGGTCAAAGCCCGCCGCCGCCCGATCGTGATCATCACGTCGAACAACGAGAAGGAGCTGCCCGACGCCTTCCTGCGGCGCTGCTTCTTCCACTACATCCGCTTCCCCGATGCCGACACCATGCGCGCCATCATCGAGGTGCACTTTCCGGGCATCAAGCAGCGGCTGGTTTCGGATGCGCTGAAGCTGTTCTACGAGGTGCGCGAGGTGCCGGGCTTGAAGAAAAAGCCCTCGACCTCGGAACTGCTCGACTGGTTGAAACTGCTGCTGGTCGAGGACATCGGCCCGGAGACGTTGCGCGAGCGCGATCCCAAAAAACTGATCCCGCCGTTGCACGGCGCGCTGCTCAAGAACGAGCAGGACGTCCACTTGTTCGAACGATTGGCGTTTATGACCCGGCGCGAGGGGCGCTGACGGTCGAATCCGTGCCTCTCACCACAACGCCTTCACGTCGAAGGCATAGGTGATGCCGAACCCGAACGTCCATTGATCGGGCGAACCGCGCAGGCTGACCAGCGGCGAGTTTTTCGCGTCGCCTTCCAGGCGCTCGTATTCGACGAACACGTGCGTGCCCCATTGCCGGTTCCACAGATAGCGCGCCTGCGCACCCGCACCGATCGAGCGCACGCCGCCCTTGGCATCGAACACCGGCAGGCCGGAGCCGGCCGATTGTGCGGGCGTGATGCTGAAATAGGGCGCGGTCGCGCGCGTGCTGGCGAAGGTGACGCGCGGTCCGCCGGACAGCGTCAACTGTGGAGATACGTGCCCGATGAAGTCGGCCGTAATGTCGGAGACAATTCCGTCATGCCCGCCCCAGCCTTGGCGCACTTCCGCGCGCGTGCGCAGCCATGGCCCCCAATAGTAGTCCACGAACACGCCAGCTTCATACGCCGTGCCGACGTCGCCCAATCCGGTCAGCTTGCTGTCGTCGCCTTCCTTGCGCGGCAAGCGGATCTTGCCGACCGGACCGATGCGCAGCGCGCCGTTGTCGAACAGCGCGATGCCGAATCCGTCGCGCGCGCCATACAGATGTTCGGGCGTGCCGGCCTTGCGAATGTCGAGAAACGGCGTCGGCACGAAGATGTAATTGCCGTCCGAGCCTTGCCAGCGCGGCGTGATGCGTCCCTCGCCGCCGATGACCACGGTCCAGTAACCCGCGGCCGACTGATCGACCGCCATCGCGGCCGACGACACGGCGCTGAGAACAATTGCCAGAATTCCGACCCGTCGCAGCATACTTAAGCTCCCAACCCCCGAACCCTACGAGAGGTCCTCTTAAAGTTCTGACCAGCACTCTCTAAACCAATGGTTACCACGCTTTTGGCCGGGCCACCTACCATGGCGCGGACTGTTCACCGCTCCATGCGGAGTCCGGCGATGCGCCGTAACAAGCTGGTAAAATTAGCTTTTTGCCGCCGGGGCAATTGACCGAGGTGTGTCCGCGGCGGCACGCTTGGAGGAAATTTCGGTCTGTTGCCGGCGTTTGCGCGCGGCTTTCGATGTCCATTGTTCACGCGCGCGATAGCCCCAGTAATAGCCCTGCATCGCCGCGCGCCCGAGCAGCCCCCCGGCCCAAACCAGCTCGAACGGCAGGAACTGCCGCCAGGTCTGGTCGTCCTCGGCGATTGCCCGCGCGATCAACTCGCCGCCCATGGCGGTGGTATTGAGCCCGTGTCCGCCGAAACCGCTCAGCAGCCAGAAGCCCGGCGAATATTGCCCGATCTGCGGCATGCGATGCACGGTGTTGCCGAGCGTGCCGCTCCACGCATATTCGACCGCGACCTCGCCGAGCTGCGGATAGGCGCGGCGGATGTCGGCGACAAGCGGCGCGATGTAACGTTGCGGATTGCCGCGCCAAATCGTGCAGCGCCCCGACCACATCAGCCGATCGCCGTCGACCACCCTGTAATGACTATCCGCGAGCTCGGTGTCGCTCACGGCCCCCGGATAGGTGATGACTTCGCGCAGATGCTCGCCGAGCGGCGCCGTGACGATCACATAGGTCGAAATCGGCAACAGCGTATGCGCGATCTTCGGCATCACACGCCCGATGTGGACGTTGCTGGCGAGCACCACATGGGCCGACCGCACGCGCGCGCTCGGCGTGACGATGCGTTTTCGCACGCCCGCGGGGTCGATTTCGATCGCCGGCGTGTCCTCGAAAATGCGCGCCCCGGCGGCTTCCGCCGCGATCGCCAGCCCCAGCGCGTAGTTGAGCGTATGAAGCGAGAATGCCTTCGGATAATGCACCGCTCCGAAATAAAGCGGACTTCGCAGCGTTTCGCGCACGCGCTCGGCCGGCCAGGCTTCCACCGCCGCGCCGAGATCCTGCGCAAGCAATTTGACGTAATCCGCGATCTCGGCCTCGTCATCGAACTTGGAGACATTGAGCCACCCGCCGTCGTGCAGCTGGATATGCGGCATGTCGCGCGCGGCCGCCCGCACGTAGTTGTATCCGGCCTCCGAAAGCGCCCACAGCGCCTTGGCCTGCGCCAGCCCGACCCGCTCGATGATGGTCTCCGCATGCGCGGCAAATCCCGGCAGCACAAAGCCGGTGTTTCGGCCGGAGGCATTCCACGCAACGCGACGCGCCTCGATCACCACCACGGAATGGCCGCGCCGCGCGATTTCGAGTGCGGCCGTGAGCCCGGCGAGGCCAGCTCCGACCACACAGACATCGACGTCGAGGTCGACCGTGAGCTTCCCGCGCGGCGGCGCCGCCACCATGGTCTCTTCGTACCAGCTGCCGCCGTAGTCGGTGGTTTCCTTTGGCCCCATCTCGCCTCGCTGGCGCCGATTTGACTTTCAGGCGCCGAACCTATGCTAGACTGCGGGATGACGGCAACCGATCCGAACTGCATTAGCAATACACGCGAGAACCTGCATGCGCCGCCTGCTTTTGCTGCGCCACGCCAAATCGGAACGCGGGCGACCGGGCGCAAGCGACCACGACCGGCCGCTTGCCCCGCGTGGCCGTGAAGATGCACCGAAGCTCGGTGCCTACATGGTCCGCCACGCCTTCATCCCCGAGCGCGCCATCGTGTCGACCGCGGCGCGAACGCGCGAGACATGGAAGCTATTGACCGGCAGCTTCGAGCAGGCCCCGCCGGTCGCCTACGACGATCGCATCTACGAGGCCGCTCCGCAGGCGATCCTCAAGGTGATCAAGGAATGCAAGGCCGACGTGCACACGCTCCTCGTCGTGGGCCACAATCCCGGCCTGCAGGACCTCGCCACCATGCTCATCGCCTCCGGCGATGTCGAAGCCCGCCAGCGGCTCAAGGAGAAATTCCCCACTTCCGGCCTGGTGGTGATCGATTTTGCGCTTGACGATTGGTCCCGCGTGCACGCCCATGCCGGACGCCTTGACCATTTCATCAGCCCGCGCTCACTTGCCGCGGCGACCGACTAGAGGCGCGGAAGCCAACCGCGGGAGGCCCCATGTATCATCGCATCCTCGTTCCGATCGATCTTGCCGATCCCAATCTTGCCAAGCCCGCAATCCAGACCGCGCTGATGATCGCCGGTATCGCGAACAGCGTGCTGCGGCTGATCAATGTGCTGCCGCTAACCCCGGTGATGCTGGCCGAATATGTGCCGCCGGACTTCGACGCGCAGCAGCGCAGGTCCGCCGAGGACGCCCTGAACATCGTGGCCAAGGAAAGCGGCCTGCTGGCCGAACGGATCTCGACCGCCGTGCGTCAGGGCGTCATCTATCATGAGATTCTCGACGAGGCGAAATCGATGAACGCCGACCTCATCGTCATGAGCTCGCACCGCACCGGCGTGCGCACCTATTTCCTTGGCTCGGAAGCCGGCCACGTTGTGCGTTACGCAACTTGCTCCGTGCTGGTCGTACGGCGCTGATTTCGACCGGCGTTGCGATCGTCCGCACGGCAACCGGCAATCGGACCTGGCTTGCCCATAGACTTGGCTTGCCCATATGTGAATCATGCGCAAGTTAGCCGTGCTCATCCCTCTCCTGGCGTTGCTGGCAGCTGCGCTCGTGTTCGCGGCACGCTCCTTCACCGCGCTCGAAGGTCCGGACATGCCTGCCGGCCTCTATGTTGCCATGGGGCTCGGCATCTTCTTCTCGCTCGTCATCGGCTGTGGACTGATGGCGCTCGTGTTCTACTCGAGCCGGCACGGCTACGACGATCCGCACCGCAAGGACGAGGAGCGGCCCTAATTCTGCCTCGGCGCGATCGTATCGACGCGATAGAGTTCCGGAAACAGCCGCATCCAGACGAGCGCGACTAAAAGCGCGCCGGCACCTCCGATGAACGCGGAAGCGACGCCCCCGAACGAAGCCGCCACGGCACCCGCGCGGAACTCCCCGAGCGAGCCGGAGGTGCCGGTGAACAGCGAATTGATCGCCATGACCCGCCCGAGCATGTCGTTCGGTGTGCGCGTCTGAACGAGCGAATGGCGGATCACCACGCTGATCGCATCCGCCGCGCCGTAGATCGTCAACACCGCAAGCGAGAGCACGAGCGATGCCGACAGCGCGAACACGACGACCGACAAGCCATAGGCGATCACCGCCGCAAACAGGATGCGGCCGACATGGCGGTCGAGTGCATAGTGCGCGAGCACGACCGAGATCGAGAGCGCGCCGACCGCCGGCGCCGAGCGCAGCAGTCCCAGCACGAACGGCCCGGCCGCGCCGGCCTGCAAGATATCGCGCGCAAAAATCGGCAGCAGCGCCGTGACGCCGCCGAGCAGCACCGCGAGCAGATCGAGCAGCAGCGCGCCCAGCAGGATTGGCCGGCCTCGGATATAGGCAAAGCCCGCGAGCACGGTTTCCAAGGTGACCGGCTTTCTTTCGGGCGGCGCCGATTGCAGTTCGATCATGCCGATCAAAATGCTCGCCGCAAAAAACGCCGCAGCGCAGGTCGAATACACGGCGGTCGCACCAAAGAAGTAAATGAGTCCGCCGAGCGCCGGCCCGCAGATGATCGCGGTCTGCGTCGCGGTGACGGCGGCCGCGATCGCGCGCGGCAGGAGCTCCTTCGGCACCAGGCCGGGCACGAGCGTATGCATGGTCGGCGTTTCGAACGCGCGCGCGACGCCGCTGACGAAAAGTATCGTCAGAATGGAGTCGCGACCGAGCCATCCGCCGAACGTGCCGATCGCCAGCGCCAGCGCCGCCAGTCCTTTCGCGATCTGGCAGGCGCGCACCACCGCCCGCCGGTCGTAATGATCGGCGATTTGCCCGATCAGCAGCGACAACACGACGATCGGAATGAATTGCACCAGGCCGACGAGACCAAGGTCGAACGGATTATTGGTCAGTTCGTAGATTTGCCAGCCGACCGCCACCGCCTGCATCTGGTAGGCGCCGTTGGTCGACGTGCGCGCGCTCCAATAGAATGCGAACGAGCGCGACCACAGCGTCGCGCCTCTTCCGAAAATGTCGGTGGATTCAGCCATCGGACGCGCATTCATAGCGCGTCCGCATTCTCGTTCCAATATTCGATACGCCGTTCCTCATTGCGGAACGGACTCGTGCCGCATCATTCGATCTTCACGCCGGCCGTCTTGATGATGTTGCCCCAGAAAGCGACCTCTTTGCTGAAATAGGCGGCCGTCGCCTGCTGCGTGCCGCCGACGATTTCGGCCGAGAAGCCGGTCTCGAAACGTTTGCGGATTTCCGGATCGCGCAAGGCCTCGTTCACGTCCGCGTTGATCTTTGCAACGATCGCCATCGGTGTTTTTGGCGGCGCCACAATCGCAAACCAGGCCCAGGCTTCGAATCCCGGCAGCGTCTCGGCGATGGCCGGCACGTTCGGCAGCGAGGCGAGTCGTTTGCCTGACGCGACGCCAAGCAGCTTCAGCTTTCCCGCCTTCACCTGCTGCAGCGAAACGCCGAGGTTGTCGAACATGATGTCGACGCTGCCGGCGAGAAGATCGTTCAACGCCGGCGCCGCGCCGCGATAGGGCACATGCTGCAACTTTATTCCCGCCATCGACGCAAACATGGCCGAAGTCAGATGCGACGTGGTGCCGTTGCCTTGCGTCGCGGAGGTGAAAATCTTGTCGGGATTTTGCTTTGCGGCGGCGATGAATTCCGGAACGCTGTTGGCTTTGACCTTGTCGGGATTTGCCAGCAGCGCATTGGGCACCCGCCCCATGATCACGATCGGAATGAAGTCCAACGGATTGAAGCCGAGCTTGGGATAGAGGTTCTGGTTGATCACCAGCGGCGGCGGCGGCGCCGAGAGCAGCGTGTATCCATCCGGATCGGACTTGGCCGCCGCCTCCGCGCCGACATTGCCGCCGGCCCCGCTCTTGTTCTCGATGACGACCGACTGGCCCCATTTGCGCGAGAGCCAATCGGCAACGACCCGCGGCATGGCGTCCGCCGTGCCGCCGGCCGGGAACGGCACGATGATCTTGACCGAGCGTGTGGGATAATCTTCGGCGTTCGCCCGCGGTGCCGCGGCGATCAGCGCACACAGCATCAATCCGGCAATCCATGGACCTTTGAATTCGTGCCTCGTTCGATGAACTGCAGCCATGACGCCCTCCCTCGCTTTGCTTGCCGCAAACTAGCTTCCCGGCCGCGATTTTTCCAGGCCGGTCGCAGGTTTGACACTGCACGCAATCCGCGACACTTTGCCGTTCAGCGACCCGCCGCGACATTCAACTCAGAAGGACATGCAGATGGAGCCGCGCGAACGTCTCCCTTTTTCGCCGATTGAAGGCCGCCCGCCGCTGAAGCTTCCCGACGGACTCCGTCTGATCGTCTGGCCGGTCGTTTCGCTCGAACATTGGGACATTTCGCGGCCGATGGCGCGCACGGTGATCTCGCCGCCGCAGGGGCAGCCCATGCTGCCCGACCACCCCAACTGGAGCTGGCACGAGTACGGCATGCGCGTCGGCATCTGGCGCATCAAGCGGGTGTACGACGCGCTGAAAATAACGCCGACGGTCGCCATCAACGCCCGCACCTGCGAGACCTATCCGCAGGTGATCCGCGCTTGCGCGGACGCCGGCTGGGAGCTCAACGCGCACAGCTACGAGCAGATGCCCATGCACAAGGTCGACGACGAGCGCGCGGTGATCAAGAAGACGATCGATGTGATCGCGAAGTTCTGGGGCCGCCGCCCGCGCGGCTGGTTCGGCCCCGGCCTGACGCAGACCTACGACACGGTCGATTATCTGTCCGAAGCCGGCATCGAATACATCGGCGACTGGTCGCTCGACGACGAGCCGGTGACGCTGAAGACCACACACAAGCCGATGGTGGCGCTACCCTATAATTTCGAGCAGCACGACATCGTCGCGATGATGCTGCAGAACCACACATCCGATCAGATCTTCCGCCGATCCATGGACGCTTTCGAATGCCTCTATAGGGAATCCGCCGCGCGCGCGAAGATCATGTCGATCTCGGTGCATCCTTACATTTCCGGCGTCGCCCATCGTACCGCCTACGTCGAGCGCGCCTTCAAGGAGATTCTGTCGCGCCCCGGCGTCGCCTGCTGGACCGGCGAGAAAATCCTCGACTGGTATCTCGCCCAAAACAGAGCATGATCCCGAAAAGTGGCAACCGGTGCTCGGGATAGATCATGCTCAAAACTCTGAGCGGCTTTTTCGTCCCGCATGATGTGAAGTCGCCGATCGCCGGCGCGCCGTCGGGTCCGCTCGCCGGCCTCACCTGCGCGGTCAAGGATTTGTACGACATCGCCGGCACGCGCACCGGCGGCGGCAGCCCCGATTGGCTTGCGGCGCAGAAACCGGCAACGACGAACGCCGCCGCCGTGCAACGCCTGCTCGATGCCGGCGCAACCGTCATCGGCAAAGCCGTCTGCGACGAATTTTTCTACAGCGTGAGCGGCGCCAACGCCCACTACGGGACGCCGGCGAATGTGCGGGCGCCAAATCGACTGCCGGGCGGTTCGTCCTCCGGCTCGGCCGCCGCCACGACCGCGAACGCCTGCGACTTCGCGCTCGGCAGCGACACCGGCGGCTCGGTCCGTATCCCGGCGTCGTTCTGCGGCCTCTACGGAATTCGTCCAACGCACGGCCGCGTGGATCTCGCGGGCGGCATGGCGATGGCGCCGACGTTCGACACCGCCGGCTGGTTCGCCAACGGCCCGGGAATTTTCCGTCGCATCGGCGCGGTCCTGCTCGACCGCGCACGCGTTGCCTCACCGATCGCCCGGCTGATCATTGCCGACGACGCAATCGCGCAAGCCGACCCCGAACTCGTGGCGCTGTTCGACGCCTTCATCGAACGCGCGGCGTCTGCCCTGCCCGCCCCGCAACGCGTCCGCATCGCACCCGCGGGATTCGATCCGTGGCGCGACGCCTTCCGCATCGTTCAGGCCTACGAGACCTGGCAGCAATACGGCGCCTTCATCACCGCGGTGAAACCGAAACTCGGCCCCGGCATCAAGGAGCGCATGGCCTTCGCCGCGACCGTGACCAAGGCCGATGCCGAGGCGGCGCGCGGCGTGCACAAGACCGCGCACGCGCAGCTGCGCGCATGCGTTCCGCCAGGCACCATACTCGCGCTCCCTACCGCGCCCTGCATCGCCCCGCTGATCGATACGCTGGCCGACGCGCTCGAATCCTTCCGCGTGCGCGTCATGCGCCTCACCTGCATCGCGGGCCTGTCCGGCCTGCCGCAGGTCACATTGCCGGTGGGCACGATATCGGGTTGCCCGGCCGGTCTGTCGTTCATCGGCTGGGCGGGCGGCGATGAGGCACTGCTCGAGCTCGCGGTCTCGCTCGCGCGCTACTGTGGATTGGAAGGATAGCGGGCACGGCGGCGCGCGTCAGGTCGGCCCCGTCGTATAGCAGGCCCCGATCTGTTCGGCCGAACGCCAAATCACCTGGCAGCGGCGGCGCTCCTTGCCGTCCTTGCTCATCACCAGCTGGAATTCGTACGGCACGCTCGACGGCGTATCGATTGTGATGCGCACCCCCGCCTCCGATACGTCCCAGATCATGCAATCCAGCAGCGGCTCGCCGTTATTGCGGTCGATCCACGCCGGGCGGTTTTCGCGCCGCCGCGGCGACTTCCGCTGCTTGATATAGGAACCCATCGAATCGGACGACTGCATTGCCGTCTCCTGCACAAGCTGTCGCTTGCGCCCGGCACGGCGCAGCAAACGGTCACCGATCCTAGGGACTTCTGCTTACTCAATAATCTCGATGTTTGGGCGAGTTTTTCGACAATTCAATAACAATGACATTTATTTTGCTGTGCTGGATGCCTTGTTTAGGTACCATGGCTGCTCGTTGTCCCGCCGTTACAAGGTTAATTCGCGTTAAAATACGAGTGATTCGGCGTCGCCTCGGCCGGGCGTATCGGCACGGAGGAGTGTGTTTCCATGAGCAAGAGCGGCAGCTTTTTCGGCGGCAAGTCCAGCGCCGCTGCGCCCGGCGAGCAACCGGCCGAGCCCAAACCCTCGGACAAGAACGTCATCGAGCTCGATAACGAGCTGTTTCTTCCCGTTGCCAGTCAGCTCGGCGAGGAGAACGAGAGCGTCCGCAATCTGCTGATCGATGCCGAGCACAAGATCAGCGAGCTGGAGACCATCAAGCGCTCGATCAATGCGCTGGTCGATCCGGTCAGCAAGACGCTGCGCGCGCTCGAAGAGGCAAAGGCCGAGAAGATCGGCCTGCAGGGCGCGCTCAACAATATCCGCATCACCAGCAACAAGCAGCGCATCGAGCTGGATACCGCCGAGCGCAAAGTCGCAACGCTGGAGAACGAATGCTCCCGCCTGCGCGAGGCCGTAACGGTCGCCCAGCAAAAACTGAGTGCCGGCGAGGCCACGCGCAGCGAGCAGACCACCGAGCTTGCCGCGCGCCGCGCGCAGGTCGCCGACCTCCAGCGCCGCGTGCAGCAGCAGGCCGCCGATCTGCAACTGTCCCACGACGAGCAGCGGCGTCTCGGCGAGCGCATGACGCAGACCGACAAGCGCGCGGTCCAGCTCGAAAGCGAATGCGAGGCGCTGCGCCAGAAATTCCTGGTGACGGACAAGGAGCGCGCCACGCTGAAAGATTCGCTCGAAAAATCCTACGCCGAACTCAATAATGTATCGCAGCGGCTGCTCGACACCGACAAGGCGCATTCCTCCACGCAGAGCCGGCTGCAGAAGGCCGAGCAGGCCCTCGCCGAAGCTCAGGCCGAACGACATCGCCTCGCAAGCGAGCTCGACGACATCAATCAAAAGCATCAGAACGAGATCAGCGCGCACCGCACCAATTACGAAACCTTGCAGGCACGCGCCACGCTGACCGAGAAGCTTCTTGATGAAGCGCGCCAGAGCCTGTTGGAACGCGCCGAGGAAATCCGCTCCTTCGACCGTCGGCTGTCCGATTCAAACCGCACCCACGCCATGGTCGGAGAAAAACTCGGCCTGATCGAAGAGGCGCTGTCCGAGCGCAACGCCAAGATCAAGGAGCTCGAGCAGGCGCGCGCCGGCCTCATCGAACAGAACGAATTGCTCACCAAGGCCGTGACCACGCGCGAGAATGCCTACAACCGCGCGCAGGAGCATATTCTTTCGCTGGAAGAGCGCATCCAGTTGCTCGAAGGCGAGATCAAGGCGGGCCGCCAGGCCAACGACGCCGAGATCGAAATCCTCAACGCCAAGCTTCAGCGCGAGCAGATCTCGCGCACCATGGCCGAAGGCGCGGTGGAAGCCGGACGCAAGGACATCGCCCGCCTGCTGCAGGAACTCTCGACGCTGCAATATCGCCCGGCGTCCGGCCAGCCGGCACCGGCGGAACAAGCTCCGGCGCAGCCGGCGACCGAGCTCAGCCAGGACCTGCCGACGCCGAAGGGCTCATCGGCCCAAGCGGCATAATTTCGAGCGCCGGCTACCGCACCAGCTCCCGCATCGCCTTGTCCAGGCCTTCGAGCGTCAGCGGAAACATGCGAGATCCCTCGGTGACGCTGGCGACGCTGCGCCGCGCGGCGACCGCGGTGGGGAGGAATTTGAACGTGGAGTTGGAATAAAGCTCCAAACCGCCTTGACAAATTTATCTATTATGATAAATGCACAAGTGTTTTTTTCATAACGAGAGATACCTATGGAACCGGAACAGATGCGAGCGGCACGCGCCACTCTAAATTGGTCTTTAGATCGGCTAGCCAAGGCGTCCGGAGTCCATCGAAACACTCTCTCGAATTTCGAAACTCGTAAATACAAAGGCGAACCTGACAAGATTGCCGCCGCTAGGCGCGCACTAGAGAAAGCTGGCGCGAGATTTACAAATGCTGGCGGGGAAACGACGGGTGCCGGACTCAAGCGATTTCAAGTGGGAGACCTCGTGCGTTTCCGACCACAAACGCGGGTGCGTTTCGACTTTGGCGTTGCGAGCGATGAGATCGGAACTGTCGTCGGGGTTGAACAAGATCCCCCGCAGACGGGGCCGACGTATCGAATTCAAGTCCAGTTCGAGCGTGCCCTTGTGCCTTATACCTTCAGATTTGAATACGAGCTTGTTCAGGCCGCAAGTTCGGCAGAGACTCTCTCAACAGAAGGCAACAACAAAGCGAATGCATCGGATTCAAAGAGAGTGCTCGAAGAATTTTGCGCTATCTGCGACCAGATATGGATGGATCACGAGCTGTATCGAAGCGTATGCGAAACAGATCAGCGCAATATTCAACTATACCACGATATCGCGCCGCTGTTTTTTGGAGACATCGCGCGCATTCTGATCGAACACCAATTTCTTCAGTTTGCCAAAATTACTGACCCCGCAGAAACAATGGGCGCGGCCAACCTTACGACTAACTACATCCTCCAAGAACTACCCTGGCCACAGGACATCAAGAAAAAACTGCAAGAGGCGAACAAGCGCCTAATGGCGTTCCGTCAATACATCAAACCCGCTCGCAACAAACGCGTCGCGCACATCAACCTTGCAGCTCAAACGACGCAAATTGCAGACCTCGGAAATTTTCCGAAAGGCGCTGATGAACAATTTTTGAAACACCTTCAAACGTTCGTTGATATCGCGTATCAGAATCTTTATGGGACGCCGCGGCTGATTAATGCCGCTATGTCGACAGATACCCACAAGCTGATTAGAGCTTTAGTAAAGTCGAGGTTTTTTGACCAGTGTTCTAAGTGCGACGCATCCGAAAGAGCCGTAGCTGTCTTAGATTTCGAAGGACGATGAAGAATCCTCTCACCGCACCAGCTCCCGCATTGCCTTGTCCAGGCCTTCGAGCGTGAGCGGAAACATGCGCCCGCCCACGAGCTGCCGCACCATGCGGATCGATTGCGCCTGGTCCCATTCGTGTTCCGGCATCGGATTGAGCCACACGCACGCCGGATAGGTGCGCGTCACGCGCTCCATCCACACCGCGCCCGCCTCCTCGTTGAAATGCTCGACCGAGCCGCCCGGCGCCATGACCTCGTAGGGACTCATCGACGCATCGCCCACGAAGATCACCTTGTAGTCGTGCGGATAGGTGTGCAGCACGTCCCAGGTCGGCGTGGTCTCCTGCCAGCGCCGGCGGTTCTCCTTCCACACCCGCTCGTATAGGCAATTGTGGAAGTAAAAATGCTCCATGTGCTTGAATTCCGCGCGCGCGGCCGAGAACAATTCCTCCGTCGCCTTGATGTGCCAGTCCATCGATCCGCCGACGTCGAAGAACAGCAGCACCTTCACCGCATTGTGCCGCTCCGGCACGAGGCGGAGGTCGAGCCAGCCGGCGTTGCGCGCGGTCGAGCGCACGGTGTCGTCGAGGTCGAGGATCTCGGCGGCGCCTTCGCGCGCGAACTGGCGCAAAC
>Ga0187765_10000579_pt1 | contig 13548 bp, 7 predicted proteins | sample 0216_QUI02_MP05__3_FD_133018 | JGI IMG/M metagenome (GOLD analysis project Ga0187765, IMG submission 133018) | Tropical peat soil microbial communities from peatlands in Department of Meta, Colombia - 0216_QUI02_MP05_10_MG | ecosystem: Environmental > Terrestrial > Soil > Wetlands > Peat ...
TCGTTGGCGGTGAACGCGCCCTCCTTGAACATCGGGTGCGAGAACAGGTTGGTGGTGGCGGTGGTCACCACCAGGCCGGTGTCCCCCAGCGCCTGCCGGAAGTCGGCGATCTGCCGGTCCCGCTCGGCCGGGCCCGCGTCGAAGGCGAACACGTCGTTGTCGTGGAAGTTGACCCCGTAGGCGCCGAGTTCGGCGAGCTTGCGCACGGCGCGGGCGGCGGGCATCGGCGGCCGCACCGCCGGGCCGAAGACATCGACCCCCTGCCACCCCACCGTCCAGATGCCAAACGAGAACCGGTCGCTGGGGGCCGGCTGGTAGGGATCGGCTGCGTTCATGGTTCCTCGGTCCTTTCTGCCCACGTGACGGTGGCGTCCCGGAGTTCGGCGAACCGCTCGCGGAGGTGAGGCACGGGCGGCCCGGTGTACTCGGCGGCGGGCCGGGCGGGCCAGGCGGGAGGGTCTTGCGTCCCCGCCAGCGCCCACGCCGCCTGCCGGGCCGCGCCGAGCGCGACGTACTCCTCGGGCTCGGGCACCGTGACCGGGGCGCCGAAGATCCCCGGCGCCAGCTGCCGGACCGCCTCCGACCGCGCGCCGCCGCCGATCAGCAGCACGCGGCGCTGCTCCACACCGTGGGCAGCGAGCAGGCCGGCCGCGTCGGCCAGGGAGGCGAGCACCGCTTCCACCGCAGCGCGGGCGAGGTTCGGCCGGGTGGCGTTGCGGGTGGTCAGGCCGCGCAGGACCCCGCTGGCGCGGGGCCGGTTGGGTGTCCGCTCGCCGTCGAGGTAGGGCAGCAGGGTGATGCCGCCCGCACCGGGCGCGGCCGCGAGCGCGGCCTCCGACAGGCCGGCCAGGTCGGTGCCGATCAGGTCCGCCACCGCGGACAGGACCAGGCCCGCGTTGACCGTGCAGACCAGGGGCAGGAAACGCCCGGTGGCGTCCGCGAACCCGGCCACCGCGCCGGAGGAGTCGGCGGCGGGAACGGTGGTGACCGCGAACGCGGTGCCCGAGGTGCCGATCGACACGGCCACCTCGCCCGGCTGCAGGCCCAGTCCGAGCGCGGCGCCCATGTTGTCGCCGGTGCCGGCCGCGACCGCCGCGCCCCATTCGGTCTCGCCCACGGCCTCCGCGGGCCGCGCGACCCGGGGCAGCAGCGCGGGGTGGCCGAGCGCGGCCGACACGACCTCGGGCAGCCACTGCCCGGCCGCGGGCGAGAAGTACCCGGTGCCGGACGCGTCGCCCCGGTCGGTGACCAGGTCGGCCGGTTCTTCCGGCCCGGCCCGCGGCCCCGGGTGGCAGGCCGCCAGTTCCCGCTCCCCCCGGGCGCCGCGGAGCCGCCACGTCAGCCAGTCATGGGGCAGCATGACGGCCGCGGCGGCGGCCGCGTGCCGCGGTTCGTGCTCGGCCAGCCAGCGGAGCTTGGTGACGGTGAAGGAGGCGGTGGGCACGCTGCCGGTCTGGGTCGCCCACCACAGCGGCCCGCCGCGCTCGCGGATCAGCGCCGCTGCGGCGGACGCGGACCGCATGTCGTTCCAGAGCAGGGCCGGCCTGATCACCTCGCCGTCCTCGTCCAGCACCACCATGCCGTGCTGCTGGCCCGCGACCCCGACGGCCGCCGCCCGGTCCAGCAGGCCGTCGCCGGCCTTGGCCAGCGCCGCCCACCAGGCGGCCGGGTCGGTCTCGGTGCCGCCCGGATGGGGCGCGCTCCCCCGGCCGACGACCGTCCCGTCGTCGGCCCGGCACAGCAGGACTTTGGCGGACTGTGTGGAGGAATCCACGCCGGCCACGAGCATGCTGCCCCCTTGCTGACGCAGTGAATTTACCCTGGGCCGGTGCCGTCAGCCCAGCAGGCCGGGATGATCAGGATGATCCGCGGGCGGTCATGCCGCCCCGGCCGCCGCCGGACCGCGCCGCGAGTGGCGCGGGCAGGCGCACGCGCGGCTCCTTGAGCGCGATGGTGAACAGGGTCTCCAGGGCGAAATACGTAACGATCAGCCGGAACACGATATAGCTGGGCAGGGAGATGATGTTGGCCGGCCCCGCGAGCAGGGTGACGACGATGGCCATCCCGATGATCTGCGCCCCAAGCGTGATGGCGCCCGCGGCCGCGATTTCCCGGGGCGGGAAGAGGGAATGGCCCACCACGATGAGCGCCAGGGCCGCCACCGCGAACGGGATGAGCATCAGCTTGCGGAACATCACAAAGCACGCCCACGGCAGCGTCCACAGGCCCCGCAGGCCCTGCACGTGCGAGATCGCGGACCGATTGTGCCCGATCATGTGGAACAGCCCGCAGGACCAGCGCATCCGCTGCTCGCGCAATTCACTGAGGTTCTGCGGCTGCTCGCTGTAGACCTTTATGGCCGGGTCGGACACGATCCGGTAACCGAGCCGGCCGACCCGGACCGTGATGTCGGAGTCCTCCCCCAGAATCCCCTCGGAGAACCCGCCGAGACCGACCATGAGGTCGCGCCGGTACGCGACCGTGGCACCGGGCAGGACCGGTATCGCGTCGACCGCCCCCTGGGCGGTGCGCTTGAAGGCGGCGCCATAGTAGACCTCGAGGGTTCTCATCCGCTCGATCCAGATGGTGACCTTGTGCGGCAGGGGTACCGTCCCGACGCCGCCGACGCGCGGGTCAGAGAAGTACGGGGCCATCTGGTTCAGCATGATGGGGGACACAAAGGTGTCGGCGTCGACCCGGACGATCACCGCTTCCGTGGCGGCGGCCAGGCCGGTGTTCAAGGCGTGGGCCTTGGCGCGGGATTTGAGCTCCGTGGACGAGGTGAGCAAGACGCCCCGGGCATGGCGGCACTGCGCCAGGGCCTCCCGGGCCTCCTCGTAAGTCCCGTCGGTCGACCCGTTCTCAACGACGTAGATGGTCACCCAGGCGGCGCTCTCCCCGGCGCAGATGTCAATGGCCCGGATACAGTCGCCGATGCGCCCCTCCTCGTTATGCGCCGGCACCAGGAACCCGAACCGGTCAACCGGCGCGCAGATCCCCCGGGGTGGGCGGCCCTCGTCGGCCGTGCTGACCTCTGCGGACGCGCTGACCTGCCCATCTGTCCTCCGCTCCCCCGCCGGGGAGGCCATGCTGGGGGGCCGCCTGCGCCCCAGCTCGGCCAGGTAGCCGAACGCGCAGAGAAAGACCGGGAAAAGCGCGAGGAAGAGGACCACGACGGAGAGCAGGCCGCCTAACAGGGGAACGGCCGCCAGCGCATGCAGCCATCGTTTTTCGAGGTGGAAGAGCACGTCGATCGAGACCACCGTCGCCGCCAGGCTGGCCACCATGATGACTAAATAACGCCTCGGGCGCTTGAGCACCGGTTCCAGATAGAGGTCGGCGGGCAGCCGGGCGGCCCAGAACACCGCGAGGCACGCGGCCAGGATTCCGGCGAGGCCATCGATGATATTGCCGCGGGTCATGAACGGCGACAGGCCGCCGTGCCGGGCCAGCCGGGCGAGAAGCACATCGATCACGATCATGAATGGCAGGTAGATGGCGAGCGCGATCAGTGCCAGGCGGATCCTGGCCCGCACCGAGCCCGCCGCGCACGCCGCGAAGGCCAGTAACAGCGCGACGGTGAAGGGCCGGACCGCGATCGAGGCCTGCTTGGGCAGTTCGAAGCGGCGGACCCCGGCCAGCTTGCCGATTACCTGGCCGTAGTCGTAGGTGAGCTGGCGCAGCGTCAGGTGGATCACCAGCGCCGCGCCGATGAACGAGAGCAGGAGCGCCGGCCCGATCCAGCGGGGCCGCTTGACGAGCAGCCCGGGCGGCGCGCAGTAGGGCACGATGTCCCCGTGTCCGGTGCACTGATCCACGGCCGGCGCCGCAGGCTCGCGCGGCGCGGGCACCTCCCCCGACGGTGGTCCCACGAGGATGAATAGTACCGAGCCGTGGTTGCGCCGCTCGCACGAGGGTGCGGCTAGCGCAAGAGGCGCGGTTCAGCCGCGCCCGCACAAGCCCCACCGTAGTCGAGCAAATCTGCTGATACCTTGAGGCGGGCGCATTTCTGGCCAGGGCCCGGATGTGTTTTGGTCGCTGAGTTTTGCCGGGAATATAATCACTACTTTCCAGATCGGTATTATAGCTAAAACTTCTCCGCGGCTTACAGCCCAATGCCCGGCCGCGAAAATCCCGATGGCCGAATCCCACCCCCGGACGTTTACCACCGGCCCGTCAGGGCAGGTGAGGAGCGCCCTGGGGCCGCCGGAGCGCCGAGCCCGGCCGCCGGGCGGCCATCATGGGGCTTATCGATAGCATCTAGCGCAGCAGCGCTTGCTTCAGGTAAGGTTTGCCACCGTGGGGCAGCGGGGGGGCCGTCCAACGGGAGGCCATATCTAGACCACAAGCCAGACTCGCCATACGAGACGCCATTCCGGGCGGGCGCAGAGCCGTCGCCCGCCAACTCTGAGCAAATCGCGCAATCGTTTTCCGGGGGATCCGAATGCGTATCACCTTCTTAGGCCATGCCGGTTTTCTTGTCGAGACCGAGTCCGCGGTTCTGGTTGCGGACCCGTGGCTGTCCCCCTCTGGGGCCTTCGACGCGGCCTGGTTCCAGTTCCCCCGCAACCACCACCTCGCGGCCCTGGTGCAGGAGAAGCTCGCCGACGGCGGCAAGTCGCGCTATCTGTACATCAGCCACGAGCACAAAGACCATTTCGACAAGCCCTTCCTGGACAGCATCCAGTGCCGTGACTTAACCGTCATCCTCCCGAGATTCGACCGCCCGGCCCTGGCGGAGGCGATGCGGGGCTACGGGTGCACCGACGTCGTGCTCGCCGAAGACCAGGAGGATGTGAAGATCTCCGGCGGCACACTCAAGCTGTACCTTGACGACTCGGAACTGAACCGCGACTCCGCAATGCTCCTCAAGGCGGACGGGGAGGCCTTCCTCAACCTGAACGACTGCCGGGTCACCGACGCCCTGCCCGTCATCAGGCGCGAGGAAGGCAGCATCGACGTTCTCGCCACGCAGTTCTCGGGAGCCAACTGGCACCCGGTCTGCTACGACTATCCCGAGCAGCGTTATGAGTCCATCTCGAAGAAAAAGGTCATGGCGAAGTTCAACGCCGTGGCCCAGGGAATCAAGGCAATATCGCCGCGCTTCTACCTGCCGTCCGCGGGCCCGCCCTGTTTCCTCGACCCGACGCTGCTGCCCATCAATTTCGAACCGGTCAACATCTTCCCGCGGGCGTGGACGCTCACCCGCTACCTGGAGCGGCGGTTCCCCGCCTCGGCGACGGCCTGGCCGGTGCTGATGCCCGGGGACGTCCTGGACGTGACCGCGGGCCTGGTGCATGAGCTGGGATCCGAGCGGGTCGACGAGGCCGGGTTCCGTCCGTACGTCGAGGATTACGCGGCCATGTTCTCGGGGCTGTTCCGGGCCCGCCAGAATCTCGCCGAGGCGTCGGACCCGGACAGCCTCCTCGAGCGCCTCCAGGAGTCCCTGCGCGGGAAGCTGGACGCGCTGGAACTGCACGCACGGGTCACAACGAACCTGTACTTCGGCTTCACCGATGTGCCGGACATCATGCTCAGGGTGAATTTCCCAGAGCGGGACATCGCTACCTGCCGCCGGATCGACGAGGCAGATTTCTACCAGATCCGTGCCCCTTCATGGGAGGTTGCGCGTGCGCTGGAGAACAGGATCTCGTGGGAAGACTTTGCCCATACATTCCGGCTCCGCCTGGCCCGGGCGCCGGACGTGTACCAGACCATCATCAGCGCTTTTATCCGGCTGGATCCCGACGACCTTAACCGGTTCTGCCGGAAGATCCTGAACATTGAAAGCCGGCAGGAGCGAATCATCAAGGAAGCGAACGGGACGCGATATGTGGTCGACCGCTACTGCCCCCATCAAGGCGGCGACCTGATGTACGGATGGATCGAGGACGACCGTTACCTAACCTGTCCCCGCCATGGCTGGAGATACGATCTCGAGAACGAGGGAGTATGTCCGGATAACGCAGGAACTGTCCATGCCGTTAACCTCGAAGACGACTAGGCGGAAAATCGGCCAAGGGAGCGACTCATGCGAATTTTAGTCCTGGGCGGAGACGGATATCTTGGCTGGCCGACAGCCATGTATTTATCACGTCGTGGCCACGAGGTTCATATCGTGGACAACTACCTGCGCCGCAGGATGCACAGCGAAGCGGGATCCGGCTCACTGGTCCCGATCGCTCCCGATCTCGCGACGCGGACCCGCGTGTGGCACGAGGTCAGCGGCAAGACGGTCACCGCAACCGAGGCCGATCTCACCGAGTGGCCGCTGGTGGATCGGCTGTTCCGGGAGTTCTCCCCGGACACGGTCATCCATTACGGGGAGATCCCCTCAGCGCCGTACTCGATGATGGACCGCGACCGGGCGGTGCTGACCCAGTACAACAACGTGATCGGCACCCTGAACGTGCTGTGGGCCATGCACGCCCACGCGCCCGGCGCGCACCTGGTCAAGCTCGGCACGATGGGCGAGTACGGCACCCCCAACATCGACATCGAGGAAGGCTGGATCGAGATCGCTCACAACGGGCGCTCCGACCGCATGCTGTTCCCGAAGATGCCAGCGTCCCTCTACCACTGTTCCAAGGTGCATGACTCGACCAACATCGAGTTCTGCTGCCGGGTCTGGGGACTTCGCGCCACCGACCTGAACCAGGGGGTGGTCTACGGCACCGATACCGCGGAAACCCGGCTCGACCACCGGCTCGCCACCCGGTTCGACTACGACGGCGTGCACGGAACCGCGCTGAACCGCTTCTGTGTGCAGGCGGTGATCGGCCATCCCCTGACCCCATACGGGAAGGGCGGGCAGACGCGTGGGTTCCTGAACATCCTCGACACGCTCCGCTGTGTGGAACTGGCCAGCCTCAAGCCGGCCGCGCCCGGCGAGTTCCGGGTGTTCAACCAGTTCACCGAGCAGTTCTCCATCAACGAACTGGCGGAGCTGGTATGCCGGGCCGCCAAGGAGGTCGGCATCGACGCCGAGATCAGCCATGTCGACAACCCGCGGGTGGAGAAGGAAGAGCACTACTACAACGCCAAGCACACCGCGCTGATCGACCTGGGCCTGGAACCGCACCTGCTCTCGGAAACCCTCGTCGGGGAGATGTTCGAGGTCATCCAGCGGCACCGGGGCCGCGTCATCGCCGAGCACATCATGCCGGCCACGACCTGGCGTGCCGGGTACTCGCCCCCAGCGGGAGCCGCCGCGCCGGGAGCCGCCCCGCCGGCCATCACCCCGTCGGACGCTGCCCCGCTGAAGGCCCCGGTGGCAACCAATGTCGCGGGATAAAGCCGCGGGGCGGGCCCGGGCGCCGTGGGCCTGATCGACGAACAGCGACGACGGCCTCCGCTTCAGCAGCCGGCGGGCAAGCCACGCCGGGAGCGGCGGGTACGGGCGCCGCTGCGCTGGTACCGGCGTGCCGGTACCCGCCTGCTGCTGAACTGGGGCGTTCTCGTCCTCGCGGTCGCAGTGGTGCTCGTGGTCCGGTATCGCTCCGAGGAGAATGCCCGGGCACCACTGCCCGCCCCGGCGGTCCGTCTCAGCACGGTGGAGACCCGCACATGGCGGGCCTTCCCCGCCTACGCCGGGACGATTCCCGTGCTCGTCTACCACGGGATCAACGCGTCCGGCAATGCGCTCGCCACCACGCCGCGGGTCTTCGCCGAGCAGATGCTGGCCCTGAAGACCGCCGGCTTCCACGCCATCACGCTGAGCCAGTACGTCAGCTACATCCACGGTGACGGCAAGGCCCTGCCACCCAGGCCCATACTCCTCACCTTTGACGACGGGCGCCTCGACACCTACCGGGCGGCCAACGACATCCTGCGCAGATACGGCTTTCACGGCACGATGTTCACGTTCGCGGCCTGGCCAACCTCGAACCCCGGGTTCAACCTGAGGTGGAACGAGCTGCGGCGCATGCAGGCGAGCGGCATCTGGACCGTGCAGGAACATGGCGGGCGCGGCCACGAGTACGTCCGCTACAACGCCCAGGGGAAGACGGGGGGCGTCTACGCCTACCGCGAGTACTTCCCCGACCCGAACGGGCGCAGCGGCTATCTCGAGTCCTTCGCCGCCTTCCGCCAGCGTGTCACGTCGAGCATCCTCTGGGGGGCCCAGAAGTTCGCCAGCCAGATCCCCGGCTTCCGGCCGCTGGCCTTCGCGGTGCCCGAGGCGGACTACGGGCAGGGCCACACGAACGACCCCCGCATCGCGCAGTTCATGCTGCCCTGGCTGAGACGTCATTTCGCGGTCGTCTTCGGCGGGGACTACCTCGCCGGGGCAGCCGGTCACCCGGTACTGGAGAGGTTCTCCCCCACGTACGTGTACCGGATCACCATGGGCCCGCGGGAGACCCTGGGCGCTTTAGACTGCCGGCTCCGGGACTGGGTGATGGGGGTGCCGATCTGGAAGGAATACGCGTGCCTGCGGCCCCACCTGCCGCACCCGTTCCTGCGGGCGCCGCTGCCTACTTGAACGACCGCAGCAGGCTGTCGGCCATCTGAACATCCGCCACCCGGATGTTCAGGCTGAAGCCCTGCACGAGCCCGCTCACGCTGCGCGCCGCGGCCACCAGCTGGGCCAGCGACGCCGGCCGCCCCAGCGGGGCGGTCGCCAGCTGAGCGAGCACCGCCACCCGGGGGTTCCCGGCCCGGGCCTGCCGCACCGCCTGCACCAGGAAGCCTCGGAAGGCCGGCACATCGGACTGGTTGACCTGTGCCTGCACCACGAGCGCGGCCGCATGGGCGTCGGCGCCGGCCAGGCCGCAGCGTATATAGGCCTCGCTCAGACCCTCGCCGGACCGCTTCACACAGGGGCCACCACGCACGAGCACCAGGTCGCGCCCGGGGGCGAGGATGGGCAGCAGGCCGTGCGCCCGGGCCAGCTCGCTGAACCTCACCATGTAGTATTTCGGATTCTGCTGCTCGGCGAGCGGGGTGGCCCCCCACTTCTCGATGTCAAACAGGACAGCGTGATCAGATCTCGGCAGCCGTCCCGCCGCGATGTCCGCCGCGAACGCGGCGTAGCTGGTGAAGATGGCGGTGGCCTCGACGGTGCCCGCCAGAGGCGGCACCGCGGGACGCGACCCGTTGGGCGCGGCCACGTATGTTGTGCGGCCGGCGAACGTGCCGGCGAGCTGCTTGTCCTGCGCCAGCACCGCCCGCAGGGCATAGTCCTTGACCACCAGGATCCTCGCCGGGGGCCCGGCCAGGTGAGCGGGGATGCTGGGCGGCGACTCGCACCCCGTGGCCAATGCCAGCAGCACGAGGCCAGCTAGCACGCGACGCGGCCACCCCGCTCTGTGCCACCTGCGGGGCCCAGGGCGGGCCGGAGGTGCCATGACAAAATGCTAGTTCGTCTGGCCCGTACCCCGGCCCGCGCATACCGGGCGGGCCGGCGGGAGCCGCCGGTCTCAGCCCGCGCTGCGCACACCAGCGCGCGGACGGGCCGTTAGGCGGGATTCCCCGGGAGCGTCACCGCCCGGCCCGCCTGCCATCCGATGACCAGCTCCGCGGCCAGCACCGCGAGCAGGGTCACGACCGGGATGGTCCAGCCTCCGGTCGCGGTGTGCAGGAACTCGACTGCCAGTGGGCCGGTCGCGGCCACGAGATAGCCCGCTCCCTGGGCGAACGCCGACAGCGAGGCGGAGGTCACCGGGTTGGGCGCCCGGGCCATGGTGAAGTAGATGGCCAGGCCGAGGGCCGCGCCCTGGCCGAGCCCGAGCAGCAGCACCCAGGCCGCGGCCCCGGCCAGCGGCGCGAACCACGCGCCGGCCAGCCCGGCAGCGGAGGCCGCCACCGTGGCGGCGACCAGCCACCGCTGATCCCGGGTGCGGTGCGCGAGCATCGGGATCAGCAGCGCGGTGACCGCGTTACCGAGATTCATCACCGCGAGCAGCGTGCCCGCGTGCTCGGGGGCCGCTCCCCTGTCCCGGAAAATCGTCGGGAACCAGGAGAGCGTTGCGTAATAAATCAGGCTTTGCAGACCCATGAAGCCCATGACCTGCCAGGCCAGGGCGTGCCTGGATACCTTCAGCAACCCTTGCTGCCCGGGCGGCAGGGCTCCGGCCGGCGCCGTCCGGAAGCGCCATTGCGGCAGCCACGCCAGCGCCGCCGCTGCCGCCGGCAGGGCCCATATCCCCAGGGCGAGCGGGACCGACCCACCGGACGCCTGGAACAGCGGCACCGCTATCAGCGACCCCAGGATCGCCCCCGCAGCCAGGCTGAGCAGGTAGACCCCGATCAGCAGCCCCGCCCGGTCCGGCTGGCGCCGCTTGACCAGGCTCGGCAGGAGCACGTTCATCAGCGCGATGGCCGCGGACGCGACCACCGTGCCGGGGAAGAGCAGCCAGCCAGGCACCGCCGCCCGGCACACCAGGCCCACGGCGAGCAGCGTCAGGGCGGCCAGCAGCACACGCTCTTCGCCGTACCGGCGTGACAGCGGCGCAGCGACACCGGAAAACAGCCCGAAGCACACGACGGGGGTGGCGGCGAGCACGGCGATCGCGGCCGACGACAGGTGCAGGCTCGACGACAGCTCGGGAAACAGCGGCGGCAGGCTGGTGATCGCGCCGCGCAGGTTGAACGCGAGCACGACAATCGCGGCCACGAACGCTGCCATGGCCGGCCGGCGATGACGAGCCCGTGCCTTGGCCGTGGCAGCTGGAGCAGCAGAATCCCGCATTTCGATTCACGCTACCGACTGCACTGGCCGCGCCCGCACGCGGGCCGGGCACGCCAGCAGACGGCAGTAATTCGGAAGAATGGCGCATTTTCGGTTACCCCCCCTGGGCCCTGAGAGAACGGAGCACAAACTGCATGATCCCGCCGTGCCGGTAGTATTCGGCCTCCCCTGGTGTGTCGATCCGGACCACGGCACGGAATTCCCGCCCGTCCGCGCGGACGGTCACCTCCCGCGGTGGTGGCCCGGAATTGATCTCCTCTATCCCTGTGACGTCGAACACCTCGTGGCCGTTGAGGCCGAGCGAGGCGGCCGACTCCCCGGGGCGGTACTGCAGCGGCAGCACCCCCATGCCGATCAGGTTGGAGCGGTGGATCCGCTCGAAGGACTCGGCCAGCACCGCCCGCACGCCGAGCAGCAGCGTGCCCTTGGCGGCCCAGTCGCGCGATGAGCCGGAGCCGTACTCCTTGCCGCCCAGCACGATCAGCGGCGTCCCCTCGGCCAGGTACTGCCGGGACGCGTCGTAGATGCTCATCTGCCCGCCGTCGGGCAGCTTCACCGTCACCCCGCCCTCGGTGCCGGGGGCCAGCTGGTTGCGCAGCCGGATGTTGGCGAACGTGCCGCGGATCATCACCTCGTGATTGCCGCGCCGTGAGCCGTAGGAGTTGAAGTCGCGCCGCTCCACCCCGTGCTCGGTGAGGTAGCGGCCCGCCGGGCTGTCGCCCTTGATCGCGCCGGCCGGCGAGATGTGGTCGGTGGTCACCGAGTCGCCCAGCATCGCGAGCACCCGCGCGCCGTGGATGTCGGTGACGGGCGCGGGCCCGCGCGTCATGCCCTCGAAGTACGGCGGCCGCCGGACGTAGGTGGAGTCAGCGCCCCAGGCGAAGGTGTCGCCCGACGGCACCTCAAGGGCCCGCCACCGGTCGTCGCCCTCGAACACGTCGGCGTAGTCGCGGGTGAACATCTCCGCCGCGACCGCGTCCCGCACCACGGCGGCGACATCCGCTGGCGCCGGCCAGAGGTCACGCAGGTAGACCGGCGTTCCGTCCGGGCGGTTCCCGAGCGGATCGTTAAGCATGTCGATGTCCATCGTGCCGGCCAGGGCGTAGGCGACGACCAGCGGCGGGGAGGCCAGGTAGTTCATCTTCACGTCGGGGTTGATCCGGCCCTCGAAGTTCCGGTTGCCGGACAGCACCGAGACGACCGCCAGGTCGTGGTCGGCGACCGCGGTGCTGATCGCCTCCGGCAGCGGGCCGGAGTTCCCGATGCAGGTCGTGCAGCCGTAGCCGACCAGATTGAAGCCGAGTTTCTCCAGGTACGGCAGCAGGCCCGCCCGCTCGTAGTAGTCCATGACCACCTTGGAGCCGGGCGCCAGGGTGGTCTTCACCCACGGCTTGCGGGCCAGGCCCGCCTCGACCGCGTTCCTGGCCAGCAGCGCCGCGCCGACCATGACCGAGGGGTTCGAGGTGTTGGTGCACGAGGTGATCGCGGCGATGACGACCGACCCGTGGTCGACCGAGGTGCGCGTTCCGTCCTCGAGCGTCACCTCCACGGGCGTAGACGGCCGGCCCTCGCTGGCGCCGGCCCCGGGCTGGCTGGTGCCGGGGGCGTCGTCGCCGTTCTCCCGGTCCGGGACGAACGGGTCGGAGGCCGGGAAGGTGCCGGCGATGTCGTCGTCCAGCCGGTCGAGCCGCACGTAGGACCCGAGCGCGCTGCGGAATGACGTCTTGGCGTCGGCCAGCGCCACCCGGTCCTGCGGCCGCTTCGGGCCGGCCAGGGAGGGGACCACGGTGGACAGGTCGAGCGTGAGCTCCTCGGAGTAGCGGGCGGGATGGGCCGGGTCGTGCCACAGGCCCTGCTCTTTGGCGTAGGCCTCGACCAGGGCGACCCGGTTGGCCGGGCGGCCGGTGAGGCGCAGGTAGGTGAGCGTCTCGGCGTCGATGGGGAAGATCGCGCAGGTGGAGCCGAACTCGGGGCTCATGTTGCCGATCGTGGCCCGGTTCGCGACCGGGACCGAGGCGACGCCCTCGCCGTAGAACTCCACGAACTTGCCGACCACGCCGTGCTGGCGGAGCAGCTCGGTGATGGTGAGGACCAGGTCGGTGGCGGTGGCGCCGTCGGGCAGCTCGCCCGTCAGCCGGAACCCCACCACCTTCGGGATGAGCATGCTGATCGGCTGGCCGAGCATGGCCGCCTCGGCCTCGATGCCGCCGACGCCCCACCCGAGCACACCCAGGCCGTTCTGCATCGTGGTGTGCGAGTCAGTGCCGACGCACGTGTCGGGGTACGCGGCGGCTGCGCCGCCGCCGTTCTGCGCGCTGGTGCCGTTCTCGCCGGTCATGATGACCCGCGCCAGGTGCTCGATGTTGACCTGGTGGACGATGCCCGTCCCCGGCGGCACCACCTTGAACCGGCTGAACGCCTCCTGGCCCCAGCGCAGGAACGCGAACCGTTCCCGGTTGCGCTGGAATTCGATGTCGACGTTGCGGTCGAACGCGTCCGGGCGGCCGAAGACGTCGGCGACGACCGAGTGGTCGATGACGAGCTCGGCCGGGACCAGCGGGTTGATCTTGGCCGGGTCACCGCCGAGCTGGCGCATGGCCTCGCGCATCGTGGCCAGGTCCACGACGGCCGGCACGCCGGTCAGGTCCTGGAGGATCACCCGGGCGGGGGTGAACGCGATCTCGGTGTCCGGTTCGGCCTTCGGGTCCCACTGGGCCAGGGCGGCCACGTGATCGGCCGTAACGTTCTGGCCCTCCTCGTGCCTGAGCAGGTTCTCCAGCAGGATCTTCAGGCTGAACGGCAGATCGCTGACGGCAGGGACGGCATCCAGCCGGTAGATGGTGTAATCAGCGTCCCCA
>Ga0187765_10000581_pt1 | contig 13524 bp, 8 predicted proteins | sample 0216_QUI02_MP05__3_FD_133018 | JGI IMG/M metagenome (GOLD analysis project Ga0187765, IMG submission 133018) | Tropical peat soil microbial communities from peatlands in Department of Meta, Colombia - 0216_QUI02_MP05_10_MG | ecosystem: Environmental > Terrestrial > Soil > Wetlands > Peat ...
GACAGCTTCATGTCACGCGCCATCGCTTTGACCAGTCCGGCCCATCGCTCGGTGCGGACTGGGCCGGGATTGACGGCGACGAAGCTGATGTTGTCCTTGCCGTACTGACTGGCGAGCGATTTGGTAAGATTCTGTCCCGCGGCATTGGCGGCGCCGGGTGCAATCTCCCAATAGGAAACCTTGACGCCGTCATTGCCGATCAGATTGACGACACGGCCTTTCCTTTGCTTTTGCATGATCGGCAGCGTGTGTTTGAGGCAGCGCACATAGCCCATGAATTTGAGTTGCAGCGCCTGCGCCCAGTCTTCCTCGGTCAGATGATCGAGCACGCCGCCGGGCGCGGAACCCGCATTATTGACCAGAATGTCGATGCGGCCGAGTGCGGCGTGCGCCGCCTTGATGAAATTCTCTGCATCCGCCGGCTTGGTGAGATCGGCCGGAATCGCAAAAATCTTGCGGCCGGTTTCCTTGGCGATTTCGGTTGCGGCTCGCTCGAGCGGCTCCTTGCGTCGCGCGCAGATCGCGACATCGACGCCTTCGCGGGCCAGCGCGCGCGTAATCGCCTTGCCGATGCCCTCGCTGGCGCCGGTAACGACCGCTTTCTTGTCCCGCATCGTCAAGTCCATGGCGCACCTCCCTTGGTGTGGTCGGGCGAGTTTAGAGCATCAGGCTGCGGCGCGTCTTTCCCCTTTCCAGCGCTTCCAGGGCGCGATGCACCTCATTTTCATCGCCTCCTCTAGGGGGCGACGAAAGCAACCGAGGTCATGCAAGCTTGAAGCGTCAGCCGTAACCGGGTAGTGGTTCTGCGTTCAATTTACGGGGATGGGGTTCCCCAAAACCGCTCACCAGAGCTGATGACCCCTGCTGCTTACCGGCGGCGGGGCATTGCGCGACCCGCCGCAAGGCGGGTTTTTTCGTGCGCGCGGTATGGGGCCAAGGAGAGGTGTAATGAATAATGTCTGGCTGCAATCGGCGCTGTGGATGGCGCTGGCGCTGATCGCCGCGACCCTTTCGCTCTACATCACGATCTCGGCGGCGTTGTTTGAAATCGTGGTCGGGGCGATTGCCGGCAACACGATCAGCCTGCCTCTGACCGAGTGGATCAATTACATCGCCGGCATCGGCGCGGTGGTGCTGACATTTCTGGCCGGGACGGACATCGACCCTCACGTGGTGAAGCGGAATTTCGCCTCGAGCGTGACCATCGGCTTGATGGGATTCTTCGCGCCGTATATTGGCTGCCTGTTGCTTGCTCATTATGGGCTCGGCTGGCCGTGGCCGCAGGCGCAGATCGGTGGCATCGCCTTGTCGACGACATCGGTCGCCGTGGTTTACGCGGTGATGGTTGAAACCGGCTACAACCAGACCGAGCTGGGCAAGATCATCCTCGCCGCCTGCTTCATCAACGACATCGGGACCGTGCTGGCGCTCGGGCTGATCTTCGCCAATTATAATGTCTATTTGGTGCTGTTTGCGATCGTCACCGTAGCAGTAGTCGCAGTGCTGCCTTTCGTCATCCGTCCATTGTTCAATTGGCTCGGCGGACGCAGCAGCGAGCCAGAGATCAAATTCATCTTTCTGGTCCTGTTTGGCCTCGGCGGACTTGCCAATCTGGGCAAGAGCGAAGCCGTCTTGCCGGCCTATCTGGTCGGCATGGCGCTGGCACCGTTCTTTTTGGCGAACCGCGAACTGCAGTTGCGCATGCGCGCGATCTGCTTCGCGTTCCTCACCCCGTTCTATTTTCTCAAAGCCGGCTCGCTGATCGAGGCCAATGCCCTGATCACCGGCGCCAGTCTCATCGGGCTTTTTCTCGGCATAAAAATGATCACGAAGTTCTGCGGGATTCTGCCGCTGACCCGCTATTTCGATTTCAAGCCGCGCGAAGGCATGTACACGACGCTGATGATGTCGACCGGCCTGACCTTCGGCTCGATCTCGGCGCTGTTTGGGCTCACCAATCACATCATCGATCAAGCGCAGTACACCGTGCTGCTTACGGCGGTGATCGGCAGCGCTGTGGTGCCGACGCTGATTGCGCAGATCTGGTTCCGGCCGCATTTCGAGCCGCTGGAGGAGGATGCGTAATGTTGCGGTCTTTCACGCATGCGAGTCGTGTCCCGGGCGCAGCGCAGCACAGCACGAAGTGGTGCGCTGCTGAACCGGGACCTTACCGCACTCGGAGTTTGAAACGATCCCGGATCTGCGGCGCACCGCTTCGCGCTGCACCGCGTCCGGGAAACGGTGCCTTCCCTGGCGGCAGGTGCGATCACTGCCGCGCGATGCGCCGGTATGGCGTATAGACCGGCTCCCACATTTTGGCGCTGATCGCGGCGGCGGTTTCCTCTTCGGACAAGGCTTCGGCGCAGCCCTCTTTCTGCGCTTGCCGGGCGACCGCAAACGCGACCGCAAATGACAGCTTGCGGATTTCAAGGAGCGGCGGGAGCAGATTGGCGGCCGGATCGTGCTTGGCCGGCGACTGCGCGGCGATCGCGTTGGCTGCGGCCAGGAACATGCCGTCGGAAATCCGTCGCGCGCGCACAGCGATCGCACCAAGTCCGATGCCCGGATAGACATAGGCATTGTTGTTTTGATCGATGCGGACGTCCTTGCCGCCGCGCTTGAGCGGCGGGAATGGACTGCCGGTGGCGATTACCGCGCGGCCTTCGGTCCAGGCGTCGAGGTCGGCGGGCGTCGCCTCGCTGCGTTCGGTCGGATTTGACAAAGGAAAGATTACCGGCCGTTTGGCGCACTTGGCCATCGCGCGCACCGCCGGCTCGGTGAAGGCGCCCGGTTGGCCGGATGTGCCGATCAGCACGGTCGGTGCTGCATTTGCCACCACGTCTTCAAGGTCGATGGTTCCGCGGGCCTTGAGTTTCCAGCCGGCAACGCGAGCGGGATCTTGCGCGAACGGCGCCTGGAACGGAGCCAGCCCGCTCATGCCGGCCAGCAAAAGCCCGGGACGGTCGATCAGATAGAAGCATTCCCGCGCGCGGCGTTCGCTCAAGCCCGCCTCCACCATTGCGCGCGCAAGCAGCGCGCAGATGCCGGTGCCGGCGGAGCCGGCGCCGAGCACCGCGACGCGCTGTTCGGTCAAGGTCACGCCGGTAACGTTGATGGCCGAGAGGAGCGTCCCCACCGCGATCGCGGCAGTGCCCTGGATGTCGTCGTTGAACGTGCACAGCGCGTCGCGATAGTGCGCGAGCAGGCGATTGGCATTGCCGATGGCGAAATCTTCCCAATGCAGAAGCACGTGCGGCCAGCGCTTGCGCACCGCCTCGACGAAGATCGAGACCAGATCGTCATAGGCCGGCCCGCGCACGCGCTCATGCTGCCAGCCGATGTAAAGCGGATCGCGTAAGTGGTCGCTGTTATCGGTGCCGACGTCGAGGAGCACCGGCAGCGTGGTTCCGGGATGCAGCCCGGCGCAGGCGGTGTAGAGCGACAATTTGCCGATCGGAATGCCCATGCCGCCGGCGCCCTGATCGCCCAGCCCGAGAATGCGCTCGCCGTCGCTGACGACGATGGCTTCGATATGGTCGTAGCGCGGATGCGAGAGGATGCGCGGGATCAGATCCTGGTGCGGAATGGAAAGAAACAGCCCGCGCGGTTTGCGGAACAAATGGCTGAATAGCTGACAACCGACACCGACCGTCGGCGTATAGACAATCGGCATCATCTCTTCGATGTTGCGTCTAAGCAGGGCGTAGAACAAAGTCTCGTTGGTGTCCTGCAAGCCGCGCAAAAAGACATAGCGCGCCAAGTCGCTGCCAAGCCCGTGAAACGCCGCGAGCCGGCGCTGGGCCTGGTAATCGAGCTCTGTGACATGCGGCGGTAACAGCCCGTGCAGGTCGAAGGCGTCGCGCTCGCCCTCGGTGAAGGCGGTACCCTTGTTGAGCAAGGGATTATTGAGAAGCTCGTAGCCGCTCAGTGCGGTTTCGACATACTGGCTGGCTTGGTTGGCAAGAGGCGCGGACATGCGACTACGATAGCCGCGAACGCAAGGCCTCGACAGAGAAAGATTGACCGCTACCCCTCGACCTCGGCCTCGGGCCGATCGTCGCCGCGCGCGACCTCCTCGTGCCATTTACCCTTGGAGTCTTCCCAGGAAATGGCCCGGGTCTCCCCCGGCATGTGCTGTTCGGTGGCGGCGAGCAGCGCCGCGCGGCGCGCCGCCTCGTGCGAGGGGAATGTCTCGGAGAATGCGCCGTCGACCTGATAGGCCCAGCCGCCGTCATGCTCGACGATGTGATAGACGATCTTTGTCATGGCGCCGGTTCCTTGCTCCAGAACGATCCGAAGAAAATAGTGCCTCGCCGGCGCTGGTTCCAGATGGCTACTCTTCGCGAGTAGCGTCATCGAACTTCCTCTCCCCGCATGCGGGGAGAGGGAGGGGTGAGGGGGCTTAGCCGTCATACGTGAATAGTGGAGACGCCCCCTCACCCGGATTGCTTCGCAATCCGGCCTCTCCCCGTGCAACGGGGAGAAGTGTCGTGAACACGCGCTACCGCGCCGATGCAGCCGAGTTCTCGCGCTGGCGGCGGACTTCATAAGTTCGCAAATGCGCATAAGCGATTTGCAACAGCGGATAATCGCCAGTGCTCGCCGAAGATTTGCGAGCGGCGCCGCGCGAAAGCAGATCGCCAACGATATGATCGGCTTCGATCGGCGCGCCGCGCTCGACATCGCGCAGCATCGAGGCGGCGATCGGCGAGCCCGCTGCCGTGAGCATGCCGACGCTGCGCTTGACCGCGGTCTCGCCCGGTTTAAAGCCGTTCTTTGCCGCGATCGCACAGCACTCGGCGAACATGTCGCCGGCAAATTGGCTGCCGCCGCCGGCGGCGATGTCGCCGAAAGCGCCGCGCATCAGGCAGCAGATGCCGGCCGCGGCGGCGATGAAGGCCCATTTCTCCCACATCTCTTGCAGGATCGTGGTGGAGAGCTGCGAGTCGAACTTGGCGCCGGAAAACACCGCCGCGATTGCCGCGCCGCGCGGCGATTTCGCGCCGCTCTGTTCACCGAATGAAAGATAATGGACATCGTTGAGATGGAGGATGCGGCCCTCAGGATCGAGCGTTGCCGAAATGATGCATTGGCCGCCGAGCACTGCCGGCACGCCGAACCGCGCCGCGAGCGTCTCCATGTGCTTCATTCCATTAAGGAGCGGGAGGATCGCGGTGTTGGCGCCCACCGCCGGCGCAAAGGACTCCATCGCGCCTTGCAGGTCGTAGGCCTTGCAGCTCAAGAGAATGAGGTCGAACGGTGCGTTCAAGTTTTCCGCAAGCACGGTCGGCGGCGCGGGGATGGCAATGTCGCCCTTGGGGCTGCGCACGAGGAGTCCGGTTTTCGCCAGTTGTTCGGCGCGGCGCGGCCGCACCAGAAAGCTCACATCGCGGCCGGCTTCCTTGAGCCTGCCGCCGAAATAACCGCCGAGCGCGCCGGCGCCCACCACCAAAATGCGCATTGTGAGGTCCTTTTAGTTGCCTTGCCATTGCGAGCCAACGGGCCCGGCCCGAAGTGGCCGGCCCGATGACAAGCTCCGCGAAGCGATCCAACGAGACCGGCCACAAGAACTGGATTGCTCGGTCGCTTTGCTCCTCGCAATGACGATTGAATGAGATAATGATTATTTCTCGGCAGCGGCGTCGCCCGGCCGGCGCGGCACCAGGAGATTGCCGGTGAAGACCTGCACCGGCTCGTCGCTCTGATTGTAGGTGGTATTGCGCACACGGATCATGCCGCGATCAGGCCGCGACTTTGACGGCCGCACGTCGAGCACTTCGCTCAAGACGTGCAATTCGTCGCCTGGACGCACCGCGCGCGGCCAGCTCAATTCGTCAAAGCCGACGCCGAGAATCCCGCCGGCCGGCTTGAATTCGCCGTCGACCAGAAGGCGCATAGTCATCGCCGCGGTGTGCCAGCCGCTCGCCGCCAGTCCCGCGAACGGCGACTTTTTCGCCGCCTCCTCGTCGAGATGATACGGCTGCGGATCGTATTGCCTGGCAAATGCGAAGATCTCGTCCTTGTCGACCCGCTTGCGTCCGCTCTTGAAGACCTGTCCGACGGCGAAATCTTCCAGAAAACGTTCCATGAAACGCACGCTCATTGTGATCGGCTCCGGAAAACGGAGCGTATCATTAGCTGAACGGAAACCTCGCCGCCACTATCGCAGCGGCTTACTTATTCCGGCAATGGCGTTCTTTTGTCGTTCCGCCTATGCTAGCGCCTTGATCGGCGGAGCCTGATGATGATTCGGCTTGCGGTTGGCGTCGTTTCGCTCGCATCTTTCTTGATGTCCACGGCCATTCTGACGCCCGCGCCGGCCGCCGATCTCACCGCGCATGCGCGCCACGTCTTCTACGCCCCGCCGCCCGAACCGTTCTGTCCCTTATGCATTCGCGACGCGATCTACGCCGACACCAAGCTGATCGCCCGTCTGGAGGCCAACCCGGACGTCGATGACGTCGACAAGGCGCCCTGGATCCTCGGCGCTCGCGCCGACATCCATCACCTGCGCCGCATTCTCGGGCCGGTCCACACCGTTTATGCCGGGCCGTGCTGTTACTGGCGCAAGCGCTTTTATGTGAGGTGAGCGAGCGTTTCTCGTGGCCGTCATCCTGAGGTGGCCGCGAAGCGGCCCTCGAAGGATGCGGCCGAGGCGCAGAGGCCGTCGTCCCCCGAGGCTCGCTGCGCTCGCACCTCAGGATAACGGAAATGAACGTTACAAGACGCGCGTGGACGCGCTTTTGGTGCTGCGCTGCGCCCGGGACACGCGGAATAATTTCACTCCGCTGGCGCTGCGGGCGGGGCCGGACCGCCGAACAGGCGCGGCAACAGGCGGCCGCGCGCGCGAGACGACCATTGCGCCAGGCTGTCGAGATAAAGATAAACCACCGGCGTCGTGTAGATGGTCAGAAGCTGGCTGATGATCAGCCCGCCCACGATAGCAATCCCCAGCGGCCGGCGGATTTCGCTGCCATTGCCGAAGCTCAGCGCGAGCGGCACCGCGCCGAGAATGGCGGCCGAGGTCGTCATCATGATCGGCCGGAAGCGCAACCGGCAGGCCTGATAGATCGCGTCGTAGCTCGATAAATGTTCGGCGCGTTTGGCCTCGATGGCGAAGTCGATCATCATGATCGCATTCTTCTTGACGATGCCGATCAAGAGGATCACGGCGATCAGTCCCATAATGTCGAATTGGGTGTGAAACAACATCAGCGCCAACAACGCGCCGACGCCGGCCGAGGGCAGCGTCGATAAAATCGTGATCGGATGGATGTAGCTCTCGTAGAGCACGCCGAGGAGGATGTAGACCGCGGCGATCGCGGCGGCGATCAGGACCGGCTCGTTGTTGAGCGCCTCCTGGAAGATTTGTGCGGTGCCGGCGAGACTGCCATGGATCGAGGCCGGCATGCGGATCTTGTTGACGGCGTCGGTGATTTCGCTCGCCGCCTCGCCGAGCGAGGCGCCCGGCTGCAAATTGAATGAGATAGTGGATGCGACGAACAGGCCCTGGTGGCTGACCGAGAGCGGCGCGTTGCCGGCATTGTAATGGGCGATTGCGGCGAGCGGAATCATCTGCTCCACCGCGGTCGAGACCGCCGCGCCCGACGACACGCTGCCTTTGCCGCGATTGCCGATGGCGTTGATCGCGGCGTTTCGCGCCGTGTTATTGTTATTGTTGGCGGCGGCGGTCGCGCTCGCTGCCGCGGCGGAGGAGCCGGCCGTCGTTGAGGTGGCGGCAGTTGACGCGGCGGCAGTCACGGTCCCGAGCGGCCCATTGGACAGCGCGGTGCCTGAAGCCGAACCGCCCGACGGCGTGACATAAATTTCGGCGAGCGAAGCCGGACGCTGGGTGTAGCGCGGATCGATTTCCATCACGACGTGATACTGGTTGATCGCGCTATAGATCACCGAAACCTGGCGCTGGCCGAAGGCGTCATAGAGCGTGTTGTCGATCTGCGCCGGCGTGATGCCAAGCCGCGACGCGGTGGTGCGGTCCACCACCAGGTCTGCTTCCAGCCCGCGCTGCTGCTGGTCCGAACTGACATCGGCCAACACCGAGCTTTTTTCGAGCTGTTGCACCAGAAGCGGCGTCCATTTCTGCAACAGCGCGGTGTCGTCGGACTGCAGCGTATATTGATATTGCGCGTTGGCTTGGCGGCCGCCCTGGCGGATGTCCTGCACCGCGACCAGAAACAGCCGACCGCCGGGCACTCTCGCGAGCTGCGGGCGCAGCCGCGCGATCACCTGGTCGATCGGCGGGCGCTGCGAAATCGGCTTTAACGACACGAACACCGAGCCGGTATTGATCTGGCCGAAGCCGCCGCCAGAGCCAACGCCGGTATAGCCGACGACGTGCTCCACCGCCGGATCGCGCTGCACGATATCTATCATCTGGCGGAGCTTCTGCGTCATCAATTGAAACGACACGCTTTGGTCGGCCTGCAGCGTCCCGACCAAGCGTCCGGTATCCTGCTGCGGGAAAAAGCCCTTGGGCACGACAAAGAATAGGAAAACGTTGAGCGCGATCGCGCCGAAGAAAATAAACAGCACCAGCCGGCTGTGCTGGAGCGCCCAGACCAGCGAGCGTTCGTAGCTGGCGAGCATGCGTTCGAAAAAGCTCGAGCGGCGTTCGCGCATCCGCTCCGGCGCTCGCGGCCGCAGGAACAAAGCGCACATCATCGGCGTCGTGGTCAGCGAAATCGCGAGCGAAATAAGAATGGCGAGCGACAGCGTCAGCGTGAATTCGCGGAACAGCCGGCCAAGGATGCCGCCCATCAGCAGGATCGGGAGGAACACCGCGATCAGCGACAGGCTGATCGAGAGCACGGTGAAGCCAACCTCGCGCGCGCCCACCAAAGCCGCGCGCAGGCGCGGCATTCCGGCCTCCAGATGCCGCGACACATTTTCCAGAACGACAATCGCATCGTCGACCACGAAACCGGTGGCGATGGTCAGCGCCATCAATGAAAGGATGTCGAGACTGTAGTTGAGAAGATACATCGCGCCGAAAGTGCCGATGATCGAGACCGGCACCGCGACGAAAGGAATCATGGTGGAGCGCACGTCGCGCAAAAACAGATAAACGACAAGCGTCACCAGCATGATGGCGATCGCCAGCGTGAACTCGGTGTCGTGCAGGGACTGGCGGATGGTGATGCTGCGGTCGATGGCGATGGTGACGTTGACGTCGGCAGGCATGGCCGCTTCCAGAGCCGGCAAAGCGGACTTAATACTGTCGATGGTGTCGATGATATTGGCGCCCGGCTGGCGGAACAGGATCACCAGCACCGAGGGCTGACCGTTGGAGAGGCCGAGATTGCGCACGTCCTCGACCGAGTCGTTGACCTCCGCCACATCGGAGAGCCGCACCGCGGCGCCGTTGCGGTAAGCGATCACCAGCGGCGTATAATCGGAAGCCTTGACCGACTGGTCGTTGGTGTAGATCTGAAATCGGCGGTCGCCCTCGTCGATGGTGCCCTTGGGACTATTGGCATTGGCCGAGGCGAGCGCCGCGCGCACGTCTTCCAAACCGATGCCGTATTTGAACATGGCGGTCGGATTGAGCTCGACGCGCACCGCCGGCAGCGCCGAACCGCCGATGATCACCTGACCGACGCCGCTGATTTGCGAGAGTTGCTGCTGAAAGACGTTGCTGGCCGCGTCGTACATTTGCCCCTGCGTCAGCGTCTTCGAGGTCATCGCCAGAATGAGGATCGGCGCGTCGGCGGGGTTCACTTTGCGATAGGTGGGATTGGTGCGCAGACTCGACGGCAGATCGGCGCGCGCGGCGACGATCGCGGCCTGGACGTCACGCGCGGCGCCGTCGATATCGCGGTTGAGACTGAATTGCAGAGTGATGCGGGTCTGGCCGATGCCGCTCTGCGAGGTCATCTCGGTGACGTCGGCAATCTGGCCAAGATGGCGTTCCAACGGTTCGGCGACGCTGGTGGCGACAGTCTCCGGGCTGGCGCCGGGAAGCTGGGCGCTGACCGAGATCGTGGGGAAATCGACCTGCGGCAGCGGCGCCACCGGCAGTTTGGAAAAAGCGAGTATGCCGGATAGCGCGATGCCGAGCGTCAACAATGTGGTGGCGACCGGCCGGTTGATGAATGGCGCCGAAATGTTCATTCGGCCGGCGCTCCCGGCGCGAGCGGGTTGGACGGCCCAAGTGGGTTGGAAGGCCGGCTTCCGGTCAGGCGCACCGCCAAGCGGTCGAAATAAAGGTAAATCACCGGCGTGGTGAACAAGGTCAGCATCTGGCTCACCACGAGGCCGCCGATGATCGCGATGCCGAGCGGCTGGCGCAATTCGGATCCGGTGCCGGTGCCGAGCATCAGCGGCATGGCGCCGAGGATCGCCGCCATGGTCGTCATCATGATCGGCCGGAAGCGAAGGAGCGACGCCTGATAAATCGCCTCGCGCGGCGGCAGCCCCTCGCTGCGTTCGGCGTCGAGCGCGAAGTCGATCATCATGATCGCGTTCTTCTTGACGATGCCGATCAAAAGAATGATGCCGATAATGGCGATGACGTCGAGGTCATAACGCAGCAGCATCAGCGAGAGCAGCGCGCCGACGCCTGCCGATGGCAGCGTCGAGAGAATCGTGATCGGATGAATGAAGCTCTCGTACAGAACGCCGAGCACGATATACATCGCCACCACCGCGGCGATGATCAGAAACACCTCGTTGCTCAGCGACGACTGGAAGGCGGCGGCGGTGCCCTGAAATGCTGTGATGAAGCTCAGCGGCAGGCCGAGCTGGGCTTGGGTCTGCTTGATCGCGTTGACACCCGATTCCAGTGAATAGCCCGGCGCGGTATTGAACGAGACGGTGGTCGCGGGGAACTGGCCATAATGAGTGATCAATAGCGGCGCGGCGCGCTGTTCGATATGCGCGATGGCCGAGAGGGGCACCTGGCCATTGGTCGCAGACGAGGACGACGGCAGGTAAATCGAGGACAGCCCGTCGAGCGAGCGTTGCAGCGACGGATCGACTTCCTGAATGACGCGATACTGGTTCGACTGCGTGTAGATGGTCGAGATAATGCGTTGCCCGAAAGCGTCATAGAGCGCGTTGTCGATGGTGGCCGGGGTGATGCCGAAACGGCTCGCGGTGGCGCGGTCGATTACGATGTCGACGGCAAGACCCTGCTGCTGCATGTCGCTGGCGACGTCGGTGAGTTCGGGACGCTTGCTGAGCGCATCGACGAGCTTCGGCACCCAGGTGGCAAACTCGCTGGAATTGGCGTCCTCGAGGACAAAGTGATAGGGCGCGCGCGCGATCGTCGCATCGATCGTCAGGTCCTGCACCGGCTGCATGTAAAGCTGCATCCCGGCGACGCCGGAGACCTCGCCCTGCAAGCGGCGGATGATCTGGCTTGCCGATAGCGAGCGGTCGTCGTGCGGCTTGAGCGTGATCAGGAAACGGCCGGTATTGAGCGTCTGATTGGTGCCGTCCACGCCGATAAAGGAACTGACATTGACGACGTCGGGATCTTTGAGGATCGCCTCGGCCATTTTGCTCTGCAGATCGGCCATGGCCTGATAGGAGATGCTTTGCGAAGCCTCCGAGATCGCCTGGATCAGTCCGGTATCCTGCACCGGGAAAAAGCCCTTGGGGATGACGATATAGAGCAGGATCGTCAGCGCCAGCGTGGCGAGCGCGACTACAAGCGTCAGCGGCTGGCGGTCGAGCACCCAATTAAGCGCGCGGCCATAGCGCGCGATCACCGCGTTGAAAATCTGTTCGGCCTTAAGGTCAAACCGGGTGCGTTCGGCGTCGGGGCGGTGGCGGATCAGCTTGGCGCAGAGCATCGGCACCAAGGTGAGCGACACGACCGCCGAAATGACGATCGTGACCGCGAGCGTGAGCGAAAATTCGTGGAACAGGCGACCGACCACGTCGCCCATGAACAAGAGCGGAATCAGAACGGCGATTAGCGAGATCGTCAGCGATATGATGGTGAAGCCGATTTGTTCGGAGCCGCGCAGCGCCGCTTCCAGCGGGTCCATGCCGCTTTCGACATAACGGGCGATGTTTTCGATCATCACGATGGCATCGTCGACGACGAAACCGGTCGCGATCGTCAGTGCCATCAGCGATAGATTGTCGAGGGAAAATCCCAACAGATACATCGCGCCGAAGGTGCCGACGAGCGACAGCGGCACCGAAAGGCTCGGAATGATCGTGCCCGGCAGCGTGCGCAGGAACACGAAGATGACGAGCACGACCAGCACGACCGCGAGCGCCAGTTCGAACTCGACGTCGGCGACCGAAGCGCGGATGGTGACGGTGCGGTCGCTCATCACCTGGACATTCACGGCCGCAGGAAGCGAGGCGAGAATTTCCGGCAACACGCTCTGGATGCGGTCGACCACGGCAATGATATTGGCGCCGGGCTGGCGCTGCACATTGATGATGATGGCGGGCGTGGTGTCGGCCCAGGCGGCGAGCTTTGTGTTTTCCGGACCGCTGACGATGGTCGCCACGTCGGAGAGGCGAACCGGAGCGCCGTTGCGATAGGCGACGATCAGCGAGCGGTATTGATCGGGGCTGGTGACCTGGTCATTGGCATTGATCGTCAGCGCCTGCGTCGGGCCGTCGAAATTGCCTTTCGGTGTATTGACGTTGAGGTTGCCGAGCGTGGTGCGGACATCGTCGATGTTCAGTCCATAAGCCGCCAGCGACTGCGGATTGACTTGAATGCGCACAGCCGGGCGCTGGCCGCCGCTGATGGTGACGAGCCCGACGCCAGACAATTGCGAAATCTTCTGTGCAAGCCGCGTCTCGCTGAGATCTTCGAGATCGGTCAGCGCCATGGTTTTCGACGTGACCGCCAGCGTGAGGATCGGCGCGTCGGCCGGATTGACCTTGGAATAGATCGGCGGCGCCGGCAGATCGGACGGCAACAGGTTGCCGGCGGCGTTGATCGCAGCCTGTACCTGCTGCTCGGCGACATCGAGCGAAAGATCGAGAGCAAATTGCAGCGTGATGACCGAGGCGCCGGCCGAGCTCGCCGATGTCATCTGATTGAGCCCCGGCATCTGACCGAACTGCCGCTCCAGCGGCGCGGTCACCGACGACGTCATCACTTCCGGACTGGCGCCGGGATAAAGGGTCTGTACCTGGATGGTCGGATAATCGACCTGCGGCAGCGTCGATAGCGGCAGGAACATATAGGCGACGATGCCGGACAGCATGATCGCCGCCATCAACAGCGAGGTCCCGACCGGACGCAGAATGAAAGGCTCGGAGACGTTCATCGCACCGCTTCACCGCTGCGCATCGCGCTCGCCGGCGTCACTGATTCCCGGCCGGCTGATTTTGCGAACGGCCGGAATGCTGTCCGGACTGATGCTGGCCGGACTGAGACTGGCCGGACTGATGCTGGCCCGGCGTCGGAGCTAGCGTGCCGGTGGGCGTGCCAGTAGGCGTGCCGGTCTGGCCATTTTCGCTGGCAACGATCACTTTGAGGCCGTCGCGCAGGCGATCGGTGCCGTCGATCACAACGCGTTCGCCGGC
>Ga0187765_10000582_pt1 | contig 13466 bp, 15 predicted proteins | sample 0216_QUI02_MP05__3_FD_133018 | JGI IMG/M metagenome (GOLD analysis project Ga0187765, IMG submission 133018) | Tropical peat soil microbial communities from peatlands in Department of Meta, Colombia - 0216_QUI02_MP05_10_MG | ecosystem: Environmental > Terrestrial > Soil > Wetlands > Peat ...
CAGCAGATGAAAGGGAGGATCCCGGCCCACATTGTGACAGAGCACAGGGGCCCACGGCCGGAGCGTGCCTTGTTCTACAGCGCTGGAGCTTCAGCAGACGGGACTTGCGCACCAACTTCGGTAGGCTCGACCGCGCGGGCTTCTGCGGCACGCATTCGCCACATGCGAGCGTCGTACCATGTTGCAAAAGTCATATCCCTTCCTCTCGCGCCTCGCGACTGCGCGATATCGCCTGCAATCCGCCGCGCTCATTGATTAGCCGGGTTGGGTCGGCCGTTAGTCCGGTAGCGAGACGCGCTTCTACCTGCTCAAACGTCCGTTCGAGTGGCCGTTCGAAAAAAGTCGTGTGCCTTCACTAATGAACCTGTGACAGTTGCTCACGAACTGACGGGTATCTTCGGTACGCGCTTTCATCTCCTCGGTCAGCCACTCCTGGCAGGCCAACAGAGCATCAGAAGGCGAACGAGCGGTAGTCAGTTTTTGGGAGAGTTTGAGGCCAAGTTCGATCTCGGCCGTGGCGCGCGACATGGCTGCCCGGTTTATTACCTCGATTGTTTTGGCAAACTCATTCTGAATCTCGCCAATCTTCTCCTCTGTTTCCGACATTTGTTTCTGAACAGTCTTCGAAACTTTGTTCAACTCTGCTTGGTAGTTCGACATGCGTGGCTTCCTTCCCGTGCTGCAAGGAAACCCGAACACCCATATAAAAACTTACCAAACAAATTGAAAGCTGAACAGCCCCGCTTCGTGGTTGCCGGCGCGGTGATCTAAAGAGTGTGCAAGATCAATAAGTTTCAGAAAGTATCCGGCTGGCGAAACCTGCAAGTTCCGTTAGGTGCAGTACAAGTTTTTCGTTCATCGGCTCAAGCTGCCGAGCGACAAGTTTGCTCGCAATTGTGACGTTCAACGTGCCGAATGAGATCGCCTACTTGTTCGACCTGAGCAGCGGTAGTATGGGCGAAAAAATCGACGCCTACAAATTCGTCTTCGATCAGCACCAACAACTCAAGCTGATCGAGCCAGTCAAGGCCGAGATCATCAGTCAAGTGTGCTTGATCTGTAACTTCTTTGACATCGATGCCTACATATTCTGCAATGAACCTACGTACTCTGTCAGCATCAGCATACGTCTGTGGCGCGACTCGTGCATCCATTGTTTCCCCCGTTTTTCTCTACTTGGTACACGGTGCGCACAACAGCGCGCAAAAGCTTTGCGAACGGAGCAGCGCGCCTAAAAACTTCTTGCACTCGCTGGGCGCTTATAACTGATTCGCGGAAGACTTACCCGTGCGCGGGGCCGCTCGAGTTTGCTTTTCTCAGTAAGCCGGCAGGTTCGCAATGTTCGCTGCTACCATATTTGCGCCTCATGTCCGACTGACTATTCCAATCGAATCCGATTCGGCTTGGGCGAGCTAGACCGAGTGGGAAATCGTGATTTATGGGACGCAAGCCCAAGCCCAAGCTCAAAACTCAGAACCAACTTATAGAACTCAGCGAAGAAAACAGGCGGCTACGTGAAATTGTAGCTTATCTGTCTGAGGTTGTGCTGACTCGAATCGTAGAGACGCGCCACGCGGCCGACGAGCTAGACGACGGGAAAGTTAACCCGGGCTCTTAAACGAAGTTTTGCCGAGCTGGGGGCGATCACCACCCGCACAATCAAAACCGAGAAGTAACAAGTATTCCTCCGCCCCTGCGCCGCCACAAATGGTCATGAAGATCGTGACGACGCTGTAGCTCAAGGGGGAGAGAGCGTCCTTGTTTCACCAGAGGACGGGGGAGGTTGCGGGTTCAAGTCCTGCCAGCGTCACCATCGTCACCATCAAAGAACGCCGGATATTGCGCGAGATTAACGGGGGGGACTCATGATTGCATTGCATCCAAATCAACATGATAGTCACGCCGCGCGTCGACAGCGTTGGGCGTGTGACCGCTGTGGTGAGCAGCCACTATCCGAAGAAATTGATCTCTATTTCGCGACAGGACTGTGTAGCTGGTGCTCACACTTGCTTGCCAATGACGATTAGAGCGGCGCAGGCGAACAGGTGCGTCTAGGCAATACTAGGCGGGAAGCGGCGGGGCACCGCGCTTGTTTACCGTGCTGTCGGACTGACGGACACGGGACCGAACCGTAAGAGCAGAATACGCAACAGCCGCCTGACTTTGGCTTCAGGCGAGGCGCCGCATCTTTTGCACTCGTAAACGAGTTGGCAGGCACACGACGGCATTTGTTCCGTGGCGGTGTATCCGCAATGTGGGCAGGTGATAACCGAGAACAACCTCATTAACGCGATCCATGGCGGTGGGAACCGGCGGGGCAAACCGTTGCCATGTCAATGGGAGCAAAGATTTTTTGATGGACAGCACGAACACAAATGTTTTCACCAGTGGCCGAACGTGAATTGCTTCGGTCGCTGAGCTGACTATCGTTCCCTTGGCGCGGGGGGTTCGGATTTACGGAGGTGCGACTATGGATTGGAACCGCATCGAAGGAAATTGGAAACAGGCACAAGGCCGGGTCAAAGAGAAGTGGGGGAAGCTCACCGATGACGATCTGACCGCGATCAGCGGACGGCGCGAGCAGCTTGAGGGCCTCATCCAGCAGCGTTATGGCTTGGCCAAGGATAAGGTGCGCAAGGATGTCGATGACTGGTTGAAGAGTCAGTCGTAGTCTGAATTTATTTACTGGGGCGCGAAGCTGAGCGAAGAGCTCACTTCGCGCCTCTTTATTTCCCAGTTCCGCGACTTAGTAGCCGTAGTAGTCACCGCAAACATAAACCCACTGCCAGCCATGGTACGTCGGCACTTGAGTCCAGCAGGAATTGTAGGCGTAATCGTAGTAGGGACCACCAACGCCGAACGCGAAGAAATTGCGGTTGCGGAATCGGTTATGGAAGTGGTCGTGGAAGTGGTTATTGCCCCATGCTGTGCGACCGTTCCATCCTTGGACACGCCCGCCATTCATCGGTGCTGTAGCCATTGGACCGGCACTATTGAAAGTGCCGGGGGCCGCAAACCCACGGCTCATCGTGCCTGGGCCTAGTCCTCCCGCGGGGCCGCGAGCCATGCCTATTGCGCCGGCGCCGCCACCAATACCGCCACCGCCGCCCATTCCGCCATGACCGCCACCACCGCCGCCGCCTCCACCACCGCCGCCTCCACCACCACCACCGTGAGCTGCCATGGCGGCTGAGCCTAAGCCCAATGCCGTAACTGAGACCAACGTAACGAGTGCTTTGCGCAGCATGATTTGCTCCTAGCGATTTGAGGAGTGATGCTCGTTAAACGCGGGCGTTTGTCTGAAAGTCCATCACGATAGCGCGAGCGCATAACACAATACGCAACTGTAAAACTGCGCGCATGGTCGCGAAGCCGGTGTAGCACCAGCCCATTGCGGTCTGAGGCGGATGGACAGGGGGGCAGGGTTTTGCGACCGGCGAAATGGGATTCAATGATTAATTTGCGCTGCAAAATTCCTGAACTGCCGATGTCCGCTTTGGGTCAAAAGCGGACATCGATCACCACGGTCGTGATGTCCGCTTTGGGTCAAAAGGCGCCTTTGCGCTGCTCGACGCACATTATCCGCGGTTGGCTCAAAAGCGCCCTGAGGATCAGACTGGCTTCGACGGTGCGAACTGGTAGCTAGGCGTAGAGCGCGAGATCGCTAGTTCCTCGTCGGTCATGTCCGTGGGCACATTACTGAACAGCGGCGTACTGAGATAACGCTCTCCGGTATCCGGCAGCATGGCGAGGATGTTCGCGCCTTTCGGAGCCTCGGCCGCGACTCTCAGGGCCCCACTAAAAGTGGCGCCAGCCGTAATGCCGACAAAGATGCCCTCCTTTTTCGCGAGCTGCTCGCTCCACTTGATCGCGTCGGCGCCCGGGATGTGAATGATTTTGTCAATAACGCCGCTATCGACGGCGTCGCCGGTGAGCTTTGGGATGAAGTCTGGCGTCCAGCCCTGCATCGGATGCGGCCTGAAGGCCGGATGTGCGGATGCAGGCGTGCCGTCCGGATTGCGAGGCTGCATCTGACCACTGCCGAGCAATGGCGCCTCCTCAGGCTCACAGACAACGATCTTGGTGTTGGGCGATTCCTTGGCGAGTACGCGCGCGACGCCCTTGAGTGTGCCGCCGGTGCCATACCCGGTCACCCAGTAGTCGAGCTTTTCGCCCTTGAAGTCGTTGACGATCTCACGCGCCGTGGTGCGGCTGTGGATGTCCGGGTTGGCCTCATTCTCGAACTGACGGGTTAGGAACCAGGCGTGTGTCTTGGCGAGCTCGATGGCTTTTAGCACCATTGCGTAGGCACGCCCAGCAGCCGGCGTCAGCACCACTTTGGCGCCGAGGAAACGCATTAGTTTTCGCCGTTCAATACTGAACTGCTCGGGCATCACGGCGACGAACGGATAGCCCTTGGCAGCGCAGACCATCGCGAGACCGATGCCGGTGTTGCCGCTGGTCGCCTCGATGACGGTCTGCCCCGGATTGAGCTCACCAGATTTTTCGGCGGCCTCGATCACACCAAGCGCCAAGCGATCCTTGACCGAGCCGAGCGGGTTGAAGGCCTCGATCTTGACGAACAAGTTGACGCCCGCCGGTGCGAGCTTGTTGATCCGAACAACCGGCGTGTTGCCTACCGTCTCTAAAATATTTTGAAACTTCGCCATGCTTGGCCCCAGATGATCCTCGTTAGATGACAAGGCTGAACACACATTACTCAGTTGATGTGGCCAAGACGAGACAACTTGTTGGGCCCACGATCCGCAGGCGTCTTGATAACCTCGCCGCATGGACACCTTGGCAACCCGCTCATAAACTTCGGTTCGTCGGCTTAGCATGGGGCGATTGAATGGCCGAGGATCGCGTTCAACGGCGGCTTGCCGCAATTCTTGCGGCGGACGTCGTTGGCTACAGTCGACTTATTGGCGCCGACGAGGAAGGCACGCTAGCCCGGCTTAAGGCGCACCGTCGCGAGTTAATCGATCCGAAGATCGCCGAGCACACCGGACGCGTTGTCAAGACCACCGGCGACGGCATACTCGTCGAGTTCGCGAGCGCCGTTGATGCCGTGCGCTGCGCTATTGGCTTTCAGCGTGGTATGGCAGAACGCAACACCGGGGTGATGCAGAACCAGCGCATCGAGTTTCGCATCGGTGTACATGTCGGCGACGTCATTACTGAGGACGGCGATATTCTTGGCGACGGCGTTAACATCGCCGCCCGCCTTGAAGGCATCGCCGAACCCGGCGGTATCTGCATTTCCGAGGATGCGCATCGCCAGGTGCGTGGCAAACTCGATGCACCGTTCGAGGATAAGGGCAATCAGCAGCTCAAGAACATCGCGAGCCCGGTACGCGTCTACGGCGTCCGACTGAACGCAGCTTCATCGGGACATGCTGCTGCGGCGCATCCCGCACTGCCGGACAAGCCATCTATTGTCGTGCTCCCGTTTGACAACATGTCGGCCGAGCCAGGGCAGGACTATTTGGCCGACGGCATCGTTGAGGCGATCACGGCGGCGCTGTCGCGAATTCGTTCCTTCTTCGTCATCGCCCGCAACTCAGCCTTTACCTACAAGGGCCGCGCGACCAACGCTCGCGACATTGGCCGTGAACTGGGGGTCGCCTATCTCATCGAAGGTAGCGTTCAGAAGGGAGGCAACCGGCTCCGCATCACTGTGCAGCTCGTCGAGACTGAGACAGGCGCACATGTTTGGGCTTCACGCTACGACGGCACCGTGGACGATATTTTCGATCTGCAGGACCGGATCACCGAACAGCTTGCCGGCGCGATCCAGCCTTCAATTCGCATCGCCGAGGTTGAGCGGGCGCGGCGGAAGCGTCCGCAGGATCTCGGCGCCTACGACTACACTATGCAGGCGATGCCACATGTTTGGGCGCTCGAGAAGGACGAGGCGTCCAAAGCCCTCGATCTTCTCGATAAAGCACTAGCGATTGATCCCGACTATCCGTTGGCGCTGTCGCTCGCCGGTTGGTGCCATGGTCAGCGCTCGGTCTACAATTTCGTCGAAGACATCGCAGGCAGCCAAGCAAAAGCCCGCACCATGGCCGAGCGGGCAGCTGAGCTTGGCGGTGACGACCCCATCATTCTGGCCGTGCTTGGCGCGGTTCATACCTTTACCCGAAACCTCGGAACAGCGCGCATTCTCCTAGAGCGCGCTGTGACCCTCGATCCCAACGGGGCGTGGGCATGGCACCGGCTCGGCTGGGTCGAGAACTATTCAGAGCGGCCGCGCGACGCCATCGGTCATTTCGAGCGTGCACTGCGCTTGAGCCCGCTGGATCCCATCAATTTTAATAACTACGTGGGATTCGGCTCTTCCTACGAGCGGCTTGGCGAATACGATAAAGCGGTCGAGATGTACCGCCGCGGCTTGCAGGAGCGACCGAATGCCCGGTGGATCTACCGGCACTTGGCGGGAGCTTTGTCGGGGGCTGGTCGGATCGACGAGGCCAAGGCCGTCCTCGTCGAACTGCTGCGCAGCTATCCCGATTTTACCATTGCCAAGTTCCGCCAAGCGATGGTGTTTGCTGACGACGCCTTGGATCGCATGGCGGAGAATCTCCGCCGGATAGGGGTGCCAGAGTGAGGGAAAACACTTGAGACCATACATATGTCCGCTTACCCCCAAAAGCGGACATTGGCGAGCGACGGGCACGTAGCGAAAGTTATTTTTTACTTCGGTCCTGTGAGGGAGACCGCGCCGGGTCACGGGTCGCGTCCTTGGGTCTTTCAGCCGTTGGGAATGGCTTGCCCATCGAGTAACGGGATGAGCGAGGCGATATCGGCGAAAATGAAATCCGGCCGCGGCACGGACGGGTGGAGATCGACGCCGCGCCGATTGATCCAGGCAATCGTGAGTCCGAGGGACTTACCCCCGACCATGTCAGTGAGTTGCGACTGGCCGACGTGAAGGATTTCGTCGCGTGAGACGCCCGAATGCGCCAAGAGATTACGGAACAGGGTGCCGTCGGGCTTGTAGCCTCTCGCGCGCTCCGCGGTACACACTAGGTCAAACTCCCGGCCAAGCGGGGTCGCAACCAAAAGATCGTCGTCAATGTTCGAGACGATGGCCAACCGGTGACGCCGGCCGAGCACGTCGAGAGTCGGTAGAACATCGGGATAGAGCTCGAAGCCGCCGAAGGCATCGAAGTAGCGACGGATCAGGCTCGGATTTCCTCGAATGCCGAAATGTGCGAACGCCTCGCCCAGGGACAGTTCGCAGATTTCCTTGTAGGGCCGATACGGCTCCCAGTAATGTGCGATATTTCGCTCTTCCCAGAACTCCCAAAAATCCTGAACGCGGACATCGGTACGCGCGCAGTCCGCGAGGATCGATCGGAAGACGCCGTGCGAGCCGTCTCGGACGCTGATGAGCGTCCCAAAAACGTCGAATGACAGGAGTATCGGCCTCAGAGGAGCAACTTTCCGGGTTAGCGTGGGCTGAAGGCGCGCTGTAGGTCCGTCCGCCACCTGAACTTCCACCGCTTTTGTGGCTACACGCCCAGATCATATACTCGGACAAAATCCGTTGTCCGCTTTACCGTCAAAGCGGACGTTGGTTGAACGGGTCGTGACGTCTGCTTTACCCCCGAAAGCGGACATCACGCCGCGCTGGACCGTTCGGTGCCAGCCCGGACTTTCCGGCTGTATAATCGCGCCATGAATGAAGCCTTCTTCGCCGAACTCTCGGCGTGGCTGACGGAGGCTGGCTTAGCTGGCACTCCTGAAACTGCCATTGTCTCTGGATTCTGCGACCGGTGTGTTGCGGCCGGGCTTCCACTGGCACGGAGCCTGTTGTTTATCGATACGCTTCATCCTGTCCATGAGGGCCGGCTGTTTCGCTGGGGCTACAGCTCGGCCGAAACTCCTCTGCTCGAATATGGCCGCACCAGCCCTGACGCGCTCGCTGCGTCCGGGTTCAATCCGCGTGATGTGGAGATTGCCGAACGCTGGCGACACAGCCCCCATTACAAGATGTTAGAAACTGGCGAATCTTTTTGGCGACGGCGCTTGAACGCCGCGACCGAGGACGAGTTCTCGGTGGTACAGGAGTGGCGCGCGGAAGGTATGACCGACTATGTAGCGATCATCACCCGCTTTGCCGCTGAAGGCGTTATCGGCGAGATGGATGGCGTGTACTCAGCATGGGCGACAAGGGACGCGGAGGGATTTACGGACGATCAAATTACTGCGCTTAAGCGCATCGTGCCCTACTTGGGGCTTGCCATTAAATCAGTATCGCTCGCGCGCATGACCCGAACGCTGATGGAAACTTACCTAGGCCGCGACGCTGGTCAGCGCGTTCTAAGCGGGCGAATTGTCCGCGGCATTGCCGAGCAAATCGATGCCGTCATTTGGTTCAGCGATTTGCGCGGTTTCACCCGCATCACCGATACGGCGCCGGGAGAAATGATGTCTCTACTGAACGAATATTCTGATGTGATCATCTCGGCAATCGATGAGCACGGCGGGGATGTGCTCAAACTTATCGGCGATGGCATCCTTGCGATCTTCGCGGCTGAAGATCGCGTGCATGCCTGCAACGCGGCATTATCCGCGACAATCGCGGCACGGCAAGGCATTGCCGAATTAAACAAGCAGCGCGCAGCCGAGGGCAAGCCGTTGACCTATATGTATTTGGGTTTGCATGTTGGGAATGTCTTCTATGGCAATGTCGGAAGCCGGGAGCGGCTTGACTTTACCGTCCTTGGACCGGCTGTGAATGAGGCAAGCCGCATTGCCGCGATGTGCCGTTCGGTCGATCAACCTGTTCTGATGTCGACGGCGTTTGCCGAGGTCGGAAACATCAGACATCGTCTCGTTTCAGTGGGTCGATACGCCCTGCGCGGGGTATCGCATCCACAAGAACTGTTTACGCTCAATCCTGAAGGTTAAAAACGGTTCATGCATCGACACGAGGTACAGCCGTACACCGGTACTTTTTGGTCGAAAGAGTCTGATTTTGTGTCTAGCAATCACCTACGTTTGCGGATTTGGCCCACAAGCAAATGAGTTCGCTAATCGATGGCTCCGCCACCTCTGACCCACCTCGTGATCGTCGGCGCGGGCGCCGCGGGCCTGATGACAGCCCGTGAGCTTGCACGCGCCGGCAAAAAGGTGACCATCCTCGAGGCGCGAGATCGATGCGGTGGGCGCATCTACCCGCTGCCGACCCAGGAATTTGGATACCCGGCGGAGGGCGGCGCTGAGTTCGTCCATGGCGCGGCGCCTGTGACGCGTGCCTTGATGCGGGAGGCGGGACTTTCGCTGGCGCCGATCGAGGGTACTCGATGGGGTGCCCGCAACGGCGCATTCTCGCCGAACGAGTCTCGGCTTACTCATGCGGGTATATTGCACCGAGCTTTGAGCGAGTTGAAAACCGATTTACCGGTCGCTGAATTCCTGAAGACGCATTTTGCTAACCGACAATACGCTGAGCTGCGCGACGCGGTCAAAAGAATGGTCGAGGGTTATGACGCGGCCGACCCAGACCGCGCCAGCACCTTTGCACTCCGCGACGAATGGATGGGCCACGGACTCCGTCAGCAGGGCCGGATCGCGGGGGGATATGGGGCGCTCATCAAGTTCCTCGTATCAGAGTGCCGCGTACACGGCGTCACGATCCATCTTTTCTCTGTCGTGACCGCGATCGAGGAGAGCCGCGGACGGGTTGCCGCTTACTGTGACAACGGCACCATCTACGAAGCCGATGCCGCAATTCTTACCGTGCCGCCTCCGATCTTGCGCGACATTTCGCTTCCCCGTGGCGTACACGAGAAGGTCACAGTCAGTGCCGATATCGGATTCGGTAATGTCGTCAAAATTCTGCTGCGCTTCGCAACGAAATGGTGGACCAATTCTGGTGGGCGCGATCTTAGCGACCTGTCATTCTTGATCTCCGGTGCAACGGTTCCCGTCTGGTGGACACAGCATCCGGCCGAATATCCAGTGCTGACCGGCTGGTTTGCTGGACCAAGAGCTGACACCGTCGCGCGACTAACCGTGAGCGAGCTTGTCAATATGGGCCTCGACTCACTCAGTGAGATTTTCAATCTGCCTCTACACCGCATAACGGGGGATCTCATCACCTCGCAAGCGATCAACTGGGGCCTCGACGCTTTCGCACGTGGCGCTTATTCCTACGCCACCCCCAAAACACGGCAAGCACAGATGGCGCTCCGAAAATTGGATGCTGGCGCGGTATTCTTTTCTGGCGAAGCACTGTATGCCGGCCAGGATATGGGCACAGTCGAAGCGGCGCTCGCTAATGGAACGGAAACAGCGCAAGCGATTCTGGCCGCCGGACAATAAGGCGCATCGCAAGGGGGCAGGGCACAGACATTCTCAGGGAAAGCGGGATGTCCGTTTTGTGCCAAAAGCAGGCGTTCTGCGCTGCGGCAAAAAGGTCGTGATCTGGCAGATCGATCAGTTGGAATGGGACGTGGGGCGCGGCCGAGGCGATATCTGCTCAATCTCGACGCGTACTAGGCGCTCGACGATGGCCGGAAGATTGTCATCAAGCCAGATTTTCAGTATGGGCTGCAGCATTGCACGCACTAGATCTTCGAGTGTGCGGGAGTTGTTCACCAGGACGGTTTGCGCGAGCGCATCAAAGGCAGCATACACCGCATTATTAACCTCACGCGAAATGAGTTGCCCCCGCTGTTCCCGGATTTCCGGTATTTCCGCCGCTTGGGTCATGATCGTCTCACTGCGCGTGTTTCAGTTCCAGTGCCGTAATCTACGTCTCTACGAATTAATAGGACGTTGCCGCACCAATAAAGGCGGGATACCGCTGCTAGTCACAGGTTTCATCGAGGCTCTCGATTATTGCAGTGAGTTCCTTACCGTGCGGCGGAGCTCGTGGAAAAGTTTTGACACTCAGCTAAGAAATTACTTACCAACCAGCGCGGCTGGTTGCTGCTGCGACGATATGATCACAGCGCGCGTAACAGTCGTCCTAAAGAATTGATTCAAATTTATGCAGTGTTTTAGATAATGCACTCGCGTGACAGTCTCTCAGACTGTCAACCTCGATTTTGCTCAAGCAGTCAGGTCGCGATTGAACTTGTGAGCGAATGTCGCCTTTCGACACTAAGCGGACATTCTTTGCGGCGTCTTGAAGGCACGGGCGGTAGGTTGGAGAAGTGATCTGCGAAACAAACAGTATCTTCGGGTGGCAGCGACTCGCCAGGCCGAAGAAGTCAGAATGCCATCAAAGCGCCCCCACCCTGCAAAAAGATCAACATCATCAGGGGCGGATTTTACAGGTGGTGGGGGAGGTAGGACTCGAACCTACGAAGGCGTAAGCCAGCGGATTTACAGTCCGCCCCCTTTGCCGCTCGGGACACTCCCCCGCAACCAGGCGTGCGGGCAATGGTATGCGCCGGCGCTATATGGTTCGATGGCGAAGCTTAGTCAATCGGCCTGGTTAATCACACTTCGCGCCCGGGGTGAGTTTCGCTCTCTCACATGCGCCATCAATTTCAGCGCGCACGATTTGATCCATTCGAGGACGGCAGGTAGGCAATGAAACGCATCGGCCGCCATACTCTGGTTTTGGCACTGCTCGCTGCAGCGGCCGGCTGCATCTTATTACTGGCCGCGCATCATCGGGTGGCCGCGCAAATTGCGCGGACCATCCGCATCGTCGTGCCCTATGCGCCGGGCGGCGCCGCCGACATCGTCGCGCGGCTCATCGCGGATCAGGCCGGGCGCAGCGGCGGACCGGCCATGATCGTGGAAAACCGGCCGGGTGCGGGCGGCGCAGTCGGCACCGAGACGGTAGCGCGCGCCACGCCGGACGGCTCAACGCTCCTTGTGGTTTCGACGCCGTTTCTGATCGATCCGTTATTGCGCAAGCTCAATTACGATCCGCTGCGCAACTTTGCGCCGATCTGCAACCTGGTGAGCGCGCCGACCGTCATCGTCGTCAACAGCGCTTCGCCGTATCGCACGCTCGCCGATTTGCTTGACGATGCGCGCCAAAATCAGATCACGATGGCAAGCATCGGCCCGGGGTCGAGCTTTCAGCTCGGTTTCGAAATGCTCAAACGCGCCGCAAAGGTCGACATGACTTTCGTGCCGTATCCGGGCAATGCCCCGGCGCTCAATGCCGTCTTGGGCCAGCAAGTCACATCGATGTTCGCAACGCTTCCGAACGTATCGGAATATTTGAAGGCCGGAAAATTACGCGCGCTCGCGGTCGGCAATCGCACGCGGGCGACGCCGCTGCCGGACGTACCAACAGTGGTCGAGGCGGGCTATGGCGATTTCGACATCGACGCCTGGTTCGGCGCCTTTGCGCCCGCCGCAACCTCCGCGCCGGCGATCGATGAAGTCGCGCATCTATTCACCAGCGCGCTGCAAGATAATGCGGTTAAGGAAAAGCTATCGGTTCAGGGCTTGTTTCCGACGCTCGCCTGCGGCGATGACTTCGCCGCTTATCTTCGCAAGCAAAACGACGCCTACGGCCGCATTATTGCCGATGCCAATATCAAGGCCGAGTAGATCGCAAAGCATTTCGTGAACAAAACGTATCGCAATCCGCCGCATATTTAACAGTAATTAGGTTAGAACTGCCGCGAATATACGTTCTTTTTAGCGTGTTATTTAAACTGATCTTAGACCCTTGCCGGTAGGTTACTCGCATGACGGGAACAGGGCCCGTCGCGAAAAAAGAATTTTAAGTTGGGAAAGGCGTCATCATGAAAGCCGTCGTCAAGACGGTCGAGCCCGCCGCACACGAGGCGCGTTTCGACCATATTCGTCCGAACTATCTTGAAGCACTCACTTTGGTAGAGCGTCTGCACCGGCGTCTGCTCGACGTCATCAAGGACGAATTCGACCGCCGCGGCCGCGGCGACATCAACTCGGTGCAAGCGCTGTTGTTGTACAATATCGGCGACAAAGAACTGACCGCCGGCGAGCTGCGCACGCGCGGCTATTATCTCGGCTCCAACGTCTCGTACAATCTGAAGAAGCTTGTCGAGATGGGTTTTCTCGACCATCAGCGTTCGCGCATCGATCGCCGTTCGGTTCGCATCAAGCTGACCGAGAAGGGCTGCGAAGTGCGCGATACGGTGGACGCGCTCTACGAAAAGCACATGCGCACCGTGGAGCAGGTCGGCGGCATCAATGCCGACGACTTCGGCACGCTCAACAAGGCGCTGCATCGGCTCGAGCGGTTCTGGACCGACCAGATTCTTTACCGACTGTAATCGGCGAAACTTGGTGACGCGTAGCAAGGGCTCTGGCGCAAGCCGGGGCCTTTCGCCTTTCGCGGTTTGCACTCTTGGCGTCGCAGCAATTATGCTAGTGGTCTGATTCAAACATTCGCATCCCGCGTCTCGGCACCCACTTGTGCGAATGTTTGTATCAAAGGACCACTAGCCGGTATAGCTAGCTAGTGGAGCTTTTGGATTTGACATTCGCTTCAC
>Ga0187765_10000583_pt1 | contig 13461 bp, 11 predicted proteins | sample 0216_QUI02_MP05__3_FD_133018 | JGI IMG/M metagenome (GOLD analysis project Ga0187765, IMG submission 133018) | Tropical peat soil microbial communities from peatlands in Department of Meta, Colombia - 0216_QUI02_MP05_10_MG | ecosystem: Environmental > Terrestrial > Soil > Wetlands > Peat ...
CTCACGATCACCTCCGAGTACTCCACCGGCATGATCAGGACATCGCTGACCGTGATGCCGCGCCGGGGGACCGTGTACGCGGCCAAGGCGGTCGTGTTCACCGCGGTCGCGCTCGTCGCCGGGCTGGTGACGTCGTTCGGCTCCTACTTCATCGGCCAGGCGATCTTCGCTACCCACCACCTCAACTCCCACATTGGCCAGCCGGGAGTGCTGCGGGCGGTCATCGGCGGCGGCCTGTTCCTGGCCGCGTGCGGGCTGTTCTCCTACGGCATCGGCGCGCTGCTGCGGTCCACCGCCGGGGCGATCACGGCATCGGTCGCGCTGCTGTTCGTGGTGTTCGTGCTCAGCGGATTCCTGCCGAGCAACTGGGCGGAGCACGTGGACAAGTGGATCCCGCTCAACGCCGGCGGCGCGATCTGGGAGAACCTGAGCGGGGTGAACATGTTCAGCCCCTGGGTGGGGTTCGGGGTCTTCTGTGCCTACGCGGCCGCTTTGGTCGTGGCGGGCGGGATCCTGTTCCGCACCAGGGACGCGTGAGGGGAGCCCAGGACCGGCGAGGGACCGGCCCGGGGTGGCTGGCGGCCAGCTGAGGAAGGCCGCCAGCCACCCGCGACCGTTGGGCGCGGCCGCCGTGCGCGGCCTCCGGGGGGAGCCGCCGTGCCCGGCCGTTGTGCGTGCGGCCGCCGGGGCCTGGGCAGCCGGTCAGGACTGGCAGTGCGGGCACCAGAAGGTGATCCGCTCGGCGGTCTCGGCGCCCTGCTCGGCGGACCGGATCGGGGTGCGGCAGCGGCGGCACGGCCGCCCGGCCCGCCCGTACACCCAGGTCTGCTCGCCCGGCCGCTGCACGCCGGTGGTGACCTGGCTGAACCGCTCCTTGTTCGCGTCCATCAGCCGCTGGGCGGTGGTGACCAGGGCGTCGAGGGCGGCGACCTCACCGACCGGCCGCCACGGGTCCACCCCGCGCAGGAACAGCACCTCGGCCTTATACAGGTTGCCGATCCCGGCCAGGTTGCGCTGATCCAGCAGCGCCTCGCCGATGGCCCGCGCCGGGGCGGCGCGCAGCCGCCGGGCCGCCTCCGCCTCGTCCCAGTCGGGGCCGAGCAGGTCCGGGCCCAGGTGGCCGACCACGCTGGCCTCCCTGGCGGTGGGCAGGACCTCGACGATGCCCAGCTGGTACCCGACCGCCTGCCAGGTGTCGTTGGCGAGCACGAGCCGGATCCGGTGGCTGCCCCCGATGCGCTCACTGGCCGGCCTGACCCGCCACGACCCGTCCATCCGCAGGTGGGTGTGCACGGTGATGCCGCCCTCCACCCGGATGAGCAGGTGCTTGCCGCGGGCGACCACCTCGGTCACGGCCCGGCCGGCCAGGCTGGTGGTCGCGTACCTGGGCACACGCACGTCGCTGCGGGTCAGCACCCGCCCGGCCAGCGCCTCGTGCAGCCGCCGGGCGGTCAGCCAGACCGTGTCACCCTCGGGCACGGCTCTCCCGCGGGCAGCGCGGCCGTGCTCCTGGCCAGGCGGATCGCATCACAGACACCCTCCCGAGTATGCCTCCAGGCCGCCGCTGCCCCTCCCGGCCCGTGGCGGCCTTGTCACGGGCGGGCGGCTGGGCGGAATTGTCGGCCGCTCCTGGCAGGCTGCGAGCGTGCTGGCCCGGCCCGGAGGACGTGCCGGTCCCGCGGGCGGCCCGCAGGCAGGACGCTGGCTTCGCCCGGCTTCACCGGAGCGCGCGGTTACCCGGGCTGATGGGTTCAGAGCGTTGCCGGCCCGGTACGCGCGACGGTCACAGCAGCTTGCGGAGGCGGAGGAGGTCCATGATGCTCGCCTCGACCTTGAGGCGGCCGGTGAGCCACGCCCGGCCGATGCTCCCCGGGTCCGCGGCGAGGGCGACCAGGTCGTCGCTCTTGGTGGTGAACCTGACCTGCGCCGGGCCGTCGGAGCCGTTGGCCACCGTGACCGGGCCGGCGCCGTCGGGCCCGAGGTGGGTCACGAACGTGATCCCGAGATCCTCCACCTTGCAGCTGATCACACGATCCACCAGGTTGGCCTTACGCTCTTCCGGGTCCAGGTCGGCGAGCCGGCCGGTCAGGCTTTCCAGCGCGTGCCGGCATTCCTCAGCAGTAGCCATGAACACCTCGCCTCCCATTCTCCACCTTGACCAAATAGTAGAGCGTGTTTGGGAAACGCCTGACCAGCCCGAACCCGGTCCCGGCGCGTTCCCCCGCGCGCCCGGGGCCGGCGCGGCGGCCCGGGTCCGCCGCGCCTTGCTCCGTCCTGCCCCCGATGGACGGTAGCGTTTCCTGCAGGAGGCGGCGATGCCGGGAGGCGGGCCGAGAAGGAGGAGCAAGCTGATGGAGTCGGAACCGGGCGCGGATGCTCCGGGCCAGCCCGGGGCGGCCAGCGCACGGCCTGCCACCGGCGATGTCCGGGTGGACAAGGCGGTCTCCGGGCTGGAGGAGCTGGCGGAGCTGCCGGTCGCCGAGCACCCGGCGGTCTTCGAGCGCGTCCACCAGCGGCTCACGGAGGCGCTGGGCGACGCTGGCACCGGTGAACGGACGGTACCCGGCGGCAGCCCAGGCCAGCAGGGCAGCTGAACGGCGCACCGGTCATGTCCTGCAGATATTCCACCTGCTGCGCACCTGCCGGATGGCGGGCCGCGGCGGGTGGCTGGCGGCCCGTCGCGCCCGGGGCCGCCCCCGGCAGCATGGACCGGCCAGAAACGGCCTAGGGCAGCGGATGAGCACCCGCAGGCGGCTGGACGCCGAACTGGTCAGGAGAGGGCTCGCGCGGTCGCGCGAGCAGGCCGCCGGCCTGGTCGCCGACGGGCGGGTGCTGGTGGCGGGCCAGGCGGCAGGCAAGCCGGCCACCCAGGTCGCGGCGGGTGACCCGATCGTGGTCACCGACCCCGGCGGCGAGCCGGAGTACGCCTCCCGCGGCGGCCGGAAGCTCGCCGGGGCGCTGGCCGCCTTCCCCGGGCTGCAGGTCGCCGGCCGCCGGTGCCTGGACGCCGGCGCGTCGGCCGGCGGCTTCACCGACGTCCTGCTGCGGGCCGGCGCGGCGCACGTCATCGCGGCCGACGTCGGTTACGGCCAGCTGGCCTGGGCGCTGCGCACCGACCAGCGGGTCACCGTGCTGGACCGGGTCAACGTACGCCAGCTCCAGCCCAGCCAGGTAGCGCCGGCCCCCGGGCTGGTGACCGCCGACCTGTCCTTCATCTCGCTGACCCTGGTGCTCCCGGCCCTGGTCCGGTGCGCGAGCCCGGACGCCGATTTCGTGCTCCTGGTCAAGCCGCAGTTCGAGGTGGGCAAGGGGCGGGTGGGCGCCGGCGGGGTGGTGCGCGACCCGGCGCTGCGCGAGGAAGCGGTCGCCGCGGTCGCCGCGGCCGCCGCCAGCCTCGGGCTCGGCGTGTCCGGCCTGGCCGCGAGCCCGCTGCCCGGCCCGTCCGGCAACGTGGAGTACTTCCTCTGGCTGCGCCGGGGCGCGCCAGCGCTCGACCCGGGCCAGCTGCGGCAGGTCATCGTGGAAGGACCTCAGTGAACGCCAAGCGCACCGTGCTCGTGGTGGCCCACGTCGAGCGGCCCGCCGCGGTGCGCAACGCCCGGCTGGTGGTTGACCGGCTCACCGCCGCCGGGGTAGCCGTCCGGATCCTCGCGCCGGAGGCGGCCGACCTGCGCTGCGCCGGGGCGGATGTGGTCCCGGCGGCCCCGGACGCCGCCCAGAACGCCGAGATGGTGATCGCTCTCGGCGGCGACGGCACGCTGCTGCGGGCGGCGGAGATGGCCAGGCCCGCCGGGGCGCCCCTGCTCGGGGTCAACCTCGGCCACGTCGGGTTCCTCGCCGAGACCGAGCCCGACGACCTGGCCGCCGCCGTCGGCCAGGTGGCTGAGCACAGGTACACGGTGGAAGAGCGGATGACGGTTGAGGTGACGGTGCGGCAGGACGGGAACGTGACCGCCGCCACCTGGGCGCTTAACGAAGCCAGCGTGGAGAAGGTCGCCCGCCAGCGGATGATCGAGGTGGTGACCGAAATCGACGGCCGCCCGCTGTCCAGGTGGGCGTGTGACGGCGTCGTCTGCGCCACCCCGACCGGCTCCACCGCGTACGCGTTCTCGGCCGGGGGGCCGATCGTCTGGCCGGAGGTGGAGGCACTGCTGCTGGTGCCGATCTGCGCGCACGCGCTGTTCGCGGGGCCGATGGTCGTCTCGCCGTGGTCGGTGCTGGCGGTCGAGGTCCTCGACGTGTCCGGCGGGGCATTCCCCGGCCCGCCCGGCAGCCAGGACGAGACGGCCGCGGGCGTTCTGTGGTGCGATGGGCGGAGGAGGGTCGATCTCCCGGCGGGAGCGCGGATCGAGGTCCGGCGCGGCGCCCAGCCGGTGCGCCTGGCCCGGCTGACCGGCGGGGACCGCGGGCCGGCCAGTGGGGCGCTGTTCACCGACCGGCTGGTGGCCAAGTTCGGCCTGCCGGTGGCCGGCTGGCGCGGGCGGCCGGCCGCCCGGCGACGGGTGGGCGGGCAGCGCGCCGGGCCCGGCGGAGAGGAGGACGCCGATGCTTGAGGAAGTGCGCATCACCGCCCTCGGTGTGATCGAGGACGCCCTCCTGGAGCTTTCGTCCGGGTTCACGGTGGTCACCGGGGAGACCGGGGCGGGCAAGACCATGGTGGTCACCGGCCTGGGACTGATGTTCGGCGGCCGGGCCGACCCGGCGCGGGTCCGTCCCGGGGCCGAGCGCGCCACCATCGAGGGCCGGCTGCGGATCGATCCCGGCGGGCGGGTGGCGCAGGAGGTGCTGGAGGCGGGCGGCGAGCTCGACGACGACGGCGGCACGCTGATCGTCAGCCGTTCGGTGTCTGCCGAGGGCCGGTCACGGGCCTTCGCGGGCGGGCGGTCCGTCCCGGTCTCGCTGCTCACCTACCTGGCCGACGATCTGGTCGCCGTGCACGGGCAGGCCGACCAGCAGCAGCTGCTGCGGCCGGGCCGGCAGCGGCAGGCGCTCGACCGGTTCGGCGGGCCGGGCCTGGCCGCCGTCCTGGCCGACTACCAGCGGGCCTACCAGCGGCACCGGGAGATCCGGGCGGAACTCGACGAGCTGACCGCGGCGGCCCGCGAGCGGGCGGCCGAGGCCGAGGACCTGCGGCGCGGCCTGGCCGAGATCGAGCGGGCGCAGCCCGCCGACGGCGAGGACGCCCAGCTGCTGGCCGAGGAGGACCGGCTGGCGAACGCCGATGCGCTGCACGCGGCCGCGACCACGGCGCACGAGGCACTGCTGGGTGATGAGGCCAGCGGGTCCTTCCAGGCCGCGGACGCCGTCAGCCTGCTCGCCGGGGCCCGGCAGGCCCTGGAGGCCGTGGCCGGCTACGACCCGGCGCTGGCCGGGCTGGCGGGCCGGCTCTCCGAAGCGGCCTACCTCGTCTCGGATGTGGCCGCGGAGCTGGCTTCCTACCTGCAGTCGGTGGACTCCGACCCGGCCCGGCTGGCCGCCGTGCAGGAGCGCCGCGCCGAGCTGACCCGGCTCATCCGCGCCTACGGCCCGCTGGCGCCCGGCCTGGCCGCCGGCGCCGTTCCCGACCTGTCCGCCGTGCTCGCCTGGGCGAAACAGGCCACGAGCAGGCTCACCGAGCTTGAGGGGACCGACGACCGGATCGCTGGCCTGGCCGATGAGGAGGCACGGCTGGCCGCGACCGTCGCCGGCCTGGCCGGCCAGCTGACCGGGCTGCGCCGGGCGGCGGCGGAATCCTTCGCCGGCAGCGTCACCACCGAGCTCGCGGCCCTCGCCATGCCGCAGGCGCAGCTGACCGTGGCCGTCACCCCGGCCGGCGAGTTCGGCCCGCAGGGCGCGGACGAAGTGGAGATCAAGCTGGCCGCGCACCCCGGCGCGCCGATGCTGCCGCTGGCCAAGGGCGCTTCGGGCGGTGAGCTGTCCCGGGTCATGCTGGCCATCGAGGTGGTCTTCGCCGGCGCCGACCCGGTCCCCACCTTCGTGTTCGACGAAGTGGACGCGGGGGTGGGCGGCAAGGCGGCGGTAGAGGTCGGGCGCAGGCTGGCCCGGCTGGCCCGGCTCGCGCAGGTGATCGTGGTTACCCACTTGCCGCAGGTGGCGGCGTTCGCCGACACCCACCTGGTGATCGAGAAGGCCGACGACGGCTCGGTCACCCGCAGCGGCCTCACCCGCCTCGACGACGCGGGCCGGCTTACCGAGCTGTCACGGATGCTGGCCGGCCTGGAGGACTCGGAGTTTGGCCGGGCGCACGCGGGGGAGTTGCTGGCTGCGGCGGCCGCGGAACGGGCGGAGTGGGAGCGGAACGGGACGTAGCGGGACGGGGGTAGCGGCCCGGCCCGGCGGGCCCGGTGTGGCAGGCGCCCGGCCGCGGCCGCCTCGGGAACGGGTGTGCCCGATGGGGCGTGTGGCCCCGGATGCCCGGCTGGTCTGGCAGGATGGGTGGCAATGATGGCCCAGTTCCTCAAGCTGCCCATAAAGCACCGGACCAGGCCCGATGACCTGCCAGGTGTGATGGGGCCAGCCCGGATGGACCGCCGGACGAAGAGCCTGTCCAAGCGGCTCCGCCCCGGTGACATCGCCATCATTGATCACGCTGACCTGGACCGGGTCGGCGCGGAGGCGCTCATCCGCGGGCAGGTCGCCGCGGTCGTCAACGCGGCCGCGAGCATCAGCGGCCGCTACCCGAACTACGGGCCGCAGATGCTGGTGGAGGCGGGCATCCCCTGCCTCGACGAGGCCGGGCCGGAGCTGTTCGCCAGGATCCGCGAAGGGATGATCGTCCGGCTGAACGGCGAGACCCTGTACGCGGGCGAGGAGGTCATCGCCAAGGGGCGGCTGCAGACCCCCGAGTCGGTCGCGGCAGCCATGGCCGAGGCGAAGGCCGGGGTGGCCACCCAGCTGCAGGCGTTCGTGGCCAACACGCTGGAGTACATGACCCGCGAGGGTGAGTTGCTCACCGACGGGATCATCACGCCTGAGCTGCGGACCCGGATCGAGAACAAGCACGTCCTCGTGGTGGTCAGGGGATACCACTACCGGGAGGACCTGGCCACGCTGCGCTCCTACATCCGCGAGTTCAAGCCGCTCATGATCGGCGTGGACGGCGGTGCTGACGCCCTGCTCGAGGCCGGGTACCGGCCCCACATCATCGTCGGGGACATGGACTCGGTCTCGGACGCCGGGCTGCGCTGCGGCGCCGAACTGGTGGTACACGCCTACTCCGACGGGCGGGCGCCCGGCCTGGAGCGCGTCAAGCTGCTCGGCCTGCCGTCGGTGCAGTTCCCGGGCCCCGGGACCAGCGAGGACATCGCGCTGCTCATGGCCGACGAGAAGGGCGCCAGCCTGATCGTCGCGGTCGGCACGCACTTCAGCCTGGACGAGTTCCTCGACAAGGACAGAGCGGGCTCCTCCAGCACCATCCTGACCCGGCTGCGGGTGGGCGGGAAGCTGGTCGACGCCAAGGGGGTCAGCCGGCTGTACCGGCCGCGGGTCTCCGGGTGGGCGCTGATGGTGCTCATCCTGGCCGCGTTTGCCACTATCCTCGTGGCGTTGGCCGTATTGCCCGCCGGGCAGATCTTCCTGAACTTCCTCAGCGCCCAGTGGGATGCGGTGAAGTACTGGCTGACCGGACTGCTCTAAACCTCAGATGATCGACTTCCGCTACCACCTCGTGTCCATCGTCGCCGTCTTCCTGGCGCTGGGCATAGGGCTCCTGCTCGGTGCGACCGCGCTCCAGCCCTCGACGCTGGCGGGGCTCATCAAGACATCGCAGCGCGAACGCCACCAGATCGACTCGCTCATCGCCGGCAACGGCCAGCTGAACCGCCAGATCAGCAGCAACGACCAGTTCGCCGCGGCCAACGCCCCACTGCTGCTGGGGCAGCTGCTGGCCGGCCAGCGGGTGGTGGTGGTCGAGGCGCCGGGCGCCTCCGGCCAGGTGGTCAGCGGGATCGACCAGGCGCTGACGGAGTCGGACGCCATCATCGCCGGGCATGTCCAGATCCAGTCCAGGTTCTTTGACGTCAGCCCGGCCACCCAGGAGCAGCTCACCCAGCTCGCGCAGCAGTTCGCGCCGGCCGGGGTGACCCTGCACGGCAGCCCGGTGGCCCAGGCCAGCCAGGTCCTGGCGGACGCCATCCTGACCAGGGACGGCCCGGGCCAGCCGGTGGCCGGGGAGACCGACAGCGCCAGCGCGGCCCTGCTGAGCGGGTTCGGCGCCGGAGGTTTCCTGACCCGCAGTGGGCACCCCGAGGCGCGGGCCACGCTGGCCGTCGTGGTGACCCCGGCCAGCCCGTCGACCACGAGCGACTCGAACCCGGCCAGCCAGCGGCTGGTGACGCTGGCGCAGGCGCTGAACCTGATCGGCCAGGGGACGGTCATGGCCGGGTCGGTGAGCGGGTCCGGGCCGGGCAGCGCCATCGACGTGATCAGGACGGGCGCCCGGAGAAGCCGTGTCTCCACCGTGGACGACGCCGATCACACGATCGGCCAGATCGTGGTCGCCCAGGCGCTGTATGAGCAGCTCCGGGGGATCAGCGGCAGCTACGGCTCCACCTCGTCGGCGGCTGCCCCCGGCCCGAGCCCGGCGCCCACCCCGTCGCCGGCGCCGTCGGGCAGCCTTCCGGCCTCCGCCGGCCGGCCCTCCCCGCACGCGGCGGCGGCCACCGCCGGGGCAGGCAAGTCATGAGCCGGCGGTACGGGACGGCCGCCCGGGCGGCCATTACCGCGGGCGCGGCTGCGGCCATGGCCCGCGCCAGCTATGCCGGGCTGCGCCGCTGGCCGCCCGGAGGGGCGGCCCGGTGGACGCGGACCAACCACCGGGGTGAGCCTGTCACCCTGCTCGAGGGCGCGGCGGTGGCGCTGGCCGCCGCGGCGGCGTCGGCGTTCGCCCCCGGCCTGTCCCCCCGCGCACGCGCCGCCCTGGTGGCGGCCGGCGCCGGGGCGGCGGCGTTCGGCGCCTATGACGACCTGGCGGGCAGCGGCGGCCGGCGCGGGTTCCGCGGGCATCTGGCCGCGCTGGCCAGCGGCGAGGTGACCACCGGTGCGGTGAAGATCGCCGGTATCGGGGCGGCGGGGGCGGCGGCGGCCGTCCTGGCGGGCGGGCCACCGGCCGACGTGCTCATCAACGCCGGTCTCACCGCGGGCGGCGCGAACCTGATCAACCTGTTCGATCTGCGCCCCGGCCGGGCCATCAAGGTGGCGCTGGCCACAGGCGCGCTGGCCGGCGGCGCGGGCGGGCCGGGAGCGGCCGGGACCGTGGCCGCCCCGGCCGGCGCGGCGCTAGCTCTGCTCGGCGACGACCTGGGCGAGCGGGCCATGCTCGGCGACCTGGGCGCCAACGCCCTGGGCGCGATGCTGGGGGCCGCGGCGGCGGTCACCTTGTCCCGGCCGGCCCGGATCACGCTCCTGGCCGGGATCGTGGGCCTGACCGCGGCGAGCGAAGTGGTCAGCTTCACCGCGGTGATCGAGCGGACACCGGCGCTGCACCGGCTCGACATGCTCGGCAGGCGGCCCGCCAGTACCCCCACCGCCAACGGCCAGGGCAGCACGCCGGAGACGCAGGAGGTCCAGGGCGCAGGGCCCACCTCGGGCGCTCTCGCGCCGTGACCGGCCCTCCGGCCCAGGTCACCGAACCGGGGCCGTTGCGGCAGGCGGGGCGGGGCATCGGGCAGGCTGCCATCCTCATCGGGGCGATCACGGTGCTCGCCCGGGTGGTGGGCTTCGGCCGCCAGCTGGTGTTCGCGCACACCGTCGGCAACCACTGCCTGGGCACCGCCTACGCGACCGCCAACCAGGTGCCGAACATCATCTATGACATCGTGCTCGGTGGCGCGCTCACCAGCGTGGTGGTGCCGGTGCTGGCCGGGGCGGCGGCCCGCCGGGCGGTGACCGGCACCGCGGGCCCGGCTCCGGCCGGGATGGGCCTGTCCGGCGGGGAACCGGACGGGCAGGTCAGCCAGATCGCTTCCGCGCTGCTCACCTGGACCGTGGTGCTGCTCGTCCCGGTGAGCATCCTGCTGGTGGTGGTCGCCGGCCCGCTGACCTCCCTGCTGCTCAACGGCGCCCCCCGGTGCGACGTGGCCGCCGCGGAAACCGTGAGCACGCGGATGCTCGTGGTGTTCGCCCCGCAGATCCTGCTCTACGGGCTGGCGGTCGTCCTGTACGGGATCCTGCAGGCGCACCGCAGGTTCACCGCGCCGGCCCTCGCCCCCGTGCTGTCCAGCCTGGTGGTGATCGCGGCGTACATCGCGTTCGTCCCGCTCGGCGCCGGTTCCCAGGACCACCTGGACCGGCTGCCCATGTCCGCCGAGCTGGTGCTGTCGGTCGGGACCACGGCCGGGGTGGCCGCGCTGGTCCTCACCGCGCTGTGGCCGGCGATGCGGCTGCGGCTCCGGCTGCGGCCCGCGCTGCGCTTCCCCGACGGCGTCGCCCGGCGGGTGCGAGGGCTGGCGGGCGTGGGCGTCGCCGCGCTCATCGCGCAGGACGCGTCCCTGGTAGTGATCATCGTGCTCGCCAACGGCCATGGCGGCGGCGGCGCGCTGGTGCTCTATAACTACGGCTGGCAGATGTTCTTCGTGCCGTACGCGGTGCTGGCCGTGCCGATCGCGACGAGCGCGTTCCCGGTCCTGTCGTCCGGCGACGGGGCCGGTTTCGATCAGACCGCCGCGTCCTCCACCAGGGCGGTGATGCTCGTCTCGTGGCTCGGCGCGGCCCTGCTCGCGGGGGCGGCGGTGCCCGCGGCCCGGCTGTTCGTGTCCACGCATGGCCAGGCGCGGCAGCTCGCGGCCGCCTTCATTCTGTTCGCGCCGGGCCTGATCGGGTACGGCCTGGCCGCGAACGCTTCCCGGGTGCTGTTCGCGTGCCATCGCAGCCGGGTGGCCGCGGTCGGGCTGGTGTCCGGCTGGCTGCTGGTGATCGCGACCGACGTGGCGCTCGTGCCGGCGGTCTCGCACCAGTGGGTGGTGCCCGTGCTCGGGCTGGGCAACACCGTCGGCCTGACCGTGGCCGGGCTGGTGCTGCTGGCCGCGGTCCGTGCCGCCCGGGGACCGGCCGCGCTGCGCGGGCTGGCCCGGGCCACCGGCGCCGGGCTGGCCGGTGCCGTGGCGGGCGCGACGGCGGGCGCGCTGGTGTCCGCCGCGCTGCCGGTCACCGGGTTCGTCCCGAACGCGGGCGCGGCGGTGTTCGCGTGCCTGGCCGCGGCGGCCGCGTTCGGGGCGGTGGTGTGGGTGCTCGACGGCCGGGACCTGCGCGCGGTGGCGGCCCGGGCCCGGGCGCGCTTCACCCGGAAACCGGCGTGAGGCCCGGGCGGTGACGGGCATGCGGGTCGCTTACGTGGTGGGGACCGTGGCCGGCGGGACCGGCCGCCACGTGGCCATGCTGGCGCGCGGATGTGCGGAGCGCGGGCTGGCGGTGACCGTGTACGGCCCGGCCGGGGCGGGGGAGCGGTTCTTCCGCGGGATAGCGTTCGTGCCGCTGGAGGTGGCCGGGCGGCCCAGGCCGGCCCGCGATGCCCGGGCGGTGCTGCGGCTGCGGCGGCTGCTGGTGCGCTCACGCCCGGACGTGGTGCACGCGCACGGCCTGCGGGCGGGCGCGCTCGCCGCGATCGCGCTGCTCGCGCCGGCAGGCGGGCGGCGCGTCCCGCTCGCCGTCACCGTGCACAACGCCCCGCCCGGACCGGGCCCGGCCCGCGCCGTGTACGCGCTGCTCGAGCGGATCGTCGCCCGCCGCGCGGCCGCGGTGGCGTGCGTGTCCGGCGACCTGGCGGAGCGGATGCGCCGCCTGGGTGCGGCCGATGTGGTGCTGGCCCAGGTGCCCGCCGCGCCGGCCGAGGCGCCCGGCGGCGGGGCCGTGGCCGCGGCCCGGGCCGCTATCGCCGGCGCCGGCCAGCCGGTGGTGCTCGCGGTGGGCAGGCTCGCCCCCCAGAAGGGTTTTGCCACCCTGCTGGCGGCCGCCGCCCGCTGGCAGGGCCGTGACCCGTGCCCCGTGGTCGCCCTCGCGGGCGCGGGCCCACTGGAGGCGGCGCTGCGGGCCGGGGCGGAGACGGGCGGGATCCGGATCTGCTTCCTCGGCCAGCGCGACGACGTGCCTGCCCTGCTGGCCGGCGCCGACGTGGTCGTGGTGCCGTCGCTGTGGGAGGGGCAGCCGCTGATCGTCCAGGAGGCGCTGCGGGCCGGGCGCCCGCTGGTTGCGTCCCGCGCCGGCGGCATCCCAGAACTGACCGGACAGGATGGGGCGGTCCTGGTCCCGCCGGGGGACGCGATTGCGCTAGCCGACGCTGTGCTTTCGGTCCTCGACGACCCCGCGCTGGCGGCGAGGCTCAGCCAGGCGGCGCGGGAACGGGCGGCGGCGCTGCCGGGCCAGGCCACCGCCGTGGCCGCCGCGCTCGCCCTCTACCAGCGGATAGCCGGGCTGACCGCCGCCAGCTGACCCACCTCAGCGGCCATCCGGGCTAACCCCAAAACGCCGGATCTTACCATGCAGTACGTAGTTTCTCAGTAGCAGTTCGCTATTCCGGTTGAAACACTTAGTAACGGTGTGTTCGGCTGTTCTTTTGGGTTGGGTCACGTACACAACTGACTCCTGTGACCCGGGGGACACGGACATGCCTTCCCGTAACGGCCAGCCTTCTCGGCCCGAGAGCACGGCGGGCCGCGGTGCCGTCTACCTGAGGTCACAGGAGCTCTGGCCGGCCAGCCAGAGCCCGCCACTGGCCAGCGACAACCCGTCACCAGCCGACGAGAACCCGTCACCAGCCGACGAAAGCCCGTCACCGGCCGGTGGGTACGGCCAGTTGGCCAGCGTGAACCCGCCCGCGGCCAGTGACGACCGCCGGACGGTCAGCGGGAACCCGCCGGGCCGGCCCGGGCCGGCCGGACTGGCTGTCGAGCCCGCGGCCGGGCGGCCCAAGCTGCCGAAGCGGCACATCCCGCCGAACCGGCCCCGGCCGCCCGAACCCCCCGGCTCGCCCCCACCCATACCCGGCAAGCTGCCCAAGCGCACGGCCGACGCATCCAGGCCGTCGGTGCCGACCAGGCTGCCCGGGCGGGCGACGCCGGCCAACGGGGCGGGCCCGGCGGGCCCGGCCGACCCGGCCAGCCCGCCGGGAGCCCTGCCGCCGGAACTGTTCCGCCCGCTCTGGTGGCGGGAGCGGCCCGGCCCGGAAAGCCCGTCACCCCGGCCGCCGCAGGGGCCGGCCCCGGACCAGCCCGGCGCCGAACGGCCCGGCACAGAACGGCCCAGTGCCGACCAGCCCAGCGCGGAAAAGCCCGGCACGGACCAGCCCGGCACGGACCAGTCCAGCGCGGAAGAGCCCAGCGCGGATCAGCCCGGCGCGGACCAGTCCAGCGCGGAAAAGCCCGGCGCGGACCAGTCCAGCGCGGGAGAGCCTGGCACGGACCAGGCCGGCGCGGGAGAGCCCAGCGCGCGAGAGCCGGGCGCGCCGGGGCCGCCGCCGGGCCAGCGCCC
>Ga0187765_10000585_pt1 | contig 13451 bp, 7 predicted proteins | sample 0216_QUI02_MP05__3_FD_133018 | JGI IMG/M metagenome (GOLD analysis project Ga0187765, IMG submission 133018) | Tropical peat soil microbial communities from peatlands in Department of Meta, Colombia - 0216_QUI02_MP05_10_MG | ecosystem: Environmental > Terrestrial > Soil > Wetlands > Peat ...
CACCCGCTCGACGAGCCCGATTTGGGCGGGTTCCCGTCGTCCGCACCGTGGCTTCCGGTTCCTGCGTCCTCCCCGCCGGTGCCGGCGTCCTCGCCGGGGCCTCCGGGGTACGGATGCGAGAAGCGATGGCCATGACACCCTCCCGCACCAGAGACGTGCCACGGGCACCGGTTTGCTCACCACCGCTCCCGAGGGGGGCGCCAGGTCACGCGCTCCGTCCCAGGCTCATTGACGTGGCACGGCGCCCGCCTCACTGCCCCGTTCTGCAGGCGTGTGCTCCACGCGCGAGGTGGGAAGCCAGTCCGGATGGGTCCGGAGAAAGGCGAGGAACTCCTCGCGTACGACGCAGCGGAGGTCGAACAGCGTCTCCGGATCTGCGGCGCTGACCGCGAGGCGCAGGGTGGCCGTCGCCTCCGAGGAGTCGGTGACGTGCACCTTCGCCACCCGGGCGTTCCACAGCTGCTTGGCCGGCCCGGCGAGAATGCGGTCCAGCTCGGCACGCACCTGGCCCACGTCCACCCGGTAGTCGAGCTGGAGGAAGACGGCGCCGACCAGGTCCGACGACTCGCGGCTCCAGTTCTGGAATGGCCTCTCCAGGAAGTAGCTGACCGGCAGGAGCATCTGCCGGTTGTCCCAGAGCCGGACGGCCACGTAGCTCAGCGTGATCTCCGTCACCACGCCGGTCTCGCCCTCGGCGGTGATCCGGTCGCCGATGCGGATGGGCTGGGTGATGGAGAGCTGGATGCCGGCGAAGACGGCGCCGATCGACTTCTGCGCGGCGAGCCCCACCACCACCCCTACCACCCCGGCCGAGGCGAGCAGCGACACCCCCACCGTCCGCACCACGTCGAACTGCATGAGCAGGGCGGCCAGCCCGAGGAAGTAGACGGCGAAGGTCATCAGCCGCCAGAGGACCGACACCTGGGTCCGCGCGCCGGCGGCCACGCCTGGGCCCCGCGCCACCAGCCGGCGGTTCAGTGCCGCCGCCGCGACGTCCAGGCAGCGGAGGACGAGCCAGGTGACGGCGATGATGCCGAGCGATCGGCTCAGCCGCCCCAGGTTCCGGTCCCACTCGGGGGGAAGGAGGAGGCGCACCTGGATCAGGCCGAAGACCAGGATCCAGATCGGGAGCTTGAGCGGGCCCTGCAGGGCGCGCACCAGCTCGTCGTCCCATCCCGCGGAGGTGAGGGCGGCGATGCGCCGGCCGATGGCGAGCAGCAGCTTCTCGCCCAGCCAGCCCACGAGCAGGGCCGCGACCAGCGCCAGCAGGAGCCCGAGCCACTGCCAGAGCTCGAGCCCGAACCGGGTGGTGAAGAGGAAGTCGGGCATCCGCTCCCCGAACGGAGGTCCGTACTCGTCGTAGAGGGCGTCGATGTTCCGCACCGTGTCCCGGCCGAACACCCACACCGGCCCGGCCTCGGTGCGGACCCGGACCAGGCGGACGGGCGTCGGCTGCCCGTCCAGGCCCAGGGTGGTCAGCGTCACCGAGCCCGGTCCACCCTCCCCCTCCCTGGGCAGCGACTCCAGCTCGAGCGGGTGCCGGTCGAGCACGAAGCGGAGGCGGCGCGCGAGCCGGGCCCCCTCCGCCGCCTGCTGTTCCTTGGGCAAGTTGTCCAGCCACAGGTCATGTGCGGACGCCGCCAGGTGGCCCTGACGGGCCTCGGTGAGAAAGCCCTGCGCCGCGGCGTAGGGGCTGGAACGGTCCAGCTCCCTGGGCGGCTCGCCGAGGCCGTCGTTGAAGGCCCGAGCCGGAGCAGAGGCGAGGAGCAGGAGCGCCACCGCCAGCACGGACCGCCGCCGTCGACGTGGCAACGAGGAGCGCGCGATTCGAGCCGCCACCGGGAACGTCTCAGCGCCCGCCGGCGGCGGCCTTGCCCCGAACCTTGAGCCGCTTCACCTTCCGGGCGAGCGTGTTCCGGTCCACGCCCAGGAAGGCGGCCGCCGCGGAGAGCTGTCCGGCGCTGCGCTCGAGCGCCTGGCGGAGGACCGCGCGGTCCACCTGGTCGAGCAGCGTGCGGTAGAGCTCCGGAACCCGCCTTCCGTGAAGCTGATCGAGGAAGTGACCGAGGCGGAGGTAGACCAGCTCCTCGAGGGGCAGTTTCAGCGGGTCTGCAGCCACGGGCGCCTCCGGTGGAGACGGCGGGCTGAGGCTTACAGCACTCTCCCGGGGCGGAGGTCAACGACCGCGCGCATGGCGCTCCTGTGCTAAAGGCCGCCCGGGTGGAGGTGACGCACGTTCGGCGGAAGATTCCGCTCCGCGGCCAGGTCGTCCCGGTCCTCCTCGCCCTCCTGCTGGAAGGCTGCACACGGAGCACTCAGCCCGCTGCACCTGGGCTGCAAGACCCGGCGGCCCAGGCGCCGCCGGACGCCGGGCGCCTCGCCCCGCGCCTGGCCCTCTTCGTCACCGCCGATCTCCAGGGACAGCTGACGCCGTGTGGCTGCAGCCAGGGAATGCGCGGCGGCGTCGGGCGAGCCGCGGCGCTGGTGGCCCGTGCCCGGAGCGAGGGCCTCCCCACCCTCTACGTCGACGCCGGGGACGCCTTCTTCGCACGCGGCGGGCTCCAGCCCGACGAGGCGGTCGAGGAGGAACGCAAGGCACGGGCGGTGGCCGACGCGTTGCGGACGATGGGTCTCGCGGTGCGCTTCCCCGGCCCCCTGGACGACGTGCAGGGCGCGGCCTTCCGGCAGGGGCTCGGGCTCCCCGAGCTCACGCCCGGAACGGGGCTGCTGCTCCGGACCGGCGGGCACACCGTGGGCGTGCTCGCCGCGCGCTCTCCGGCTGAGCTCGCCGAAGGGGGGAAGAGGCTCCGGCGGCAGGGCGCCGAGTTCGTGGTCGCGCTCTACGCCGGGGCGGTCGACCGCGCCGTGGCCGCCGTCCAGGGGACCGACGCGGTGGACCTGGTCGTCGCCGCCCAGGACGGAGCACCGGTGACACTCGGGGACGACAGCCGGATGGTGCGGGCCGGCGTCCCGGTGGTCCGGCTGCAAAGCCGGGGGCGAGCCCTGCTCCGCGTGGACCTGGTCTTCGACGGCACGGGACGCTTCAAGCCCTTCACCACGCCGGAGGACGTGGAGCGCGAGGGAGAGCTGCTCGATCAACGCATCGAGCTCCTGGTCCGCGAGCTCGCCCTCCCCGGCCAGGACGCCGAGCTGCGCCGCATGCTCACCGACCGCCTCGCCGCGCTGGTGAACCGGCGCGCCGCCCTGCACCCGCCCCCTCCGCTCCAGGGAGCCAACGCCTTCACCGTGCGGCCCATCCCTCTGGAGAGCACCCTTCCCAGCGACCCCAGCGTCGACGCGGTGGTGGCCGCCTTCGACCGGGAGGTGTCGGAGCTGAACCTCGCCTGGGCCCGCGCGCACGGCCACGACTGCCCCGCCCCGGCCACCGGCGAGGCGGCCTATGTCGGGAACGCCCGGTGCCAGGCTTGCCATGCCGCCGCCTTCGCGGTCTACGACCGCACCGGGCATGCCCACGCCTACCGGACGCTGGAGGAGGTGCACCAGCAGTACCGGCTGGAGTGCGTGGCCTGCCACGTGGTGGGCATCCAGCAGCCGGGAGGGGTGTGCCGCGTCGATCGCGTCTCCGGCCGCGAGCAGGTGGGCTGCGAGAATTGCCATGGGCCGGGCTCGCTCCACGCCGCCCGCCCGGGGAAAGAGGCCATGGCACGGCCGGCACCCGACCGGGCGGTGTGCGTCGGATGCCACACCCCGGAAAATTCACCTCACTTCGACTACGCCGCCTACTTGCCCCGGGTCCTCGGGGCGGGACACGGGGCGCATCGTTGACGGTCCCTCGGGTCGCCTCGTACGCTTCGAAGATGCGCCCGCGCCCTGTATCGCCGACGGGCAGCGCCCCGCCCGACGCCTGATGACGCCGCTCTCCTTCCTCGCCGCACTGAGCCTCCTCGCCGCTCCCGGGTCGGCCCCTGCGGAGGCCGTGCCGGCCGCAGCGCCCGCGCCCGGAGACCTCCGGCCCGCCGCTCCCGCCGCCGAGGTGGAGGAGGGGGAAGAGGCGGAGAAGGCCTCGCCCGAGCTCGAGGAGATGCGCGCCCTCGAGGAGGCGACCATCGAGCCGGCGCACCCCGGCGGCGGCCCCCTCCAGTCGCTGGTGCGGCTCGGCGCCTCGAGCCCGCTCCGCGCACGGATCGAGGACGGCGACGGGTGGGGCGTCGACGAGGCGGCGGTGCCCGAGCTGGGCCTGGTCACCGACTTGGCCGCCTTCGACGTCTCGCGCGTCGCCGACGGCTACGACATCCCGGTGGAGATGCAGCCGCTGGTCGCCCAGTACATCCGCTTCTTCCAGGGCCCGGGGCGCAAGTGGTTCCGGGTGTGGATGTCCCGGAGCTCGCGCTACATCCCGATGATGGCCCCCGTGCTCGAGGCCTCCGGACTTCCGCGGGACACGGTCTACCTGGCGATGATCGAGAGCGGCTTCTCGCCCGAGGCCTTCTCCTGGGCGCGCGCCGCCGGCCCGTGGCAGTTCATCGCCAGCACCGGGCGCCGCTACGGGCTGCGCCAGGACTTCTGGATCGACGAGCGGCGCGACCCGCTCAAGGCCACCCGGGCGGCGAGCCGCTATCTCCGCGACCTGCACGAAGCCCTGGGCACCTGGTACCTGGCCTGGGCCGGCTACAACGCGGGCGGCGAGAAGCTCCGCCGGCTGGTGGAGCGCCGTGGCACCGACGACTTCTGGGAGCTGACCGAGGGGCGCGGGCTGGCCAAGGAGACCAAGCACTACGTGCCCAAGCTCATCGCCTGCGCTCTGGTGGCCAAGCACCCGCGAGCCTTCGGCTTCAGCGACGACGAGTTCTCGTTCCAGGAGCCGCTCGCCTTCGACGAGGTGCCGGTGGCCGAGGCCACCGACCTGGAGGTGGTGGCCCGGGCGGCGGAGGTCCCGGTGGAGCAGATCCGGTCGCTCAATCCCGAGCTCCGCCGGTGGTGCACGCCTCCGGCGAGCAAGGAGCGCCCCTACCTGCTGCGCGTCCCGAAGGGCACCACAGAGGCATTCCTCGCCAACCTGGCTCGCATCGCGCCGCGCGAGCGCCTGACCTTCCGCATCCACCGGGTGGTGCGGGGCGACACGCTCTCGCGCATCGCTGCCACCTACCATTCCGCGCCCGAGGCCATCGCCCTCTTCAACCACCTCAAGTCGGTGCGCATGCTCCGGGTGAACACCGAGCTGGCCGTCCCGGTGCCGGCGGCCAGGGCCGAGGGGGAGACGGCGGCGCTCGAGCGCCAGGTGGCCCGGGCACGAGCGCGGGGGGTGACGGTGGTCTCTCCCGAGGAGGAGGTGCCGGCCGGGACACAGACCCGCCGGTCCACCGCCGCCGGGGTGATCAAGACCGAGAGCGTGGAGGGGAAGACGCGGGTCAGCTACGGCGTGCAGGCCGGGGACTCGCTGTGGACCATCGCCCAGCGCTTCGGCGTGACGGTGGAGGACCTCAAGCGCTGGAACCACTTCGGCGCCCTGGGGCGGCGCTCGCGCGGGCTCCAGATCGGCACCGTGGTCGAGGTCTGGCCGGCGCCGGGGACGCCGCTGGAGGTGGCACCGGGCCCGCCCGGACCGGTGGTGGCGGCGCTGGCGCGCCCGGAGCAGGTGCCGGCGACGCCGGCACCAGCCACCGCCTCGCTCCCGTCTCCCGCGGGACCGCAGCCCACCACCCATCTCCTCGCTGCAGGGGAGACGCTGTGGAGTGTGGCCCAGCGCTACGGGCTGTCGGTGTAGGACCTCAAGCGCTGGAACCGCATCACCCGCGCGCGGAGCGTCCGGGCCGGAACCCAGCTCAACCTGGTCGCACCCTAGAGCCCGGGGCGGGCCTCGCTTCCCCTCGCGCCGCCCGGCGTGTTAGCCAGCCTCGCCCGCTCTGCAACACCCCCTTCACTCGGCTGTCTCCGGGGGTCTTCCACCGAACGACCTTCCGAAAGGCCCGCGCCCGTGTCCCTCCGCCCCCTGCCCCTGCTCGCGGCCCTGTCCGTGGCCTGCGCCGCACCGCCCGCCCCGCAACTGGAGACGAAGACCGTGCCGCCGACGCCGGGCATCGTCGTGGCCAAGGACCTCGCCGCTCCCGAGCCGCCCCCCGGGATGCGGCTTCCCGCCGGGCTCCGGCCCCTCGCCCAGCGCGTGGAGCTGACCATCGTCCCCTCATCGGAGACCTTCCAGGGCACCACCGAGCTGGACGTGGAGGTCGCCTCGGCCACCGACGTCCTCTGGCTGAACGCCAAGAAGCTCACCGTGGAGCGGGCCTCGGCCCGGCTCGGCGACGCGGAGGTCCGGGCCCAGGTCTCGCTGTCCCCGGAGCGCGTCGCGCTGCGCTTTCCGCAGCCGCTCCCCCCCGGGCGGATGACCCTCCGGCTGGCCTTCACTGGCACCATCTCCGGCACCGAGGACGCCGGCATCTTTCACCAGCGGGAGGGCGGCGACTGGTACGCGATGACCCAGTTCGAGGAGACGGACGCCCGCCGCGCCTTCCCCTGCTTCGATGAGCCGTCGGTCAAGATCCCCTGGGAGCTGACCCTGGTCGTGCCGAGCCAGCTGCTCGCCGTGTCCAACACCAAGGTCGCCTCCGAGGAGCCGGCCGGTCCGGAGATGAAGCGCATCCGCTTCGCGCGGACCAAGCCCCTTCCCTCCTACCTGGTGGCCTTCGGCGTCGGTCCCTACGACACCGTCGACGCTCGTCCGGCGGGGATGAGCAAGGTGCCGATGCGGATCTACGCCCCGCGTGGGCGCGCCTCGGAGGCGGCCTACGCGGTGCGCGTCTCGCCGGACATCCTCGAGACGCTGGAGGCCTACTTCGGGGTCCCCTACGCCTACGAGAAGCTGGACCTGCTGGTCATCCCCCTCACCGTGCACTTCGGGGCCATGGAGAACGCGGGCCTGGTGACCTTCGCCAGCAGCCGGCTCCTCGCCCGGCCGGAGAACGAAAGCCTCAAGTTCCAGCGCATCTTTGCCGCCATCGCCGCCCACGAGTTCGCCCACCAGTGGTTCGGCGACCTGGTCACTCTGGCCTGGTGGGACGACATCTGGCTCAACGAGTCCTTTGCCACCTGGGCGGAGAACAAGGCGCTCGACAGCTGGAAGCCGAGCTGGGGCATCCAGATGGACGATGTGAGGGAGCGGAGCTACGCGGCGGACCGGGACACCCTGGTCAGCGCACGGCAGATCCGCCAGCCGATCGAGAGCTACGACGACATCAGCAACGCCTTTGACGCCATCACCTACCAGAAGGGCGCCGCCGTCCTGCGGATGTTCGAGACTTACGTCGGTGAGGAGACGTTCCGGAAGGGTGTGCAGCGCTACCTCCAGACGCACGCCGACGGGAATGCCACCGCGCGCGACTTCGTGGCCGCCATCTCCGAATCCTCCGGCCGGGACATGTGGCCCCCTTTCGACTCCTTCCTCGACCGCCCGGGCGTGCCCCAGATCACCATGCGGCTCGCCTGCACCCCGGGGAAGCCGGCCGAGCTGCGTCTGTCCCAGGAGCGGCCCCTGCCGCTGGGGACCACCGGCACGGCGGCCGCCCCCTGGCAGGTCCCGGTCTGCGCGCGATGGTCGAGCGGCGGGAAGGACCGCCAGGCCTGCACCCTGATGACCGGCCCCACCGCCACCCTCGCCCTGGACGGCCCGTCGTGCCCGGCCTGGGTGATCCCCAACGTGGCCTACGCCGGGTACTACCGGGCCAAGCTGGAAGGGTCTCTCCTGCGCGATCTGGTCACCCGCGGCCGGGCGTCCCTCAGCGCCGCGGAGAAGGTGGGCCTGCTCGGAGACGTCGAGGCGCTGGTCGAGGCCGGCCGCTTCCCGCAGGGGACGGGGATGGAGCTGGCCACCCGATTCGTCGACGCCAAGGAGCGCTGGGTGGTGCTCAGCGCGGTGGATCTGGCCCAGGTGCGGGCCGCCTTCCTGGAGGGCGCGGCGGGCAAGGCTTACCCGGGCTGGGTCCGGCGCCACTTCGGCGCGCGGGCGCGGACGCTGGGGGTGAGCAGCCGCCCCGGAGAGGACGAGGAGACGCGGCTCCTCCGGCCGGGGCTGGTCGGCTTCGTCGCCGTCCGTGGCCAGGACCCGCAGCTCATCGCCCAGGCCCGCGGCCTGACCGAAAAGTGGCTCCAGGCGCCGACCACCGTGGACGCGGACGTGGTCGAGAGCGCGCTGGGCATCGCCGGGTGGTTCGGGGACGCCAAGCTGCACTCCACGCTGGTGGAGCGCCTCAAGACCAGCTCGGACCGGGCCACGCGCGTCAAGCTCATCGGCGGGCTGGCCGCCTTCCAGAACCCCGAGCTGGTGAAGGCGAACATGGCGCTGGTCGAGGCGCCTCCCATCGATGTCCGCGAGCTCAGCCGGCTCCTGGTGGGGCGGCCCACGGAGCTCACCCAGCCCAAGGGGGTTCCGCTCTCCACCCGGGAGATCGTCTTCCAGGCGGTGAGCAGCCACTTCGACCAGCTCGCCGCGGCGCTGCCCGAGCGGAGCGCCGCCTACCTCTTCACCACCGGAGCCGGATTCTGCGACGGTGCCCACCGTCAGGCGGTGGAGGCCGCCTTCGGCCCTCGGGCGCAGAAGGCGCTGGGCGGAAAGCGGTCGCTGGCCCAGGTCCTGGAGCGGATCGACCTCTGCATCACCGACCGCGCCTACCAGGTGCCGAGCATCAACGCCTACCTCGCCGGCCGCGCCACCCCGCCCCCGAGCCGCTGATCGCCGTCCGGACGGCTCAGCGCTCCTCGAGGAGCAGCTTCAGCTCCCGGATGCGGCGGGTGACGGCGTCCCGCTCCATGACGCGGAAGGCCTCGGGAAGCAGCTCCCGGCTGGTGCACTCCTGGACGGCGGCCAGGTTCTGCAGCTCGATCTCCAGCGGGTAGGAGGGCGGGACGAAGTCGTTGACCACCGCCCGGAGGTCCGCCTCGGTGGGCTGCTCCCGTCCCGCGGCCAGGGCGGCGAACTTCCCGCGCACGAGGATGGCCTCGATGTCCGCCCCGGAGAGCTGGGCTCCCTTGGGAAGGACGCCGGCGAAGGAGGGGATGTCCAGGGCCAGCTTCAGCTTCTTCGCCACCACCTGGTAGAGCTCGTCCCGCTCGGCGTCGGACTGCGGGTAGAACAGCGCCAGGTGCTCCTCGGCCCGCCCCTGCCGCTTCAGGTCGATGGGGAGGAGGTCCGGTCGGCAGGTGAGCAGGAACCAGATGATCTTTCCCCGGTACTCGGTGTTGCCCATGAAGGAGGCGATGGAGGCGAAGACCCGGGAGGAGGTGCCCGAGTCCCCAGAGGCGTCCCGGTTGCCGAGGAAGGCGTCCGCCTCGTCGATCATCACCGCCACCGGCCAGAGCGCCTTCAGGAGGTTGAAGATCTTCTCCAGATTCGCCTCGGTGACGCCCTGCCACTGGCTGCGGAAGTTGAGGAACTTCACGCAGGGGATGCCGATCTCCCCGGCGAAGCAGGTGGCGAGGAAGGTCTTCCCGGTGCCCACCGGGCCGGCCACCAGGTAGCCCATGGGAAGCACCTCCAGCCGCCCCTTCTTCAGGGCGCTGGCCGCCTGGCGGAGCATCTGCTTGGCGCGGGCATGCCCGGCCACCACGTCCAGCGCATGGGCGGGCTCGATGAACTCGAGCAGGCCGTGGCACTCCGCCTGGATGATCTCCTTCTTCTTGTCCTTGAGCAGGTCCGGGGTGATGCGGACCTGCCGCTCGGTGGCCTCGGTGAGCACCCGGTCGAGGTTGATGCGCGACAGCCCGGCGGTGGTCTTGGCCAGCGCGGCCATCGGGACGTCGGAGACCGAGGCCAGCTTCCTCCCCTCGAGCTTGGTCTGGACGAATTCCAGCCGCTCCTCCTCGGTCGGCAGGGGAATCTCGATGCTGGCCACGTAGGGGTTGCGGGCCAGGCGGGGAGAGATCTCCGCCAGGTTCTCCACCAGCAGCACCACCGAGAGGTCGCCGGCCAGGAACTGAGGATCGCTGGCCCACTTGACCAGCGTCGCCAGGCTGAACCGGTCCTCGGCGGAGAGCGCACCGATCTCCGCGCCCGGCGCCAGCGTCTCGGCGAAGTCGATGATCAGCGCCAGCGACAGCCCGTCCGCCAGCCTCATGCGCAGGTAGTTCTCCAGGATCTGGAGCGCCCGGCCCGGGTCCCGGGGCAGGACCTTGGCGTAATCCGTGCCGTAGAGCGTGTCGTAGGCGGCCATCGCCCGGGCCAGGTCCTTCTGGGTGTCCGGCGACGAGGCCCGGATGCCGCTCGAGCGGTCGTAGAACAGGACGTGCCCCCGGCCTCCGAAGAGCTCCTCGGCGAGGAAGGTCTTCAGAGGCCCGAACGACTTCACGCCCCCGTCGTCGTTCTGGAGCGGCTGGAGGTCGCGCACGCTTCCGTGGAGAAGGAAGGTGCTCACCGTCTTGGTGTAGTAGGCCTGCGCCAGCTTTCGTGCCCAGGTGGGCAGACCGGCCAGCGGATCCGCAGCGTCCGACTTCCGAGTTCGGGCCAAAGAATGCTCCTCGGGAGCTCCTTCTAGCGGCAGTTGGGGGCGCGGCGCAGCACAACCTTCACCGGCACCGCCGGCCCGGGCTGCTCGGGAAGCCGGAGCGGCACCTGGGCGGTCTCGAAGCAGCGCTTGCGGAAGGTGAGCGCGGTGGCGGTGGCCGGGACGCGTCCGCTCAGGGGAGTGACGCCGAGCTGGCGCTCGCCGTTGAAGACCGCCGCCCCCGGGGGCTGGGAGGTGACCCGGACGGCGAACTCGAACGGCTCGAGCACCGCCCTGACTTGGAGGGAGTCCTCGGTCGACCGGGCGAAGGCGGTGGAGGTGAAAGACCGGAACCCGCTGCGGCGGACCTCGACCTGGTGCTCGGCGCCCACCGGGACGTCGCCGGACCAGAACCCGTGCCCTCCGCTCCGCTTCACCACCGCGCCGTCCAGGCGGACCTCGGCGTCGTCCGGATCGGGCAGCACCACCAGCCGGGCGGTCCCCACGTTGCGCTGCAGGGTGAGGGAGTAGGGGGTGGAATCAGAGCCCTTGGCCACGGTGACCGTCCCCACCGCGGGCTTGAAGCCGTCGGCGGTGACCATGACCACCGTCTTTCCGGCCGGGACGCGGTGCAGGAACGGCCAGTTGCCCTGCACCCCCAGGTCGTTCCCGTTGACGTTGACCCGGGCGCTGGCGTGGAGCTCCGGCGGCGAGATGTCGAGGAGGAGCACGCCCTGGGGGGGCTCGCGGAGGAGGAAGGCGCCGAGCAGGACCGCAGCCAGGACCGCGCCGCTGCCCACCATCCAGCGCCGGCTGAGCCGGGGGCCGGGGCGGCCCACCGCGGAAAAGAGCACCGGCGCTTCCGGAGGCGGCTCGACCGGGGGTGAGACCTCCGGCACCGCCGCCGGTGGGACGGCGGCCGCCGGCGGAGCGGCCGCGGCCGGCTCCGGCGCCGGGGCCAGCACCGGCGGTGGCGACGCCGGCGGCGGCGCGGGCTCGGGGCGCGCCTCGCGGGTCCCCTCCGCGGCGGCCGGCGGGCGGGAGGCCTCGGCACCCGGCTCGGCGGGCCGCGGCTTGGGCACCTCGAGCGCCGGGTCGGTCACCGGATCGGGAGGAAGCCTCGGCGGAGCCTCCTTCGATTTGGGCTCCGGGCCAGGGCCTCCGTGGAAGTACTCGTTTCCGTCGACGAGCAGGGTCGCACCGTCGGCCGCGTGGACCTCGAGCTGCGGGGCGGCAGCGGTGAGCTTGGGGATGGGCGCGGCGCCGGGCCGGACCACCACCGCTCCCCCCGAGCCCACCGCCCCGTTGCCCACCGCCGCGGCGGCCATCGGTCCCGGACCGGCCTCGCCCTCCAGGAACCCCTCCGGGGCCTTGACCTCGGCGTACTCCGCCAGCCGGGCCTTCTCGCGCTCCACCTCCTCGGCGAAGGTGGACTTCATGTACTGCATGAGATCTTTGCGGCTGAAGATGTTGTCCGAGGTGATCAGGAAGCGCTGCAGGTCGTCGGCCAGCTCGCTGGCGTACTGGTAGCGGGCGTTGACGTCCTTGGACAGGGCCTTGAGGACGATCCGCTCCAGCGCCTCTGGGATCCGGCGGTTGTAGGTCGAGGGGGGGAGCACCTCGGCCTTGCGGACCTTCTCCAGCACGGCGAAGTCCGAGTCGCCGACGAAGAGGCGCTCGCCGGTGAGCAGCTCGTAGAGGCAGACCCCGATGGCGAAGACGTCGCTGCGCCGGTCGAGCGGCAGCCCCCGGATCTGCTCCGGGCTCATGTAGCCAAACTTCCCCTTGAGGATGCCGGCCTGCGTCTTGGTCACCTTCCCGGCCGCCTTGGCGATGCCGAAGTCGATGACCTTCACCTCCCCCTCGAAGGAGATGAGGACGTTCTGCGGGGAGACGTCGCGGTGGACGATGTTCAGCTCCCGGCCGTAGCTGTCCTTCTTCCGGTGGGCGTAGTCCAGACCCTCACACAGCTTGCCCACCACGTAGCAGACGAGCGGAACCGGGGGCGGCTCGCCCTTCTTGCGGGCCCGGTCGAAGATGGAGCGCAGGTCCTTGCCCGGGACGTACTCCATGGCGATGTAGAGGCTGTTGGCGATCCGGTTCAGCTCGTAGATCTGGCAGATGTTGGCGTGGGTGAGCTGGACGCTGATCTTCGCCTCGTCCTGGAACATGGTGATGAACTCGGCGTCCTCGGCGATGTTGGGGAGGATGCGCTTGATGGCCACCAGCCGCTCGAAGCCCCCTGTCCCGAAGGCCTTGGCGCGCCACACCTCGGCCATGCCGCCGATGTTGATCCGGTCGAGCAGTAGGTATCGCCCGAAGGGGATCGGCTGTTTCTTCGGAGCCGCGGCGGTCAACGCTTGAGGAGCGGAGGGGGTGGACAGGGGAACTCCGGATGGTAGCGACCGGGCAGCGAGCCGGTCAACGCGAGCCCGTACACGCCTACATCCTACTCGGTCGGTCCTACTCTCCGGTGAAGGAGGGTGTGCGCTTCTCGAGGAAGGCCTCCACCCCTTCGCGGAAATCGCGCGAACCGAGGAGCCGGAGCTGCCCCTTCGCCTCCGTCTCCAGGGCCTCCTCGAAGGTCGCGCCGAAGGCCCGATAGGCGGCCGCCTTCACCGCCTGGTGGACGAGGGGCGGGCCGGCGGCCAGCGAGCGGAGGAAGTCCATGGCCGCCGACTCGATCCGGTCGGCCGGGAAGACGCGGCTGGCCAGGCCGATCGCCTCCGCCTCCGCCGCCTCGACCATCCTCCCGGTGAACATCAGCTCCAGCGCCCGGCCGAGGCCGACCAGGCGGGGCAGGGTCCAGGTGCCCCCGCCGTCCGGCATCAGCCCCCGCTTGACGAAGATCTCGCCGAAGCGCGCCCGGTCCGAGCAGAGGCGCAGGTCGCAGGCCAGGGCCAGGTCGCACCCGAAGCCCGCCGCCGCGCCGTCCACCACCGCCACGGTGGGCAGCGGGCAGCCGCGCACCGCACGGATCAGGCCGTGGAAGTACGTCCGCATCCGGCTCTCGATGGTGCC
>Ga0187765_10000586_pt1 | contig 13446 bp, 15 predicted proteins | sample 0216_QUI02_MP05__3_FD_133018 | JGI IMG/M metagenome (GOLD analysis project Ga0187765, IMG submission 133018) | Tropical peat soil microbial communities from peatlands in Department of Meta, Colombia - 0216_QUI02_MP05_10_MG | ecosystem: Environmental > Terrestrial > Soil > Wetlands > Peat ...
CGGGCGCCCGAGGCGGTCGCTCGCTGCGCGGCGCTCAGCATGTACCCCAGCGTCCGCATCGGCGAGATCAGCATCAGCAGGTAGGCGTAGAACGCCGTGAACGCGCCGATCGTCAGCGATCCGTTGATCACATCCCGGCCGCCGATGAGCAGGATCAGCGCCAGGCCCAGGTTCGGAAGGAAGCTGATCAGCGGCGTGTAGCGGGCCTGGATCCGGTTCGCGTACATCTGCTGGTCGAATACCCGCGCCACCGAATGCTCGAAGCGGTGAAGCTGGCGCTCCTCCTGGGCGAACGCCTTGATCACGCGAACGCCGGACACGTTCTCCTCCGCGTCGGCGGTCAACTCGGCGATCCGCTGCTGGGCCTCCTGGAGCGCGGGCCGCGAGACGCGCCCGTACATCCAGGCGATCACGATCACGAACGGCACCGGCGCCAGCGAAAGCGCCGCCAGCGCGGGCTGGAGCGCGAACATCGCCACCGCGGCCAGCGCGATCGTCAGGATCGACTGGGCGATGAAGATCAGGCCGTACCCGAGGAAAAATCGGACCGCCTGCAGGTCGACCGTGGCGCGCGACATCAGCTGCCCGGTCTGCTGGCGGTCGAAGAACGACAGCTCGAGCGCCTGGAGCGCGTTGTAAATCCCTTCGCGGAGGTCGACCTCGACTGCCAGCGATACCCGCCCTGCGACCAGGCGCCGCGCCGCGCTCAGCGCCAGCCGGGCCAGGCCGGCCACGATGATCGCGACCGCCCAGACGATCAGATCGTGGCGATGGCCGTAGCGGATCGAGTTGATCGCCTGACCGGTGAGGTAGGGGATCAGCACCGTCGCGCCCATCGCGCCAAAGGCGAGCGCGAATGACCAGGCGACGGCTCCTCTATACGGGTGTAGGAAGCCTAGGAGTCGCCTGAATATGAGCATACTTCACAAAGTATAGTGGGTCAATGGGGGCGAAGCCGCGCCCCCCGCCCGGCGTCCGGTTGACGAAGGCTGGTCGAGGAACGTGACACGAATTTGGCGGCTCAACGGCGGGCACCTGAGGATGAGTGCGGTCATCCCTGGGCCCGTTCCACACGGCGGCCAGCATGCAGAACACGACAATGGTCATGGCCCTGCGGGCCTCCCCGACGGATGAAAATGTTGGGAGACTGGTGGGGTCCGCGTGAGGCCGTCGCTCGATTTGGTGCTGTGAGCCCGACGACAATGGGGCCTGGGAGCTCGGGGCGGAACCCCGCACTGTGCTGTGAGCACGTTGACCAAACTCTGATGATTGAGAGCTCCCGCGGGCGATCTGATCGTTAGGAGGAGCCGAGGGGAGGGTCGATGGAGCGGGTGTTGGAGCGGTGCGCGGCGTTGGACGTGCACAAGGCGCAGGTGACGGCGTGGGTGCGGGTGCCGGATGGCCGTGGCGGGCGGGAGGATCTGCGGGCGCGGTATTCGACGATGGCTGCCGATTTGTTGGCGCTGCGGGACTGGCTTGGGGGGCTCGGTGTCACGCATGTGGCGATGGAGTCCAGCGGCGTGTATTGGAAGCCGGTCTATTACGTGTTGGAGGACGATTTCGAGCTGTTATTGGTCAACGCCCAGCACGTCAAGAACCTGCCGGGCCGCAAGACCGACATGAAGGACGCCGAGTGGCTATGTCAGCTGCTTGAGTGCGGGCTGCTCAGGGCGAGTTTCGTGCCGCCCAGGGAGTTTCGGGAGCTGCGTGATCTGACCCGGTATCGCAAGTCGCTGATCTCCGAGCGTCAGCGTGAGGCGAACCGGCTGCACAAGCTGCTGGAGGACGCTGGTGTGAAGCTGTCGTGCGTCGCGACCAACGTTCTGGGGATGTCGGGCCGGGCGATGCTCGAGGCGTTGATCTCCGGCACCCGGGACCCAGAGGTGCTCGCCGAACTGGCCCAGGGGAAGCTGCGCAAGAAGATCCCTCAGCTCAAGCAGGCGCTGGACGGCCGGTTCTCCGCCCACCACGCGATGATGCTCGGGCACATCCTGGCTCACATGGACTATCTCGAGGAAGCGATCGATCGGCTAACCGCAGAGATCGAGGAGCGGATCGCCCCTTTCGCGGGCAAGGGTGAGCGCCTGGACACGATCCCCGGCGTGGGCGAGCTGACCGCGCAGGTGATCCTCGCCGAGCTCGGAGAGGACATGACCCGCTTCGCCACCCACCGCCACGCCGCCAGCTGGGTCAAGCTCTGCCCCGGTAACCACGAATCCGCCGGCAAACGCCGCTCCGGACGCACCGGCAAAGGCAACACCCACCTCCGCACCGCCCTGGTCGAAGCCGCCCAAGCCGCCGCGCACACCAAGGACACCTATCTGCGCGCCCAGTACGAGCAGATCAAACGCCGCCATGGCCACAACAAGGCGATCGTCGCCGTCGCGCACTCAATCCTCGTCGCCGCCTACTACATCCTCCGCGACGACGTCCCCTACCAAGACCTCGGAGCCGACTACTTCACCCGCCGCTCAGACCCCGAACGCGCGACCCGACGCCTCATCGCCCAACTCGAACGCCTCGGCCACAAAGTCACCCTCGAATCCCTACCCAAAGCCGCGTGAGCGCGATTTTCTGACCAATCGAGCCGGTCCTCGTCGACCATGTCATCTGACGCATGTGGGGCGTGCACCGTATGCCACGGCCCCGCTCAGGCGTCGCGATTGTCATGTATTGCATGCTGGGCGCGCGCCGCGGAACCCCCAGGGACCACCGCCAACCACCCTCAGAGGCCCGCCGTAATCCGCCGACCCCAACTAGCCCGAGACGCGGCCGCCGGTGACCCGAGCGTCGATGTCCGGATGACCGAGCGCCCGCGCCACCGACACCCGGTGGCGCCCGTCGAGCACGTAGTAGCCGTCTGAACGCTTGATGAGGTCGATCGGCGGGAGTGCCTCTCCTCGGCGATGTGCGAGCGCGATTCGCTGCCAGCGTCCGCGCACCACCTCGGAAGCCGGCCGGAAGCGCGCGTCGAAGTGCCGTGTCGGCTCGAGCGTGCCAACGATTTCATCGAGGGGCACGACCTGCGCACGCGGCAACCCTCCGAGCGACACCGCGACGTGAGTCAGAGCCCGCGGGTGGCGGCAATCGGGTGCGCGCCTCAGCCAGCGACCGACCCGGGCGACCGCGTGGGCGCGCCGCGCCCGCCGGAAGTCCGACTCGGCATCGAGCACCGGCATTCCGGTGGCGTGATTCTGGAGCAGCGCGAACATGAGCCTGGTTTCAAGGTAGCGGGCCGTCGGTCGGCCGCCATCGGGCATATGCCCACTCCCAGGCCTTAGTTCGCGTCTTACAGCTCCCAGCCGAAGCTGATCGACCGCCAGCTGGGTTGCTCGCGCTCGTAGAAGCGGTGGGCGTCGGCGCGGGTCTCGGCCGAGTCGAGCTCGAGGTGGGTGGCGCCGCGCTCTCTCGCCCACTCCTTTGCCTCGTCGAGCAGGCGCTTGCCGATTCCGAGCGACCGGCGATCGCGGTGGACCGCGAGGTCCTCGACCCACACGCGCCGGCCGAAGCGCACGGACAGGATGTCGTCGTAGGCGGTGCAGAACCCGACGAACTCGCCGCCGAGCGTGCCGACGAGCACGACCGCGTCATCGGAGGAGACCGCATGCCGCAACGCGGACGCTGCCCGACCCGCATCCCACTGCGCCGGGCGAGCGCCGGGCGGGGCGAACAGCCACTCGTACATCGAGACGACCTCATCGATGTCCTCGAGCCGGGCGGGGCGAACAGCCAGCGCGTCCATCAGCCGATGATCGCAGCCAGCTCGCGGGACAGGTCGCCGTTGCGCGCCACCGAGACGCGCTCGAGGTCGAGCCAGGTTGCGACCAGCCGCAGCTCCTCGGCAAGCTCTCCGGCGACCAGGTCCCGGTCGATGCCGTCTTCGGCAAACGCGCCCTGCACTAGGAGGGCGGCCCGCTGGCGATCGGACTTGAGATCGACCCGCGCCACGAGGGTCTCACCGAGCAGAAATGGCAGCACGTAGTAGCCGTGCGTGCGCTTCGCGGCCGGGGTGTAGATCTCGATCCGGTAGCGAAAGTCGAACAGCCGCTCGGTGCGCTGGCGAAACCAGATCAATGAATCGAACGGCGTCAGCAGGGCGCGCGCGTGCAGCCGGCGCGGCCGGCGGGCTTCGGGCCAAAGGTACGCGGGAGCGTCCCAGCCGCGGACCTCGACCGGCGTCAGCTCGCCGGACGCCACCAGCTCCGCGACGCGCGCCTTCGAGTCGGCGCGCGGGAGCCGGAAGTAGTCGCCGAGATCGGGCTCAGTGGCCACGCCGAGGGCGCGGGCGGCGACCCGCACGAGCTCGCGCTGAGCATCCGCCGGTTCCGGCGTCGCCCGCTCGCGAATCTCGGCCGGTATCACGCGGTCGATCGTGTCGTAGAGGCGCTCGAAGTTCACGCGCCTCGCCGCGCCCACGCGCCCGGTGAAGAACAGATGCTCGAGCGCGACCTTGCCCTCGTGCCAGTTCCACATGTGGCCGGGCCGGGGCGGGGGGCGCACCGCGCCTGTGTCGCGTGCGCGGATCGGTCCTCGCTCGGCGACCAGCTCGAGCGTCTCGGCGACAAGCTCAGGCTGCTCGCGCGCGATTCGGGAGATCGAGCCCCACGCCTCGGTGTCGACAGCCGCCATCCGCCAGCGGAACAGCGGATGCACGTCGATCGGGAACAGCGATGCCTCGTGCGCCCAGTACTCGACCAGTCTCCGATCGATCCGTCCGGTCCCGTGGCCCGCGATTCGGTCCAGGCGCGCGCGGTCGTAAGGCCCGAGCCGGGAGAACAGCGGCATGTAGTGGGACCGGATGAACACGTTGACCGAGTCGAGCTGGAGAAGCCCGAGCTGCCGAATCAGCGCCTCGATCCGGTTGACGCTCGGCGGCTGGGTGGGCCGAGGCTTGCCGAAGCCCTGGGCGGCCAGCGCGATCCGGCGGGCGGCGCCGATGCTGAGCTGAGGCGTTCCACGGTCCATGAGCGAGGGCGTTCCAATATGTCGGGTCCTGCGGATGGCCGTCCGGAATCAAGGGCGTTCCGCGGGGTGCCGATCAACGGAGCATGGAAGTCTCGTCCTTGCCGCTGGGCAGGCCGGTCCGGCGGCGGATCGGCCGACGTGCGCTGGCCGTCGTCGTGCTGGCGCTCGCCGGACTGTGGCTGGCCCTCCACAAGGACGTCCAGTACTACAAGGTGACGTCCGGGTCGATGGAACCGACGCTGCAGATCGGGCAGCAGGTAACGGCGCAGCGTTCGCACGCGCCGCAGATCGGCGACATCGTGTTGTTCCACCCCCCCTCGGGAGCGCGAGCAAACGACCCCGTGTGCGGCTCGAGCGACGAAGGCACCGGGAGCACGCAGCCGTGCGGAGTCCCGTTGCCGCACGAAACGAACTCTACGTTCATCAAGCGGGTGGTTGCGGGCCCCGGCGACACGGTCGCGATCGTCAACGGGCGCGCCGTGGTCGACGGCGTCACGCAAAGCGCCCCGTACATAGAGCCGTGTACCAGCGGCGAGGCCACGTGCAGCTTCCCGACCCCCGTGCGGGTGCCGGCGGGCGACTACTACATGCTCGGGGACAACCGCGGGACCTCGGACGACAGCCGCTTCTGGGGACCGGTGCCCGGCGCGTGGATCATCGGTACGGTCGTGCACTGCTCCGATCTGCGGACCGTCTGCCGCGCCGTTCACTAATCGGGCGCCAGATACGATCCCGGGCCATGAGCGATGAATCGCTTGTGCCTCGGCCGAGCGACCAACGCCCCGATTTGCGCGCCTCCGACGCCGAACGCGAGCAGACGGCCGAGACGCTCCGGCGCGCTATGGGCGAGGGGCGATTGAGCGTCGAGGAGCTGGAGGAGCGGCTACGGGCGGCCTACTCGGCTCCGACCGTTCGCGAGCTCGAGTTGCTCGTCTCCGACGTCACCGTGCCGGGGCCAGCCGCTTCGTCGCGCGCCGGCGGGCTGTCTGTGCGCGAGGGCCCGGGCGGTGACCGCTGGGTCGTTTCGATCATGAGCGGTCACGAACGGAAGGGCCGGTGGCGAATCGCGGAGCGATGCACCGTGCTCAACATCATGGGCGGCAGCGACATCGACCTCAACGACGTGGAGCTGTCCGAGTCGATCACGCAGCTCAACGTGTACTCGGTGATGGGCGGTGGCGAGGTTCGCGTTCCGGACGGGGTGAGCGTCGAGGTCTCGAACGTCGCGATCATGGGCGGCAACGAGGTCCGTCTCGGCGACGAGATCGTGCCACCCGGCGGCCCGGTGATCCGCATCCGCCTCGTGTCGGTCATGGGAGGCTGCGGCGTCTATCGCGGTCGGAGGCTGTCCAAAGAAGAGCGCAGGCGCCAGAAGGAGCTCCGCAAGGCCGAAAGCCAGGGCGAGCTCGAACGCTGAGCGCTACTGGTACAGGACCAGCTGGTGTACGCAGAACGCGAAGAACAGCGCCAGCAGGCTCCACGTGATCGGCCAGCTCAGCGTCCGCAGGAACGCCACATCGAAGTCGCCGAACCGGAGCACGTACACGAAGATGCCCGCGAGCATGATCGCGTACACGATGATTGCGGCCAGCGGTGACAGCGCGAGCCCGATGATCGGCGCGACGATCAGACCGAGCACAACCCAGGCCGCGATCGTGAGGATGTCGACCGTGATGCTGGTGCGCTGACGTCCGACGATCGTCATGAAGCCGGCGGCGCCGACAAGCGCCGCGACCATGAACACCCCGAGCGGCCAGCGGGAGCTGAAGTTGAAGATCGCGCCCATCAGCTTGCCGCCGATCCAGAGCAGGAACGGATCGACGACCGCCACCGCGAGGTAGCAGGCGCCCATGTCGGCGGTCGAGTCCCACGGGTTGGCGAATACGGGCCGGCGGACGACCAGGGCCTCGCGCAACGCGTCCGGGGCGAGCGCGCCGCGGAAAGTCTGGTGGCTGTCAGGTTCGGTGGCCAACGCTTCGACCGGGAATGGTAGGGAGCCTGGCGACTCCTCGCGCACTGACCGTACTGGATCAACCAACCGATTTTCTGGGTAGGTTGGGCGCGTGCGGATCGCCGTGCTCGCCGATGTCCATGGGAACCTGCCCGCGCTGAGGGCGGTGCTGGCCGAGATCGACCGGAATCCCGTCGACGCGATCGTGGTCGCCGGCGATGTCGTCGGCGGCCCGTTGGTCCGCGAGACGCTCGAGGTGCTTGCGGTTCGCCGCGAGCCGACGCGCTGGGTCCGCGGCAACTGCGAGCGCGAGGCGGTCGCGATGTACGACGGCGCGCCCGGGTCTGACGACCCCGCCGGCCGGGCGGCGGCGTGGAGCGCGAAGGCGCTGGACGGTCGGTGGCGGGATGAGCTCGCCTCGTGGCCGATCAGCCTCATCCTCGACGGGGTGTGCTTCTGCCACGGCTCGCCCGGGCGGGATGACGAGATCATCACGCGGATCACCCCCGATGCCGTTCTGCGCGAGTCGCTCGCGGGAGTGGGGGAGTCACTCGTCGTGGGGGGCCACACGCATCAGCAGATGGTCCGGAGCGTGCACGACGACCTGACCTACGCCAATGCCGGGAGCGTCGGGATGCCGTATGAGGGCCGCCCCGGCGCGTTCTGGATGATCGTCGCCGACGGCGTACCAGAGCTAAGGGAGACGAGCTACGACCTCGACGCGGCGTTCGACGAGCTCCGCGCGGCCGACTTTCCCGACGTCGAGGAGCAACTGGTCGGATCTCTCGTCGAGCCGACCGATCCGGATTGGGTGGCGGCGTTCTTCGAGCATGGCGCCGGCCGCGGCGAGGACCCGGGCGAGCCGCCCACCGTCGCCTAGCGCCACTAGTCCGGTCGAAACGACGCGGCGCCGCCGCGAATCCCGGCATCCGAGTCGGCTACCAGCGTCTTCAGTGCGGCGAACGCGTCCGCGTCGAGCCTCTCCGGCACATCGGTGCCCATCAGCTCGAGCGCGACTTCGGGAGTGTGTGCCGCGCGGTACGGTCGCTCGGCGATCAGCGCCTCGTAAACGTCCGCCACGGCCAGCACACGCATCGGCATCGTCTGCTCATCGGCGGCGAGACCGCGCGGGTAGCCGTGTCCGTCGAGCCGCTCGTGGTGGGCGCTCGCGATCGCCGCGAGACGATCGAACCCCGGGACTCGCCGGAGAATCTGCTCGGTCAGGAGCACGTGCTCCCGGAACCTGGCCCGCTCGGCCTCGGTGAGCGGGCCCGGCTTGTCGAGGATCCGGTTCGAGACGGACAGTTTGCCGATGTCATGCAGCAGCGCCGCCCGCCCGAGCTCGCGTACCGACGGCCCGTCGAAGCCGAGCAGCGTGCCCATCCCGGTGGCGATCTCACACACGCGATTGCAGTGCTCCTGGGTCCAGGGCGATTTCGCGTCCACGACGTCGGCGAAGCCTTCGGCGATCTGGTCCAGCCGGTCCTCGTCGGCGGTCATCACGCGGTCGGGTGGCTCGACGGCTGACACGTCCGGCGACCTCAACTGCGCCCAGAACTGCGCGTCGGTGCGGAATGCCGCCAGCGCCTCGACCAGCACCGGATCGAACCACTGCCCGCTGCGCTTCGCGGCGACGCGATATGCGACGTCCACGCCGCGCGCGGCCTGAAACGCATCGACGGTCTGAGCCAGGCAAAGGATCCTGCCCGCCAGCGGTATTTCATCCCTGCTGAGGCCGTAGGGCTGGCCGTGGCCGTCCCAATGCTCGTCGAGCGCGCGGATGGCCTCGGCCGTCGCGTCGGAGAACCCGAGCCTGAGCGCGATCTCGGCGCCGCGATGGCAGCGAGCCTTCATCAGCGCCCGGGTCACGTGGCCCTCGGCTCGGATCGCCTGCAACCGTGCGAGCTTGTCGCTCGGCGATCCATCCGGTGCGACGGTCTGCAGCGACCACTTGAAAGCCGACCACGGCCGAGCCCAGTCCACGAGCTTCGAGGTCCGCTTGGCTTCCTGGTCGTCGGCACCGAACAGCGCCGCCATGTGTGAGGCGTTGGCCGAGCAGCCGGCGTCCTTGAGCAGCAGCGCGTAGAACAGATCGGATCGAGCCGAGGCGTCGAGCCCGAGCTCGTCGGCCAGGCGCATGCCGATCAGGCACGACCGCTCGGCGTGGCCCGGCGGTTCCCCTTCGGCAATGTCCAGAGCTCCAGACAGTGCTGCAAGCAACTCGGACAGCGCGATCTCGTCGGAGCCGGCCATCGTTCACAAGTATCTAGGCTTTACCCCGCGATGTGTGACCTTCACCCCGACCACCACGCCCTCCCGCCGCTCGACGCCGATGAGTACCGGCTCGATACAAGCCGCGTACGCGGGTTCGTGGCGGACGTGCGAGAGCGGATCGCGCAGGCGACGTCGCCCTCGCACGCATGCGAGTTGATCAGCCCGCTGTTCGCGGCGCTGCTCGCCGATCAGGACTGGCTGCCAGCGGCGTATCAGGAGCCGGCGGTCGGCAGCGGGATGGGCGGCGGGATCGGGCAGTGGCTCGTATACCGCGCCGCGGACCGCTCGCTGGCGCTGTTCAGCCTGGTCGTTCCCCCCGGCGCGATGACGCCTGTCCACGATCACCTCGCGTGGGGCCTGGTCGGCGTCTATCGCGGGGTGCAGGACGAGGAGTTCTACCGACCCGGCGAAGGGAAGCTCGAGCTGCTGCGCCGGCGCCCGGTCAACCCCGGCGACTTCTACACGCTGCTGCCGCCGCGCGACGATGTGCACCGCGTGCGGACAACCTCCGCCGAGACGTCCGTGTCGATCCACCTGCTCGCCAACGACACCGGCTGCGTGTGGCGCCACACCTACGACGAGCAGACCGGCGCGGCCAGTCCGTTCCGGTCTGGCTACGTCAACGCCGAGTGCGTGTCCGAGTGAGCGCGACGCTCCAGCGCCACGCGATCGGGCTGACCTGGACCGAGCCCGGGACGATGGTCCGCTCGGCGCACGCGCTCCGCAGCGAGGGTCGCGTGTGGCTGGTGGACCCGTACGAGGACGAGCCGGCGCTGCGCGAGGTCTCGGAGCTCGGCACGGCCGCCGGGGTCATCCAGTTGCTGGATCGCCACAACCGCGATTGTGAGGCGATCGCCTCGCGACTGGGCGTGCCGCTGCTTCGCCCACCCGAAAGCGCTCCCGGCACCCCGTTCGAGGTGGTGCCTGTCCTGTCGCGGTGGGGTTGGCACGAGGTGGCGCTGTGGTGGCAGGGCGAGCGCGCCCTGATCGTGGCCGAGGCGATCGGCACTGCCCCGCCGTTCGCGCTCGGGCGGCGCGCCGGCGTGCATCCGCTGGTGCGGCTGACGCCGCCCCGGTCGCAGCTCGCGCCATACCGGCCGTCGATGCTGCTCGTCGGTCACGGGTCCACGATCGAGACAGATGCCGCCGCCGCACTCGACGACGCGCTGGCTCACGGTCGCTCGGACATTCCGCGGCTCGTGACGTCGCTGCCCAGGCTCGTGCGGGGTGGGTGAGGAACTCGGTGGCCGGCGCGGTCTACGCGTCCGATCCGAATGCCGCGCCCGATTCCGAGTTCGTGCCCGGCGAGCTCAGGCATCTGGTGGTCGGGAATCGCGGCCGGCTGCTCGACGCCCGGCGCACGCCGGTCACGATCACCGCGGCGGATCCGGAGCGCGGCGCGTTCGAATTGGAGATCGGCGCGTTCGAGGACGCCGGGGCGCGGTGGGAGCTGCCGCTCGAGGACATCGGGCGGTTCCAGTTCGCCCGCGACTGTCGGGTGGCTTCCGCGGATGTGGTGGCCGAGCTCGAGCGCGCGGTCGTTCGATTTGACCGCGAGCTCGTGATCGACTGCGATTCGTCTTCTCGGGAGGCCACGTTGCGACGGATCGAACGCGAGCGTCTGGAGTTGCGACTGGAGATCGCCGAGCTGGCGGCGCGCGTCGACGCGCGCGAAGGGGACCCTCGGCTGTACGCACAGCTCGAGGAGGTCATGGCCGCTCGCGGCGTGGCTGACCTCGAGCGGGAGTTCACGACGACGTTCGTCAGCAATCCGCGGTCGGGGGAGTTCGTCAAAGGGCACGCGATCGTGCTCGCCGAGCTCGGACTGTGTCCCTATCGCGGGAGGATCCTCCGCGATCCTTCAGAGCTCGAGGGACCGGTCAGCAAAGAGCGACGGGCGGACCATCTCGTCGCCCGGCTCGCGTTCAGCGCAGCGCTGTGGGCCGGGCGCGACACCGTGACGCTATACAGGGGCGCCGCGGTCGAGGGCCCGCTTCCCCAGCCCGCGTTCTCGTCGTTCGTGTCCGCGACGTTCTCGCGCGAGGTCGCCGAGGCGCACTTCGAGGGCGGGCCGACTACCCGGACGGCGGTCCTGTGGCGCCAGCATGTCCCGGTCACCCGCTTGCTGATGACGTTCCTCGAGACACGCGAGATGAATCGGCGCTTCAGCGAGGGAGAAGCGGTGCTGATCGGCGATCCCGGAAACCGCGCGTTCTGAGGATCACTTCGGGGGCCAGGGGCCCGCGTTCGCGCCGAGGCTGTTCAACCAGCTGCGCATGTACTGACCGGCCGGAGTGATCTCGCCCTCTTCGTAGCCCGTCGTCGCGCGCGCGAGCGTGATGCCGTTGATCGTCGACCAGCCGTACTCGATCGCGGTGCCCTGCGAGGCGTAGCGGGCGACCACCTGTCCCTGCTGGAGAATCAAACCCGGCTTTGCGATGTCCGTGATCTGCTCGGCCACGTACTGCACCTGGCCGGCCTGCGGGCCGTCGAGCAGCTCGAAGTACACGAGCGGCTGACCCGCGTACCAGTTCGGCTCGACCGCGAGGATCTTGACCCGGCACGGCGCCAGGATCGGCGCGCCGACCGGCATCTGGGCGTCGACGCCCTGATCGGTGCGCTCCCACACGGTGACGTACTGGAGCGGGTCGATGTAGGTCGCGTTGTTCGCCTTCACCGCGATCAACTCGAGCTTGAGCAGGCGTCTGACCTCGGACAGCGGCTCTGCGTGCGCGTTGGGGTCGCCGACAGGGTCGCTCGGCGTCACCGCCTGCGCCTGCGAGCCCGCGGCTGGCTCGACCGCCTGCGGATGCGCCTGGGGAGCTGAGGCGGTCGACGATGTGTTCGCGGCGTTGCTTCCGACGGCCGCCCCGCCGCACCCAGCGGCCAGCAACGCGAGCACAACAACCGCCGCGAGCCTGTATCGATGAAACACTTGCCTGCCGTCCACGCTGAAACCGTCTGCACCACACGTTAACGGCATCTTCCGCTGACAGCGTGAGCTGCGCCACGGCAAGTAGGGTGATGCGCGTGGCCTTCTTACCCGCCGACCGGCATCTGCTCCGCGCCAAAGACCTCGCCGATGCACGCTACTTCGAGCCGCTCGAGGTCGACGATCTCGCCCACGCCGCGGGCCTTTCGCGGGCTCACTTCAGCCGCGAGTTTCGCCGCGCGTTTGGCGAATCCCCACACGCCTACCTGCTCACGCGCCGGCTCGAGCGGGCCGCTGCGCTGCTGCGGACAACGGACCGCTCGGTGGCCGACATCTGCTTCTCGGTCGGGCTCCAGAGCCTCGGGTCGTTCACGACCAGCTTCACGCGCACCTACGGGGTCTCGCCGACCGCGTATCGGGCCAAGTTCCCGCCGGCCTCGGACTGGGCGATGGTCCCGACCTGCGTGGTCCGCGCCTACGGGCGGCCGCAGCGCAGCACGTTTGGAGAAGACAACCTCGGGCGCTGGGATTAGCTTGGGTCGCGGAAGTCACGACCACAACAGGAGGCCACAGATGATCAAGCTCTCAACCGCGCAGCTCTGGGTCCACGACCAGGATGAGGCGCTCGAGTTCTACACCACGAAGCTGGGGATGGAGATCCGCTCGGACGTCACCGTCGCGGAGCTGGGCAACTTCCGCTGGCTCACGGTCGGCCCTCCCGGCCAGGCCGACATCTCGATCGTCCTGATGGCGATCCCCGGGCCGCCGGTGATGGACTCCGACACCGCGGCACAGGTCAAGGCGCTGATGGCCAAGGGCTTCGCGGGAACGGTGTTCTTCACCACCGACGACGTGTACGCGGATTACGAGGAGCTCAAGAGCCGCGGCGTCGAGTTCTCAGAAGCTCCGGAGGAGCGCCCGTACGGGATCGACTCCGGCTTCCACGACCCGTCGGGGAATACGTTCCGCCTGACGCAAGTCCGGGAGATGTCCGGCGTCTGATTGGGCTTCGCTTCGCTCAGCGTCCATGGGGCCGTTCCGCCGGGCGTCCGTGCCCGGCGGTCGCGGTCTCTCCGCGCCGCCTGGTCGGCGGTAGGTGAAGGCGGGCACCTGAGGGTGGGTGCTGTGGTCTTCCGGCCGTGTCGCGGGGCGCCGGCACCGAGAACGCGACAACGGACGCCGGCCGGCGCGACCTTGCCGAGTTGCCCGCGATAGTGACGGCTAACTCGGCACGGTTCGGCTCGTACGCGGCGACTGTCGTGATCTGCAGGTTCCCAGGGGGGTCGATCCGGTAGGAACCCGCCACACCCTGCTCCAGGTGCCC
>Ga0187765_10000587_pt1 | contig 13445 bp, 5 predicted proteins | sample 0216_QUI02_MP05__3_FD_133018 | JGI IMG/M metagenome (GOLD analysis project Ga0187765, IMG submission 133018) | Tropical peat soil microbial communities from peatlands in Department of Meta, Colombia - 0216_QUI02_MP05_10_MG | ecosystem: Environmental > Terrestrial > Soil > Wetlands > Peat ...
CGCGGGCGGAAATACCACCAATCCGATATTGGGTGGAAACAGTACGCTCCTCTTTGCAGGTTCCGAACTTGCCGTTTCCCCTGCGCTCTCTGGCTCTACGCTGACCATAGGCGTGCCGAGAAATTCGCTCGGTCTGCCTTGCACCGGCGGTTCTTCGAGCGGAGGTAGCGTTGCCCCGGTTCAAAGCGTGTTTGGCACTTCATGCTGAGGTCAAAGGGATTAGTTTCGCCCGTCGGCGCGGGACGCGGCCGGACATCACGTAAAAATTGATGGAATGAATTAGGGCAAGCGCGAGCATTGGCTATGTATGCTGCCTGACAGAGAGCCGGGGCGTACAATGAGCCAACTCATTCTTTCATGCGCGAAAACAGGTCGCGCATTCAACAGCGGTTTCCGGGCTACGCGCGACGATCTCCGATTTGTACCGCCGAACTGGAGCGCGAACTTTTTCTGCCGCATGTGCGCCAAGGTTCACGAATTTCACTTTTCGGAGGCGCGCGTTTGTGAATGTCCCCACAAATGCGCCACCTATCGGGACTGTCAACTTTGCGAGTTCGCGCGCACGTCTGAACAGACCGCTGCTTGAGGCAAGCTATCGCGCTCTGTTCAGCCAGACAAAGCTGATTTCGGCTTAGGCATGTGCTGACAAGATAACCTCCTGACATACTTTCTGATCAACAGCGATAATCCAATTTCTTTCATTGTAATTGACGCTTGAGCGCTGGCCGGTTAACTCGTCGGCGCTGAGGGCGTCTATGAACCAAAAGGAAAAGGCCGCGCTGGGTTCGATCGCCGCGTCGGCGGGATTGACGGCGGCGAAGGGCGTTGTCGGCGCCCTCACCGGTTCGCTTGCCATTCTGTCCGAAGCCGGGCATTCGCTGCTCGACCTGTCGGCCACGGTGCTTACCTATTTCGCGGTGCGGGTTTCCGGTAAGCCGGCCGATGCCGAACATCAATATGGCCACGGCAAGATCGAGAGCGTCACCGCGCTTGCCGAGACCGCCTTGCTGTTCCTTTTGACTGCCATCGTGGTGTACGAAGCGGTGCAGCGGCTGATCGGCGCGCAAGCCCATGGAGTCGAAGCGACGATCGCGGCGTTTGTCGTAATCCTCGGCTCTATCGTGATCGATTTTTTCCGCGCGCGGACGCTCACCCGCGTTGCGCAAGCAACTGCCAGCGAAGCACTGGAAGCTGACGCCCTGCATTTCCGTTCCGATATGTGGTCGTCGATCGCCGTGCTGTTCGGGCTGTTTGGCGTCGCGCTTGGCCACGCCTGGGCCGATGCCGCTGCGGCGCTCGTGGTTGCGGTCTTTATCTGCGTCGCCGGATACCGGCTGGGGCGCCGCACGATCAACACACTGACGGATACCGCACCCGCCGGGATGAGCGAACGCGTTGCCGTGATCGCACGTCAAGTACCCGGCGTGGTTGCCGTGGACCGGGTGCGCGTGCGCCCGGCCGGCGCGGTGCTGTTCGTCGAACTGACAGTGGGCATCAGCCGCACGCTGCCGCTCGATCGCGTCAGTGATATCAAGGAGCAACTCAGCCGCACGATTCGCGGTGATTTGCCAGCGGCCGAGCTCACGATTACGACCGAGCCCAAGGCGCTTGATGACGAAACGGTCCGCGAGCGCGTCATGGTCATCGCGCGGGATCTCGGCCTGGCCATTCATCACGTCGCCGTGCAGACGATCACCGGCCGCTTGTCGGTATCGGTCGACCTCGAAGTCGACGGCTCACAACCGCTTGCAGCCGCGCATGATACCGCGAGCCGGCTTGAAGACTCTATCCGGCGCGAACTCGGACCAGAGGTCGAGGTGGAAACCCATATTGAGCCCCTACCCGCCGACTTATTGGCTGGCCGCGATGCCGAACCTGTCCGCATCGGCGAGGTTCGTGAACTCCTCTCCGCACTCGCGGCCGAACTTCCGGCGCTCGGTGAGGTTCATGACGTGCGGGTAAGGGAAACGCTTGCCGGTGAAATCGTCAATTTTCACTGTCGTGTGGATCCGGCGTTGTCGGTCAGCGCTGTGCACGAGGCGGTGGATACCCTCGAACGCAGGCTCCGCCGCCAGTTTCCGACAATTCAACGCGTCATCGGTCATGCCGAACCGCGCCGGTGACGGGTTCAGCGCTACCATTCAGCCAATATTGGGTACAAGCGTGACTACCCATCGCGCGCTTGTACGGTGAAAGAACGCCGAAAAGGAACGCCAAATGGTGCTGCGACGTTCCGCGCAACGTGTTCAGAGCCACAAGAGTGATAACGCCTGGTTCTTTCCATTCCCGAACAAACCCTCTAGATCAACGGCACTATGCGCACTGAAGAACCCCGACCGGTCCGCCTCGAGGACTACCGCCCGCCCGATTGGCGTATTGAAACAGTCGAGCTCGACGTGGCGCTCCACCCGACCGGCACGCTGGTCCGTGCCAAGCTTTCGATCAGACCCAACGGTACCGACGCGCCAGCGCCGCTCGTGCTTAATGGCGATGAACTGACGCTGCGCTCAATTCGCCTCGACGGTAAACCGCTGCCGGCCGACAGCTTCGTCGCTGCGCCGGATCGGCTGACGATCGCGCAAGCGCCGCATCGACCGTTCGAGCTCGAAATCGAGACTGTTGTCGATCCAACTAGCAACACCAAGTTGATGGGTCTTTATCGCGCAGGATCGACCTATTGCACCCAGTGCGAGGCCGAGGGCTTTCGCAGGATCACCTATTTCCTCGATCGGCCCGACGTGATGGCGGTGTACACGACGCGGATAGAAGCCGAGAAAGACGAGGCCCGTGTCCTTCTTTCGAACGGCAATCTGGTCGCGCAGGGCGACATACCCGGCACCTCGCGGCATTTTGCCGTTTGGCATGACCCGTTTCCGAAACCGTCTTACCTGTTCGCGCTCGTCGGCGGCAATCTTGGCTGCGTCAAGGATAGCTTCACCACAATGTCAGGCCGAAACGTCACGCTCGCCATTTACGTCGAGCCTGGCAAGGAGGACCGCTGCAATTACGCAATGGATAGTCTCAAACGCGCCATGCGCTGGGACGAGATTGCGTTTGGGCGTGAATACGATCTCGACATTTTCATGATCGTTGCCGTCTCCGCCTTCAATATGGGAGCGATGGAAAACAAGGGACTCAATGTTTTCAACGACAAATACGTGCTTGCTTCGCCGGCAACCGCGACCGACGGAGATTTTACCGGCATCGAAGCTGTGATCGCTCACGAATATTTTCACAATTGGACTGGCGACCGCATCACTTGCCGCGACTGGTTTCAGCTGTGCCTCAAAGAAGGCCTTACGGTATTTCGCGACCAGGAATTCACCGCGGATCAGCGCTCGCGCGCAGTTGAGCGCATTAGCGACGTGCGTGACCTGCGTGCATCGCAATTCGTCGAGGATTCAGGGCCGCTCGCGCATCCGGTGCGGCCCACGCTTTATCACGAGATCAACAATTTTTACACCGCGACCGTCTACCAGAAGGGCGCCGAGGTCGTGCGCATGATCAAAGCGCTGCTCGGTCCGGAAGTCTTCCGCGCCGGCATGGACCTCTATTTCACACGTCACGATGGTCAGGCGGCCACGGTCGAGCAGTTCGTGCAGTGCTTTGCTGACGTAAGCGGCCGCAACCTGGACCAGTTCATGCGCTGGTATTCGCAAGCCGGCACGCCCGAGATCAAGGTGACGCCGCATTATGACAACGCTGCCGGCACATTGCGGCTCGACGTAAGTCAGATCGTGCCGCCGACGCCCGGACAGCCGAACAAGGAGCCGATGGTGGTTCCGCTTGCGCTCGGTCTGGTGGGACGCAATGGCGATGATTTGCCGCTGCTGTTGGAGGGCCGGCCGGTCGAGCGCGGCGTAATCGAGCTCACGGACGCGATTCAATCTTTTATGTTCAGCAAGTTACCTGAACGTCCGGTGCTCTCGCTCAACCGCGGCTTCTCGGCGCCGATCAAGCTCAGCGTGCCTATCGAAGCCGAAGAGCTGCGCTTTCTCGCTGCGCATGACCGCGACTCGTTCAACCGCTGGCAGGCGATACAAACCTTGGCGATGACGCTGCTCGAGAGCAACGTCGCTGCACTGCGGTCAGGTGGCAGGACGCGTTTGGACGAAGGATTAATGGATGCGCTCGGGGCCACTCTCAGAGACGCCGCCCTTGAGCCAGCTTTCATCGCATTGACGTTGTCACCACCCAGCGAGGCCGATATCGCCCTCGAAATCGGTTCCGACGTGGATCCCGACGCGATCTACGCGGCGCGGCGCGCCCTACGTGCGGCAATCGGCGAGCGGCATGGCGCCGTGCTGACGGAAACCTACACACGGATGATGGCGCGTGGCGCCTACCAGCCCGACGCGCAAAGCGCCGGGCGACGAGCGCTGAAGAATGTCTGCCTCGACCTTCTGGCGATGACGCAAAACGATCAGGCCATCGCGCGTGCATTCGGCCAGTATAGCGAGGCGGACAACATGACTGACCGCATCGCCGCGTTAGAAACCCTCGCAGCCCATAGTCGTCCGGAACGCACTGCCGCATTCGAGGACTTCTACGCGCGTTACGCCGAAGACCCGCTGGTTATCGATAAGTGGTTTGTGCTTCAGGCGGTCATCCCGGAGCCGGCGACACTCGACCGCGTCCGTGCCTTGACGCACCATTCAGCCTTCTCAGCTGCCAACCCCAATCGCATCCGCGCCTTGATCGGAGCCTTTGCCCAAGCGAACCATACGCAGTTCAACCGTCGCGACGGAGCCGGCTATGATTTCGTCGCCGATTTCGTTCTCGAGCTTGACCCGAAGAACCCGCAAGTGGCCGCGCGGCTGATGAGCGCATTCCGTTCGTGGCGCACGCTGGAAGCGCAACGTCGTCGGCGCGCGGAGGCAACGCTACAGCGCGTCGCCGCGATGCCGGCGCTGTCGCCTGACGTCCATGACATCGTCGCGCGCACGCTGGCTGACAACTAGAAACAGCCAGATCGTTGATTTGACTCGGTTTTGACTCCTCGCCATGAGCGACAACACGAAATGGCGCAAAAGTTAACGCGCCGCTTATATTTCGCAGCGCAAAATACTTTGGATATTTCTTAAAAAAATATTGACGGGGGACTCTCGACAAATCAGTGCGCATCGATTCTATTGATATTGATTCGGAGAGACGGGGCACAATCTCCGAAACCGTGGTCGAGGCGATAATCCGAACGGAGGCAGGCGATGGCGCGCGCCGATACGGCGAGTGCGTCTCTACGTTCCGATTCGATCAAGGGGTTGGCGGAATCGATTGCCAATCCCGCCTATCGGCGCCTTTTAAGCGCCGAGCCGCTCTTACGGCGAGCCGTTCCGGTTCTCATCATCGCTTTCATGATGACCGTGTGCATCGGCGCTGCGGTGCAAGTGCTGGAGCATCGCCGGCAGGCGGTGTTCGAGGCAAAACAAAACATTGCGGCGCTGGCCGATCATTTTGCAACGGTTTTTGAACGGCGGGGCCGCGACGGCCGCTCGCCCTCGCCCCGTACTTCGGAGGCGCTGGCTGAGGCTCTGCCCGAATGGGCGGCGGGGGGCGGACGGCGCGCGCTCGTGGCGGATGCCGACGGCAACATCGTCGCCACCTTGCCGAGCGCCCCGGCAATCGCCGGACGATCCCTTCTCGACGTACTCGGCCCACTGCAACCGCTGACTACGTTCGGCGCCGACGCGGGCACGCGGGAAATCCCGCTTGGCAACGGTCAAGCCGCTTACGCGGCAGTTCGGGCGTTGAAGAATCCGATCGGTCTACTGGCCATCATCCAAAGCCAGGACGACGCGCTCGCCAACTGGCGCTCGATCACTGCGTTGACAATCACGCTGCTGACAACCACCGGTTTCGTCGTGTTGATCCTCGGCTTTGCCTTTCACTGGCAGGCTACGCGTGCACGCGAGGCCGATATTATCAATGACACGGTCCGCGGCCGGGTTGATACCGCGCTCAACCGCGGCCGCTGCGGGCTGTGGGATTGGGATCTCGCCCGCGGTCGCGTGTTCTGGACGCATTCAATGTACGAAATGCTCGGGCTGCCACACAAAGACGAACTTCTGACCTTCGGTGAAGTCGATGCGCTGGTGCACAAGGACGATATCGATCTCTACCAGCTGGCGAATGAACTGGCAGACGGCAGGCAGCAATCGATCGATCATGCTTTCCGCATGCGCCATGCCCAAGGCCGGTGGTTGTGGCTGCGGGTGCGCTGCGAGTTGACGCGGCAAGACGGCGAGGTCGGCCCTCACCTTATCGGCATCGCACTCGACATTACCGAACAGAAGAATTTGGTCGAGCGCACGGTGGCGGCTGATTTGCGCCTACGCGACGCCATCGAGACAATTCCGGAAGCTTTCGTTTTGTGGGATGCGGAAAATCGGCTTGTACTTTGTAATTCAAACTTCCAAGAATTGCATCAGCTCCCCGACGAGGCGGTAGTGGCGGGCACTTCATACGAGACGATCGTGGCGACCGGACGAAAGCCGCTAATCCGGACCACGATGGCCCATGACAGCGAACCCCGCGGCGCGCGCACATTCGAGGCGCAACTTGAAGATGGGCGCTGGATGCATATCAGCGAACGGCGCACCAAAGACGGCGGCTATGTCTCGGTAGGAACCGATATCACCAAGATCAAGCGGCACGAGCAAAAATTGATTGACGGCGAAAAACGGCAGCGCGCGACCATCGTCGACTTGCGCACATCCCAGCAAGCGCTGGAACGGCAGACCGCCGAACTGGCCGATCTAGCGGAAAAATACGCCGAAGAAAAAACCAAAGCCGAGGAAGCCAATGCGGCTAAATCAAAATTCCTGGCCAATATGAGCCATGAATTGCGCACACCGCTTAACGCGATCATCGGCTTTTCCGAAATCCTCGAATCGGGAATGTTCGGCCCGCTTGGCGCTGCCAAATATGTCGAATATTCGCGCGATATCCGCGAAAGCGGCGAGTATTTGCTCGACGTCATCAACGACATTCTCGATATGTCGAAAATCGAGGCCGGCGGGATCCGGCTGTCGCCTGAAACGGTCGAGCTCGATTCGGTGCTGGCCGATTGCATTCGCGTGGTGTCGACCCGCGCCGGCGAAAAACGGCTCCTCGTCAGCGCCGATGTTGAAGCGGGAATTCACCTTCACGCTGACCGTCGCGCGCTCAAGCAGATCACGCTTAATCTTCTTTCCAATGCCGTAAAATTCACGCCTGACGGCGGCGCCGTGACGCTGCAAGGCCGTTTGCGCGCCGGGGCGGTGATCATCGGCATCAAAGACAATGGAATCGGGATAGCGCGCGAGGCGCTGCAGAAGCTCGGGCGGCCTTTCGAACAAGTTGAAAGTCAGCTCACCAAGCGCCATCAGGGCTCTGGCCTGGGGCTCGCCATTGCAAAATCGCTCGCCGAGCTGCACGGCGGCGCAATGCGCATTCGTTCCCAGCTTGGCCGCGGCACGCTGGTGGTGGTCCGGCTGCCCACCGAAACGGCGGCAGCAACGCAGCTCGAGCGCATCGAAGCCGCCGCTTGAAGTAACGTAGCCATCACTCGCTGAGCAGCATCAAGGCGCGCCGCCCAGGATCCTGACGAAAGCGGCGCGCACTGCACGTTGGGTGTCTTTGAGATGCGCTGAAAGCGTACGGAAATCCGGCAAATCGGCGGCGCGCGCCAACAGCGCCAATATTCCGGGATTGGCCGCTCGCGGATCAAACCGCGCGGGCAGGCAGAGCCGGAGAATTTGCGTTAAGTCGTGAAACAGCCGTACTGCTGGCCGCAGCACCCCAGCATCCTGCGGAGCCAAGACACCGAACCGCTCCGCTTTTTCCAAGGCCCGGGCGGTAGAGGTGTCCAATATTTCTGGGGCTTCGGCTGCATGGACGAGTTGCAGATATTGGGCGATGAACTCGATGTCGATCAGGCCCCCGGCGGCATATTTGAGGTCCCAGGGCTCGGCGTCGCCCTTCTCCTTTGCTATAGCGCCGCGCATATCGACAACATCTCCCGCGGTGGCCGGCACGTCTCTTTCCCGGCATAGAACCTCGCGGATGACCGCTTCGACCCTCGCTGAAAAATCCGGCGCTCCGGACACGACGCGCGCACGCGTAAGAGCCATGTGCTCCCAAGTCCACGCCTCGTGCTCCTGATAGTGCCGGAAACCGTCGATCTGAGTGGCGACGGGACCAGACCTGCCCGACGGACGTAACCGCATATCGACCGGATAAAGCACGCCGTAATTGGTCTGAACAGTGAGCGCGCCGATCATGCGCTGCGTCAAGCGCGCGAAATATTGGCTGCCGTGGAGCCCTCGCTTCCCATGGGACCGCGGATGCTCCTGATCGAAATCGTAGACTACGATAAGATCAAGATCGGAACTCGCCGTCATTTCACGAGCGCCTAGCCGGCCAAGCGCCAGCACTGCGCTTTCTCCGCGGCTGATATAGCCGTGCGTCTTGGCAAATTCGGCTGACACCCACCGGTGCACCACGTTGAGAAGGACATCAGCGAGCCGTGCGAATGTCTCGCCTGCTTGCTCGGCCGACAACGATCCGGAAATGATGCGCGCGCCGATCAGGAACATGTGCTCCTGACCGAACAGGCGAATGGCGTCGAGCATGGTCTCAAATCCGCGCGTATCTTCAAGCGAGCGCTCGAGATTCTGTCGCAGCCGCGTCGCATCGGGAAGCGCGCCGAAGAATCCGGGATCGACCAGCGGATCGATGAACTGCGGATGACGCGCCAGAATGTCGGCTAGCCGCGGCGCGGCCCCGATGACCAGCGCAACGAAGCGGATCAATTCGGGGTTTTGCCGCAACAACGAGAACAAGCGGCCGCCGGCGCGTAATCCAGCCAAAAACCTGTCGAAAGCGGCGAAACTCGCATCGGGATCTTCCGCGCGTGAAAGTTGGTCAAGGATGACCGGAGTGAGTTCAAGGAGATTTTCGCGCGCCTGCTCGCCGCGCACGGCGCGGTAGGCTCCACCTCGCCAGTTTCGCACCGTTTCAATGATTTCCGGCGCGCGACGAAAGCCCTTTTGCGTCAACTGTTCGAACAGTTCGCTGTCGCGCTCGGATGGCTCGAACGAAAGCTGCTGCTGTCGTGTCAACAATGCCGGAGCTTGCTCGAACAATCTGATGTAATGCCGTTCGACGTTACGCAAATGCGCGACGAGCACATCGGCGAACTGATCACGCGATCGAAATCCGAGAAACCGCGCAAACACATCGAGCGCCACGACACTCGCCGGAAGCGTGTGGCTCTGTTCGTCGGCCATCATTTGCAGACGATGCTCAACGCTGCGCAGGAAATCGTAGGCGGACTTCAGCTCGTCGCGCGCCGTCGCATCGATCCAGCCGTCGGCCGCTAAGGCCGCAAGCGTGACAATCGTGCGACGGTCGCGTAATTCAACGTGTCGCCCTCCGGCAATCAGCTGCTGGGTTTGGACGAAGAACTCAATCTCGCGAATGCCGCCACGCCCGAGCTTTACGTTGTGACCTTCGACCGCGATCTCGCCATGGCCGCGATAGGCGTGGATCTGCTGCTTCATTTCATGGATATGTGCTATCGCGGCGTAATCGAGGTATTTGCGCCAGACGAACGGTGATAGATCGCGGAGGAATTGCTCGCCGGCGACGATGTCGCCAGCACAAGCTCGGGCCTTGATGAGCGCCGCGCGTTCCCAATTCTGGCCGCGGCCCTCATAATAGTCGAGCGCGGCAGCCGTCGAAATTGCAATTTGCGTTGACGATGGATCCGGACGCAGCCGCAAATCCACTCTGAATACGTATCCATCGCCCGTACGCGCCTGCAGGATCTTGATCAGGTCCCGCGTCAAGCCGACGAAGAATGGCGCCGGCTCGATGTCGTCTGCAAGACCGGCGCTGCCATCGAAGAAAACCATTAGATCGATGTCGCTGGAAAAATTAAGCTCACCGGCGCCCATTTTGCCCATCGCGAGCACGATGTAGCCGGAGCCAGATTGAGGACTCTTGCGGTCAGCAGACTTGATCTTTTTTTGTCGCACCGCCTCCTTGAGCAAATGCTCGACTGCCAGTTTCACGGCGAGATCGGCTACACGCGTGAGCGCCTCGGTAATCTGCGACAACGTCCACATATTACCGATATCGGCGAGCGCGATCAGAAGCGCGGCCTCGAGCTTCATGTCGCGAAGCAAGCGCATCAGCTCAACCTGCGATCGGGCGGCGGCGGCAGCGGTTTGCGTTCTTTCAATGAGTGCAGCGAGGGTGAGAGAGGGGTCGGTCGCAAGCAAGCGCAAGAGCCGCGTAGGTTCCGCCTCAATGGCATTCCAGAGGTAAGGCGCCGCTTCGGCAATACCGCCTAGTACACGCGCCAGGGTTGGATTTTTGCGGACTAGCGCAGTCAGCGACTTGCCGACCGATTTTGGCCGAAGCGCCGCAAGCCACGCCGCCACACGCGCGCAGGCTTGCGGAGTGGGTTGCGGCAGTGTCGCGCCGAAACGGTGAACTAATCCCGCCTGAGTGCCTGTTTGCTTTCGCCGCTTGCGGGCGGGGCGTCGCTTCATCCCCTGCCTGCGCTGGCACCCGGACCGGCTCGCGGCAAAGCGATGGTCGTTCGCAATCCGGGATGATTATCTTCGAGCTTGAGCTCACCGCCGTGCAGCCGGGCCACAGCCGAAGCGAGACTCAGCCCCAGGCCGGAGCCGGGCTCGGATCGGCTCTGTTCGAGGCGGACGAAGCGTTCCACAACGCGATCGCGATCGGCATCGGGAATGCCCGGACCGCGGTCGGCGACTGTGAGCGTGATCCGCTCGCCGTCATTGCCAGCCTTGACCACGATCTCGGCCGGAACGCCGTTCAATTCTCCGTTCGGGCCGGCATATTTGATCGCATTGTCGATAAGATTGGCCAAAGCCTGGCTAACCAGCTCGCGATTGCCGTGCACAGGTGCCGCCGCAGGAGCATCGATCTTAAGCGCGATCCCCTTCTCGTCCGCGACCGGCTCATAAAGCTCGCCAACGTCGCGGACGATTTCAGAGGCGTCAAATTCGGTCATGTTGTCACGGGCTTGCCCGGATTCGGCGCGCGCGATCATCAAAAGCGCGTCGAAAGTTCGAATGAGATCATCGGATTCGGCGATAGTGGATTCCAACGCCGCGCGATAGCTCGCCTCGCCTGTGGCGCTACGCAGCGCTTGTTCACAGCGGTTGCGAAGCCGGGTCAGAGGCGTTTTGAGATCATGCGCGATGTTATCGGAGACCTCTTTTAGCCCTCGCATCAAGGCCTCGATCCGATCCAGCATCGCATTGACATTGTCGGCAAGCCGGTCGAGCTCGTCGCCGGTGCCGGCAACCGGCAAGCGGCCGGAAAGGTCCCCGGCCATGATCGTTTGCGCGGTTCCGGTCATTGCATCTATCCGGCTCAGCACACGGCGGCTGACAAAGAATCCGCCGATCAAGCCAAGCACGATCACCAGTGCGAGCGACCATTGCCCGGCGCTGACGACGATGCCGAACAGGCGTTCGCGCTCCTCGAGGTCGCGGCCGACAAGGAGATGAAATCCACCCGGAAGCTGCACCACCCGAACCAGCGCTCGATGCACAGCCCCTTCCGGCGATTCCAGGCGGTGGTAATTGGTCTCCAGCCACCCTGGCTGGTCGAGGATGCCCGGCTCCAACGAGCCGACATTGCCGGCAAGCCCTTCGCCACTTGGTGTCGTGACCAGATACAGACTCGATCCGGGGCGACGCGAACGTACATCGACCACGGTCACCAACCGGCGCAGCCCGCCTTGCGCGTATTGCTCCGATAACCCGTTCACTTCGCCGTTCACCGTAGCCGTAATCTGCTCGGTGATGAGCCGGCGCGTATTGAGAGCAAAATAGCCAAGCAGCGATGCTGCGAAGAGAACGAAAACACCGAGATAAACGAGCGTCAGCTTGAACGCAGTGGTACGGAGAAGTTTGCCCAGCGCGGTCACTTTACCTGATCTCGGTTTCGGAAAAATCGTCTTCCCAAAATTCGAGTGACGCACGCTTGCCGCTCTGCTGGTTTAGAGCCTCGGCGCGACGCAGCTCGACACGCCGGATCTTGCCGGAGATGGTTTTCGGCAGCTCGGCAAATTCAAGCCGGCGCACGCGCTTGAACGGCGCGAGCGCTGACCGGCAATGGCGAAAAATCGACAGTGCCGTGGCCCGATCCGCCGCATGCCCGGGAGCAAGTGCAAGAAACGCTTTCGGCACCGCAAGGCGCATTGGATCGGGCGACGGCACCACCGCGGCCTCAGCCACGGCGGGGTGTTCGATTAAAACGCTCTCGAGTTCGAACGGGCTGATCCGATAATCGGACGATTTGAAGACATCGTCGGCGCGGCCGATATAGGTCAGGTAACCGTCATCATCGATCGCGGCGACATCGCCGGTGCGATAAACTGCATCTTCTGCCGCGCGCGACGCGGCTACTCCGTCCTGTCCCTGATAGCCTTGCATCAGTCCGGTCGGTCGTGGCTCTAACGTGAGGCAGATCTCGCCTTCCTTGACCGGCGCACCGTCAAGGTCGAGAAGCGCCACGCGGTAACCGGGCAGCGGACGGCCCATCGAACCTGCTTTGACTTTCTGGGCGGGGCTATTGCCGACCAAGGCGGTGGTCTCGGTCTGTCCATAACCATCGCGAATGGTGAGGCCCCAAGCGTGCCTGACCCGCTCGATCACCTCGGGATTGAGTGGCTCGCCGGCGCCGATCAGCTCCCTGATTCTGACTGGCCAGGCAGAGAGATCCTCTTGGATCAACATGCGCCAGACGGTGGGCGGCGCGCAGAACGTGCTGACACCACAGCGCGCGATGGCGTCGAGCAGGCCACGCGCATTGAAACGGCGCTGATTGAAAATGAACACCGCCGCTTGCGCGTTCCATGGCGCAAAGAAGCAGCTCCAGGCGTGTTTGGCCCAACCAGGCGATGAGATGTTGAGATGGAGATCGCCGGGCCGCAGACCCAGCCAGTACATCGTCGACAGATGACCGACCGGATAACTTTGATGGCTGTGCAGCACGAGCTTGGCCTTGGCCGTCGTACCCGAAGTGAAATAGAGCAACAGCGGATCGTTGACTTGTGTTTCGCCGTCGGGACTGAAACTGGTCGAAGCCGTGTAAGCCTTTTCAAATGGAGCCCAGCCAGCGACCTGATGGCCAACCACTATGCGCGTGTAATCGCCCGCTATATCGACAAACTTTGCCGCAGCGTCCGCGCTGGCAATCACGTGTCGAACCTGGCCCCGGGCAAACCGATCGAGAAGGTCGGCCGGCGTCAACAATGTGGTTGCCGGAACGATAACGGCGCCAAGCTTCATTGCCGCCAGCATGCATTCCCACAGCGGCGCAACATTGCCAAGCATCACGAGGATGCGGTCGCCGCGGCGTACCCCAAGCGCGCGCAGCGTGTTCGCAACCTGATTTGAGCGCTCACTTAACGCCGC
>Ga0187765_10000588_pt1 | contig 13436 bp, 11 predicted proteins | sample 0216_QUI02_MP05__3_FD_133018 | JGI IMG/M metagenome (GOLD analysis project Ga0187765, IMG submission 133018) | Tropical peat soil microbial communities from peatlands in Department of Meta, Colombia - 0216_QUI02_MP05_10_MG | ecosystem: Environmental > Terrestrial > Soil > Wetlands > Peat ...
CGGCGCCACCGCGGTTCATTGGCGCGTGCCTTCTGCTCGCGATGACCTTGGGTTTTGTCGTCGCCGATCAGGTTCTGCCGCAAGGAGAGACGCTCGTGCGTCTGGACGCTCCATGAAGTCGGCGATCGGCCTCTCGGTCGCGTTTGCGATGGGATTTGCGTGCCGTGCCTTCGGAATTCCCTCCCCGGCACCCCCCTTGATCTTAGGCGCACTCCTCGTGATGGCCATGACGGTCGGTTACATCGCGGTCGACCGGTGGATGGCGCGGCCGGCGCGGCAATCCGTCAACTGCGGCGGACCGAGCGGACTACCGCCGTCGAAGATCCCTTCGGAACCCGCGGAGCAATAAGGCATGCGCGCGTTGCAATTCGCCGAATTCGGTCCGGTGGCCAACTTGCGCCTCGTCGAGCTGCCCGATCCCAAACCCAATGCGAACACGGCAATCGTCAAAGTCGCCGCTGGTGCGATCAGCCCCAGCGACGTGAAGAACGTCGAAGGGAAGATGGAACATACGATCCTGCCCCGCGTTCCCGGGCGCGATTATGCCGGCACCGTCGTCGAAGGCCCATCCCACTGGATCGGCGCCGAGGTCTGGGGGACTGGGGGAGAAATCGGTTATTCGATCGACGGCAGCCATGCCGAACTCATCGCCGTTCCGGTTGAGAGCCTTTGCCGCAAGCCTAAGACGCTTACCTTGGAGCAAGCTGCTGCGATCGGTGTGACCTATCTGGCCGCGTGGCTTGGCGTGGTGGAATATGCACAGATCGCATCCGGTGAGACATTAGTGGTGACCGGCGCGGGCGGTGGTGTTGGTTGTGCCGTTGCGCAAATCGGCAAATGGCGTGGGGCTCACGTGATTGGCGTCGACCGACAGCGACTCCCCCCGCAGTCACCTGCCGCGCTCGCCATTGAAGATTTCTTCGTGCTTGAAAGCGAACCGCTCGATGTCGTTGTACGCCGGGCGACCGGTGGCCGGGGCGCCCATGTGGTATTCGACACGGTCGGCGGTCCCCTGTTCGAGCCGGCATTGAAGGCGCTGAGGCATCGCGGTAGGCAGGTCGAGATCACCTCGGTCGGCGACCGCCGAGTCAGCTTCGACCTCCTCGACTTCTATCATAACGAAAGCCAGCTTTTCGGGGTCGACACCCGTAAGCGAGATGCCACGGCATCGGCCAAACTGCTCGAGGCTCTGACGCCCGTCTTCGAAGGCGGCGCGTTCCGATCCCCTTTAATCGACCGAACCATTCCCTTGGCCGAAGGGCGCAATGCCTACGCGCAAGTGGGCCGTGGCGAGGTAAGGGGGCGCGTGGTCCTGGTGCCATAAGCGAGTACGACAGTGCGCCGCGTGAAGAGGGCGGACGTCGCTAAAATGCTTGGCTCGGCGGCGATGGCGGCTATCCTGGGATCGCCAGTCCTTGTCTCTGACTACGCGGCGGCGCAAGTGGTGCGCGATCCGGAGACGCCTTACCACTTCCTGCGCTACGACGACGTCCCAAGCGACCAGGAGAATCCGGCGTGGCCGGATGACTTTTGGACGCCGCTCAAATTCATTCCGCTCGACATAGCCCCGGACAGCTATATCAATTTCGGCGGTGAACTCCGGGAGCGTCTCGAGCATTTCACAAATCCGTTCTTCGGCCTCACGCCACGAGAATCCACGACCTACCTTTTGCATCGATTGTTGATTGAGGGTGACCTGCATATCGGTGACGGCTTTCGCACGTTCATACAGCTAGGCAATGAACTGGCAACGTCGCCAAGCACATCGCCGCCAACCGATACCAATCAACTTGACCTGCAGCAGGCTTTTGCCGACCTGAAAGCGCCGCTCGGTCAGGGTGCCAGCGTGACATTCAGAGGCGGGCGGCAAGAAATCACGTTCGGATCGTCCCGGCTGGTAGACGTTCGCGAGGGGCCGAACATTCGGCTGAGCTTCGACGGCGGGCGCGTCTTTTATGAATCGCCTGAGCTTAGACTTGATGCGTTCGTCCTGAGCCCGGTTGCCACCCCACCAGGTGTCTTTAGCGACCATGCCGATCTCGGGCAGCTCTTTTGGGGTCTTTACGGCGTAATGCCTGTCGAGGCCGTGCCGGGGCTGCACGCCGATCTCTACTATCTCGGTCTCACGCGCAACAACGCCACCTTCAATTCCGGGACGGCTGACGAGGTGCGCCAATCCTTGGGCACGCGGCTCTGGGGTCGCGCGGATGCGTGGGATTATGACACCGAGGGTGTCTTCCAGTTTGGCGCTTTCGGCACCGAGGATATTCGCGCTTGGACCCTCGCCTCCAACACGGGATACACAATCGGGGATCTGTGGGGCCAGCCGCGCCTTGGATTGCAGGCGGACATCGCGAGCGGCGGGGGTCCAGGCGGTACGCTGAAAAGCTTCAATCCGCTCTTCCCGAAATTCGCCTATTTCACCGAAGCATCCATCAACGCGCCGATCAACATGCTCGACGCTTTCCCTTCGATCACGGTCCAGCCATATCGCAATTTCGCCGTTACGTCAGGCGTCGACTTCCTTTGGCGCTATAGTATCCACGACGGTTTCTATCAGCCGCCGGGTGTTCCGCTTGTGTCCGGCTCTGCGAACGACAAACGCTATCTCGGAGAACAGTACAATCTCCACGCCGAATGGCAAGCAACGGCCCACATCGACGTCAACGCCGTCTATGTTCATTTTCGGGCGGACGGATTCCTCAAGGCGGCGAATGCGAAAGACATCGACTACGTGGGACTGTGGACCTCCTACAAGTTCTAATGGTGACTAGCCATCGGTCATACCGCGAGCGCGAGTCGTATCGACCTTCCCCGATGGCCCGCTTAGCTTTCGAGCAGCGCGACCGTCCCGAGCCCGCCATCGGCGCAGATGCTCACGATGGCCCGGCTACCCTTGGGCAATTCGGCAAGCTCCTTGACCGCCTGACTAAGGATGCGGGCACCCGTCGCGGCAAACGGATGGCCGAGCGCCACACTGCCGCCATTCGGGTTGATTCGGTCGCGGGGCAAGGTACCGAACGTATGTTCGACGCCTGCCTTCTCACGCACGAACGACTTGTCGTCGAGACCTTTGATATGGCAGAGAAGTTGAGCCGCAAATGCCTCATGAATCTCCCAAAGTACGATGTCGTCGAAGGTCAACCGATGGCGCGACAGGAGTCGCGGGATCGCCGATACCGGAGCCATGAGCAACCCTTCCCGGTAAAGGTCCACGGCGGCAATTTCGAAGTCGACGAGCCTTGCGCGCGGAAGAGAGACGGGTAGCCGTGCCAAACCTTCGTCGTTTGCGACCCAAATTCCGGCAGCGCCATCCGTGAGGGGCGAGCTGTTTCCGGCCGTCAGCGTACCCTTGCCGCTTGTGCGGTCGAATACGGGTTTCAGCGCCGTCAACCTTTCGATCGACGTGTCGCGGCGAGGGAAAGCATCTTGCGAAACGCCGTCGACGGGCACGATAAGATCGGTGAAGAAGCTGCGCTCCTGCCCCGCGACCGCGCGCTGGTGGCTGCGCAGCGCGACCTCGTCCTGCTCCCGCCGGCCGATGTTCCACGTCTTCGCCATGTCCTCGCAATGCTCGCCCATGCTCTTGCCGGTTGCGCGGTTCTTGACCTCCGGAATTTTGAGCCGGATGTCCCGCAGCTGCAATTCGCCCAACCGCGTCAGGCGTTGCGAGAAGTTTCGCGCCTCGACAAGGCGCCGTATCCAGAACGAGAGGCCTGGTGTGAGCCCGATCTGGACACGACTCATGCTCTCCACGCCTCCCGCAAGTGCAAGTGCCCGGCCGTGTTGATTGAGCATGCCTGCTGCTTCGAATGCCGCCACCATGCTGGTGCTGCACTGCATAATCGTCGTGAAGGTTGGGATATGGGGGTCGAGACCAGCCTCGAGCCAAACCTCGCGCGCAAGGTTGTTATAGGAGAGGTTGAGTACGACCGCGCCCCACACGGCAAAATCGATCGGGCCCTTGGCGGTTGCCGCCATCGCTTGAACGACGGGGACTGAAAGTCCCAAAGTATCGCGATGGGCGAGTGGACCATCGACGCGAACGAACGGCGTGCGGAGGCCGGATACCAGCCAAATGGGTCGGTCGTTCCCGTTCATCGTTCCCTCCTGTCAAGTATTGCCCCGCTACATTCTCTCACAAGGGAATTTCTCCGTTTGTGCGCAAGTCTAGATCGAGGCGCAGCGGTGGCTCGGGAATAGGGCGCGTGCTTGTTCCCTGGATGACGCCCCCTCGCCTGTTCGAGGCCCACAGTCGACAGAGTCCCCCCGGATCGTACATGATGCTCCCGGGATTGGATGCGAGCAACCTAGGGAGGCTGCCTTATGGCCGAACGCGCGAATGAAAGAGTGGCCTATTTCAACGGCAAAATCATGCCGGAAAGCCAGGTTCTCGTGCCGTTTCGGGATCGGAGCTTCAAGTACGGCGATGCCGCCTTCGACATGACCCGAACCTTCAACCGGCGGCCCTTCAAGCTCAAGGAGCATGTTGAGCGGCTTTACCGCTCGCTGCGCTATCTTCGGATCGACCCCGGTATCCACGAGGCTGAGATGATTAGAGCGAGCGAGGAAGTTCTCGCCCGTAACATCCATCTCTTGAGCGACAATGAGGATTATTGGCTCGGCCAGCGTGTGACGCGCGGTGTGGACGCCGTCGGCGACGAAGGGTGGGATCACCGCGGCCCCAACGTCATCGTCGAGTGCACGCCATTGCCGCTCAAGGCGCGAGCGCGGCTCTACCGCGACGGCATCGACGTGATCGTGCCGTCGGTTCGCCGCGTGGCGCCAAGCTCGCTGGCCCCGAGAGCGAAGACCCACAATTATCTCAACCTCATCGTCGGCGATCTCGAAGCCAAGGCGCGCGACCCACAGGCTTGGTCCGTGCTCTTGGACGTCAATGGCAATCTCGCCGAAGGCACTGGCAGCAACATTTTTCTCGTCAAAGACGGAAAACTTCGCACGCCGCGCGAGCAATTCGTTCTTCCCGGAATAAGTCGCGAAACCGTAATCCGACTCGCGCAAGAAGAAAAAATTCCGTTTGAGGAGCACGATCTCGACGAATATGACGCGTATAACGCCGACGAGGCTTTTCTCACTTCGACAAGCCTCTGCGTTTGCCCGGTAAGAACGATCAACGGAGCAGCGATCGGGACCGGCAAGCTGCCGGGTCCGATCACCGAGCGTTTGACCCGCGCCTATGTCCGGTTTGTCGGATGCGACTTCGTGGCGCAATATCTGCACCACTTGAGCTGACAGCGGAGCGAATCAAATGCAATCCACTTGGAGCTGACATGGCGCCGGAGACCGGAAAGCAAATCCTTTATCTCTCTCGGGCGGACGTTGCGGCACTTGAGCTAAGTGCGGCCGAAATCAACGCCGCTATGGAGGCGATGTTCCGCGCAAAATCCGCGGGACGAGCCTGGATGCAGCCCAAGATGGCGATCGCCCGCCCCGGTGGCACGAATTTTACCGCCAAGGGCGGAATCGTCTCCGATCCCGACTATGGTGCATTGAAGTGGTTTGGCTATTTTCCTGGAAATGAACGCTTCGGCCGGCCCGACTTTCTACCCCTCATCATCCTGAACGAAGGGGAAAGCGGCATGCCGGTCGCGGTGATGGATGGCGTATGGATCTCGGCCTACCGCACCGGCGCCTTGACTGCCGTGGCCGCAAAGTATATGGCTCGCCCCGAGAGCCGAAGCGTTGGCTTGGTCGCATGCGGAACACAGGCTCGTAGCAACTTCCTTGCCCTGCTAGCGACATTTCCGATCGAGCGTGCGGTCCTCTATAGCCGGCGCATCGCTACCACCGAAGCGTTCGCCCGCGAGGTGCGAGCGCACGGAGTGGAAGCAACCGTCGTGACCGAGCCGCGGCTGGCGGTTCAGAATCTCGACATCGTTGTGAGCAGCGTGCCTCACGCAGCACCGGAGAATCCGTTTCTCGATGTCTCATGGACCTCGCCCGGCACCTTCGTATCAATGGTCGAGCTCGGCTACAGTTGGCGAGCGGAGACGTTTCATGCCTACGACCGCGTCGTCACCGACGATGTCGAGCAGAGTAAACCTGGCGGACCCGAGCAACTGAATTATCGTGGCGCGTTCGCCGGCGAGATCGCCGATCTCGTTTCCGGACGCATTCCGGGGCGGATGAGTGCCAGCGAACGAAGTGGGCTTGTGTTCTCGGGTATCGGCCTTGCCGACACCGCGGCCGCAACGATCGTCTATGAAAAGGCACTCGCGCTAAAGGTTGGAACCGTCCTGCCGCTTTGACCCAAAGGAGCCGGATGATGGGCGCATTCGAAAGCCTCTTTCAGCCGCTTGAGATCCGGGGACTGCGCATCAAGAACCGATTCTTGAGCACGAGCCACTCTCCAGGCTATGCGACGAGCGGGGTCATTACCGATCGATATATCCGATATCACGCGGAAAAAGCGAAGGGTGGGGTGGGGCTCACGCAATTCGGCGGTGCTACCACGGTTTCGCCGGAGAACTCGTGCTATTACGGCCAAGTCGACGGATCGACCGACGCGGTCGTTCCTCGATATCGCAAAATGGCCGCTGCAATCCATGAGCACGGTGCTGTCTGCACTGTGCAGCTCACCCACGGCGGACGGCGCGAACGGTGGGACATCCGCAACTGGTTGCCAACGTTTTCCGCGTCATGCCTGCGCGAGGTCATCCACGCGTCCTTCCCAGCGATCATGGAGGACCATGATATCCGGCGCATACGGGCCGATTTTGCCGCTGCAGCACTTCGCGCACGTGAAGGCGACGTCGACGGGGTGGAGATATCCTGCCAAGCGGGCACGCTCATCGAGCAGTTTTGGTCTCCCGCCATGAACAAGCGCACCGACGCGTATGGTGGTGCGTTGGAGAACAGGGTTCGGCTTGGTCTCGAAGTATTGGAGTCGGTCCGTACCGCAGTAGGTGAGGACTACGTGGTCGGCATTCGCATGCCCGGTGACGAAATGCTGAAGGGCGGCCTCTCCCAGGATGACTGCATTACCATCGCGCGCACTTACGCGCGGAGCGGCCTCGTCGACTTCATCAGCGTCGTGGGCGCACAGGCAACGGATTACAAAGGCGAGGCGACGATCTGGCCGACCATGTGGGTGCCGTCGGCGGCGTACCTTAAGCTCGCGCGGGCGATCAAACAGGAAGTCGGTGTCGCGATCTTTCACGCAACACGGATCACCGACGCCGCCACCGCTGAATTCGCTGTCCGCGAGAAATATCTCGACATGGTCGGGATGACGAGGACGATGCTCGCCGACCCCCACTACGTGAACAAACTGACGCGTGGGGAGGAGGCCGATATACGGCCTTGCGTCGGTGCGGGCTATTGCGTCGATCGGGTCCTCAAGGGACTGGACGCATGCTGCGCGCACAATGTCGCAACCGGGCGCGAGGCGACGATCCCTCACGTGGTCGAGAAGACACAAGGGAAAAAGCTGAAGGTCGCTGTCGCCGGCGGCGGTCCTGCGGGGCTCGAGGCGGCTCGTGTTTGCGCGAGACGGGGCCACAAAGTCGTGTTGTTTGAGGCGGCGGGGGAGCTTGGCGGTCAGCTTGTCCTCGCCGCCAAGCCAACCTGGCGCCGCGACCTCGCCGGTATCGCCGCATGGCTCGGCGCCCAGATGGAACGGCTCGGGGTTGACGTCAGGCTCAACCGGCTCGCCGAGGTGGACGACATTCTTGCCGAGAAACCCGATGTCGTCGTGATCGCGACCGGCGGCCTGCCCAATGTCGGCCATTTCGAGGGGAGTCGCCTCGCGGCTACAACGTGGGACGTTCTCGCAAGGAATGTGGAATGTGGTCACGATATCCTGCTTTTCGACGAGAACGGCAGCGGTGCCGCGTTATCCTGTGCCGAATTCGCAGCGGCGAAGGGTGCCAAGGTGCAAATCGTGACACCCGACCGCGCGCTGGGGATCGAGCTTGGCGGCACCAACCTCGGCGCCCACATGAACGAGCTTTATAAATACGGCGTGCGAATCCGTCCCGATACGCGCCTCGTCTCGGTCCGGCCATCTGGAAACCGGCTCACGGCTGTGCTGTCAAACGCCTATCGCGCGGATGCCGACGAGATCGAGGTCGATCAGGTGATCGGCGATAATGCGACGCTGCCCAATGACGATCTATACTTCGCACTCAAGCCACTGTCGCGTAATCTCGGCGAGGTCGACCTCGTGGCGATGGCGGTTGCGAAGCCGCAGCGGATCGAAAGAAATCCGCAAGGCAATTTCGCGCTTTACCGGATCGGCGATGCGTGGGCGGCGCGGAACATACATGCCGCAATGCTCGACGCCATGCGCATTTGCGTCAACCTCTAGTTCGGATTTGAAGTTCCTAAACGCGAGTGCCGCCAAAGTGACAGGGGCTTCAAATCCACCACACTAGGCGCCCTGTTTAGCCTTCCTCACGGCCTGTCGAACCGATGGGCCGCGATGAACTCGGGATCGATTGTAACTCCGATGCCGGGCGTGTCGGGAATGTTGATGGTGCCGTCTTCTGCCAACTGGAACGGGCCGTGGGCGATATTTTTGGTCAGGACGCTTTGGCTCACGTTGAATTCTACAAAGCGGGGGCGGGGCAATGTCGCGATAAGCTGAAGGCTATAGCCCGTGAGGAGGTCGGTGAGCCAGGAGTGTGGAACGAGGTCGATCCCGCTCTTAACCGCCAGGGCCGCAACCTGCCTGCCGACGCTGACGCCCCCGCATCGAGAAAGATCGGGCTGGATCACGTCGACGCACCCTTCGCCGATGAAGCGGGAGAAATCCCAAATCGTCTGGATTTGCTCGCCGGCTGCAATCGGGACAGGGCTTGAGCGGCGCACTTGGCTATACTCGTCGAAGCGCTCGGGGTGAATAAAATCCTCGACCCAGCCGACATTGAATTCGGAAAGCCACGCGCAGAGTTCGATTGCCTCGCGCGTAGTGCGCATCCGGCCTGGTTTCGTCCAGCCCGCCGGGTACCAGCCGGGGTCGATGAGCAGTACGCGATCCGGTCCGAGCGCCTCACGCGCCGCCGCGACAAGCTCGCGATCTCGAGCCGCATCTTCGCCGAAAACGCCCCAGCCAAATTTGACCGCCCTATAACCCCTCTCCACATAACCGCGCGCAGCGGCTGCAACCCCCTCGGGCGACGAGCGAAAGAGCGTTGAAGCATAGGCAAGCACGCGGTCGTGCCGCCGCTCGCCGAGGAGGCGTGCGAGTGACACACCCCCAGCCTCGGCCCGGATCGACCATAGGCAATTATCGATCGCGGAGATGCAATGCATGGCGATACCGCGCCGACCGTAATAGGCACTACCGACGTATAGCTTCTCCCAGAGCCGCTCGATATCGAGCGGGTCCTCGCCGATCAGCAATTCGGACAGTGTCTTGAAACCGAGTGCGGCCATGCCGCGCCCGGCGATAATGGCCGCCGCCGCTGGTGCCAGTGTCTCTACGTCAGCCCAGCCGACTAGCCCTTCATCCGTCGCGACTCGCACAAGCAGTTGCCAGTCCCCATTGTCCGTCGCCTCTTCAGCACCTGCGCTCGTGCCGTAAGATTGATCTCCGCGGAGCAGGATCGGTTCAACCTCGGTGATGCGCATGCGTATCGATCCTCGACGATTGCATGGGATTGGCGAACTGAGTGATTACGCGCCGATTGCCAGGCCCCCATGCCACCAGTGCTCGAACGGATTGGAATGCAGAATCCGCTCGATCGTTTCGCCGCTGACGCGTGGCAGCGACGTGCCTTCGACTGGCCGATTCACACCCCGAAGGCCCTCGATTGATTCCTCGACTTTGGCGAAGGGAAAGTCCGTACCCCAAAAAATCTTGTCGCGCTCCGTGATGCGGTATTCCTGAGCCGCGATCAAGCTGTTCCAGAATTGCCACGGCCGATAAAAGATGGCCGATATCTCACAGTAAACGTTGGGCTGCTTGCGCGCGATCACGATGCATTCCTCGACCCAAGGATGGGCCATGTGCGCCATGATCATCTTGAGTTCGGGATGGCGAGTCGCGATTTCATCAACCGCCACCGGACGGCCAAGCTCGACCGGCGCATTTTGTGCAAAGGTGGTTCCCATATGCATCGTGAGTGGGAGGTTTCTCTCGACGCAGTAGCGATAGATCGGCTCCATCCGCGGATCGAGAAGCGACACACCGTTATAGATCGGACCATACTTGACACCCTTGAGGCCGTGCACCTCGACGGCATGTCGCAGTAAATTCATACAATCGGATCGGCGCGGATCGATCGTGGCAAAGCCAACGAACTTGTCGGGATATTTACGCACCGCACGAGCCGTCACCTCGTCGTCGCCGTCAATGCCCGCGGAGTCGCCATAGCGAATGGAAAAGACGATGGCTTTGTCGACTTGCGCCATTGCCGCGTAAACCGTATCCGGATCCGCGACCGGACTTACAGCGCCGGGTCGGGAGTATGCGGTTCCGACGCTGAAGAGAGGCCGCACGTGCTGTGGCTCCCACAAATTCACGTGGCAATCGACGATCATTACCGCCCCCCGAATGCTCGAACGGGCCGGAGCTGGCATCGCTTCCGGCGCGTTCGTCAAGTCCTTCCGCCAGGCAATTCTTGCATTTTTCGCGACAGGAGACAGCCTGAATGGTCAGCGCGGAGGGCGTGGTCCGAAGCCAGACTCTCAGGGTTGCATCGGCAATCGTATTTCGACGCCGATTCGCTCGCCGGGAACGTCGGCAGGAACCGGACCAAACGGAGCACTATGCTGGATTGCATTGATGCCGGCCGCATCGAGGATGCCCTCACCCGACGACAATCGCATTTCGACGGCGACCAGCTGGCCCCGGCGATCGAGGAGCACCTCGTAAATGGCGACGCCATAAAGGCGAAGCGAGTGTGCGGCGTCGGGATAGACAAGTTCGCTCATAATCCGATCACGCATCGCATTGAGGTATCGATCCCCTCCACCCTCGCCCGCGATGGCACTGTCATTGTGGAGAGGTGCTGGCGGGCGACGTATGTGCGGCAACGCCGCCGGGGTCGGCCTTGGCTTGGGAAGTGATGGTACCGGCGTCGTGACGGAAGTAGGCGGTGCTGAAGGTATTGGCGGTACGACAGGCTCAAGCGCCTCGACCGGTTCCGGCACCTCGTTCGGTTCGGGTGCCATGTCGGGAGCCTGGCCCGCTGCGCGATCCAACGCGCCGCCCGATTCCCGTTTAGAGGGCTCGAGAACAGGCTGCTGACGAGAGGGTGGCGCTGCGGCCTTGGGTGGCGGCACCATCACGAGTTCGACAGGCATTGCCGGTGGCTCCGATCCCATATCCTTTTTGGGCAGTTCGATAACGAAGAGCAGGAATGCGACGGCGTGAAGCAAAAATGCCGTAACGATTGCGGCAACCAGCGACTTCCGCGTCCAACTGTCGCTCGAACGGACGGCAATGCCGCCAGTTGCTGCAGCGAGTGCAACCACGGCCGGTGCGGTGTTTGCGTCTGAGGAAAAATTATGCGCGCGGTGCGGCTCTTCGCTATTCGACCTTAACGACGTAATGCGCACACCGTTGAACGCAGGACTTAGAGTCCACGCGCGGACCACGGCAACGAGGCCGGCAATCTTCTTGAGGCACGCGAGCGGCCCTCGAGCAGCGCCAAGTGACAGTCGTGCCGCCCGGACCGCTGCCAACCGAGCGCCTTCGGTGTGCACCGCGCGGAATACGGCCGGTACCTCGCTCTCAAACGAACAGACGCTCTTTTTCGAGTCCGACGTAAAGACCGGCGACGTAGGGACCATAGCCGTTGAAGATTTGAGTCGGCACACAATCATTGGTGCCGAGCACGCGCTCGGTCGCCTGGCTCCACCGGGGGTGCGGCACGTCAGGGTTGACGTTCGCCCAGAAGCCATATTCGTTCGAGGCGATCGTCTCCCAGAACGTCTTGGGGCGCTGGTCGGTAAAGGTCACCTTGATAATCGCCTTGATCGACTTGAACCCATATTTCCACGGCGTTACGAGGCGGAGCGGGGCGCCGTTCTGCTTGAGAAGCGGCTTGCCGTAGAGGCCCGTTCCCATAAAGGCAAGCTCGCTTGTCGCCTCGGCCATCGTAAGGCCCTCGACATAGGGCCAGGGATACCAGAATTCCCGCTGGCCGGGTGCCGTCCCCGGGTCCTGGAAGGTCTGCATTACGACGTACTGCGCCGAGGAGAGGGGATTTGCGAAGTCGACGAGCGCCTTCATGGGGAACCCAGTCCATGGCACCGCCATCGACCACGCCTCGACACAGCGATGACGATAAAGCCGCTCCTCGAGCGGCATCTGCTTGAGGATTGTGTCGATATCGACAACCATCTCCTTCTCGACCATGCCGTCGAACTTGACCGTCCATGGGCGGAGCTTTATCGCCTGAGCGCGGCGCCAGATATTCTTTTGCGAGCCGAATTCGTAATAATTGGTGTAGGTTGTTACCTCGTCGGCCGGCGTTATCGCGCGATCGAGCGTGTATTTCTCATTACGCTTTGCAGGGTAGAGGCCCGCCGAAGGGTCGGTTTCGAACGCCTCTTCATCCGCGCGTGCATCACGAGCGAATGAGCTCGCCAGCACCGGGGCCAAGATTGGACCAGCGGCCAGCGCCTTGACGAGTGAGCGGCGTCGGACGAAGACGGACTCGGGTGTCGCCTCCGACTCCCTGATGGCCCAACCTGGCGTGCGCTTGATCAGCATGATCGAACTCCTCTCGACACGGCACCGAACCGTTAACAGGTGACTGGCGATTCGCGGGCTGATTTTCCCCATCTATTTATGCCGATTTGCGCCCGGTACGTCATCAACTCTGGGTGAAACCCTTGTGAACTCACGAAAATCGCCAGCCAATCTCACCACTTAGATACCCTTATCCTTCATGCTTTTCTCGATTGACTCGATGTTCTCCTTGACGCCTTCAAGGTGCGGATTGATCTCGAACGCCTGCTTGAAGGCCTTGAGCGCTGCCTCCTCGTTCCCGAGTTGAAGGTAGATCAATCCAAGTCCCGAAAGCGCTCCGAAATGGCGAGGCTCCAGCTCCAGCGTACGCTCGATATCGCGCACGGAGCCGTCGAACTCGCCCATCAAATAAAGGAGCGTTGCGCGGCGGTTCCAACCCTCGGCGAAGTTCGGAGCGGTTTCGACGAGTCGGTCGAAATCCTCAAGTGCTGCGTCGTATCGATCGCTTTCCATCGCGTCGACGCCTTCGGTCAAGAGCGTTTCGGCCTTTGTATTGTCGGTTTCGTACCAAATGTGCCAGATCGTCTCCGTGATGGCTTCCCCTTCCACCGGGTCGGATGTCGCTTTGAGATCTGCGAAAAGCTTGTCGAGCCGGCTGTCAGTTTGATCGGCAAAGGCGGGACGACCTGCAGTCGCCAGCGACAAAGCCGCAAGGGCCGAAATGACGAGCCATTTCATGAACCCAATATGGCGGTCCACGGCCAAAACGCCA
>Ga0187765_10000589_pt1 | contig 13436 bp, 11 predicted proteins | sample 0216_QUI02_MP05__3_FD_133018 | JGI IMG/M metagenome (GOLD analysis project Ga0187765, IMG submission 133018) | Tropical peat soil microbial communities from peatlands in Department of Meta, Colombia - 0216_QUI02_MP05_10_MG | ecosystem: Environmental > Terrestrial > Soil > Wetlands > Peat ...
CCGTCCAGAGCGATCGACTTGGTCAGGCCGGTGATCGCGTGCTTGGTCGCGGTGTAGGGCGCCGAGAACGGCCGCGGCACGTGCGCGGAGATCGAACCGTTGTTGATGATGCGCCCCCCGCGCGGCGTCTGGTTCTTCATGATCTTGATTGCTTCCTGCGCACAGAGGAACGAACCCGTGAGGTTGGCGTCGACCACCGTCTTCCACTGCTCGTAGGTCAGCTCCTCCATGGGGATCGCGGGGGCGCCGGTGCCGGCGTTGTTGAAGAGCACGTCCAGTCGCCCGAAGGCCTCCTTCGTTTTGGCGAAGAGCGCGCGCACCGAGGCCGGGTCGCCCACATCGGTCGGTACCGCCAGAACCCTGGCGCCGGAATTGGTGCCGAGCGCCGCCGTTTCATCGAGCGCCTCCTTGCGCCGACCGGCGAGCACCACCGAATAACCTGCCTGCATCAACGCCACCGCCGAGGCACGGCCGACGCCGCTGCCGGCGCCGGTGACGAGTGCGACTTTTCCTTGCGCTGCCATTTTTGCTCCTCCCGAGATCGACTGAACCGACTTTAGCGCAGCGCTATCGAGGTGCCTATCCCGGAGTGGATGCTTTGGAGCGGCGCTGGCAACCCCCTAGCGCGCTTGTGATGTCGCGAATGAGGCCACCAGGGTAGGCTGAGCAAGCTAGCAAGCTAGCGAGGCCCTCATGCGCTTGCGCGCTGTCATTTTTGCTTTCTTGACGCTGCTCGCGGCTGCGAACGGCGCCCGAGCCGTTGAGCCGGTATCCTTCGCGGCAAGCGACGGCGTGCGTGTCTACGCCGACTATTATCCTGCGGCGAGCAAGGCACAGCCGCTGGTCCTGCTCTGTCATCAGGCAGGCTCCAACCGCGGAGAATATGTGCCGATCGCACCGGTCCTGGTGAGCCTTGGCTACAATGTGCTCGCGCTCGATCAGCGCTCCGGCGGTTCGCTCTGGGGGCAGACGAACGAGACCGTTCAGCATCTAGGGCACAGCACAGGTTATGACGGCGTGCTCTCGGACATGGATGGCGCGCTGCAATGGGCGAGGGCGAACGGCCTGACTGGGCCTATCATCGTCTGGGGAAGCAGCTACAGCGCGGCCTTGGCCTTCGTGTTCGCGGCCAAACATCCGCAAGACGTGAAAGCGATCCTCGCGTTTTCGCCCGGCGAGTACTTGAACGGCACCAGCGTGCGCGACGCAGCGGCCCATCTCACCATGCCGATCTTTGTCACTTCGGCGAAGGCACCCGACGAGATCGCGAGCGCCAAGGCGATCCTCGACGCCGCTCCAGCCGCCATCAAGATTCAGTTCGTGCCGCGCATTGCCGGTGTGCACGGATCGTCCACCTTACGCACCGACCGCAATCCCCGGGGCACCGATGAAAATTGGGCGGCGGTCAAGGAATTCTTGGCGGGCTTGCATCTCTAGCAGCCAACGCTCTCACGCGGGATCGAGATGCTTCTCCAAGAAGACACGGCGAAAGCCATCCTGCTCGTGGCGTCCGACCTCGCGAAAGCCGAGCCTCGAATAGAAGCGGAGGTTCTCGGTCATGGCCTCGTGCGTATAGAGGCTGACCCGCCTGCAGCTTAAGCGGCGTGCCTCGTTTTCGGCGAACGTCATCAATGCGTGACCGTGACCGTGATGCTGGTGGCCGGGATCGATCGCGATATTCTCGACGAACAGTGCGTCCCCGTCGGGGCGCAACACGATCAGACCAACGCGCTCGCCGTCTTCGACCAACACATGCACTTCTTCCGCCGCAATCAGCGCCGCATAGTCCGCCTGCATTGGCGCCGGCTCCCGCCCCATGCGCGGGATATAGTGTCGGTAGGCGCCACGCACCAAGTCGCGCGCCCAGCCTGCTTCGTCGGCGTGAGCGCGGCGCAGCATATCACTCCCTTATTTCAGCGCTTCGCACGCCCGGATGATGCGGTTGCAGGCGTCGCGCAGCACTTCGGTCGAGGTCGCGTAAGAAATGCGGAAGTGCGGCGAGAGCCCGAACGCCGCTCCCTGCACCACCGCCACGCCCTCGGCTTCGAGCAGGTACTGCACAAAGTCGGTATCGGTCTCGATGGTCCGGCCTTTTGGCGTGCGCTTGCCGATCGCACCGGCACACGAGGGATAGACGTAGAATGCGCCCTCGGGTGTGGGGCAATGAATCCCCGCCGCCTTGTTCAGCAGGTCAACCACGAGGTCGCGGCGCTCCTTGAAGACGGCATTGTTGCGGGGGATGAAGTCCTGCGGCCCCGATAACGCCTCGACCGCCGCAGCCTGGCTCACCGAAGAGGGATTCGAGGTCGACTGCGACTGCAAGGTCGACATGGCCTGGATCAGCTCGGTCGGCCCGCCAGCATAGCCGATGCGCCAGCCGGTCATGCAATAGGCCTTGGAAACGCCGTTCATCGTGAGCGTGCGCGGATAGAGTTTGGGTTCCACCTGGGCGATGGTCGCGAATTTGAAACCGTCGTAGAGCAAGTGTTCGTACATGTCGTCGGTCAAGGCCCAGACATGCTTGTGGCGCAGCAGCACGTCGGCGATCTGGCGCAGGTCCTCCGCGCTGTAGGCGGCCCCTGTGGGATTGGAGGGCGAATTCAGGATCAGCCATTTGGTCTTGGGCGTGATCGCGGCTTCCAGGTCCTCGGCGCGGAGGCGAAAGCCGTTGTTCTGCGAGCATGTGACCGGCACCGGCGTCGCCTCGGCGAGCGCCACGATGTCGGGGTACGAGACCCAATAGGGCGCGGGGATCACCACCTCGTCCCCTTCATCGAGCGTCGCCATCAACGCGTTGAACAGCACCTGCTTGCCGCCGGTGCCGACGATGATCTGATTGGGCGCGTAAACGAGATCGTTCTCGCGTTTGAACTTGCCGGCGATCGCCTTCTTGAGCGCGGGCGTACCCTCGACGGCGGTGTACTTGGTGTCGCCCGCGTCGATCGCGCGCTTGGCTGCGTCCTTGATGTTCTGCGGCGTATCGAAATCGGGCTCGCCGGCACTGAGGCCGATCACGTCGCGGCCCTCGGCCTTCAGCGCCTTCGCCTTGTCGCTCATGGCGATGGTGGGCGAGGGCTTGATCCGATGCATGCGCTCAGCGATCAGTGACATGGCAGTGCGGTCCGATTCTGCGTTGGGGAAAATGGGCGCCGCCAACCTAGAGCGCGAGCGGGCGCCATGCAATGTCGGTTGTGCTCATGGCAGCTCCGCGCGCTCGCGAGACTGTCGCTTTGCCTCGCGAGGCAAAGCAAGCGCAAGGAACCGGAATTTACCCTATCTGCCCGCGCCGTCCCGCTGATGCCAAGCAGCGAGCGAGGTCAAGCCCACCCAGCCCGCAGGCTAGGCCGCCGTGAGAACATTTGGGGAATCGCACTCTCGCCTCCGACGCCCCACGGCGACGGTTAACCGGAGCGCTCAAATGTGCAGGACCTACGGGACCTGCGCCGTCCCCTCCCGCTCTCCAATGGAGAGCAGGAGGATGGCCGGCGTGTCAGGAACGCAGCGCGATGTCGCGATCAGTGCTTCAGCAGTTTGCCGTACACGTATCCGACCCGGTTCTGGTAGCTGACCTGTACCCACTCTGCGTTCGCCGGACCGACGAGAACCATCGACGTTCCCGCGGGCAGCGTTGCAATGATCCGAGCCTTCAGGCTCGGCCCCTCGCGGAAGTTGGATCTCTTGGCTAGCGTCACCATCGCCACGGGTGGCGGTGCCGATGCGGCGGGTGGCGGCGCGGGGGCCGCCGGGGGCGGAGCGGGCTGAGTCTGCTGGCAGGCGGCGAGCAAACCGAGCACCGCAATGCAACTGATGAAACCTATGGAACGACGGGCAAAGAGCGATGACATTGGCTTCCCCTTGAGATTTGTGAGCGTTTAGTTCCCCTGCGTTACTTTCCTAGCACAACTTAAAGCGGCAAACCATTGGGTTTCGCGTGCGTCGGGCGCCACAACCCCATGCGTGATCCGCACGGTCGGAGCGGCTGGAATCAATGGCGCTCGCCCCCTATCCTCTGGGCATGACGCTGCAGACGCAACCGATCCTGACCGCGGCCCGTCCGCTCGCCGATATCGGCCGGCGCTTCCTCATTCACTCGGAGTTCCAGCCTGCCGGCGACCAGCCGCAGGCGATCGCCGAGTTGATCGAGGGCATCGAACGCGGGGACCGCGACCAGGTGCTGCTGGGCGTCACCGGTTCCGGCAAGACCTTCACCATGGCGCACGTGATCGCCGGGCTGCAGCGCCCAGCGCTCATCCTTGCGCCGAATAAAACCTTGGCGGCGCAGCTCTACGGCGAGATGAAGAGCTTCTTTCCGGAGAACGCGGTCGAGTATTTCGTCTCCTACTACGACTACTATCAGCCCGAGGCCTACGTCCCGCGCACCGATACGTACATCGAGAAGGAATCCTCGGTGAACGAACAGATCGACCGTATGCGCCACGCGGCGACGCGCGCGATCTTGGAGCGGCGCGACACCGTGATCGTGGCGTCGGTTTCCTGCATCTACGGCATCGGCTCGGTCGAGACCTATTCCGAGATGACCTTCGAGCTGACCGCGGGCAAGCGCGTCAACCGCAGCGAGCTTTTGGCGAAGCTGGTGGCGCTGCAATACCGCCGCAACGACAGTAACTTCGCACGCGGCGCATTCCGCGTGCGCGGCGACACCGTTGAACTGTTCCCGGTGCATTGCGAGGACCGCGCCTGGCGCATCTCGCTGTTCGGCGACGAGATCGAGGCGATCCACGAATTCGATCCCTTGACCGGCGAAAAAACGGCGCAGCTCGAGAGCGTCAAGGTCTATCCCAACAGCCACTACGTCACGCCGAAGCCGACCCTGCAGCAGGCGATCGAAGAGATGAAGCGCGATCTGAAGCTGCGCGTGGCCGAATTCACGGCCCAAGGCAAGCTGCTGGAGGCGCAGCGCGTCGAGCAGCGCACGACCTTCGACATCGAGATGATGGCGGCGACCGGGAGCTGCGCCGGGATCGAGAACTACTCCCGCTATCTGACGGGCCGCAGGCCCGGCGAGCCGCCGCCGACCCTGTTCGAATACTTGCCCTCGGACACGCTGATCTTCGTCGACGAGTGCCACGTGACGGTGCCGCAGTTGGGCGGCATGTTCCGCGGCGACTACGCGCGCAAGTCGGTGCTGGCGGAGTATGGCTTCCGCCTCCCCGCTTGCGTCGACAACCGGCCGCTCAAATTCGAGGAATGGAACCAGATGCGTGGCCAGACCATCTACGTCTCGGCCACACCAGCGGCTTGGGAGCTTGAGCAGACCGGCGGCGTCTTCGTCGAGCAGGTGGTGCGGCCGACCGGCCTCGTCGATCCCGTCTGCATCATCCGCCCGGTGGAGAACCAGGTCGACGACCTGATGGCGGAGTGCCGTGATTGCGCGCGACAGGGCTTTCGCGTGCTGGTGACGACGCTCACCAAGAAGATGGCGGAGGCCTTGACCGAATACCTGCACGAGAACGGCATCCGCGTGCGCTATTTGCACTCGGACGTGGATACGCTCGAACGGATCGAGATCATCCGCGACCTGCGCTTGGGCGTCTTCGACGTGCTTGTCGGAATCAACCTGCTGCGCGAGGGACTCGACATCCCGGAATGCGCGATGGTGGGGATCCTGGACGCGGACAAGGAGGGGTATCTCCGCTCGCGCACCGCGCTCATCCAGACCATCGGCCGCGCCGCGCGCAACGTCGAGGGCCGCGCCATCCTCTACGCCGACCGCTTGACCGACAGCATGAAGGCGGCGATCGATGAGACCAACCGCCGGCGCGAGAAACAGCAGGCTTACAACGCCGAGCACGGCATCACGCCCGAAAGTATCCGCCGCGGCATCTCCGATATTCTCGAGAGCGTCTACGAACGAGATCACCTGACCGTCGGTCTCGGCGAGGGCGAGGCCGCGCACTACCAGGGTGCCGACCTCAAGACCGTGATCGCCGACCTGGAAAAGCGCATGCGCACCGCCGCCGCCGATCTCGAATTCGAGGAAGCAGCGCGGCTGCGCGACGAGATCAAGCGCCTGGAACAGGTCGATCTCGGCCTTCCGTCCGAGGAGAATTCGCGGGCGGTGGCGTTGGGACAGCGGCCGAGCGGCCGCTCGAGAGGCGGCCGCGCCGGCACCTCGGCGAAGCAGATGGCGCGCGAGAAAGCGCGCGCCCGGCATCGCCGCGGCCCGTGATTTTGATGCGGATCATTAATTTCCTTGGCGGGAATCGCTTTCGGCTGAAAAATAGAAACGGACACCGATGACACGGACGCTCGAACACGGAACCCATGGCGGCGAGGCCGACAGGAATTTGGCACCCGGCATGCGGCGGATGCTGATCCGCGACCTGGTGCTGCCCTGCGAGATCGGCGTACTCCGGCGCGAGCGCGGCACGCGGCAGCGCGTGCGCATCAACCTCGACCTCTGGGTCCGCGATGAGCCCCGCCCGATCGAGGACGAGCTGAGCAACGTCGTCTGCTATGACGAGATCGTCCGCGGCGTCCGCGCGATCGTCGCCGCCGGTCACGTCAATCTGGTGGAGACCTTGGCCGAGCGAATTGCGGCCACCTGCCTCGGCGACCTGCGCGTCGCCGGGGCGCGGGTCAGGGTCGAAAAGCTCGAGGTTTACCCAGACGCGGGTTCGGTTGGGGTCGAGATTTTCCGCGCCAATTCACTGCCCGGGGAGGCGGAAGAAGCAGGAAACGCCCAAGCGATGCCGGTTTTGCGTTGACGTCGGCTGGAAAACCGCAGAAAACCGCGGCTTCGCGCTCGGAGTTGTTCACACCGACCGTCCGGCCCGACGCTCCCGCCGGGCGCAAACGTTAATTTCACAAATGTTGCTGGACGTTTACGCTTGACATTGAAATTAGCCTTCAATAACAGCCGACTAGAAAATAGCTCAATTTTTGAGCAGACATGACAAAAATAAGAATTGGTGCGGTCAGAAGCGCTGCGGCCATGGTTTTTCAACATGTTTATCCACAGGAATCGTGGATAGACCACGGGAAGGCGCGGATTTCTGCGGCCTTCGGCCGGCGGTGCCTTGATCCGAATGCCCGGTTGGCGCATCAGTGAGCCTGCCCATGACCGAGGTAACAGACAGCCCCGAATTGTCGCCTCTGCCGGCGGATTCGCTGAGCCACGGCCTGGAGGTAATCCGCGAAGCGCTCAAGACCTTGCCGAGCAGCGCCGGGGTTTATCGCATGCTCGACCGCCGAGGCGACGCGCTTTACGTGGGCAAGGCGCGCAACCTCCGCGCGCGCGTCGTCCACTACACCAGTCTTGCGAACCTCTCGACCCGCCTCAAACGGATGGTCTCGGAAACCCGCAGCCTCGAAGTGGTGGTGACGCACACCGAAGTCGAGGCCCTGCTGCTCGAGAACAATCTCATCAAGCGCCTGATGCCGCGCTACAACGTGCTGCTGCGCGACGACAAGTCGTTTCCCTACATTCATCTCACCAGCGAGCACGAATTCCCGAAGCTTGCGAAATATCGGGGTGCCCGCAACGAGCCCGGCGAATATTTCGGGCCCTTTGCCTCGGCGGGCGCGGTTGCACGCACGCTCGTCGCGCTGCAGCGGGCATTCCTGCTGCGCTCGTGCAGCGACAGCGTGTTCGAGGCGCGCACGCGCCCCTGTCTGCTCTATCAGATCAAGCGTTGCAGCGCGCCCTGCGTCGGCCGCATCGACCGCACGGACTATGCGAAGCTGGTGGAGGACGCCCGCAACTTCCTAAAGGGACGCAGCAGCGAGGTACAGCAGCGCTTGGCGGAGCAGATGCAGCAGCTCTCGCAGAATCTCGACTTCGAGGCGGCGGCGCTGATCCGCGACCGCATCCGCGGCTTGACCCACGTGCAGGGCCACCAGGACGTGGCGCTCGACGGCATCAGCGATGCCGACGTGGTCGCCGTGCACCAGGCGGGAGGCCACACCTGCGTCCAGGTGTTCTTCTTCCGCGCCGGACAGAACTGGGGCAACCGCGCCTACTTCCCGAGCCACGACCGGCAGCTTGGCTCGGGCGAGGTGCTGGCGGGCTTCCTCGGCCAATTCTACGAGACGCACCCGCCGCCGCGCCTCATTCTCCTGAGCGAGGCGCCTGCGGAAGGGGAGCTGCTCGCCGAGGCGCTCTCGGTGCGCGCCGGCGCCAAGGTCGCGCTGTTGGTTCCGCAACGCGGCGACAAGGCGAACCTGGTCGAGCACGCGCTTGTCAACGCGCGGGAAGCGCTGGCGCGGCGGCTCGCGGAGAGCGCGACGCAGCAGCGTCTTCTCGAAGGGGTCGCCGACCTGTTCGGCCTGGAGGCGCCGCCCGAGCGCATCGAGGTCTACGACAACAGCCATATCCAGGGGGCCCACTCCGTGGGCGCGATGATCGTCGCGGGTCCTGAGGGCTTCCGCAAGAACGCCTACCGCAAGTTCAATATCCGGGGCGACCAAGGCTCGGCCGACGGCGAGGCTGCCGCGATGGCGCCGGGCGACGACTACGCGATGATGCGCGAGGTGCTGAGCCGCCGATTCGCGCGCGCGCTCAAGGAGGATCCGACGCGCGAGGGCGAGAGCTGGCCCGACCTGCTGCTGATCGACGGCGGCGAGGGTCAGCTCGCGAGCGCGCAGCAGGTGCTGGCCGATCTCGGCATCGCCGACATCCCCGTGGTCGCGATTGCCAAGGGTCCCGACCGGGACGCCGGCCGCGAACGCTTTTTCATGCCGGGCAAACCGCCGCGCGGCCTCGATCCCAAGAGCCCGGTGCTCTACTATCTGCAACGCCTGCGCGACGAAGCGCACCGCTTTGCCATCGGCAGCCACCGCGCCCGCCGTGCCAAGGCGATCGGTGCCTCGCCTTTGGACGAGGTGCCGGGGATCGGTGCCAAGCGCAAGAAGGCGCTGCTGCATCATTTCGGCTCGGCGCGCACCGTGGCGCGGGCCGGCCTTGCCGATCTGGAGGCGGTCGCCGGGATCAGTAAGGCGGTAGCAAAAAAGATTTATGATCATTTCCATGCCGGCGGCTAAAATCGCCGCAGGCTTCTAAGCCGAGTCCGTACCATGCTGACGACGCTTCCGAACCTGCTCACGATCTCGCGTATCGCCGCGGTCCCCCTGCTGGTGGGAACTTTCTATCTTCCCGGCCGAGAGGCGCCCTGGATCGCCTGCGCAATCTTCACGATCGCCGGCATCACCGATTGGCTCGACGGGCATATGGCGCGGCGATGGCAGCAGCAATCGGAACTCGGCCGCTTCCTGGACCCGATCGCCGACAAGTTGCTGGTGGGTGCGGCGCTCTTCATGCTCGTGGGAAAGGAACGGATCTCGGAATGGGCGGTCCTTCCCGCGCTGGTGATCCTGATGCGGGAAATCTTGGTCTCGGGCCTACGCGAGCATTTGGCGACGATTCGGGTCGGCCTGCCGGTCTCGCGGCTCGCCAAGTGGAAGACCTTAATCCAGATGGTGGCGATCGGCATTTTGCTCGTGGGTGATGCAGGTCCGAGCGCGATCCCCGTGCGGATCATCGGCGAGATCATGCTCTGGATCGCGGCGGTGCTGACCCTGATCACCGGCTACGACTATCTGCACGCCGGACTCAATCACATGGATGTCCCGGCCGACCGCCCCGCTTCGCCAGCGGCGGAGCCGCGCCACATCGCGTGACCGGGATCGCGATGCGGGTATTCGGACTCGCGGGCTGGAGCGGCGCCGGCAAGACGACGCTGGTGCTGCGGCTGCTGCCGGAGTTGGCGCGGCGCGGCGTCGCGGTCTCAACCGTCAAGCACGCGCATCATGAATTCGACGTGGATCAGCCCGGCAAGGACAGCTACCGCCATCGCGAGGCGGGCGCAGTCGAGGTCATGGTGGCATCGGCGCGGCGCTGGGCGCTCATGCGCGAACATCGCGGCGCCGCGGAACCGAACCTCGAAGCGCTGCTCGGCGCGATGTCGCCGGTCGACCTGGTGCTGGTCGAGGGGTTCAAGCGCCATCCGCACCCGAAGCTCGAAGTGCACCGCCCGTCGCTGGGCAAACCGCTGCTCTGCCGCGAGGACAGAACGGTGATCGCGGTCGCTTCCGATGCGGCAATCGCGGACCTTCCGGTACCGCGCCTCGACATTGACGATGTCGCGGGAATCGCGGCGTTGGTACTCGCCCGCGCCGCCCCGTTCGAGCGCTGAAATGGCTCAGCTCAGCGACGACTGCTTTGCGTTCGGCGGTGAGCTGATGACCGGCGCCGAGGCGCTGCGCTTGATCGCCGAACGCACGGTGGTGCTGCCGGAGAGCGAAGAGGTGCTGCTCGACGCGGCGCGAGGCCGCATTCTCGCCGCACCCGTGAGCGCCCCCATGAGCGTCCCACCGCATGACAATTCCGCGGTCGATGGCTACGCCGTCTGCTTCGACGATCTGGCATCGGAGACGTCCACGACACTGCCGGTCGCGGGACGCGCCGCGGCAGGTCACCCGCTTGGCCGCGCGGCGCGCCGCGGCGAGGCGATCCGCATCTTCACGGGTGCGCCGATGCCCGAAGGCCTCGACACCGTCTTCATGCAGGAGGATTGCATCGCCGAGGGCGATCGGGTCCGCCTGCCGGCGGGCTTGAAACGCGGCGCCAACCGCCGCCGCGCCGGCGAGGACGTGCGCGCGGGCGCAACCGTGCTTACTGTGGGCACTCGGCTCCGCCCGCAAGAGGTCGGTCTCGCGGCATCGTTGGGTTTGACCAAACTTCCGGTCTACCGGCGCCTGCGCGCGGCGCTGCTCTCGACCGGCGACGAGGTGCGCGAGCCCGGCGCGACGCTGCCGCCCGGTGCAATTTATGACGCGAACCGCTATGCGCTGCGCGCGATGCTGCTTGGTCTCGGCCTTGAAGTGAGCGATTTCGGCATCGTGCCCGACCGGCGCGACGCGGTCGGTGACGCGCTTGCGCGCGCGGCATCGACCCACGACCTCATCGTCGCGTCGGGCGGCATGTCGACCGGCGAGGAGGATCACATGAAGGCCGCGGTCGAGGCCCTGGGGCGCCTGCATTTCTGGCGCCTTGCCATCAAGCCGGGGCGGCCGGTGGCACTGGGCCAGGTGGGGCGCGTGCCGTTCCTGGGCTTGCCCGGCAATCCCGTCGCGGTGATGGTCACGTTCTTGGTGCTGGCGCGGCCTTTAATCCTACGTCTCGCCGGCGCAAACGCGGGCGAGCCCTTGAGTTTCCCGGTCGCCTCCGGCTTCACCTATCGCAAGAAGCGGGGCCGACGTGAATACCTCCGTGCCCGCCTCGATCCCGCGCCGCGGGGGGGTTGGATTGCGCAAAAGTTCCCGCGTGATGGTGCCGGGATCCTGAGTTCGATGGTGGAGTCCGCAGGTTTCGTCGTGCTCGACGAGCAAGTGGAGAACCTGAACCCCGGGGACGCCGTTCCCTTCCTTCCCTTCGCGGAGGTGCTGGATTGACCGAGATGCTTTCCCTTGAAGACCCGATTGCCGCGTTCCGGCTCGATGGCGAGGTCGCTGCAATCACGGGCGCCGGCAGCGGTATCGGCCGCGCCATCGCCATGGGGCTGGCCCGCGTCGGTGCCCGCGTGGCACTACTCGATATCGCACTCGAGCGCGCCTTCGCCGCGGGTTCGGAGATCAATGACGCGATGACCTTTGGACGCCCTCGCGGCGCGGATCGCGCCGTGATGACCATGGCGGCAGCTGTCGACGTGACCGACGCTGCCGGGGTGGATCGTGTCTTCGCCGAGATTGCGGCACAGTGGGGCCGCATCGACGTGTTGGTGAACAGCGCCGGCGTCGCCGTGCGCAAGCCCGCGGTCGAGGTGCCGCTCGGCGACTGGGAGCGGGTGATGGCGGTCAACGTCACCGGCAGCTTTCTCTGCGCGCGGGCCGCCGCGCGGCTGATGCTGCCGCGGCGCAAGGGCAGCATCATCAACCTCGCCTCCATCATGGGCTTCTCGGGTGGACTCTATCCGAACGCCTCCTACCAGACATCGAAGGGCGCGGTGGTCAACATGACCCGTGCGCTCGCGATCGAATGGGCGCCGAGCGGCGTACGCGTCAACGCGATCGCACCCACTTTTGTCCGCACGGGTTTGGCGCTCCCGGTGCTGCAGCGTCCGGATTACCTGGCCGAGATCGAGCGCAACACGCCCATGGGTCGGCTCGCCGAGCCCGAGGAAATCGTGGGCGCCGCGATCTTTCTGGCGAGCGCCGCAAGCTCCATGGTGACGGGTCACACGCTGCCGGTCGATGGCGGGTTCCTCGCGCGATAGCAAATTTTTACCGGCATCCAACACAGATGAACCCAGAAGGACACAGATGATGGCAGAATTATCGGTGTGCATCCGTGTTCATCCGTGTCCATTTGCGTAGTTCTCAGAGTCGAACTTGATCGAAGGGCGCGATGTTGTGCTGGTCTACCGCGACCGAATCGCGCCGCGCTCGGAAACGGCGTTTCTGCGCCGGCAATATCTGGGCTTCGAACGCCTGAAGCCGGTATGGGTCGGCTGTCGAACCGATGCGGGTCTTGGCGAGCTTGGAGTCGAGCCCGTGATACTTGGCCGCAATGGCGTGCTGGGCGGTCTCGATCGCGTGCTTTTCAAGCAGCTCGGAACCATACCACCGCAACCGGAGCTGAGAGAGCTGCGGCCTCGCCTCGTGCATGCGCAGTTCGGACGCGGCGGCGCGCTGGCGCTGCCGCTTGCGCGCGCGCTCCGGATTCCGCTGGTGGTGACGTTTCACGGCGGCGACGCCACCAAGCAGACGCACTACCGCCGTCGGCTTTTTCCGACGATCTACCAGCGCCGCCTCGATGCCTTGCAGCGGGAAGCGAGCGCCTTCGTCTGCGTTTCCGACTTCGTGCGCGACCGGCTGCTGGAGCGGGGATTCCCTCCGGGAAAGTTGCGGGTGATTCGATTGGGCGTCGAAATCAACACACCCGCCTCGGCAAGGAAACCGACCCTTTCGCCCTACCTTTTGTTCGTCGGACGCTTCGTCGAGAAAAAGGGCGCGGCTCACCTGATCGAGGCGGCGCGGCTGCTCAGAAACGAAGGCAGAGCCTTGCAACTCGTGCTGGTCGGCGACGGGCCGCTGCTAGCGGCGCTACGGCAAGCGGCGCAAGGCGCGGATGTGGTCGAGTTCCCGGGTTGGCTCCCCAATGCCGAGGTGCGCCGGCGCATGGCAGGCGCTCTCGCGGTCGTGGTGCCGAGCGTTACGGCGCGCTCCGGCGACAGCGAGGGGCTGCCGACCGTCGCGGTCGAAGCGATGGCGGAAGGCACGCCGGTGATCGGTACCCGGGAGGGCGGCATTGCCGAAGCGGTCGAAGACGGACGCACCGGGCTCCTGGTGCGGCCCGCCGATCCGCGTGCGCTTGCCGATGCGATCGGGCGGCTGCTCGACGATCCCGCCGCGCGGCAGGCGATGGGAATTGCGGCGCGCGAGCGCGCGCGGCGAAGCTTCGATGCTCGCACTCAATC
>Ga0187765_10000590_pt1 | contig 13428 bp, 10 predicted proteins | sample 0216_QUI02_MP05__3_FD_133018 | JGI IMG/M metagenome (GOLD analysis project Ga0187765, IMG submission 133018) | Tropical peat soil microbial communities from peatlands in Department of Meta, Colombia - 0216_QUI02_MP05_10_MG | ecosystem: Environmental > Terrestrial > Soil > Wetlands > Peat ...
CGTCCACGAGGACTCGCTCACCGGCGGCTGGGGCGCCGAGGTGGCGGCCCGTGCGGCGGAGGAGTGCCTCTACAGCCTCGAGGCGCCGGTCAGGCGGGTCGCCGCTCTCGACGTGCCGATTCCCTTCGCGCCCGTGCTCGAGCAGGCGGTGCTGCCGAGCGTCGAGCGGATCAAGACGGTCGTGCGGGAGCTGGTGGGCTAGAGATGGCGCAGCCGGTGCGGATGCCGCCGCTCGGGCAGACGAGCGACGAGCTGCGGATCGTCGCGTGGCGGAAGCAGGAGGGAGACGCGGTCGCCGTCGGCGAGCCCCTGCTCGACGTGGAGACCGACAAGGCGACGCTCGAGGTCGAGGCCGCGGTCGCGGGCACGCTCCTGCGGATCGTGCACGGCGACGGTCAGACGGTGCAGTCCGGCACGGTGATCGCCTACGTCGGCGAGCCGGGCGAGGAATCGGCCGCCGAGGCTCCCGCCAAGGTGGAGGCGGCGCCCGCCGTCCGCCGCCTCGCGCAGGAGCACGGCATCGAGCTTGCCCGGGTGCGGGGAAGCGGGCCCGGCGGCAGGGTGGAGCGGGCGGACGTGCTCGCTCTCGTCGAGGAGGGCGGCCCGGGCGAGCTCGTCTCGCGGCACCGGCGCTCGCTTGCGACGCGCCTTCGCCGCTCGGCCGCGATTCCCCAGTTCACCGTGGGCGTGACCGTCGACATGACGGCGGCGGCGGCGCTCGTCGAGCGCGAGCAGGTCGTCACCTACACGCACGTCCTCCTGCAGGCGGTCGCGCGGGCGCTTCGCGCGCACCCCGACCTCAATCGCCTCTGGGTCGAGGAGGGCCCGCGCCTGCGCTCGCTCGAGCGGGCCGACGTCGGACTCGCAGTCGCGGGCGAGGAGACGCTGCTCGTCGTCACGATTCCCGAGCCGGACCGGCTGCCGCTCCCCGAGCTCGCACGCGAGGCCGAGCGCGCTGCGGCGGAGGCCCGTGCCGGCCGCATCTCCGAGCGGTACCGCGGACCGGCGGCCGTGACGCTGAGCAACCTCGGCATGGTCGGCATCGACCGCTTCGCGGCCGTGATCGATCCCGACCAGACCGCCATTCTCGCCGCCGGCAGGGTCGCCGAGCGTCCGGCCGTCGTCGACGGCTCGCTGCGCGCGGTGCGGCAGGTCGAGCTCGCGCTCACGGTCGACCATCGGGTCGCCGACGGCCTCGCGGCAGGCGCCTTTCTCGCGGCGATCCGAGCTGGATTAGAGGCTTGAGAGCCCCGCGGCCTCGAGCGCGCGGCGGGCGAGTGCCTCGTCGTCGGCGCCCGGAAGCCCGCTGACCCCGACCGCGCCGACGCGCACGTCGCCGTCGAAGGCGGCGACCCCGCCGAGGAAGAACGTGAAGAACGGGTCGAAGCTCGCGCGCTCGACCGGGTCGTCGGCGACCTTCTCGGCAAGCTCGCGCGTCGAGCGCGCGTCGCTGCGCGCGGCGGTGTAGGCCTTCCGTTGCGCGTTCAGGCGCGTGTCCGGCGCGGCGCCGTCCATCGTGGCCGCGCAGACGACTTCGCCGTGCGTGTCGGCGACGAAGACGGACACCGGCTCTTCGGCGTTCTCGACGACGTAGTCGACGATCGTGCGTGCCCGTTCCAGTGTCATAGGCAGATAGTAATTCCCCTGCTCCGCCGGTACATTGGGTAGCCGGATGGCTGCGCTCGAGCTCCGCGGGACGTCCTATCCCGTGCTGTTGCCGAAGCTCCGGGATCCTCGCCTCCATCTCGCGGCGACGATCACGTCGCTGCAGGTGATCGGCCAGGTCGGCTTCCACTTCCGGGTCTCGATCGCGCAGATCCTGCTCGCGCTCGGGACGTCCGCGGTGCTCGAGGTCGCGATCGCCTTCCGGCAGCAGAAGGTGATCCTCTGGCCGGCGAGCGCGATGCTGACGGGGAACGGCGTCGCCTTCGTCCTGCGCGTTCCCGGGACGCAGCACGGGGACTGGTGGACCCTGCGCGGCTGGTGGATCTTCGTCGGCACCGCGGCCGTCTCGCTGCTCTCGAAGTACGTGATCAGATGGCGCGGCGAGCACATCTTCAATCCGTCCAACATCGGCCTCGTCATCTGCTTCCTCGCGCTCGGCCGCGGGCGCGCCGACCCGCTCGACTTCTGGTGGGGGCCGATGTCGTGGTGGCTCGGGGTCGCGCTTGCGGTGATCGTCGCAGGCGGCTTCGGGATCCTCTTCCGGCTCTCGCTCCTGCGGGTCGCGCTCGGCTTCTGGGCGTCCTTCGCCGCCGGGATCGGCGTGCTCGCCCTCGCCGGCCATGCGATGACCGCGCGCTGGCACCTCGGCCCGATCTCCGGCTTCCGTTTCTGGTGGGTGCTCGTCACCTCTCCGGAGGTGCTCGTCTTCCTCTTCTTCATGATCACCGACCCGAAGACGGCGCCGCGCTCGGGAGCGGCACGCCTTCGGTACGCCGTCGCGCTCGGGCTGGTCGGCGCGCTGCTGATTGCGCCGACGACGAGCGAGTTCGCGGCGAAGGTCGCGCTGCTCGGCTCCCTCGCTCTCGTCTGCCTCGCGCTGCCGCTGCTCCGGCTCGTGCCGTCCCCGGTCGAGCGGCGGCTCGCCCTCGCGGCGGCGCCTGTGCTCGTGGCGGCCTTCGCGGTGGCGAGCGTGCTCTCGAACGGCTCGGCGGCGGCGATCGCGTTCCGGCCCCTGCCTGCCGGGAAACTGCCGCCGATCCAGATCCTGCCCTCCCCCGGCGTGCAAACGCAGCTCGATCGCCACACGGCCGACCTGATCGCGCACGACCTGCTCGCGGTCGAGCCGGCGAGCACGGTCGACTCGCTCAAGCTCTGGCTCGAGCCCGGGCAGGGCCAGGGGCCGCCGACGGCGGTGGCGCAGCTCGCGAACGTCACGTACCGGCTCCACCAGGCGGCCGACGGGAGCTGGGCGCTCGGCTCGGTCGCACAGCCGACGACGCAGGTGCAGGCCGCGCCGAGCCGTCGCGTCGCGATGGACTTCCGGCTGACCGACGTCGCGCAGTCGGTCGGGCTCGACTTCCAGCAGGGCTCGTTCCGCTACGGGATCTCGAGCGACTACCGCGCGATGATGGGCGGCGGCGTCTGCTGGCTCGACTACAACGGCGACGGCTGGCTCGACCTCTTCGCTGTCAACTCATACGCGAGCTCGGATGCGGCGCGCTGGCAGGCGTACGGCGGGCTGCCGCGGACGGCGCTGTTCGAGAACCGGCACGGGACGTTCACCGACGTGTCCGGGCAGTCTCACGCCGGCCTGGCCGTGCAGGGCAACGGCTGCGTGGCCGCCGATCTCAACGGCGACGGCCGCACCGACCTCGTCGTGACGACGACGAGCGGCGTCGACGTTCTCTGGAACGACGGGAACGGCACCTTCAGCTACGGCAGGCTCGCCTCGTCCGGCTGGTACGCGGGTGCCGCGGTCGCCGACGTGAACGGCGACGGCCGGCCGGACGTGTTCGTCGCCGGCTACGCCGACCCGAACACGCCTGTGCCCGACTCCTTCGCGGGCTTCCCGACGAACCTCGCCGGGGTCCGCGACCTGCTCTTCCTCAACGAGGGCGACGCCGGCGGCCGCTCGCGCTTCGGCGAGGTCGGGATTCCCGCCGGGCTCGAGTCGGCCGAGCCGCGGCACGGGCTCGGCGCCGTCTTCACGGACGTGAACGGCGACGGCCGGCCCGATCTCTACGTCGCCGACGACGAGGATCCGAACCAGCTCTACGTCAACGTGCCGTGGCCCGGGGGCGCGCGGGCCGACCCGGCGGGGCTCGGCTTCCGCTTCGAGGAGCGCGCCGCACCGGAGGGCGTCGACAACGCCTTCGCCGGCATGGGCGTCGCGGCCGACAACAGCGGGGACGGCGGCCTCAGCCTGTTCGTGACGAACTCGCGGAGCCAGCCGTCGGCGGTCTTCCGGCACGCTCCCGGCGCAGCCGCCTTCGCGGACGCGCGGGCCGCGTTCGACCCGGCGCTCGGGGCGGCGTTCGCCGGCTGGGGCGCGTCCTTCGTCGACTTCGCGAACTCCGGCGAACCGGACCTCGTGCTCGCCGCGGGCGCGATCCCCGTGACGAGCCTCTCCGGCGACGCCGAGCCCGTCCGCCTGCTCGCGCCGGTCGGCAGGGGGACGTTCGCCGACGCGACGAGCGCGCTCGGCTCCGGCCTGCGGCTGAACGGGCGCGGGCTCGCGGCGGCTGACGTCGACAACGACGGCCACATGGACGTCGCCATCAACACGATTGGCGGAAAGCTCGCGCTGCTCCGCCCGACCGGGCCGAGCGGGCACTGGCTCGACGTGAGCCTGTCGCGCTTCTCGCCCGGCGCCGTCGTCACGGTCGCGCTGCCCGGCGGGAAGAGCATGAGCCGCGAGATCCAAGCAGGCAGCAGCTACCTCTCCTCCGAGGACCCGCGCCTCCACTTCGGCCTCGGCGCGGCGACGGCGGCGAGCGTGACGGTGCGCTATCCATGGGGAGGCGAGAGCCGGCGCAGCGGCGTCCGCGCCGACCGCGTCGTCCGGGTCTCCGTGCCGCCGCCCGAGCTGCCGCGCGAGCCCGCCGTGCCGCGGACATACGCGCTCGCCGGCTGCGCGCCCGCCGCGCTGAACGGCTCCTCGGTCGCGACCGCGTGGGATGAGACGGCGGTCGCTGCGCTGCGCGACGGTGGCGCCTCCGAGCCGGTGCAGGCGCGCGACCTGCTCCAGGTGTCGGCCGCGGCGTGGGACGCGTGGGCCGCCTACGACCCGGCCGCGCACGGCTACCTCGTCACGGAGAAGGCGGGCGCGCCGGACGTCGAGGCCGCGCGTGCCGCGGCGATCAGCTACGCGGCGTACCGCGTCCTGCTCTGGGACGCGTCGTTCGACTCGAACCTCGAGCGGACGTTCGGCCTGCTGACGGCGCGGCTCCGCTCGCTCTGCTACTCGCCCGCGTTCACGAGCACGGCGGGCGGCTCGCCGGCGGCGCTCGGCAACCGGATCGCCGCCGCTGCGATCGCCGCCGGCCGCGACGACGGCTCGCTCCAGTCGCTCCACTACCTCGATGCGAGCTACACGCCGCTGAACGGGCCGCTGCTCCTCGGCGCGGCGGGCTCGACCGTCCACGACCCGACCTTCTGGCAGCCGATCGCGCTCGGGCGCGGTGCCGGCAGCGGCCTGACGGCTGCGCCGACGCAGGTGCAGAGCTTCGCCGACGCCCAGTGGGGCCGCGTCCGCGGCTTCGCGCTCCTCGCGTCCGCAAAGGGGCGCCCGCTCGACCCCGGCCCGCCGCACCTCGGCGTCCCCACGAGCACGACCTTCAAGCAGGCGGCGCTCACCGCCATCCGCGCGACCGCAGCCGCGCCCAGGCCCGCCGCGGACGCGTCGCCGCTCGCGTGGATGGAGCTCGCGGACTCGCTCCCGAGCACGGCCGGCCCGGCCGTGCGGCTAGCCCGCGACGTCCGCCTCCACCTCGCGCTCGCCGGCTCGCTCGAGGACGCTGCGATCGCCGCCTGGGGCGCCAAGCGCGCGTACCAGTCGCCGCGGCCGATCTCGATGATCCGCTACCTCGCATTCAACGGCGAGCTGCCGATCGTCTCCGGCCTGACGCGGAAGGCCGGTAGCACGATCGAGGTGCGCTCGCAGGGACGCTGGATCGACGGCGCCCGCTGGACGCCGCTCGCGCCGACGCCCGCGTCGCCGGGCTGGGTCTCCGCCGACGCGGCCTTCGCGTACGCGGCCGACGCCGTCCTGACCGGCCTCACCGGCCGCTCGTTCGACCGGCAGGCCGCCCGCGCCTCGAGCGCCGGCATCGACGACGGCGTCGAGCTCGCGATCGACGCCACAGCCGGCCGGAAGATCGGCAGTGAGGCCGGCAAGCTCGCGCTCGCGCGGATCCGGCGCCTCGGCCCGTGAGGGAGGGCTAGCGGCCCGAGCGGGCCTGGAGCCGAACGGCGACCGTGTCGAGCGTGACGGCGCCCAGGAGGACGAGACCGGTGATGATGTAGATCCAGCCGTTCGACACGTTGAGCGTGTTGAGGCCGTTCTGCAGCGTGCCGATCAGGACGGCGCCGAGCAGCGCTCCGCGCACCTCGCCGCGGCCGCCGAAGAGCGAGACACCGCCGATCACCGCCGAGGCGATCGCGTTCAGCAGCAGGTTGCCCGGCGGGAACGTCAGCGCCACCGAGTTCACCTGCGAGGCGAAGATGATCCCGCCCAGGCCGGCCGTGGCGCCGGAGATCATGAAGACGAGCACACGGATGCGCGGCACGTTGATGCCCGCGCGGCGGGCGGCCTCGGCGTTCCCGCCGACCGCGTAGACGTGACGTCCGAACGTCGTCCACTTCGCGAGGAACGTCAGCAAGATCGCGAAGAAGATGACGATCACGCCCGAGAGCGGCAGGCCGAGCGAGGTCGCAATCACCCTGCCGTGGTTTGCGATCGCAACCGTACCGAACGAGGCCACGGCGATCCCGACGAGCTTCACCGCGAACGCGCCCCAGTTCACCCTGGCGATCTCCGTGCCGCGGGCGGCCACCCTCTTGTACAGGACGCTGAGCGGATACAGCGCCGTGATGATGGCCGCGATCAGGAAGCCGGCGAAGTGCGAGAAGGCGTAGCTGTCGGTGTAGTTGATCCAGCGGTCCTGGATGATGATCGTGCCGCGCTGCTCGAGCTTGTTCAGGATCACGCCCTGCCAGATCAGGAAGCCGCCGAGCGTCACGACGAACGACGGAACGCCGACGAACGCGACGATCGAGCCCTGCACGCCGCCGATCGCCGCGCACGCCGCGATCGCGATCACCATCGCGAGGATGCCGTTCAGCTGGTGCCCGCTTCCCGGCAGCTGTAGCTCCGCGACGATGAGCGCGCCGATGCCCGCCAGGTAGCCGATCGACAGGTCGATCTCGCCGAGCAGCAGGACGAAGACGACGCCGTAGGCAAGTATCGCCGTGCCGACCATCTCGTTGATGAGGTTGGTGAAGTTGACGGCCGTGAAGAAGTTCGTCGCCGTGAAACCGAAGAGGGCGACGACGAGGACCTCGCCGATGATGATCGGAGCCGGGCCGAGGTTGCCCGTCCTCAGGTTGAACAACGCCCGCTGGTACAGGCCGGCGATGCCGCGGAGCTCTACCGCGTCGCCCGGGGCGGGTCCGCCGGGGCCGGCGACGTCCACGGACGTCATCCCTCGCCTCCGGCTTCCGGCGCGGCGGGAATGCCCGATACCTTCACGGGGGCACCGTAGGTGATCGCCTCGACGACGGCCTGCTGTGTCGTCGCCCTGCGCTCGAAGACGCCGACGGTCCGTCCCAGACGCAGCACGGTGATGCGGTCGGCCGTCTCGAAGATGTCGTGGAGATTGTGCGAGATGATCACGACCGCCAGACCCTGCTCGCCGAGGCGGCGCACGAGCGCTAGCACCTGCTCGGTCTGCGCCACGCCGAGAGCCGCGGTCGGCTCGTCGAGGATGACGAGCTTGGAGTTCCACTGGACGGCCTTCGCCACCGCGACCGACTGGCGCTGGCCTCCGGAGAGCGTCGCCACCGGCTGGCGGATCGACGAGATTGTCGTGACCGCGAGGCTCTCGAGCGTCGCGGCCGTGGTGTGCTCCATCGCCGCCTCGTTGAGAATCTGGAAGCGGTTCGACTCGCGGCCGAGGTACATGTTCTGGACGACGTCGAGGTTGTCGCAGAGCGCGAGGTCCTGGTAGACGACCTCGATCCCGAGCCGGGCCGCGTCCTTCGGGCCGTGGATGTGCACCTCGCCGCCCTCGAAGAAGATCTGGCCGCTGTCCGGCGGGTGGATGCCCGCGACGCACTTGATCAGCGTCGACTTGCCGGCGCCGTTGTCGCCGACCAGCGCCATCACCTCGCCGGCCCTGACCTCGAAGTCGACGTCGGTCAGCGCCTCGACGGAGCCGAAGGTCTTCGTGATGCCGCGGAGCTGGAGAAGTGGGCTGTCGCTCATCGCCGTTCAGTCGCAGTGGAGGCGCCCCGGGGGGCGCCTCCACTGCGGATGTTTGGCCGATCCTACTTGCAGTACTGCGCGAACGTGCCGACGCACACGTCGCTCTTCTTGAGGAACTTGTCCGTGAAGAGGCGCGTGTAGTTGGCCTTCGTGATCCAGATGACCGGCAGCGCAAGGGTTGGCTCCTTCGCCTTGCCGTTCAGCCGGAAGCCGTTCGTCTTCGGCGTCTGGCCCTTGATGAGCGCGACCGCAGCAGCTGCGGCGGCGTTCGCCTCGTCAGGCACGTACTTGTAGACCGTGCCCGTCTGCCAGCCGGAGATGATGTTCTGGATGCCCTGCACCGTCGCGTCCTGCCCGGAGAGCGGGAGCGGCTTCAGGTGCTTGGCCTTCAGGTCGGCGATAACGGCGCCGGCGATGTTGTCGTTTGCCGCCAGCACGCCCTGGATGTTGTTGCTCGTCTTGACGAGCATCTGGTTAAAGATGGTCGCCGCATTGTTCGCATCCCAGTCGGGGACGAACTGCTGCGGGCCTTTCTTGATCGCGCCGCTCTTGAAGAGCGGGTTGAAGACGGCGTCGTTGCCGCTCTTGAACCAGAACGCATTCTGGTCGGTCTGGCCGCCCCACAGCTCGGCGACGGTCCCGTTGCTGGTGCCGTTCGCCTTCATCCCGGCGAGGACGCCCTTGGCCTGTGCTGCACCGACCGCCTTGCCGTCGAAGGTGACGTAGACCGAGGCGGAACCGCCGGTCACCTGGCGGTCGTAGTCGATGGCCTTGCCGCCCTTCGAGGTGAACAGCTTCTCGATCGAAGAGGCGGAGCCGTTGTCGAGCGCCGTCTCGATGACCACCGTCGCGCCGGCGGCGATGCACGCCTGCGCCTGCGCCTTCTGCTTGAGCGGGTCGTTCAGCGCGTTGTTGATCGACGCGGTCACACCGGCCTTCGCGAACGCGGCCTTCATTGCGGGAGCGTCGAACTGCACCCAGCGGACGGACGACTTCGTGTCCGGAAGCAGGACGCAGACTTGGACGCTCGCGGCCTTCTTGCCCGAGCTCGCCATCGCGCCAGCGGAAACGACCGTGGCCGCGATCCCCGCGCAAAGCGCGAGAACCAGGGCCGTCCTACCAGCAAACCTCTTCACCCTTGTTGCCTCCTTCGTGCCTCTCGCTTGCGCTTCGAAGGCGCCGGTCGGCGCCTCCTCGACGGGCGCTCGTTCGCGCGCCCAAGGGACATCCACCCGCGCCGCGACAGTTAGGTCACGGAGCGCGCCAATACTACTCCCCTAGAGCAATAGTTCAAGTGCCCCTCGAGCGGTCATTTCACCGGGTACTGCTCCCGGCTCGAGCTCCCCTCGAAGCGGCTCTTCGTCGTCAAATAGCGCCCGACGTTCGCGTGCGTTATGAAATTGAGCCCCGTGTTCGTGTCCGCGGGGACGACGAGGCCGCCGCTGTAGCGATCGAGGAAGAGCTGAAGCACCGGCAGGAAGCCCTGCAAGTACGGCTGCTGGTCGATCGTGAAGTCGAGGCAGCTGTCCCCGACGGCGAGCAGCGTCGTCGAGAGAAGGTCGTAGCCGCCGGCGTGCACGCCGCGCGCGTGGAGCCGGTGCTCGCGCATGACCGCCGCGACGCCCGCGGTCGAGCCGGCGTCGACGGCGAAGAGGCCGCGCAGGTTCTTGTGCGCCTGATACGTCGCCTCGATCTTCGTCCGCTCCTCGCCGACGTCGACGCCGCTCGCGACGACGTGCACGCGAAGCGGCCGCCCCGAGTCTCGGATCGCGTCGAGCGCGCCGTCGATGCGCGGCTGGATGTTCTGCTGGCCGGGCGTCGCGATGAAGATGTACACGTCGCCGCTCTCGACGAGGCTGACGATCCGCGCGCCGAGCTCGAGGCCCGACTGGTAGTTGTCCTGCCCGATGTACGCGAGCCGCTTGTTCGCCTTCCCGCCGTCGGCGTTGTACGCGACGACGGGGATGCCCTTTCGGAGCGCGAGCGCCGTGGGGCCGTCGAAGGCATCGGGGTCGATGATCGAGACTGCGATCCCGTCGACCCCGGTGTCGATTGCGTGACGCATCGCCTTCACCATCTCTCCGACGTTGCTGCTCATGGAGCCGGTCCAATCGATCGTCACGCCGAGCACGGCCGCCGCGTCCTGGCTGCCGTTCTTCGCCGGGACGAAGAACGGGTTCGTGAGCGCATGGTTGACGAAGACGAAGCGCCAGCGTGGGTGTCGCTGTGGAAACGTGGCGGCCAGGGCGCCCTTTGCGGCATCGGGCACGGCGGCACCCGCGACGGCTGCGGCCGCGAGGCGCAGCATCGCGGTCCGGTCGAGCCGGGACGTCATGTCGGCGTTCGGCGGACGAGCCAGAGCGTCGCCAGGACGATCGCGACCGCCAGCGCGACGAACAGGCTCGCCTCGATCAGCTGGAAGGTCCAGAACCGCCCCGCGGGCTGGTAGGAGATCACGCGCTTCCAGCCGAGCGTGACGAGGTACGTGTGCGGATCGATTCCGGCGTGCTGCGCGTGTAGCACCGCCAGGTCCTCCCGGCCGGCGGTGATGCGGCGCCCGCCGGCGTCGACGAGCGTGTCGCTCAGCACCCAGTCGCCGCCCTGTGGGATGGAGTCCGTGCCGATGGCGATGCGATGGAGCGGCCCGAGGAGATGTGGGCGCAGGAACTTCAACACGACCAGGCGCGTGCAGCCGAACGCGACGAACGTCGCTGTCATCGCTGCCACCGTGCGGCGGAAGACGAGTCCGGCGAGCACGCCGATCGCCAGCGCGAAGAGGGCGTACGCGGGCACGACGAGCCCCTCGACGTCGAAGCCGCTCGGCGCCATCCGTCCCTCGAGCGTGTCGAACGGGCTACGCCACCACATGACGACCGCGCTCGCGACTGCGCCGCCTGCGATCGTGGCCGCTGCCAGCAGCGCCGTCTTGGAGAGGAGCCAGCGCCTGCGGGTGACCCCCTGCGTCCACGCGAACCGGTGCGTGCCGTGCTCGAGCTCGCGCGCGAGAAGCGGCGCGCCGACGAACACTCCGGCGAGCGCCGGAAGCACGGCGAGTCCGCGGATGGCGGCGACCCAGCTGACGAACTCGCTCTGGAAGTGCCGGACGATGATGTCGCAGCCGGAGCGCGACGCGGGCGGCAGGCAGTCCGACAGCGCGTCGTGGTGATATGCCGCCTGGATCGGCAGGCGCGTGGCGAACGCGGCGACCGCGAGCGCGACGAGAACTCCGAGCCCGGCGACGAGCTGGGGCCGGTGCTGACGCCACGTTACCCATGCCATCGCAGCGGAAGCCCCTCCGGCGGCGCCGGCACCGGCATTCTCTCCGGTGCCATGTAGGCGAGCAGCAGCTCTTCCAGGCCGACACGCTCGACGGTCCAGGAGGGGTCGAGGATCGGCCCGTCGCCTCTGACGAGCAACGTCAGCTGGCGACCGCTGTAGCGCTCGCGGACGATCGAGGTAACGCCGCGGATCGAGCCGAGAGGACGACGCGGGCCCATGAGGATGCGGTGCGACTCGAGCAGCTCCTCGACGCCGCCCTCGAGCCGGACCCCGCCGCCGGTCAACAGGACGATGTGATCGCACACCCGCTCGATGTCGGCGATCACGTGCGACGCGATCACGACCGTCGCCGCCGTCTCGGCGACGCCGTCCATCAGGAGCTGCAGGAACTCGCGCCCTGCAAGCGGGTCGAGCCCTGCGAACGGCTCGTCGAGCAGCACGAGTCGCGGCCGTTTGCCGAGGGCGAGACCGAGCGCGAGTCGTGCACGGTCTCCCGCAGAGAGCGAGCCGACCTTCGTCCGCGACCCGATCCGGGTGGGCAGGCATGCGACGAGCTCCTCGTCCCAGCGCGAGTTCGTTCGCCGCGCGAACTCGATCGTCTCTTCGATTGTGAAGGAGCGATACAGGGGCGCGCCCTGCGCGACGTATCCGACCTCGGCCAGCACCGAAGGCTCGCGGAGCGGGTCGTGGCCGAGCACGTCGATCGCCCCTTCGCTCGGGGCGAGCAACCCCGCTGCGAGCGCGAGCAGCGTCGACTTTCCCGCCGCATTCGGCCCGGCCAGGCCGACGATCGCTCCCTCCGGGATCGTGAGCGTGCAGTCGCGCAGGGCCCAATCGCGGCGGAAGCGCTTGCCGAGCCGCCGCGCGTCGATCGGCGGGCTCATGCCACCCGGCGGGCCAGCATCTCTCGAACCGTCGCGGAGATCAGCGCCCGGATGCTCTCCTCGTCGAGACCGGCACCGTCCGCCGCCTCGAGCCAGTGCTCGAGCTCGACTCGGAGCACCTCGTAGTGGGGCAGCGACGTCGCCCGTGCGAGCGTGCTCGCGACGAACGTGCCGCGCCCCTGGCGCGCGACGACGAGGCCTTCGCGCTCGAGGTCGCGGTAGGCTTTCGCGACGGTGTTCGGGTTGATGGCGAGGTCGGCGACGACCTCGCGGACGGTCGGCAGCTGGTCGCCGACCGAGATCGTCCCGAGCCGGAGCGCCTCCTTGACCTGCTGCACGATCTGGAGGTACGTCGCGACACCGGATCGTGGGTCGAGGTGGAACTCGATCACCGGGGCATCCTACTCGCTCGTTTCGCGACGGCGAAGCCTTCCCCACCGGCGCGACGCCGGCGGTTGTAGGCTCGCCCCATGAAGACGAGCCTGGGAATATGGGCCTTCGGCCCCATGGTCACGCGGTTCGTGCCGGGCGGCTACCAGCCCCAGCACGCGAAGGAATCGACTGCCGTGAAGGTCCGCCGCGCCGTCGAAGGCCTCGGCGACCTGATGGACGACTACGAGTTCCACTATCCGCAGGAGCTGTCGGCAGAGAACCTCGACGACGTCCGCGCCGCGCTCGACGGTCACGGCATCTACTGCATCGCGACCGGTCTGCACCTCGACCCGATCTTCGGCATGGGCGGCCTCTCCGCGCCGGACGACCGCGTGCGTGCGGAGGCGCTGTCGCGGACTCTGGACGCCGCCGACTTCGCCGGCCACGTCGGCGCGCACTTCATCATCTGGCCGGGAATCGAGGGGTACAACTATCCGTTCCAGACGCGCTACGCCGAGAGCTGGGCGCGTTTCATCGACGGTGTCGGGCAGGCGGCGCAGCGCTGCAGCGAGCACGGGATCCAGCTCTTCCTCGAGCACAAGAACTCGGAGCCCGCGATGAAGATCTTCATGCGCAACGTCGGCATGACGCTGCACGTGATCCACACGCTGCGCGCACGGGGGATCGACAACGTGAAGGTCAACATGGACTGGCAGCACCTGCTGATGAACGGCGAGAACCTCGCCGAGTACGCCGCGCTGCTCGCGGCGGAAGGACTGTTGGGCCATCAGCACGCGAACTCGGGCTGGGGGACGTTCGACGACGACAACATGGTCGGTGCGACCGCCTTCATGGAAACGCTCGAGCTCGCGCTCGAGCTGCGTCGCGCTGGCTACGGCGAGCACGGCGAGCGCCTCGGCTTCGACCTCTATCCGTACACCGAGGACGCGGTCGCGGCCGTCA
>Ga0187765_10000591_pt1 | contig 13418 bp, 13 predicted proteins | sample 0216_QUI02_MP05__3_FD_133018 | JGI IMG/M metagenome (GOLD analysis project Ga0187765, IMG submission 133018) | Tropical peat soil microbial communities from peatlands in Department of Meta, Colombia - 0216_QUI02_MP05_10_MG | ecosystem: Environmental > Terrestrial > Soil > Wetlands > Peat ...
ACCACCACGCGTGTGCCGACAGTGATGTGGGTCGGCACCATCGTACGCACGCCGTTCGACAGCATTGCCGGCTTGAACGAGCCAGACGCCGTTTGCCCCTTCATCGCCGGCTCGGTCTCCGTGATTTCCAGCGTCACCTTCTGGGGGATGTCGATCGAGACCGCCACGCCTTCATGCAGCGCCAGGTTCACGACCATGCCTTCTTGCAGGTACTTCTCGTAATTCCCGACCACGTCCGCCGGCACCTGGACCTGGTCATAGGTCTCCTGATTCATGAAATGGAAGCCGTCGCCGTCCTGGTAGAGGTAGGAGAATTCGTGGTCCTCAACGTGCGCGCGCTCGACCTGATCGGTGGTCTTGTAGCGCATCTGGGTCTTCACGCCGTCGGAAATCCGGCGCATATCGACCTGCGTGGTAGGGGTGCCCTTGCCGGGATGAAAATTTTCCGCATTGAGGACTACGTAGAGCTTGCCGTCGAGATCGACGATATTGCCTTTGCGGAGCGAACTAGCGATGACCTTCACGATATTGATCCTTGACGTCTGGGCGGCGGGGGGCCGCGGTTTCGGGCCGCACCATAGCGATCTTCTCGCGCGATGCCAGTCTTTCTCGAGCGTCGTCTGATCGAGGTAAAAGTGCCAAAAAGCCCGCCATTCTGGAGTGCCGGCGTCCATGCCGCCCGCCGGCCATACCTTGTGGCCCGTCAGCAGATCGCGGCGGCCTTGCGGCAGTGGTTTGGCGCACAAGGATTTACCGAGGTGGAGACCGCGGCGCTCCAGGTTTCCCCGGGTAACGAAACCCACCTGCACGCGTTCGCCACCGAACTGATTGGCCCGGGAGGGGAACGCCGACCGCTCTACCTGCGCACCTCGCCTGAATTTGCCTGCAAGAAACTGTTGGCGGCCGGTGAAGCGCGCATATTCGAATTCGCAAAGGCATTCCGTAACCGCGAGCGCGGCCCATTGCATCATCCGGAATTCACAATGCTCGAATGGTACAGGGCGAACCAACCATACGACGTCCTGATGGATGATTGTGCGGCGCTGCTGGCCGAGGCAGCGAGGGCTGCCGGCGCGAAGGAATTCAGTTTTCGCGGCAAGACCGTCGACCCGCTGATGCCGCCTGAGCGCATCACCGTGGCTGAAGCATTCGCACGCCATGCCGGCGTCGATCTATTGGGCACAATTCGCGGCAGGAAAGGCAATGGAAAAGCCCTCGCGGCCGCAGCGGCCAAGGCGGGCGTTGCGACCGCCGCCGACGATAGCTGGGGCGACATATTCAGCCGGATCCTGGCAGAGCGCGTCGAAGGTCACCTCGGGATCGGCCGTGCCACCATATTATATGAGTATCCTTTGCCGCTGGCCGCGCTGGCGCGGCCCAAGCCCGGAAGCGAAACCGTCGCGGAGCGTTTTGAGCTTTATGCCTGCGGAATTGAACTGGCCAATGCCTTCGGCGAACTCACCGACGTTGCCGAACAACGCATGCGCTTCGAGACCGCCATGAACGAGAAAGAACGCATCCATGCCGAGCGGTACCCGATCGACGAAGATTTTCTCGATGCCTTGGCGCGTGTGCCACCCGCCAGCGGTATAGCGCTGGGCTTCGACCGCCTGGTGATGCTGGCGACCGACGCGCAGCACATCGAACAGGTGATATGGACTCCGGTGACTGACTCATAAGGACAAGAGGGACAAGCCATGACGACGCTCCGCACGCCCACGCAGTTGTGTGACCGGGGGCTGATATCGTCCGGTCAACGTGCCGCGCTTGAGGCTGTTGCCGCGCGTTACGCGGTCGCACTGCCGCCAGCACTCGCCCAACTGATTGACCGCAGAGATCCGGCCGATCCAATCGCGCGCCAATTCGTGCCGGGTGCCGCAGAACTTGATCATCATCCTGGAGAATTCGCCGATCCGATCGGCGACGATGCGCACAGCCCCGTTGAGGGGATCGTCCACCGCTACCCTGATCGTGTCCTTTTCAAATTAACCCATATCTGCGCGGTCTATTGCCGGTTCTGTTTCCGCCGCGAGATGATCGGTCCGGACAAGCCGAATGCGCTGTCACCGCAAAAGTTGGCGCACGCGCTCGACTACATCCGGATGCATCCCGAAATCTGGGAAGTGATTCTGACCGGAGGCGATCCGTTGATTCTGTCGGCGAGGCGCCTGCGCGCGGTGATGAAGGGGCTAGGGGCGATCGATCACGTGAAGGTCATTCGCATTCACACCCGCATGCCGATCGCCGATCCGCAACGCATTTCGCCAGAACTGGTGCGGGCGATGAAAATCAAGGGAAAACCCACTTATGTTGCCATACATGTCAATCACCCGCGTGAACTAACGCCGCAAGCGCGCTCAGCATGTGCGCGTATGGCCGACAGCGGAATTCCATTACTATCGCAGACCGTTCTGCTCGCTGGTGTTAACGACACGCCGGACGTCATGGGCGCATTGATGCGGGCGCTGGTCGAATGCCGGATTAAACCGTACTACCTGCATCACGGCGATCTTGCGTCCGGCACCGCGCATTTGCGCACCGATATTTCAGCGGGACAGGAGCTGATGCGCAGCCTGCGCGGACGAATCTCCGGCCTCTGCCAGCCGACGTATGTTCTCGATATACCGGGCGGCCACGGCAAATCGCCGATCGGGCCATCCTACATCGAGCGGGCGGGATCAGACGGTTACGCGCGGATTGTCATCGAAGATTTCAACGGGCGGCAGCACGGATATCCGCCGAACGCCGGCTAGTGCCGAATCGACAGGACATCGAGCAGCGCCGCGGCAACCGCGAGGCTGGCGAATCCGATGAACACCACCGCGATCACAGCGTGCCAAACAAAGGCGACGTCCCGCCTCAGGGCTGCCACTACGTTCTTGCTGTTGATCATCGCCTGACGTTCCCAAAAAGAGTTCGCTACAGGACAGCGAACAGTAATCGGTAAAGGACCATCCGGCCCATAATTTGTATGTTAAAAAACGCGTGAGCAGCGCGGCGCCTTCGCATACCAGCTATGACGCTGGGGCCGCGGAGATGGCGCGCCCTAGGGGATTCGAACCCCTGTTACCGCCGTGAAAGGGCGGTGTCCTAGGCCTCTAGACGAAGGGCGCGCGTGGCCGGGGGTATAAAGAGCTTCCCCCTCAGCGGCAAGGGAATGGCGGCTACCACCTACCGGTATTGGGCATCGATTTCCACGGTTCCTGCGGCGGCTTGGCGGCTCCTTTTTGCAGGAGTTCGATCGAGTGCTTGTCAGGCGAACGCACAAAAGCCATCACGCCGTCGCGCGGCGGCCGGTTGATCGTGACGCCGGCTTTCATCAGCCGGTCGCAAGTTTCGTAGATGTCGTCGACTTCGTAGGCGAGGTGGCCAAAGAATCGGGCCTCGCCGTAATCTTCGGTATCCCAGTTGTAGGTCAGCTCGACGACCGGCGCGTCGCGCCGCCCGGCCTTGAGCGCCTCGGTCGCTGCGGGCGCATCGTCGGGCGCCGCCAGGAAGACCAGGGTATAGCGGTTCTTTTCGTCGACGCGCCGGCGAACTTCCTGCAGGCCGAGCAGCTTGCCGTAGAATTCCATAGCAGCATCGAGATTGCGTACGCGTAGCATGGTGTGCAGAAATCGCATGATTGAAACCTCTCTGTGGCAGGCGCCCTGACAGGGCGGCACTATAGCAATGATTGCCTCCGACCTTGAAGCTTCCGTCGCCCGTCTCGGCCAACTGGTCGAAAACGCCAGCGTCATCGTTCCGTTCACGGGAGCGGGGATCTCGACCGAATGCGGTATTCCCGACTTTCGATCGCCTGGCGGACTGTGGACCAAAAACCAGCCGATCCCTTACGACGCTTTCGTCGCGAGCCGCGACATGCGCGACGAGTCCTGGCGGCGCCGCTTCGCGATGGAGGACAGTTTTGCCAAAGCGAACCCCGGCCGTGGCCATCGCGCGCTCGCCAGTCTCTATCGCGCCGGCAAAATCCCGGCCTTGATCACCCAGAATATCGACAACCTCCATCAGTCTTCGGGCATCGCCGAACGCGATGTAGTGGAGTTGCACGGGAACACCACCTACGCGGTCTGCCTCGACTGTGCCGAGCGCTACGAATTGTCGTGGGTGAGGGAAAAATTCAAGGGATCGGGCGATCACGCGCCCGATTGTAGCTGCGGTGGCCCCATCAAGACCGCGACCATCTCGTTTGGCCAGGCCATGCCGGTCGAGGCGATGCAGCGCGCCGAGGAATTGACCAAAGCGTGTGACCTATTTCTCGCCGTCGGGTCGTCGCTGGTCGTATGGCCGGCCGCCGGTTTCCCGTTGATGGCCAAACGCAATGGCGCTGCGCTCGTCATCATCAATCGTGAGCCGACCGAGTTTGACGACATTGCCGATCTGGTCGTGCGCAATGACATCGGCGACGTTTTGGCTCCCTTCATCGCTCACTGATTCGCCTGCTCTGCGCTGTGTATAGAGCTGTGCGCAAGCCTATTTTGGCCTTTGCCGTTTGAAGGCCGGTGTTATCTTCGAATCCACGAAAGATTCGTCGAAGCGCCCATCAAGAGGCGCCAGCAAGGCAGCGGCGCACGGCGTCATGGCGTCGGACGGGGTCGAATCAAAAATGTCTGGTACCAATCTCCGGCCAGGGGCGGTCAGAGAACTCGTCGATGAAACGGCGACCAATCTCATAGAATTGACCGGCGTCATCAAGTGGTTCGATGTCTCAAAGGGCTTTGGGTTTATCGTTCCCGATAACGGAATGCCCGACATCCTCTTGCATGTAACCTGCCTGCGCCGCGACGGTTTCCAGACGGCCTACGAGGGCGCACGGGTCATTTGCGAGGTGTTGGAACGCCCAAAAGGCCTTCAGGCCTTCCGCATTGTGTCGATGGACGAAAGCACCGCCGTGCACCCGGCGCAGATGCCGCCGCCGCGTACCCACGTCACGGTGACGCCGACCAGCGGGCTCGAGCGTGCCCAGGTCAAATGGTTCAACCGTCTGCGCGGCTTCGGTTTCCTGAGCCGCGGCGAGGGTACGCCAGATATTTTCATCCACATGGAAACCTTGCGCCGTTATGGCATTGCCGAGCTGCGGCCCGGTCAGACAGTGCTGGTCCGCTTCGGGCCCGGGCCGAAGGGCCTGATGGCGGCTGAGGTGCGGCCGGACGGCGGTCCGCTCGGGCTCGCCTCCCACTAAACCTCGGATTTTCCAGTTGCCGCTTGGGCTTGGGCCGCGTAAAGGCGAGCGCATGCGCGCAACCGGGTGGCTTGTTCTTGTTCTCTTAGGGCTCTTTGTCGCCGCCGGTCCGGTCTGGCCGGCCGGTCAGCAAACGCTTGAGATCGCCAGCAAGTCCGGTGTGCACGTTTTTTCGGTTGAATTGGCCGACAACGATGCCGAGCGTGCCAAAGGGCTCATGTACCGCAAGGAATTGCCCGAAGGGCAGGGCATGCTGTTCGATTTCCACCGCGAGCAGGATGTGAGTTTCTGGATGCAGAACACTTATATTTCCCTCGACATGATCTTTATCCGTGCGGACGGGCGCATCCTGCGGATCGCCGAGAACACCGAGCCTTTGTCGACGCGGCTGATCCCGTCCGGCGGCCCGGTCCGGGCGGTCCTGGAAATCATCGGCGGGTCGGCCCGCAAACTCGGCATTGCGCCCGGCGACCGCGTCGCTGCTCCCATCTTTAACGCCCGTTGAGGGCTTGCTTGCCGGCCTGAATCGAAGCGTGTATCGAACGCCGAAAGCCAATCGGGGCATAGCGCAGTCTGGTAGCGCGTCTGGTTTGGGACCAGAAGGTCGCAGGTTCGAATCCTGCTGCCCCGACCAACTAACATATTGATTTCGCTCCCGGCTTCCGGCGTGCCGGGCCGCGCTTTGCGCTGCTGTCGCACAGTAACGGCTGCCATTCGCCGTGCCCTGGCAGGCATGCGCGCCACGTCCGCCAGCCGCGGTCAATTTCACACGAGGCCGTGCAACTGGCTCGCGTCCTTCACGAGCACAGACAACCGAAGGCGCATATTATTCTATAGGAATATTGTCCAGGCAGTACGATCTGTGGGCGATAGTGGCGCGAGAGTTCAATGCGCCACAAGCCCAGAAAAATTCCAACGGTATCGTGAGCTGCGTTGGTCAACGCGCTGACCGTTGTTTCACATGTTGCGGCTATTGCCGGCGCGATCGTCGTGATCCTCGACACTCTGCACCACTGGTAATGGCCGTGGGTAATTGTGTGGCCTTCGTAAGCGGGAGCGTCGTCATCTAGTCGGACGATACAAATCTGCTTCCGTTGCAGAAATGCAACGACGCGTCAGCAAATGCATCGTGGTGCGTCAGATTGAGTAATTTGTCGTTTTTCACAAACCCGCTGGCGTGCGTGCCCAAGCGTTCGTTTTACCGATCTCTAAATCTTGCGTCGGTTTGAGAGTCTGGATCGCAGCTCGCAAATGCGGATGCAAAATTGGAGTCTGAAAAATGAAACTCGTTAAAAGTCTTCTCCTTGGCTCGGCAGCGGGGCTCGTTGCGGTAGCCGGGGCGCAGGCAGCCGATCTTCCTGTCAAGGCCAAACCGGTCGAGTACGTGAAGATCTGTAGCCTGTACGGCGTCGGGTTCTATTATATTCCCGGCACCGACATGTGCTTGAAGGTGGGCGGCTGGGTACGCGCCGAATACGCCTATGGCGATAACGGCAACATGACCTGGGGCTGGGGAAACGGTAACATCAATGACCGCAGCACCAGCAACAGCACCTGGCGCGCACGCGGCTACATCACGGCCGATGCCCGCAACCAGACTGAATATGGCACGGTCCGCGGTTACCTTGCCGTCGGTTTGAGTACCAGCAACGTCGGCACCGACAGTGCATCGAACACCTTCAGCGCGAACCGCGCCTTCATTCAGTGGGCAGGCTTCACGTTCGGTCTGGCACAGTCGTTCTACGACTTCTACAGCGTGCCGGCGACCTCATATTGGGGCCAATTCCCCGCCTCCGACACAGGCGATCCGGGCTGGATGGTTCTCGGTTATACCGCTCAATTCGGCAACGGTTTCTCGGCAACTCTCGCTGCGGAAATGCGTCGCATGACTGCCATCGATAACAGCACGATCGGTACCGGTGCGACTGGTTCGGGCTCCTACGGTGGTTTTCAGGCTCCCGACCTCGTCGCCAACCTGCGCGTCGATCAGGCTTGGGGTTCTGCCCAGATCATGGGCGCCCTGCACCAGGTCAATCCGCTCTACTATTCAGCCCCTCTGGGGATTTTGGCGCATCCCGATGACAAGGCGGGCTTCGTGGTTGGCGCAGGCCTTAAGCTGAACGCTCCGATGATCGGTCAGGGCGACTATCTGCAAGCTCAGGTCAATTATACGCAGGGCGCATTGAAGTATATCTTCCAGACCCCGACCTCGAACTGGTTCAAGCAAGTTGGCGCCCAGCCCGGGCTTGGTGTTCTGAGCGATGGCGTCTACGGCGGTACGATTACCGGCGTCAACACGACTGACGTCCAATTGACCACCGCATGGGGCATCAACGCGGCCTACGAGCACTTCTGGAACCCGCGCTGGCGGACATCGCTCTACGGTGGCTATGCCGCTGTGAGCTATGGCAGCACCGCCAATGCCATCCTGTGTTCTGCTGAAGGAACCGCCAACGGTACTGGGATTGGTTCGCTGGCTGTCGCCAACCTAGGCTGCAACAATAACTGGCAGACTTGGTGGATCGGTTCGCGCACCCAGTGGAACGTCACCAAGGACTTCTATCTGGGTGTCGACGTGCTGTATTCCAAACTTCAAACTGCGGATCTCAACCCTGCAAGCGGGGCCCTTACCTCTCCGAATGCGCCATTCGGGGTGACCGACGCGGACAACTGGATGTTCCGCTTCCGCGTGCATCGCGACTTCTATCCTTGATCGCGTGACAGCTATTCAGGCGATTTAAATGGGCGACGGACCCCGGCGGGAGACCGCCGGGGATTTTATTGTTCGAAATGCGCCCGCACATGGCGCTGCCGATCGCAGCGGCCGATAAATTTCTCAATTCGCGCGATCGTGTCGGCTTCCGCAAGTAATGGCGCATGGCCCTGGTCCGCGACGACCAGCGTTTCAAGCCCAACGTGCCGCGCACTCATCTCCTCAATCGTGGCGGGCAACAAAATATCCGAATTGGCGCCGCGGATCGCCATCACCGGCACGTGCGCGAGCGCACTAAACTGGTTCCACAAAGGCGGTATCGGATGGTCCGGATCAATTGCCTCCAATGTCTTGGCAAGCTTGACGTCGTAGGTCGGGACCATCCGGCCATTGTCTTCCTTGAAAGCGCGCCGTGCGCTGGCGAGCCAGTCGTCATGTCCGAGCTTGGGAAATTGATTGTTGAATAGCCGGCGCAATATTTCCGCGCCATCCTCGAAGTTGCGCGGTTGCGGCAGCTTGCCGACGTAACCCTTGATTCGCATCAGGCCCTGCGGCTCGATCACCGGGCCGATGTCGTTGAGCACGACGCCCGCAATCGCCGTTGGGCGTACTGCGGCCAGCAGCATCGCAAGGATTCCGCCGCGCGAGGTGCCGATGAAGATTGCCGGCATTGCATCGAGTGCCGTAGCGACCGCCAGGACGTCGCCTAGCTCAACGGGGAGCGAGTAATTGTCCGGGTTGCGGTCATAGTCGGAGCGTCCGCGCCCTCGATAGTCGAGTGCGATCACGCGGCGAGGGTGGGCGCCGTCACGCGCCAAAGCGGCCGCGAGTGCCTCGAAATCAGCGGCGGTGCGCGCGAGGCCGGGCAGGCAGACGACGGGCATCTTTGGTGAACTCCGCTGGCCATAGCAGAGGGCGTGCAGCCGCAAACCGTCGGAAGCGGAGATAAAAGTGCTGACGGCACCATTTTGCATGGCGGCTTTATATCATTGCGGCTGGTGTAATGCCTGCCAACTCGGTCATTGCCGAGCTTGACCCGGCAATCTATGAGGCTGCGCAACAGGTGTGGGATTACGTAAGACTTTTTAGCGGAGGAATCTCGTCATGGATGCGCGGGTCAAGCCCGCGCATGACAAGCGGCAATCAATATGGACGGGGCTTACTGGATCGCCCGCCTACGCGGGCGACGACAGCCTGAGTATAAATCAATTCAAACCGCCGCGCTTGATGTCGGCTTCGATCAGCAATTTGGTGCCGCCGCCAAAGCGTGCGCGGTAGACCTGAAGGTTCTCCATTATCCGCTCTACATAATTGCGGGTCTCGGACAGGGGGATGCGCTCGACCCAGTCGACCGGATCGACGTTCGGATCCCGCGGATCGCCATAAGCTGCAAGCCACTGCTTCACGCGGCCACGGCCGGCATTATATCCGGCGAACGTGAGGATGTAGGACCCGTTGTAGCCGGTGAACAGGTTGGATAATTCCGCCGCGCCCATCTGCATATTGTAGACAGGATCCTTGAGCAGCCGGTCACGGTTATAGGCGACCTTGAACCTGGCGGCGGTATCGATGCCGGCCGCGGGTGTCACCTGCATCAGGCCCATGGCATGGGCGCTTGAGACGACTTTCTGGTTGAAATGACTTTCCTGGCGCGCGATCGAATAGGCAATCGCGGCCTCGATCGGTGGTGCGATCGGCCGGTAGTCGGGCAGGCCGACCACCGGGTAGGCGTAATAATCGAGGGGCAGACCGCGCGCGTAAGCGCCTTCGCCCAGCAGCACCATGGCGCGACCATCGCCGTGTTTCGCGGCGAGTTCTCCAAGCATGGCCATGCCGGCGATGTCGGTAGCGCTTTCGCCAAGTTCGGCAAAGATCGATGCGAGCATGTCGCGTTCGTCGAGCGCATAGAGAATTTGCGCGGCGCGCACGACCTCGAGATTTCCAAGCACGTTCTGCTCTTGCGGCGTGAATACCGGCGGGCCGCGCAGCCCCAGATCGGTCAGGCCGAGGCGTGCCCGCGCGAGCTGGCCGTAATAAGTGGCAGTGTGTTGCGCCGCCGTTTCGTAGAATGCCTTGGCCTGCGCGCGTTGGCCCATTGCTTCCGCCGCGCGGCCTTGCCAATAGCCGCCGCGCGCGAGCGCATGCGGGTTGATGGTCCCTTCCATGATATGGGCGAAATGTTCGGCCGCTGTCTTGGGATCGTGCAAGTATCGCAGCGCTACCCATCCGGCGGTGAAATGCGCATCGACCCGATAGAATCCCCGCATCGGCGGCGCTGCCTCACGCGCCACGCGATAAGCGGTCTGGGCATCGCGGTCGTCGAGCAGCTTGCGCACCAGCAAGCGCCGCTCGAGCCACCATTGATCGAGATTGTACAGAAGGTCAGGATTTTTCGGTGCGGTGAGGATCAGTTTGCCGGCTTCGTCCGCCTTGTTGTTCTGCCGCAGCCATTGCACGCGCGCGAAGATATAACCGGGATCGCTTTGCGCGGATGCAGGGACCGCATCGAGCGCGGCCTTTGCATTGCCGGCCTTGCGCAACACTGCCGCACGCGCCTTGCCAATCGCCACTTCATTGCCGCCAAGACGTTCGGCCGCGCGCATGCCGCCGGCGACATCGTCGGCGTAGAAGCGCTGCTCCATGCGCGCTTTGTGATCGGCAGCGGTGAGCAAGTTGCCGAACATTTCGAGCACGCGTTTTTCAACCTCCGCGCTGCATTCGTCGTTGCGCCATGCTTGGCGAACCAGAGAGGCCGCAGCTTCGCGGTCGCCTTGCGCGAGCAAGGTGCGCGCGAGCATAAAACGGCCTTTGGCAGTCGACGGCTGATGCCTGGCGAAAAACGCGCGGACCGTGCGGTCGTCGATGCCATCATTCCAGAGCGCATTTTCGGCGCGCCTGCGGAACAAAGGGGCGTGCGGCCAGCTCGGATTGGCATCGACGAAGGCTGCATAGCGCTGGAATGTCGGGTTGGTGTTGTCCGAACGTAGGATCACCCATTCGGCTAGTTTTCTGGCGACCGGATCGGTGATGCTTGCTTCGTCAGCATCGGCATCGGCTTCCTTACCCTTGCGCGCATCTTCGATCACGCGTTTGACCGCGGCGACATCGGCGGCAGAGGTCGCGGCGGTCGGTGCGATTGCGAAGGGACCGGAGACCGGCCGTGCCAGCGGCTTGAATGTCGCGCGGTTTTCAAAAATTGTACCGTGCAAACCAACATTCGCCTGGGCATACGACGACAGGACGTTGTTCTCGGGCCGCTTCTGAGGCAGTGGGGCAATTCGCGCGGCCGGAGCCGCCGCTTGTTTTCCGCTTTGGATCGCCGGCCGAGGGCGCGGCAAGGGAACCTTTTGTGTCGTTACCGGAACCGCTTCCGCGCCAAACACGCAGGCGGTGGTAACCGCGAGGCACGCGCCCAAACGGGTGCTCAAAAGAATACCGATGGGGCTGCGACTAGTCCCGCGCATCCGTTCCCTTGCCTTTAGTCCCGGCGACCCCGACTCAGAGCAAGGGCCGCAAACCCGTTCGGCCCCCCATTAGGCCAATAACGTTGATGAAGGATATCCAAAATTTCGGGGGTATAGGGATCCTAGCCAGGGAGGGGGGCAAAAACAGGGCAACGTGCCCGGTATCACCTCAATTCATGAGGCCATTTACGGGCAGGGCTTTCATCGGTGCCCCTGACCCGATATCTATGGGAGCCTTACTCTGGACCCCCTGCGGAGAAGTCGTGCCATGACCGCCAAGACGAGCTTTCGCGGCTCATTTACTGCGCTGGTCACGCCGTTCAAAAATGGCTCGCTCGACGAAAAGGCGTTCCGCGACATCGTGGAATGGCAGATCGCCGAAGGCACAAATGGCCTGGTTCCGGTCGGCACCACGGGCGAGAGCCCGACTTTATCGCACGGTGAGCACAAGAAGGTCGTCGAATGGTGTATCGACCAGGCCGACGAACGGGTTCCCGTTATCGCGGGCTCTGGTTCGAATTCGACAGCTGAGGCCGTAGAGCTGTCGCAGCACGCCGAAAAAGCCGGCGCCGATGCCGTGTTGATCGTTACGCCGTACTACAACAAGCCGACTCAGGAAGGGCTCTACCAGCATTACAAGGCGATCAACGATGCCATCGGCATTCCGATCATCATCTACAACATTCCAGGCCGTTCCATTGTCGACATGTCGGTCGACACGATGGCACGCCTCTATGAGCTTAAGAACATCGCGGGCGTGAAGGATGCGACGGCCAACATGACGCGCGTATCGCAACAGCGTGCCGCGATGGGCCCGGATTTCAATCAGCTTTCCGGCGAGGACATCACCGCGCTCGGCTTCATGGCGCATGGCGGCCATGGCTGTATTTCGGTCACCTCGAACGTGGCGCCGCGACTCTGCGCCGAATTTCAGGCTGCCTGCCTGAAAGGCGACTTTGCCAAGGCGCTCAAGCTGCAAGACAAGCTCACGCCGCTTCATATCAATTTGTTTGTCGAAACCAGTCCGGCACCGATCAAGTATGCAATGTCATTGATCGGCAAGTGTGCCAATACGGTAAGGCTACCGATGGTGCCGGCGAGCGAGAAGGCGCAGGCCGCTGTGCGTCAGGCGATGGTGCACGCCGGCCTCATCAACTAGATGCTGGCTGAATTCAAAAAGTTTGCGCTGCGAGGAAATGTTGTCGATCTCGCCATCGGCGTGATCATTGGCGCCGCCTTTTCCGGCATTGTGAACTCGCTGGTTGGCGACGTCATCATGCCGATCATAGGCGCCGTCACGGGCGGTCTCGATTTTTCGAACTATTTCGTACCGTTGTCCGCGAAAGTCACGGCAACCACCCTGGCCGAGGCAAAGAAGCAAGGTGCCGTATTGGCTTGGGGAAATTTTCTTACCGTCACGCTTAACTTTATCATCATTGCGTTTGTCCTCTTCCTCGTGATCCGGGGAATCAACAAACTCGCGCGGAAGGAAGAGGAAAAGCCCGCGCCGCCGTCCAAGACCGAGCAACTTCTCACCGAGATCCGTGACCAGCTCAAATCGCGGTGAACGCACGCCAATTGTAACCCATGGCCGCAAAACCCGAGCGCCGCTTCAAGGTGGTCGCCGACAATCGCAAGGCGCGCTTCAACTACGAAATCGGCGATACGTTCGAGGCGGGCATTGTGCTCACGGGCAGCGAGGTCAAATCACTGCGCGCCGGCAAGGCCACGATTGCTGAGTCTTATGCCGATACGCGCGACGGCGAGCTCTGGCTCATCAATTCGAATATTCCCGAGTATCTCCAGGCAAGCCGTTTCAACCATCTCCCCAAGCGGCCGCGCAAATTGCTGCTGCAAAAACGTGAGATTAACCGGCTGGCCGGCGCGGTAGAGCGGGAAGGCATGACGATCGTACCGTTAAAGCTTTACTTTAACGAGAAGGGCCGCGCCAAGATCGAAATCGCACTCGCGCGTGGCAAGAAGCTGCATGACAAGCGCGAGGCCCTAAAAAAGCGATCCTGGGAGCGCGAACGCGGCCGGTTGATGCGGCTGAAAGGGT
>Ga0187765_10000592_pt1 | contig 13390 bp, 12 predicted proteins | sample 0216_QUI02_MP05__3_FD_133018 | JGI IMG/M metagenome (GOLD analysis project Ga0187765, IMG submission 133018) | Tropical peat soil microbial communities from peatlands in Department of Meta, Colombia - 0216_QUI02_MP05_10_MG | ecosystem: Environmental > Terrestrial > Soil > Wetlands > Peat ...
GAGCGGGCCGGCGACCGTGTTGCCCACAGGATGATGCCCAGCAGGACGAGGGCACCAAGGATGATCCACAGCCAGATGAGGTCGGCGCCCGATCCGCTGGAGGACGCCGGCGAACTGGCCGGCGTCGTGGCCGGCGTGGGCGGCGTGGGCGCGGCGGTGGTCGGCACGGCCGGCGGGCTGGCAATGCTCGGCGTCGGCGTCGGCGGGGCGCTGGCCGTGGGCGGGGCGCTGGCCGTGGGCGGCACACTTGCGTCAGGCGAGGTGGTGGCGACCGCGCCGCTGGCCGCCTGCACACACGCGGTGGCCAGGCAGCCGGCCACCAGGATCGCGGCCGCGAGCGGCACGCGCCTCACCAGGCGCCGCATCCCGGTCCTTTCACGTGTCTGATCCTGGCGGAACCGGTGGGCCAGCGCCACACCCGGCTAAGCGTGGCCCATACAGCGCAGGCCGCGAAGGCGTCGGTAGCCGCCCGCATCGCGACCGGCGTCACCCACCAGCTCCCGGTCGGCCTTCACCCACTGCGGGGTGCGATCTGCCACAGCTCGTTGAATGCGATGCTGTCGTAAAAGGCGGTCCCGTTCACGATCAGCCCGTCCCGGAGCGTCATGACCCAGGCGTAGGTATTCCGGTATATGGTGCCCTCGATCGTGGTCCCGGCGCCATCCCACAGCACGATAACCGTGTCGCCGTCGGCATAGCAGCCATGAATGGTCACCGGGCGGAACGGATCGTCGTGGCTGAAGCGCTCCGCGAATGGCTGCAGTACCTTGCCGCGGAATTCTTCCGCGCTCGAGTACGTGGCCGACACCGCGGAGCGGCCGGTGATTTCCCATCGCATGCCGGGCGCGAAGATGCTCGCGACGTACCCGGCGCCGCTCATCCATTCGTCGAATGCCTGGCGCACGATCTCTGCGCTGGTTGGCACGGCGGTTTCCTTCCTGTCCGGATCGGTCCGTGGCGGCTGCCAGCCGCCCCACCAGATCGGCTGAGGTACGGGCTCGCGGCGGACCTGCGGTTATCGCGCCCGACACCGGTCTGTACCGTGCAGTTAGCCCTCGCATTCCTGGAGGTCAAGATGGCAACGAAGATAACCGTCGTCCTGGAGGACGACATTCAGGGGGGCCCGGCAGAGGAGACGCTGCGGTTCGGGCTCGACGGCCGGGAGTATGAGATCGACCTGAACAGCACGAACGCCGCCGCGTTCCGTCAGCAGATCGCCCCCTACCTCGAACATGCCCGCAGGGCCGGAAGCAGGCCGACCCAGCGCCCGGTGCGTACCGCGGCCAGCCGCGAACGCAGCGCCGACATCCGGGCGTGGGCGAAGGACAACGGCATCGCGGTCAGCGAGCGTGGGCGTATCCCCGCCAACGTCATCCAGCAGTACGAGACCGCGACCGGGAACACCTGACGCGGGTCTGGAGTGCAGCCGGTCCGGGCGCTGCCAGCATCGTGCGGCGGCCCAGGCATGGTTTGGTGTGCTCACGCGTCGCGGAACCGGAGCTGCAGTCCGCCGGCCAGGACCGCGGCCGCGGCCCACACGGCGAGCACGCCGAGGCCAGCCCACGGGCTGATCGGCAGGCCGTGCAGGTTCCGGGTGGCCTGGATCTCCAGGCCCGCGGTCGTCGGCCCGAGCTGCTGCAGGTGCCGCTGCCACTGCGAGCTGGCCGCGACGGCGGCGATGATCGGGAACAGGTAGAGCAGAGCGAGCACGGTCCCGATCGCCACGGCGGTGTCCCGGACGGCGGCCGCTACGCCGAGCGCCAGCAGCGAGATCAGGGACAGATACAGCACCGACCCGGCGGCCGCGCGCAGCACCGGCCCGTCAGCCAGCGACAGCACCGGGAAGCCGTGCGCCGGGGTGAAACCGTGGCCGGGCAGGACCAGTGCCCCGGCCAGCACGGATCCGGCGACGGCCACGGTGCCCGCGGCCAGCGTCAGCCCGGCGACGACGGCGGCCTTGGCCGCCAGTACCGCCACGCGGCACGGCATCGCCGCCAGCGTCACACGGATCATGCCGGAGGAGTACTCGCCGCCGATGGCCAGCACGGCCAGGATGGCGGCCATGGCCTGGCCGAGCTGGACCCCGGTGAGGCTGAGCTTGCCGGTATCCACCGGGCAGGTCAGGCGGGCCGGGCACCGGGTGGCCGCGGCCGCGGCCGCGCTCACTCCGACGGTGGCCGCGACGACGGCGGCCAGCAGCCAGAACGTGCCCGGCATGGTGCGCAGTTTGGTCCACTCCGCCCGCAGCGCGGCCGCCTGAAGCGGGAGCCGGTTCATGCGTCCCTCCGGCGGAGCAGCACGGCCGCCCCGGCCAGGGCGGCCGCCGTCCACGCGCACAGCACGGCAAGACCGGCCCAGGGCGCCAGCGGGAAGTAGGCGGGCGGCGTATAGGCGGTATCCACCTGCGGGTACTGCGGGATGCTCTGCTGGATGGCGAAGGCGGCCGCCGGGGTGATTCGCAGCAGCCACTCGGCGGCACCGAGCGGCAGCACCGAGGCCACGCCGAGGATGTACGGAACCACGATCGCCGCGACGGCCGCGGTGACCGCCGCGGCGCTGCGGCGCAGCATGGTGCCAAGGGCCAGAGCGAGGATGGCGGCCACGGCGAGCAGCGCCGCCGTGCCAGCCACCACGCGAACCTCGGTCAGCCACGACACCGGAAGCACGTACAGGCCCTGGTCTCGGGACAGCCGGGTGCCGAGCACCACGACGAAGGCGCTGGCGGCCAGCCCGGTCACGAACGTGACCGAGCCGATCACGATGGCCTTCGCGGCCAGCAGCTGGCCCCGGCGCGGGCTCGCCGCCAGCGTGACGCGGATCAGGCCGCGCCGGTACTCGCCGGTGATGAACATCGCTGCGATGACCGCCACCACGATCAGCCCGGCGAACGCGCCCACCAGGTGGTCCTCGATGGTGGCGGTGGGGAAAGCCGACCCGGGCCCGGTCACGTCCGGCGCGATATCGCCGGAACCGGTCACCATGTATCTTCCGCCCGCCCGGTGAAAGGCGCCGATCCCGGTCCCGGGCGAGTCGGGGCCGCCGCCGATGCTGACGCCGGCCCACCCGCCGCCGGGTGACCGGCCGGTCAGGCTGAGGTGGTCGAACACGCCGGTGGCCTGGCTGGGACCGGTCTGGCTGCTGGCCCCGCCGAAGAACGGGCTCGTCACGGTGCTCAGCGGGGACGTGGTGAAGGGCCCGGCCTGCACGGTCGACGGCAGCCCGCCCATGGTGACGGTGCCGACCCGGGTCCAGTGGCTGCCGTCGGCGGAGTCGTAGCCGGTGACCGTGTCCCCGGAGCGGGTCAGCCGCAGCCAGCGCGGCGATGCCGCGGAGACCTGGCCCGGCAGGCCGGCGATGTCGTGCGTGTAGTCGTACTGCATCCGCACCCCGTGGCCGCCGGTGACCATCATCGCCGCGTACGCGGTGCCCGGCCGGGTGGAGCCCTTGATGATGATCCCCGCCTTGGCCCACGGCACGACGCCCTTGTGCATGCCCGCCAGCGGGTCCCCGCCGGCCGGGGCGTTGCCGCTGGTGTGCAGGCCGGTCAGCGACGTGACCCGGGCGGTGATCGTGCCGCTGCCGGCCAGTGGCTGGTGCACGAAGTAGAAGCTGTCGGTCACCGCCTCCCCGCCCGGCCCGGCCGGGATGTACGGCAGGCACGCCGGGCCCGTCTTCACCGGGCGGCCCGGGCCGCCGCCGCAGGCGATGTTGGCCGACCCCGCGGCGAACAGGCCGACCAGGACCATGGCCAGCACGGCCACGACCATCCCGATCACCCAGCCGCGCACGGTGCGGAACTTGGTCCACTCCGCGCGCAGCACCCGCGCGAACCCGGCGCTGCGCGCTGGCCCGTCCGCCCGCTGCCGCGTCACTGTGCCGGCGGTCATCGCGCGACCTCCTCCGCCGCGGGTGCCCGGTAGTCGACGGCGCCGGCGGTGAGCTCCAGATAGGCCTCCTCCAGCGACGCCCGGTGCGCGGCGACCTCGGAGAACGGCACGCCACCCTCCGATAGCACGGCCACCACCCGCGCCGGGGGCAGCCCGGACACCGTCAGAGTCTCCGGGCCGGAGGGAGTCACGGCCGCCCCGGCGCCGGCCAGCACCGCGGCGGCCCGCGACGCCGCCGCGGTACGCAGCGTGACCCGGCCACCGGATGTCCGCGCCAGCAGCTCGGCGGTGCTGGTGTCGGCGATCACCTTCCCGCGGCCGACGATCACCAGGTGATCGGCGGTGTCCTCCAGCTCGCTCATCAGGTGGCTGGAGACCAGCACGGCCCGGCCCTGGCCGGCTAGCGACCGGAGGTAGCCACGCATCCAGATGATGCCCTCGGGGTCCATGCCGTTGAACGGCTCGTCGAACATCACCGCGGGCGGGTCGCCGAGCATGGCCGCGGCGATGCCCAGCCGCTGCCGCATACCCAGCGAGTAGCCCCCGGCCCGCCGCCGCGCCGCCAGCTCCAGCCCGGCCGCCGCCATCACCTCATCGACCCGCCGGGCGCCCAGGCCCTGGGAGTGGGCCAGCCACAGCAGATGGTTGCGGGCGGTGCGGCTGGGCTGTAGCGCGGCCGCGTCCAGCAGCGACCCGAGCCGGGTCAGTGGCCGCTCCAGGCTGGCATACGGCCGCCCGCCGACCAGCGCGGTCCCCTGATCCGGCGCGTCCAGGCCCAGGATCACCCGCATCGTGGTGGACTTCCCCGCCCCGTTCGGCCCGATGAACCCGGTCACCTGGCCGGGCATCACGGTGAAGCTCATCCCGTCCAGCGCCAGTACCGGCCCGAACCGCTTGTGCAGTCCGGTTACCTCGATCGCTGTGTCCATGCTCGTGGCTCCTCGCGTTGCCCGGCGAACCGCTTGTGAGCTGGTTCTAGGGCAGCGGCCCTAACATGGGCCGAACGGCGGCCGTTAGGCCGCTGTTAGGCCCGGCCGGGCATCCTGGGGCCGAGATTCTTGTGCCTCGTCCGGCGGCGCGAACACCGGAGGCGGAAGGCGGGCGATGCGAATGCTGCTGCCGCGGCGCAGCGTGCGGCTGCGGCTGACCGCGCTGTACACCATCCTGTTCCTGCTGTCCGGCGCGGTGCTGCTGGCCATCGCCAGCGGCGTGGTCGTGGCGTCCTCGGTGAGCGCCACCGCCCCCGCCCCGGGCCAGCGCAGTCCGCAGTCCGCGCTGGCGCGCGCCCAGGCCCGGATCGCACAGCTGCAGTCCGAGCTGGCGTCCAACACGGTCCACGGGGTCTCGCATCAGCTGCTGATCGGGTCGGCGATCGCACTGGGCGTCATGACCGTGGCCTCCGCCGTGCTGGGCTGGATCATCGCGGGCCGGGTGCTGCGGCCGCTGCGGGCGATGACCGCGGCCACCCGGCGGATCTCCGCCGACAGCCTGCACGAGCGGCTGGCCATGCCAGGTCCCCGCGACGAGCTGAAAGACCTCGCCGACACCATCGACGGGCTGCTGGAGCGCCTGGAGGCCGCGTTCGCCGCGCAGCGCCGGTTCGTGGCCAACGCCTCCCACGAGCTGCGCACCCCGCTGACCACTATGCGGGCATCGGTCGACGTGGCGGTGGCCAAGCCGGGGCCGGTGCCCGAGCAGACGCTCATCCTGGCCGGCCGGCTCCGCGGCGAGCTCGACCGGGTCGACGAGCTGCTGGACGGCCTGCTGGCGCTCGCCCGCGCGCAGCACGGCGTCCTGCCGGGCCGCGCCGTGCTCTCGCTCGGCGCCATCGCCTCCGCGTCCCTGGCCGCCAACTCCGGCGCCATCACCGCCCGCAAGCTGACCGTCCAGAACAACGACGGCCCGGGCGGCGCGTGGGTGGCCGGAAGCCAGCCGCTGCTGCGGCGCATGGTGGACAACGTGATCGACAACGCCATCCGCCACAACGTCGACGGTGGCTGGATCGGCGTCACCAGCGAGGCCGGCGGCGCAGCCGCTGTGCTGGTCGTGGAGACCGGCGGCGAGGTTCTCGACCAGCGGCGAGTTGATCAGCTGGCCCAGCCGTTCCGGCGGCTCGGCGCGGACCGCACCGGGCCGGCCGGCGGTGCGGGCCTCGGCCTGTCGATCGTGGCCGCGGTCGCTGAGGCGCACGGCGGCGCATTGGACCTGCACGCCCGCTCCCGGGGAGGCTTGCGCGTGGCCATCAGGCTGCCGCTGGCCGCTGCGGCCGACGACGCCACCACCACCGCCCGGGCCGGTGCCGCGCTGTGAGGGTGCTGGTGGTCGAGGACGCGCGGTCCCTCGCCGATGTGCTGGCCGAGGGACTGCGCGACCAGGGCATGGCCGTGGACGTCGCCGGCGACGGGCTGCAGGCGGCGGCGAAGCTCGACGTCAACGCCTACGACGTGGTCGTCCTGGACCGGGACCTGCCGGGCATTCACGGTGACATCCTCTGCCAGATGATCACCGAGCGCGACGAGCGGGTCATGGTGCTGATGCTGACCGCGGCCGGCTCACCGGGCGACCGGGTCAGCGGGCTCGGCCTGGGCGCCGATGACTACCTCGCCAAGCCCTTCCACTTCCCCGAGCTGGTGCTGCGCATCCGCGCCCTCGCCCGCCGCCAGCCCGCCGCCCGGCCGCGGACCCTGCGCGCGGCCGGCGTCGAGCTTGACCCAGTGCGGCGCACGGTCACCCGCGACGGGCGTCTGCTGGACCTCTCGGTGAAGGAGTTCGGGGTGCTCGAGGCGCTGCTGCGCGCCAGCCCCGCGTTCCTCCGCGCCGAGGACCTGCTCGAGCAGGTGTGGGACGAGCACGCCGACCCGTTCACCAACACCGTCACGGTCACCGTCGGCCGCCTGCGGCGCAAGCTCGGCGACCCGCCGGTCATCATCACCACGCCCGGCGTGGGCTACCGCATCGGCCCGCAGGGCACCCCCGGTGGGCGCTGACGCCCCAGTGCCCGACCGGCCAGGCGCGTACGCTTCGATGCACCGGTGACCGCGGACTGGGACGTCGCGGCGAACCACAAGACTTAGCCGCCCGGAACCGCCGGGCGGCCGGCAACGATCAGGGGCTGGGCCGTGATTTTGGTGACAGGTGCGACGGGACGGGTTGGCTACCACCTGCTGGAGGCGCTGGCCGACGTGGGCGCCGACGCCACGGCGATGGTCCGCGTGGAGGCCAAGGCGGCCGACCTGCCGGGGGCGACCCGGCACGTGGTGGCGACGTTCGACGATCCGCCGGCACCGGAGGTCCTGCGGGAGTTCGACCGGGTCTTCCTGCTGAGCCCCGTGCTCGAGGAGCAGGCCGAGCTGGAGACGGTCTTTATCGACGCGCTGGTGACCGCCGGCCACCGCCCCCACGTGGTGAAGGTCGCGGCAGACGGGTTCCAGGATCCCGACTGCGACGTCGGCTTCATGCGCAGCCATCGCCAGGTCGCCATCCACCTGGACGCCCTGCGCCTGCCGGTCACCTACCTTGCCTCCAGCCTGTACATGGAGGACCTGGTGGGCGCGGCGGACACCATCCGCGAGGACGGCACGATCTTCGCACCCGCCGGCCAGGGCCGGGTGGCGTTCGTGGCGGCCAGCGATCTCGCCGCCGTCGCGGCCAAGGTCCTCACCAGCCCCGGTCACGAGGACACCACGTACGTGGTGACCGGGCCGGAGGCGCTCGGGTACGCCGACGTCGCCGCGCGGATCTCGGCCGTGTTCGCGCGCGAGGTCGACTATGTCGACCAGCCGCCCGAGCGCACGCGGGAGTCCATGCTGGCCAGCGGGGTGAGTCCCTGGCTGGCGGATGGCATCCTGGAGCAGTTCGAGTGGATCCGGCACGGTGGCGAAGACACGGTGACCGCCACGGTGCGGGAGATAACCGGGACCGATCCCCGCCCGATCCAGGACTGGCTCGCCGGGCAGCGTGAGACCTTCCTGCAGCCGCCGGACCTGCCCTCGCGTATCGGATGAGACGGCCCCGCGGCAGCTCGACCGGCACGAGCCGGGCAGGCCGGACGACGCCATCGGGTGGCCAGTAATTGACGTGCCCATAAATGGCGGGCCAGCCGGTGGCTCTTTCGCCGCCTTACGATCAGGCTACGATTACTTTACTAACCCTTGACCTAACGTACGGTAGCGAGCTATTGAGGGATGAGTGCCGCGAGCTTATGGGCGTCCGGGGGCGGTACGCCCGCTCGGCTGGCAGGGGGGATACACAATGAGCCACGTTCGCAAGCTTCCCGGATCACACTCGCCCGAACCGGATAAATCGGACCTGACGGCCGGCAGGCTGGGATTCGGTGCGGGAATCCACACGGGCCGGCCACCTCGCTGAAGACGGGCCCTGGGCCGCGGGCACGGCTCTCCCGGGCGAAGGCCAGACCGCTCATCCGGGCACCGGCCGCGCCCGCTCGAGCGGGTGTCTTTCATCCCCCTCCGCCTCCTCATCGACACCGGGAAAGGGGACGCGCGTGACGTACGAACCGGACAAGCCCATCCAGTCGGCCATCGTGGGTGACCTGAAGCTGCCACCCGAGGACGCGGCCGGCCAGGAGACCGCTGAGGTCGACCCGAACGAGCGGGTTCCGATGCTCATCGAGCTCAACGTGCTTTATCCCGGCGGGCTGGCCGCTGTCCGCCAGGCGTTCTACGACCTGTGGGATGGCTTCGCGGCGCGGGCCGGGGGCTCATGGCCGACCGAGGCCACGGCGAGCCCGGTCCAGCCGCCGGTTCCCGAGAAGCTCGCGCTCGTGGCACCCAAGCTGTACCAGTGCGTCCTGTCCCGGTCGGATGCGCAGGACATGGTCAATCAGGATCTTCGGCTGTCCCGGCAGAACGCGCGCCCGCCGGCCATCTTCCGGGTCTGGCCGGACTACACGCTGTATCCGCAGATCGACCGATCGGCCCTGACGGTGAAAGCCGACGCGGCCTGGCGCTCCTATGACGCCCGCGGGCGCAAAGTCGTCTGGGCCGTTGTCGACAGCGGGATCGACGCCTGCCACCCGCACTTCTGCGGGCTGGAACTCGCCGCTGAGGGCCGCGGGGAACCCCTGCCGCAAGGGCTGACCAGTCAGCTGCACCGCGATTTCAGCTACCTCGTCGATCCGGCCAGCCCACCGCCGTCCGCCGGGCACGGCCTGACCGACGAGAGCGGACACGGCACGCACGTCGCCGGCATCATCGCCGGGTGCTCGCCCGAGGGCGTGACTCCGCACGTTGCCGACTCGAAAGAGCCGGTGGACGGCGGATACGTCCAGCGGGCACGTGTCGGCAGGCTGTCCGGCATGGCGCCAGCGTGTGAGCTAGTGAGCCTGAGGGTCATGCGGAAGAGCCGGCAGGGCACCTGGGTCACGTCGTCCAGCGCCGTCATCCGGGCCCTGACCTACCTGCGCACCGAGGTCAACGTCGACCCGGGGGTGCTGCGCGTGCACGGGGTGAACATGAGCCTGGGCTGTGAGTGGCATCCGGACCAGTACGCCGCGGGCCAGTCGCCACTGTGCCAGGCGCTGAACCAGCTGGTCGCGTCCGGTGTCATCGTGGTCGTGTCGGCGGGCAATTACGGCGCCAGCACGGCCCAGGGGGATTCGGCCAACACCTCGGCCATCATGGGGTCGATCACCGAGCCGGCCCACGCCCAGGACTGCATCGCGGTCGGGTCGACGCACCGCGAGGCACCGCACGCGTTCGGCGTCACCTGGACCTCCGGCAAGGGGCCGACGCTGGACGGCCGGATGAAACCGGATCTGGTGGCGCCCGGGGAGTGGATCGCCTCGGCCGCCACCGGCGAGATCCGCTCCGCCGCCGGGCTGGCCCCGCCGGCCGGTGCCACCGATATGGCGAGCCTGCTGACCTACGCCGAGCAGTCCGGCACGTCAATGGCGGCGCCGCACGTCTCCGGCGTCCTCGCCGCGTTCCTGTCCGCCCGGCCGGAGTTCATCGGCCGCCCGCAGCAGGTAAAGACCCTGCTCACGCAGAGCGCCACCGACCTGGGCCGGGAACGGTACGCGCAGGGCGCGGGCCTGGTCGATCTGATGCGAATGCTCGCGAACGTCTGACAGAAAGGGCAACGGCCATGCGGCAACTGCCGACCGGCGAACCGGTATGGGATCTTTCATTTGATGAGCAGGGCCGGCTGACGGCGCCCGCCCAGGGCGACTTCCTCACCGAGATGGCGGCCGGGAACGTCACCGACCTGTTCGTTTTCAGCCACGGATGGGGCACCGCGCAAGATCAGGCGCGCCGGCTGTACGACGACATGTTCCCGAAGATCCGGGACGCTGCGCACGGCCTGGCGGGCCTGGGGCAGCTGGGGTTCGCCGGCATTTACTGGCCGTCGCTGTGGTTTCCGCCCACCCCGGCGACCCCGCCGCGGGCGGCCGGCGCGGCGCAGGCCGACGGCGGCGCCCAGGTGAACCTCAGCGCCGGCACCGCCGCGGTGTCCGGAGCCGACATCGCGGCGGCGCTGCGGCCGGGATTCGCCGACCCAGGCCAGCAGGACGCGATAACCCGGATCGGCCAGCTGATCGACGAGGGAGAAGCCGCGGTCGGCACGGGCGAGCCGGAAACGTCGAGCCAGCAGCGGCTGCAGCAGATCGGTCAGCTGATCAGCTCACTGGTGCCGCCGCCGCCCGCGGACGGCGAATACGAGGATTCCGGCGAGACCGCGCTGCTCCTGAGCGCCGACCCGGCGGGGGCTTACCAGGCGGCCGCCGACGCCTTCGGCAGCGCGCCGCCAGCCGGCGCCCAGGAGGGTATCGGCGAGTGGCTCGGCAAGGCGATCAACGGGGCCAAGGACGCCGTGCGGGTGCTCTCGTACACGATCATGAAAGCCCGCGCCGGGGACATCGGACGGGGCGGGCTGGGGCCATTGCTGGCCGCGCTGCACACCCAGCTGCCCGCCACCCGGGTGCACCTGATCGGGCACAGCTTCGGCGCCCGGCTGGTTTCCTTCGCGCTGTCGGGCGTCGGCGGGCCGGCGGACAGCCCCGTCGCCTCGCTGCTGCTCCTGCAGGGAGCGTTCTCGCACTGGTCGTTCGCCCATGCCCAGGACAACCCCTTCGGCAGCGCGGGGGCCCTGAACGACTACGCCGACCGGGTCCATGGGCCGCTGGTGGCCACGTTCACCGTCTTCGACTGGGCGGTCGGCGTGTGGTATCCGAAGGCGTCCTTCCTGGCCCAGCAGGATGCGCAGGCGGTCGTGGCAGGCCGGTGGGGCGGAATGGGCGCCGACGGATTCCAGGCGGTCAAACCCACCGAAGACCGGACCATGCCCGAGCAGGGCGGAACCAGTTACGGACTCGTCCCCGGCACCTTCTACCGGATCGACTCCGCCAAGGTCATCAACGACACCAGGAACCAGCCATTCGCCGGTGCGCACTCCGACATCAAGAAGGTCCCCGTGGCGCAGCTCGCTGCGGCCACCGCCGGCGCGCACGCCTGACCACGGGTCAGGGCCGCCGCCTCACCGGGCGCCTGGGGTGGGCCTCACCGGGCGGTTTTGGCTTCGCCGGGGCGGCGGGTGGTGATGTGGCCTGCCGCTAGGCCGGGAACCGTTCCTCCCCGGTCGGCTCGACATGCTCGACCTGGTTCATGGCCTGGCGCAGGCGCGCGAGCTCCCAGTACATGCGCTTGCGCGCGCGGTTGGAGTTCCCCAGCGGCTTGTGCTCCGGCAGGCTGTGCCACGGGTTGTAGCGAAGGACGTCCGCGAACGCGAGCTGCTCGTCGGAGTCGAAACGCTGCGGTGGTAGCCGCAGCCGCGCCACCGGCACATACGGGGACAGGTCCTCGGGCCATTTGACCGTGGCATCCTCGATCGGCATCAGGAACGGATCGGCCTGGACCTGCACCATGAAGTCGAAGGACCACGCCCCCGCGTCCAGCGTCGCGATCATGGCCTGCCGCAGGTAGTTCTCTGAGGGGCGGGCGGGGATCGGCGTCCGCGCGCGGGAGCACGGCTTCAGCGAGTACTCCACCGCCTGCCCCTCGCCGAGCAGGAACGGCACATTGCTGTAGTACTGCACCTCGAGCGGATTCGCGTGCATCGGGGCGTAGAGCAGCTGCATGAACATATGCAGGAGATGGGAGTCGAAGGGGTTGATGGCGTACGTCAGCGGTGCCTTGGCCCGGACCCACCGCTGCAGCGTCGCGTTCTCGCGGATGTTCGGGGTAACGAAGCTGGCCGGGCTGACCAGGATCAGGTCCTGGGTGAAGCGCTCGTCGTCCATCAGCTTGGGCCCGGGGACGCCCATCACCTTGATCCCAACCGAGCACTGGCCCAGGTCCTCCAGATCGGGCGGCGCGTACGGGCCCGGCCCGGAAAAGCGCACCCAGGCGGGATAGGTCCGCGGCTCCGCGAACAGGCCGTGCCGCAGCCCGGCCGGAACGTCGGGCAGGACCATGAACTCGGCACGCAGCACGCCGAAGGTCTTGGTGTTGCCGAAGCGCTGGACCCCGCCGGGAAGCCAGTTCTCCCGGGTGAACTTGGCCAGCTCGTCGATGATCTCCTGGGTGTACTGCTCCTCGCCGGGGAGCATCTGCTCCTCGGCCAGGGCGAGATGCTCATCCTCCCGCCGTGCGTTCTGCAGCTTCTGCGCGAAATCGAACAGCGGGGGCCGGAGCCACTTGTCGAACTGCGGCCGGTACAGGAACTCCAGCCGCCGCTCCAGCCGCCAGAACCAGAGAAACAGATCACTCAGCGGCCGCAGGACGAGGAAGGTGAACAGCCCCTGCGGGGCCACCAGGGTGGGCTTGCGCCTGGGCGGCCGGCTGGCCGGGGCGGCCGGCGCCGCAGCTCCCCGGCGCACGTCACTGCTCACGGTTGAAGTCCAGGCTGAAGTCCAGGACATGGCGCCGGCCCCAGAAGACCAGGCCCAGGTAGACGCCGGGGGCGACCTCCCGGATCTCGTCGCGGACCATGTGGGCGACGATCGAGGTCTTCGAGTAGTCCAGCACGATGCACGGCTTGCCGTCGAACCAGCTGTTCTGCTCGTAGACGGCGGCGGCGATGGCCGGGATGGCGAACGCCGATAGGAGGTTCAGCAGGCGCCCTTTCCGCGCGTTCACCACCTTGCCGCGCCACAGGAGCGCGTAGGACACGATGGCGGCCAGCCGGGCGAGCAGGCCGCCGGTGCCCAGCAGTACCGTTCCCCGGCCGTGGCCGTGCGGGATGGGCCCGGGCCTGGCCGAGCGGAACAGCTCCCCGAGCTGGCTCATGGTCGCGCCGACCAGCGAGGACGGATCGCTGGCGCTGACCTGGCCGGCCGCCCCGGCCGGCCGGGTGGACCCCGGCACCGCGCGGTCCCAGGGCGCGAAGGCGTTCGGCAGCGCACCGATCGCGGGACGCAGCTGCGGGTAGTGCCGCAGCAGCACCGTCGCCATGCTGTTGTCGTTGATCCAGTCCATCCCGGCCTGGGTGTAGACGGCCGGGGTGTAGTCGGTGGTGAAGAACCGGTCGCTGTTCAGGCGCCGCGA
>Ga0187765_10000593_pt1 | contig 13368 bp, 11 predicted proteins | sample 0216_QUI02_MP05__3_FD_133018 | JGI IMG/M metagenome (GOLD analysis project Ga0187765, IMG submission 133018) | Tropical peat soil microbial communities from peatlands in Department of Meta, Colombia - 0216_QUI02_MP05_10_MG | ecosystem: Environmental > Terrestrial > Soil > Wetlands > Peat ...
ACAAAATCGATTTCCGAGCCGGCCATGTAGTTGACCGACACCGGATCGATCAGGACAACGGCGCCATCGCGATCGATGACGAGATCATCGGCCGCTTTGGCGCGCTCCATATCAAACTTGTATTGAAATCCCGAACAGCCGCCGCCTTCGACGCTGACACGCAGCATTGTGCCGCTCGGCTCACCCTTGAGGATTTCGCCGATCCGCCGCGCAGCCCGTTCGCTGACCGTAATGCTCGCGTCCATCGTTCGCCTTTTCGGGACCATCCTATTGGCAGATGGCCCAACGGATAGTTAAGTGCGCGGGCCGGCGAGGTCAATGTACCGCATGATCCCGAAAAGTGGGTACCGGTTTTCGGATAAGATCATGCGCTACTGAAAAGAAATCCCAATGGCGGTCGAAACTGGGCGCGAACGGGCAGTTTATGCCAGCAATCCGGCGCAAAGCCGCGGCCGCCGCTATGCAGAGCCGCCGAGCCCGACTCGCAATGCGTTTCGCCGCGACTGCGACCGGATCATCCATTCAACTGCATTCCGGCGGCTGGCCCATAAGACGCAGGTATTCGTCTATCACGAGGGCGACCACTACCGCACACGGCTCACACATACGCTCGAAGTGGCGCAGATCGCCCGTTCGTTGGCGCGCGCGCTCGGCCTCGATGAAGACCTCAGCGAGGCGCTGGCTCTGGCGCATGATCTCGGCCATTCGCCTTTCGGTCACGCCGGCGAACGCGCACTCGACGACCGCTTGGCCGAATTCGGCGGGTTCGATCACAATGCCCAGGCGCTTCGTATTGTGACCGATCTCGAGCGCCGCTATGCGGCATTCGACGGCCTCAACCTGAGTTGGGAAACGCTTGAAGGTCTGGTCAAGCACAATGGGCCGATCATCGATCGGGAAGGCATAACCATTGGCCGCTATGCGAGACACGGCGCGCCGGCGCCGATCATTGCCTATTCGAGGATTCAGGATCTGGAATTGTGGACCTACGCCAGCCCGGAAGCGCAAGTCGCGGCACTCTCCGACGACATTGCGTACGACGCCCACGACATCGACGACGGCCTGCGTGCCGATCTTTTCAGGCTTGATGACATCGCAAGTGTTCCGCTGATCGGAAGCATCCTGGGTACAATTGATGCGCAGTATCCCGGTATCGAACCGGCGCGGCGCGCGCACGAAACCGTGCGCGCGCTGATCACGGTCATGATCGAAGATGTCATTGCCGAAACCGGCCGCCGCGTTGCGATGCTCAAGCCGCAATCGGCAGCAGACGTGCGCGATGCGCCGCGCCCGATGGTCGCGTTCTCGCCGGCGATGGAAAAGGCCGATCGCGACATCAAGGGATTTCTCTACCCGCGGATGTACCGGCATGACCGCATGATGCGCGTGACGGCTGATGCCGAGCGCGTGGTGCATGATCTTTTCGAGCACTACACGGCGACGCCGGCTGATTTGCCGGTGGAATGGAGTGAGGGGCTGGACATAACGGATACATCCGGGCGTGCTCGCCGCATCGGCGACTATATCGCTGGCATGACCGATCGATACGCGCTCATCGAGCATGCGAAGTACTTCAAGGGCACTCCGGAACTGCGATGAGGCCGCACGTCAATGGATGCTAGTCGCGATCTCGAAGTTGATCTTCTGATCGCAGGTGCTGGACCTGCCGGCATGACCGCCGCGCTCGTCGCCTCGCTCGAGGGTCTCGCTGTGCTTTTATGTGAAAAGTCCAATCAGGTGGGCGGCACGGGCTCGACGTCGGCCGGGACGCTGTGGATTCCCGGCAATAGTCAAAGTCGGGCTGCGGGCTTCAGCGATAGTGCGGCGCAGGCCGATCGCTACCTGGACGCGCTGATCGGGGAGGCAGGAAATCGCGAAGTCAGAAATGCGTATCTTCAATCCGGTCCGGCTGTGATCGACTACCTGTGCGAGCGATCCGACGTGAAATTCCTCGCCTGCGGAGTGCACCCTGACTATCGCAGCAACGTGCCGGGAGCCGCCATCGCCGGTCGTGCCATCGTGCCAGAGCCCTTCGATGGACGTCTTCTGGGTCCGGAGTTTTCGCGCATTCGTCCGCCGGTCCCCGAGTTCATGCTGTTCGGCGGCATGATGGTCGGCAAGGCGGACATTTCCCGGCTTATCGGCCGCTTCAACTCAATTGGCAATTTCATTTATTCGGCAAAGCTTCTTGCACGCTATCTCGCCGACCGTCTGAATTATCCGCGCGGTACGCGTCTGATGATGGGCAACGCGCTCATCGGCCGGCTGTTCTACAGCTTACGGCGGAATCGCGTGCCGATCATGTTCGATGCGGCGATCGCGGATCTTGCCGGCGATCGGAACGGCATCAAGGGTGCGCGGCTCAGGAGCGGCGGCAAGGACATTTTGGTGAAGGCACGCAGAGGCGTCGTGCTTGCGACCGGCGGTTACGGACATAACAGAAATTTCCGCGCGGCCTTCATGCCGAAGCCGGTTCCCGAATATTCCATGAGCTATGAGGGAAATCAGGGCGACGGTGTCGGAATTGGGCAGCGTCTGGGTGCGGCCGTCGCACCCGAACGATGTACGAGTGGCCTGTGGACGCCGGTATCTATCGTGCCGCGTTCTGACGGGACGAAGGGATTGTTTCCACACCTTGTGCTCGATCGCGCAAAGCCGGGATTGATTGCCGTGAACTCAGCCGGCCGCCGCTTCGTCAATGAGGCCGCTTCGTATCATGATTTCGTGTTGGCGATGTTCGAGAGCAACAAGGCTGAGGCGGCGATCCCGGCCTGGCTGGTCTGCGACGCCGCGTTCATCGCCAAATATGGGTTGGGCGTTGTCTATCCAGGCCACCGCAATCCCGGCAAGTTCGCCGAGAATGGTTATCTGGTGCGCGCCCAATCACTCGACGAGCTCGCCCGCAAGATCGCTATTGATGCGGTTCAGTTAAGTGACACGGTCTCACGCTACAATGGCTTCGCCAAATCCGGTGTTGATGTCGATTTCGGCAAGGGCGAGACCGAGCTCAACCGGTTCAACGGTGATGCAGACCACAAACCCAACCCTTGCATCGGACCCGTCCAAATGCCGCCGTATTATGCGCTTGCGGTCTGGCCGGCCGACATTGCGGTCAGCACAGGGCTTGCAACCGACGCCAACGCGCGCGTGCTCGGCAATGACGGCAAACCGATCCCCGGTCTTTACGCCTGCGGCAATGATATGGCTTCCGTTATGGCGGGAAGTTATCCGGGACCGGGCACGACGCTCGGTCCCGCTGTCGTCTTTGCCTATCGCGCGGTGATGCACGCCAAGAAATTGTCTCAATAAGGCAGCTTGCACCAGCCGGCGTTCGGTCAATATCATCATTTAAAGGGGAGGCTTCATGGGGCGTCTCGCGGGAAAAGTTGCATTCATAACGGGCGGCGGCGGAGGCATTGGCCGCGCCACGGCCGAGCGCTTTTCCGAAGAAGGTGCAAAGGTCGTCATTGCGGAGATTGATGCCGCGCGTGGTGCGGCGGCGGCAGCATCCGCGCATGCGCGCGGCAGGAATTCCGGCGGTGATGCTCATTTCATCGAATGTGATATCCGGGAGCATGCACAGGTCGAGGCCGCCTTCGACGAAACCGTCAGGCGCTTTGGCGGCTTGCATATCCTCCACAACAACGCAGGTGGCTCATCGCCGGAAGATGGCCGGGTGACGGATGTTTCCGATGATGAATTCTGGCGGGTGATGAAGCTCGATCTCTACGGCACGTTCCTTTGTTCCAGGCTCGGTATTCCCCACATGATCAAGTCCGGTGGCGGCTCGATCATCAACATGTCGTCGATTGTCGCGTTGCGTGCACTGCCGGGGCGCGATTGCTACACGGCTGCCAAAGGCGCCGTCGCGGCGCTGACGCGGTCGATGGCGGTCGAATATGCGCCCGACAAAATCAGAGTGAACGCGATTGCGCCTGGCGTCGTCCTCACCGAACGCGTGAAGAAGCTTTTGGAGGGCTCGAAGGACATCGAGAAATTGGCCGCGACGCATCTTCACGGGCTCGGCCTGCCGATCCACATGGCAGACATGGCGGTCTATCTGGCTTCGGACGAGGCGGCAATCACCACCGGTCAGATCTTTTCAGTCGATAGCGGCGCTACGATCCGATGAGCAACCCGACGGCTATCGAAGACTCGCAATGGCGATTAATTTTTGACTCGCTTCCTGAATTACGTTAGCCGCAGCGACATAATGCCGAGTTCATCCAAGCCCCAACATCTGTTTGCTGACATGCTTGAGCGGGTGTGCGCCGCGACCGCCGCGGTGCTCGGCTCCGGGGCTGATCTTTCGCGCGTCGTTGTCGAGCCGCCGCGCGATCCGACCCATGGCGATATGGCGACCAATGCGGCAATGGTGCTTGCGAAGGATGCGGGGAGAAAGCCGCGCGAACTCGCCGATGCGATTGCGGACAAACTGCGCGCCGACGACAAAGTTGCTGAAGTCAATGTAGCCGGGCCCGGTTTTATCAATTTGGCGCTCAAGCCGCATGTCTGGGTGGAAGAGCTGCGTCTTGTTTTGGATCTGGGCAGGGACTATGGCCGCAGCGCCATCGGCAAAGGTCAAAAAGTAAACGTCGAATATGTCTCGGCAAATCCAACGGGGCCGATGCACGTCGGGCACGGACGCGGCGCTGTGTTCGGAGATGCGCTTGCGAACTTGCTGGCCTTCGCGGGATACGATGTCACGCGCGAATATTACATCAACGATGCAGGCGCCCAGGTCGATGTACTGGCCCGCTCGGCCTTCCTGCGTTATCGCGAAGCACTGGGCGAGAACATTGGTGCAATCCCCGAAGGGCTTTATCCGGGCGACTACCTCCGGCCGGTGGGTGGCGAGCTTGCGGCCGAGTACAGCGCCAGGCTCAGCACGATGAAAGAGGCGGAATGGCTGCCTGTCGTACGCGCGAAAGCCGTCACGATGATGCTGGACACGATCCGCGACGATCTCGCCGCGCTTAATGTTCATTTCGATGTGTTCTTTTCCGAGCGCTCCTTGATTGAAGGGCAGCGCGACGAAGTCGGTGCCACGATTGAAAGTCTGCGCAAGAGCGGCGAGGTGTATGAAGGCCGCCTGCCACCGCCTAAAGGTGGCAATCTCGAGGATTGGGAAGACCGCGAGCAAACGCTTTTCCGCTCGACGGACTTCGGCGACGACGTCGACCGGCCGCTCAGGAAATCAGATGGAAGCTATACTTATTTTGCGTCCGACATCGCCTATCACCGATCGAAGGTCGCGCGCGGATTCCTGAACCTGATCGATGTGTGGGGCGCGGACCACGGCGGCTACATCAAGCGTATGCAGGCGGCTGTGAAGGCGGTCAGCGACGGCAAGGCCGAACTGGACGTGAAACTCGTGCAGCTCGTGCGCCTGCTGCGCGCCGGCGAGCCGGTGAAGATGTCAAAACGGGCGGGCGAATTCGTGACTTTGCGCGAAGTTGTCGACGAAGTTGGCCGCGACGCCGTGCGCTTCGACATGCTCTATCGCAAGAACGACGCCGTGCTTGATTTCGATCTTGCGAAGGTCATCGAACACACGCGCGAAAATCCTGTGTTCTACGTCCAGTATGGCCATGCGCGCGGGCAGTCAGTCTTTCGCAATGCGCGCGAAGAAATGCCGGATTTGCCCGAAACGCCGCGGGCGAGGGCGTCCCTGTTGAAGACGGCGCCGCTCGATCGGCTCGGTGATGCGGGGGAACTCTCGCTGCTGCGGCGGATCGCGCTCTATCCACGCACCATCGAAGCCGCCGCCGCCGCCCATGAGCCGCACCGAATTGCGTTCTATCTGTATGAATTGGCAAGTGAATTTCATGCCTTGTGGACGCGCGGAAAAGACTTGCCTCATTTACGCTTCATTATCCAGAATGATCGAGAAACGACGGCAGCCCGGCTTGCCTTGGTGGAGGGGATAGTCACCATACTCGCGTCGGGTCTCGCCCTACTTGGGGTCAGGGCGCCGGAAGAAATGCGATAAATCTTGTCCGCAGCGATTTGCGCCTGGCATGGATCGCGAGCGAGCAGACGAGCGCAGCAGGGGCAAGTTTAATAACCGGGGACCGAATGGCGGACGACCAGAGCCAGCGACCTTATCGTGCAAGTGAACCGCCGGTGCGCAGTGCGGCCAAGGCAACCGGCAACGACCCGCTCGCGGAACTCGCGCGTCTCATCGGCCAGACTGATCCATTCGCAGAGTTCGGTCGCGAAACCGCGCGCCGCGCATCCGCGCCACAACCGGGTGAACGCAGCGACTGGAACGCGCAGCCACTTGGGTCGCCATTCACGCCGCAAGCGGGTGCCGCGTCACGTGCGCCGGCAGCTCCGCAGAAACCAGCGGGGAATGGCTACTTCGCTGCGCGACCGGAACCTGTAGAGGAACCCTCGCAGACTTATGGAAGTCAGAATTACGGTCGCCAGCCCCTTGGTAGCGCGCCCCTGCCGTACGCTGATGAGCACTATCAGGCCGGCGAGGATGCGGACGTTTACCCCGCGGATCAGGCTGGTTACGAGCAGGACGCCTACGGTCACGACGCGCATCAGCAAATCGATGAAGAGTATTACGAGGATGTGCCGCCCTCGCGCAGGCGCCTCGGTATCATGGCGATCGCCGGCGTATTTGCGCTGGCGGTGATTGGAACTGCGGGCGCTTTCGGATATCGCGCGCTGTTTGGGTCGTCCGGCTCGTCCCAGCCGCCGCCTGTGATCAAGGCTGATGCTGGCCCAAGCAAGGTCGTACCCGCGACGACCGGCAAGGACGCGCAATCGAACAAGCTGATCACAGACCGGATGAATGAGCGGGGCCAGAGCGAAAAACTGGTTTCGCGCGAAGAGCAACCGATCGACAAGCCGGCAATAGCGGCGCTGTCACAATCCGCGCCGCAGACCGCGGGCGCGCTCGGAAGCGGCGTGGTTGCGGGCGAGCCGAAGAAAATCCGTACGATTGCAATCCACCCTGACCAGTCCGCGGTCGCCGACGCGATGCCGACGGCGCCGCTCGGGGCAGCAGCAGCGCCGCCCGCGCGAGCAGTGCCGGCGCCGCAGCCCCAGCCCCAGCCCCAGGTCCAGGTCCAAGCCCCTGCCGCACGAGCCGCGCCACCGCTTGCGCGTGCCTCGACCGACGCCACGACCGCCGATGCCGAGCAGGATCAGCCACCGGCTCCGGCTGCCCGTCCAGCGCCGCCTGTGCGTCAGGCTGCGCCAGCCGCCAGCAGCAATGCGCCGTTGTCCTTGAACCCCAATGCGGCCCCCGCACGAGCAGTGCCTGCTGCGCCGACCCGCACCGCGTCGCTGCCGCCTGCAGCCGCCAGCAGCGCCAATGCCGGGGGAGCCGGCAGCTTCGTGCAGGTGTCCTCGCAGCGAAGCGAATCCGAGGCCCACGCGGCCTTCCGCGCGCTGCAGGCGAAGTTTCCCAGCCAGCTCGGCGGCCGTCAGGCCCTGGTTCATAAAGTCGACCTGGGCGCCAAGGGGACGTACTACCGGGCGATGGTCGGGCCCTTTGCCACTGCCAACGAGGCCGCTGAATTGTGCTCAAGCCTTAAGGCAGCTGGCGGTCAGTGCCTCGTCCCTAGGAATTAACAGGCCCAAACTTGACCCGTGCGGCGAACGCGGGCTAATCCGCGCCGATGGCGGCACGCGCATTCATTACCGGATTGGCGGGGCCTAGCATTTCCGCCAATGAGCGCGCCTTTCTCCGCGATGCCCGGCCCTGGGGCGCCATCATCTTCAAGAGGAACGTGAATACACCTGTACAAGTGCATGAGCTCGTTAAATCTTTTCGCGACATCGTTGGATGGGAAGCCCCTGTGCTCGTGGACCAGGAGGGTGGTCGGGTTCAACGGCTCGGTCCGCCGCATTGGCCGGTTTACCCGCCCGGGGAGCGTTACAGCGAACTCTACGACCGTGACCCCGTCTCCGGCCTCGCCGCCGCGCGGCTTGCCGGGCATCTGATTGCTTCCGACCTTAAACCACTCGGCATCGACGTGGACTGCCTGCCACTTGCCGATGTGCCGGTTACTGGCGGAGATCCGGTCATTGGTGACCGGGCCTATGGTCGTGAGCCGGTCAAAGTTGCGGCAATCGCGAAAGCGGTCGCTGAAGGCCTGGAAGCGGGGGGCGTGCTTCCGGTGCTAAAGCACCTGCCGGGTCACGGCCGTGCCACAGCCGACAGCCACCACAAGTTGCCGGTGGTTGATACCGATCGCGCAACCCTGGAACGCACGGATTTTGCGGCTTTCAGGCCGCTGGCCAGCCTGCCGCTGGGCATGACTGCACATGTTGTGTTTAGCGCTATTGATCCAGTCGCACCGGCCACCACTTCGGTCACAATAGTCAGGCAAGTGATTCGCGGGCTGATCGGATTCCAGGGTTTGTTGATGAGCGACGACGTTTCAATGAATGCCCTGTCCGGCACGATAGCAGAGCGCAGCCGCGACGCGCTGGCGGCGGGCTGCGATGTCGTGCTTCATTGCAATGGTGATTTGACGGAAATGTCGGCCGTTGCCGGCGTGGTGCCGGAACTGGCGGGAGACGCGGCTCGTCGCGCCGACGCAGCACTTGCAAGGCGCTCGGCGCCGGAAGAATTCGATACCGATGCGGCGCGCGAGATGTTCACACAAATGGTCGGCGACGAACGAACGCAACGGAAGACCGGGTCATGAGCAGCGAGGATTTTGACACCACGCTAGGTGCCGATCGCGGCACGACTGAGCCGGCCATGATCGTGGATGTGGAGGGCTTCGAAGGCCCGCTCGATCTGCTGTTGATGCTCGCGCGCCAGCAAAAGGTGGATCTGGCAAAGATCTCGATCCTTGCGCTTGCCGATCAATATTTGTCGTTCATCGATGCGGCTCGGCAATTGCGGCTCGAACTTGCGGCTGACTATCTCGTGATGGCGGCATGGCTGGCTTATCTGAAATCACGCTTGCTGCTGCCCGATTCCGGACCTGGCGAAGGCCCGAGCGCCGAAGATATGGCTTTGGCGCTGGCCAACCGGCTACGCCGTCTGGAAGCGATCCGCGAAGTGGCAAGCCAGATGATGGAGCGCCCGCAACTCAATCGTGATGTCTTCCCGCGCGGATTGCCGGAGCCGATTGCTGAAATTAAACAGCCGGAATGGTCGGCGACGCTCTACGATTTGCTGACTGCTTACGCCACCCAGCGGTCGCGTACCGCGCTGTCGCGGGTGCGGTTCAAGCAGCGCAGTGTATGGTCGCTGGCTGAAGCGCGTGTCGCGCTCGAACGCTTGATCGGTCAATCGGCGGACTGGTCACGTATCGACCAATTCCTGATCAGTTATGTGGTCGAACCAGCGTTCGCGGCCACTGTGTTTGCGTCTTCGTTTGCCACCGCTCTTGAGTTGGTGCGCGAAGGAGTTGCCGAGATCCATCAGAAAGAGTCATTCGCGCCGATCTATATGCGCAAGCGTGTCGGCGCGGGTGGAAATGCTGCAACGCATGACGCACAAGAAAACGCATAAGGGGAAGGGTTCCATGCCGAGCGTGGCCAAAAAGCTCGTGGTGGTGCAAAACAATGAGCCGGCGCCAGAGACCGCGCCGACGCCAGCCACCCGTCCTGAAGAATTGCGGCTGCTGGAGGCCTTGCTGTTTGCGGCGGGCGATCCGCTCGACGAGGCTCAACTAGCGCGCAGGCTGCCGAACGGCGTGAACGTGAAGACCGCGCTTGCGCAGCTCAAGGATGAATATGCGACACGCGGTGTCAATCTCGTGCGCGTCGGCAAAAAGTGGACGTTCCGAACGGCCAATGATTTGTCATGGTTGCTGACGAAGCAGATCGTCGAAACGCGCAAGCTGTCGCGTGCTGCAATCGAGACGCTGGCCATCATCGCCTATCATCAACCTGTGACGCGTGCGGAGATCGAGGAAATCCGTGGCGTTGTGGCCGCGGCCGGCACGCTCGATGTGCTGCTCAAGACCGGCTGGATTCGTCCGCGGGGCCGCCGCAAGGCGCCGGGCCGGCCCATCACTTATGGAACAACAGAGGCGTTCCTCTCGCATTTCGGACTGGAGGAGGTCGGTGACCTGCCGGGCCTCGACGAGCTCAAAGGCGCCGGATTGATCGAGGGCAATCTGCCTCCCGGATTTGCTGTCCCGCTCCCATCCGACGATTCCGCCCTGCGCGAGGACGAGGATCCGCTTGAGCCGGGCGACCTCGATCTCGGGCTGGCGCCGCCGTCCTCGCGCTCCGAGAAGTGAACGCGCGCCAATTAGGGTAAATTCCGTAAATTCAAGGGATTGCGCGGCTCTTTGACCGGGCCTAAGTCCTTGTTTTTGCCGCTTGCGGGGCCTAGTTTCTCATTCAAATCATGGCGGGACGAGCCAATAAGCCCGTCGCTGCGGAGGATTTGCCGATGGGTTCCCTAAGTATATGGCACTGGATCATCGTTCTGCTGGTCGTGATGGTCCTGTTCGGAGGCCGTGGAAAGATTTCGTCGCTCATGGGTGACTTCGCCCAGGGCATCAAGGCGTTCAAGAAAGGCATGTCCGAGGACGAGAAGTCGGCGGACGCCAAGAGTGAGCCGGTAAAGACGATTGAAGGCAGCGCGACGAAAACGGAAGCAGAGCGGCGCGCCGAAGGCGTGCGTTCCTGATCGCTGTGCCGGCGCGCCGGGGTATTCCCGGCACAAGCGTTGCAGTGGCGCCGGTGCCTTAGCGACTTGGAGTTGACTAATCCATGTTCGACATTGGTTGGGGCGAGCTCGTCGTCATCGGCATCGTCGCGCTGATCGCGATCGGGCCGAAAGAGCTGCCGACTGTGTTGCGCACGCTTGGCCAGTTCATGGGCAAGGTCCGGCGCATGGCGAACGAATTCCAGGGGCAGTTCCAGGAGGCCATGCGTGAAGCCGAGATGGCCGACCTGAAAAAACACGCCGAGGATATCAAGAGTTCGGTCAGCGATATCGCCAATTTCAATCCGATGGCGAACACGCAAAAAGAAATCGAGAGCGCGTTCGACGCGGCTGACAAGGGTGCGACGAGCGAGGCGCCCGCCGAGACGCCGTCCGCGGCGTTGCCCGAGCCGGCACAGCAGGTCGAGGTCAATGTGCCGCTGCCGGAACCGCCGTCGCCGGTGAGCGAAAAGGATTTTGCTCCCGCCGAGGCGCTGCCGCCTAAACAGGCCGGAGGCGGCACATGAGTCACGAGGACATCGAGGCGACCAAAGCGCCGTTGATGGACCACCTGATCGAGCTAAGGTCGCGGCTGATCAAGGCGCTGATAGCCTTCGGGATCATGTTTGCGATCTGCTTCGTGTTCGCCAAGGATATTTACAATGTTCTGGTGTGGCCCTTCGTCTGGATCGCGGGACCCGAGAATTCCAAATTCATTTACACGGCGCTGCTGGAATACTTCGTCACCCAGCTCAAGCTTGCGATGTTCGGCGCAGCGTTTCTGTCGTTTCCGATCGTGGCGACGCAAATCTATATGTTCGTCGCGCCCGGACTGTATAAACACGAGCGCAAGGCGTTTCTGCCATATCTGATCGCGACCCCGATTTTCTTCACCCTCGGCGCGCTGGTGGTCTATTTTCTGGTGCTGCCGATGCTGGTGCGCTTCTCGCTGCACATGCAGCAGCCTGGCTCGAGCACCGATGCTTCGATCGCGTTGATGCCGAAGGTCGGCGAATATCTCTCGCTGATGATGGCGCTGGTGCTTGCGTTCGGAGTGGCGTTCCAGCTTCCCGTCATCCTGACGCTGTTGGGACGTATCGGCATCATCACCGCCGAACAACTCAAGGCCAAGCGGCGCTATTTCATCGTTGGCGCGTTTGTGCTGGCGGCCGTGCTCACCCCGCCGGACGTGATCAGCCAGATGTCGCTAGCCGTGCCCTTGCTCATATTGTACGAGGGCTCGATCTGGTCGGTGCGGGCGGTGGAGAAGAAGGCGCAGGCCGAGGCCGCAGCCAAGGCGGCGGCCGATGCTGCCGCAGCGACCGCGAAGCCTGCGGAATAGGGTTGAGCGTGGTATTGACTCCGTCATGCCCGGCTTTATGCCGGGCATCCACGTCTTTGCTTCACACAAGAAAAACGTGGATGGCCGGGACAAGCCCGGCCATGACAAGATAGAAGCTGCCGCCATGTACGACATCAAATGGATTCGGGAGAACCCGGACGCCTTCGACCGCGGCCTGAAGCGCCGCGGGCTGGAGCCGCTGTCAAAAAAACTGCTGGCGCTCGATGAAAAGCGGCGCGCGGCCATCACCAAATTCGAGCAGGCACAGGCGCGCCGGAACGCGGCTTCCAAGGAAATCGGCGACGCCAAGAAAGCCAAGGACGAAGGCAGGGCCAGCAAGCTGATGGCCGAGGTCAATGCACTCAAGACTTCATTGCCTGGACTGGAAGAAGAGCAAAAGACGCTGGGCGCCGAACTTGAAAAGGAATTGGCGCAAATTCCCAACGTGCCGCTCGATGACGTGCCGGACGGCGCCGACGCAAGCGGGAATGTCGAGCATCACGTCGTCGGCAAGAAACGCAATTATGCTTTCAAGCCCAAGCAGCATTTCGAATTGGGCGAAGCGCTCGGGATGATGGATTTCGAGCTGGCCGCCAAGTTGTCCGGCGCGCGGTTTGTGGTTCTTCAGAAAGGATTGGCCCGCCTTGAACGTGCGCTCGGGCAATTCATGCTCGATGTGCATACCGGCAAGGAGCATGGATACACGGAAGTGAATCCACCAATCTTGGTACGTGACGAAGTCATGTTCGGAACGGCGCAGCTACCAAAGTTTGCCGAGGACCAATTCCGGACAACAAATGATTTTTGGCTCATTCCCACCGCCGAAGTCCCGCTCACTAATCTCGTGCGTGAGTCCATCGTCGAAGAAGCGCAACTGCCGATGCGGCTCACGGCCTGCACGCCGTGTTTCCGCGCGGAGGCCGGCGCCGCAGGCAAGGACACGCGGGGCATGATCCGCCAGCACCAGTTCACGAAAGTCGAGCTGGTATCAATCACGACACCGGAAAAATCAAAGGAAGAACACGAGCGCATGCTGGCCTGCGCGGAAGAAGTGCTCAAGAAACTCGATCTGCACTACCGCGTGGTCACGCTTTGCACCGGCGACATGGGCTTTGCCGCGCAAAAGACCTATGACATCGAAGTTTGGCTGCCGGGCCAGAACATGTATCGCGAAATCTCCTCATGCTCGGTCTGCGGTGATTTCCAGGCCCGCCGCATGAATGCGCGCTACCGTGCCAAGGACGGCGTGAAGCACGTCCACACATTGAATGGTTCCGGTGTCGCCGTCGGCCGCGCGTTGATCGCGGTGATGGAGACCTATCAGGACGACAAAGGCGCGATCGTGGTTCCCGAGGCGCTCAAGCCCTATATGGGCGGTGTAACGAAG
>Ga0187765_10000594_pt1 | contig 13340 bp, 11 predicted proteins | sample 0216_QUI02_MP05__3_FD_133018 | JGI IMG/M metagenome (GOLD analysis project Ga0187765, IMG submission 133018) | Tropical peat soil microbial communities from peatlands in Department of Meta, Colombia - 0216_QUI02_MP05_10_MG | ecosystem: Environmental > Terrestrial > Soil > Wetlands > Peat ...
CATGCCGTTCGAGCCGGATGGCTCGCCATCTCCGCTGGCAGCGCTCGGCGCCTCCGGAGATTGGCCTCCGTAGAAGGCTTCGAGCTCCTTCACGCTGATCCCCTCGATGTCGCCGCCGATGCTCCCCTCGGTGAAGGTGAGCGCCATCCAGGGTTCGAACCGCTTGATGACGCGCGGCGTCACATCGGGATGCGTGTAGAGATAGTAGTTGAGTCCATCGGCCCAGCTGTTCATGAGCGCCTTGAGCCACTGCGGGCTCGCGCGGTACCTGGCTCTCATGCTGTCGGGAACGATGAAGAGCTTCATCCGAAGGTCCCGATAGATCTGCGACTTCCCCTCTGCTTCGGCGAGCCGCCCCATCGCGTTGATGTAGTTCGTTTCGACGCGGTTGAAGTCGTCTTCCGCCTGCGCATAGAGCATACCGAAGACGGCGTCCGCGTCGGTGTGACCGTAGATGTGCGCGATCCCCCAGTCATCGCGAACTATCGTGACGCTCTTGGCCTCTCGCTTCCATCGCGCCGCCTCATCGGCGCTCGGCTGCGCGGACGCTCGGGTGAAGGAGCTCAGTGCAAGTGCGAGGGCGAGTGCCCTCACCAGCGACGCCGGTGTCGGCATTGTCATCGGGCTCGAGTGGCGGCGCTCGGCGGAGGCGCCGGTCGCGGGTTGGTGGACGCGGGGACGCTTGGCGGAGTATAGTGGTGGGCCACGAGAGAGCCACCCCCAGACCAACGAGCGCCATGACACGCGGACCGTTCCACTCGCTTCCACTCCTCTTCGCGGCGGTGGGCGCCGCCGGCTTGCCCGCGCGCGCTGCCTGCCAGGCAGTCGAGTATCGATCCCCGGCCGGCGTCGAGTACCGCTCGCTCCGTGACACGGGTGCGATCGCGCGTGCCGAGAGCGCGCTCGCCGCCGATCCGCGCAACGTGGATCGCTACATCCAGCTCGGGACGGCCCAGGCGGGGGTGTACCAGTTCCGCGAGGCGATTCAGACCTTCACGAAGGGTTTGGCGGTGGCACCGGAGAACGCCTTGCTCTACCGGTGGCGTGGACACCGCCACCTCTCCGTGCGCGAGTTCGACCAGGCCCGCGATGACCTCGAGCACGGGATCCGAATCGACAGCACGATCTACGGCCTCTGGTATCACCTCGGGATCGTGCGCTTCGTCCGCCGCGACTTCAACGGCGCCGCCGATGCATTCGCGCACGCCCAACCGATCGCTCCGAACGCCGACGAGCTGACGGGCGCCACCGACTGGCTCTGGATGTCGCTCTGCCGCGCGGGTCGTCAGGCGGAGGCGAAATCGATGCTCGATCGGCGCCCCGACTCGCTTCACTCGACCAACGCGTACGCCCAACGGCTGCGGCTCTATCGTGGCGAGATCGGCCCGGACCAGGTGCTCACGCCGGCGGATACGAGCGCTCTTCAGGTGGCCACGCTCGCCTACGGGATCGGCGACTGGTATCTGGTGCGCGGCGACCCATCGACCGCGCGCACGTGGTTCGAGCGCGCCATTCAGTCGGGTGGGTGGCCCGCCTTCGGCTTCATCGTGTCCGAAGTCGAACTGAAGGGGAAGAAGTAGCCTCGCATGCCAGGGCGTCGCAGGTCACTTCCGGCGGTGTTGGCCCTGTCGCTTGCCGGCTGCGATCTCTCGCGCGCGCCGTCGGCCATGTCGGCGGCTGAAGCGGCCGCGATCGCCGACAGCGCCCGGGTCTTCGCCGAAAGCGTGGCCGCGGGCGTGTCGCAGCGCGGTCCGGCGGCGTGGCGCACGTACTTCGCCGATACGGCGGCATTCTTCATGGCCGACAACGGGCGTCTCGTTTTCTCGTCGGGCGAGGCAGCCACTCGAGGGATCCGTGATCTCGAGCAGATGATCGCCCACATCGAGCTCACGTGGGGCGACTCGCCGCGGATCGAGGCGCTGGCGCCCGGCCTTGCGATGGTAGCCGCGTCCTGGCACGAGGTCCTCGTGGATCGCGCCGGGAAGACGGTGCGGGATAGCGGATTTTTTACGGGGCTGGCGCAGCATCGAGCGAGCGGCTGGCAGTTCCGCAACGCACATTGGTCGGAGCTGACCGCCCCTTCATCGGCGCCATGAGCCGACCTTCGCCGGATGCCCACGGCGACAGATGTGAGGAAGCGGGGTCGTCAGGCGCCATCCATCCTCCACCCGGGCTACACCATGTCGGAAGCCAGCGGCGCTGACGTCAATCTTCTCTGCTCGAAGTGCTACACGCCCACGCCGCTGGCGGAGGCGCACGTCATTCCGACCTGGAATCCCGCGATGGGGATGGTCGTCACCACCTACCGGTGCAACAACTGCTGGCTCTCCGGGGTGGCGGAGATGCGTGCGCTCGTGTCATCGGGGGACGAGGCCGCTCAACTCTCCCTCTGCGATTTCATCGTCCGGCAGGGGTACACGGATGTCGACATGATACGAAACGCTCCCGCCGATCAGAGGAAGGAGATGCTTCTCAAGGTCCTCGACGCCCTGGAGGCGGGGAGGATCACCTTCCATCCGTGACGAGGAGCGTGTCGTAGCTGCCTCACGTGGCGCGCGGCGGCCTCAGCGCGCCGCGCGCCACGCGACGACTACGATGACTTCGTCGTGCGCGTCGCTTGCGTCTTCCCCTTCACTGTGCTGCCGTCGTTGTACTGTGCCTCGAACGTGCCCGACATCTTGCTTCCCCTCACGTGGGCCACGTTGCGGAGCAGCTTGACCGTCTGGCCCGGCCGCAGGACGCTCGGATAGGGGCCCGCCTCGGTGACGATGCTGTCGCCGCCGATGGCAACGATGCGAGCCGGAATCGGATCGCGGTTGGGGAATTTCATGGTCGCGCTCTTGCCATCCGGGGCGACCATGAGCACGTACGTCGCGACAACGCTGTCCTTGGGGCCGATCATGGTGGATCCGGCCCATGTTCCGGCCGCCGCGGGGGTCTGAGCGCCAGCGGATGCGACGAGTCCAATGAGAGCGATTGCGGACCAGCAAGCGTGACGGAGCATAGCTGCCCCTCCCATGTCAGAATGAGCCTGCGACCAGCGTGAGCCGTAGACGCCAGCAAGATACCCAGCCTGGTGAGCGCAGCAAGGCTTGCTCTCGGGCCTCAGCTGCTCGCAGCCCTATCGACGTCGCGAGTCGTTTCAGGGGAGCTGGATCGTGCGCTCCTCGGTCACCGCGTACGCCGTACTCGTGGGATCGAGGAAGTTGGCCTCGTCGAGCCCCGAGCGATGCCACTCCGGACTCGCCCGCGCTCGAAGGAGCGCTTCGACGTCGTCGAACCAGAGCTCGACCAGGCCGTCGTAGTCGGGCGCGCGCGCATCGCCGCTCACGTGAATCGCCCGCGACTGCACGAGGCGACGCAGGCCGGGGATGCGAGCCCCGAGCGGTCCATGTCGATCGCGCCAGTAGCGATCGAATCCCTCAGCCGACATCCCGGACCTTTTGCGAAAGCAGTAAACCACCTTGATCATGATGCGTGTGGCGGAAAACCGTTGGTCATTCCTCTCGCGTAGCGCCAGCGTCCGTCGCCTCCGCGCCGGAGAATGAGGAGGGCGCGCTGAGTGATCGTGCGAGCCGCGCTCCCGTCCATGGGTGTGACGATGATCCGCTCCACGCCGCGCTGGAAGGCCCACTCGCCCGCAATCACCGTCTCCACTGGCTCGAACCTCTGCTCGACGCGATAGCTGCCGAGGACCGCGCGCATCGCCGCGGCCACCGCCGCCGGTCCACGAATCGGATCGGCGGCGTGCGCCCAGACCTCGTAGTCGTCGGTGACCAACGGCGTGAGCGCGTCGAAGTCTCCTGTTCCCACCGCGCTCACCCACCTCTCGTGCAGGCGGGCGATCGCCTCGACGTCGTCGGGCGCGCTCATCTCACGCTGGTGGCTGGCTCGCCTCCGAGCCGGCGCCGCCGGCGTGCTCCGCCGGCTCGGCGAAGGGCGGGCCGCCCATGAACGGAGGTCGGACGCCGCGGACTATCCTGCGCACCGCGATGCTCTTTCCGTCGCTCAAGGTGATCGTCGCCGGGCCGCCGCGCACCGGCTCCTGTATGCTGTCGATCGGCGTGTCGACGAACTGGACCTGGATGCCGTCCTCCGAGGCCACGAGCATGAGCTTGAGGAGGTAGACCAGATACTCGTTGACCTGGCCATATGTGGGAGCGGGCAGTGCGGAGCGGAGGATGGGCGTCTGGTCCGCCATCGCGTCGACAAATTGGCCGAAGGTCGGGAAGCCCTCCAGCGGTGTGTTGCCCGGAAAGGGGTCCAGATCGCGGGCATCGTGGCCGTCGAGCGGATAGGGCGTGTCTCCCGGGGGACTGGGGTGATCGCGTGAGTCGAGCATCACGACTCGTATCGGCAGCTCCTCGTCCGGAGTGTGATACCACTCGTCGAGGATGGCGTCGATCAAGGTGGCTCCGCCGGTCACGCCGGACCCCACTACGGCGACAGGCACCTTGTTCTCGGGAAGTGTCGTCAGGCATTGGCGTGACCCTCGGTAAGGGAGAAGGATTGTGTGCCTGTGGTTGGCCGCGACGCCCCGGAGTGCCGAGCGTCGAGGCCGGAGCGGGCGTTACTTGCTGCGTGCCGAGTCGCGCGCCGCCACCGGCGCCGCCGGGTCTGTGCTCGTCAGGCGTGTGATCTCCGCCTTCATCGCGTCGCGCATTCTCGATCGGGTGGGCTCGGGCAGGACCTGCGGCCAGGTGCTGTCGGCGAGCTGCGAGGTGAGCCAAGTGGCCACGCCGTGCGGGGTGCCGAAGAACTTGAGAAGGGCGTTCGACATCTTGCCGGCCAGCGCCGCGCGCTCGGCTTCGGGCGTCGCCGCGTCGCCCGCCGGCGACGGGCCGAAGACCACCTTCCCGGCCGTGAAGTAGCTCGTCCAGGCGCCGTCCTTGTTGCCATTTTGGAGCTGCAAGTCCCCGAGCTTCGTGAGGTCGCGCGCCCACTGCGCAGGCCTTCCGACCGCCGAATCGAAGGTCGCTCGTGCGGAATAGTACGCCGCGTAGTCTCCCCGGACGGCGATCGCCGTGTCGATGGCGCCGAGTGCGCGGTCGTAGCGCTTCTGCCAATAGTGCCCCCACGCCGTTCCGTAGGCGCTCGCGTCCGGGCCGAGTGTCGCCAACCGCGCCATCACGTCCTTCCGGAGCTCCTCCGACGCGGGCGTAAAGGGCGCATGCTTGCCGTTCACCCGAGAGAGGGCGAAGACGTAGGCCATGGCCGCCAGCTCCCGCTGCCCGCGCTGAGCCCGGATGTTCCCCGCCTCCCGATAGCCGCTCGCCAGGCGCAGCTCCACGTCGGTTTGCGCCATCCCGAGACCCGTCTCCGCCTTCCACCGCTCCCAGTAGTAGTCGATCGAATCACGCTTGAGAGCGATCGCCGCCTCGCTCGACTTCCGGGCATCGGCGTAACGCTTGAGGCGGTTCTGGGTGACCGCCATCTGATAGGCGATCCAGTGCTCCCCCGGGTCGACCTGATTCGCGCGCTCGAGGCGGGTCAGGGCGGCGTCCGGTGCGCTGTCCTGCAGCACCCAGTAGCTGATGGCGAGCGCGCCGAAGTGCGTCGGCACGTACGTCAGGCACCGATCCAGGTCCGCGAGAATCGCCACGCGCTTCCCCGCGGCATCCTGCTTCCAGTTGGCGAAGGCTCGATAGAAGTAGCCGTCGGCGAACAGCGAGTCGATGGCGAGGATGCGCTCGGCATCCGCGCGAAGGCTGTCGTACGAGTTCTTTCCGTACAGAATCGCCGCCCGCCCCACCAAGAGCTCGAAGTCGTTAGGCGACTTCGCCAGGCCTCGCGTGAGGAGCTTCACGGCCGAATCCGACTCGCCGTCGCCATTGAGCTTGGTCGCCTCGAGCCAGAGCGCCGATGTGCTCTGGCCGACGCCGGTGGGCTGGACGGCGACGCGAGACGTTCCCGGTATGGTGAGATGCAGCCAGAGGCGGCGTCTCACCCAACCCGCCAGATCCGCGTAGCGCTCCTCGGGCCGCCGCCGGTACGCATCGAGGAATTCCCGGTAGCTCGCGCGCGCCTCGTCGAGCGCGCCGCGAAGGGCGCCGGCCCGCTCCCAGAACGCACCCTCGGCGGCATAGGCTCCGTAGTCGCGCGGGACCGCGCTGTCGGGAACCTCCCGATGGGTGAGCCAGGCCCAGTTGAGCGCGTTGAGAACGGCGTCGAGTGACGGGGTCTGGCGGTCGGCGTCGGCCAGCACCTTGGGGAAGGCGTCGCCGCCCTCGAGAGCTTTCATGCTCGCTCGCCCGTAGGCGAAGGCCGTCGCTGCCTCATCGCCCTCGAGGGCGAGCGTCTCCCGACCCGTGACGCGCTGGATGCTCGGCGCCGTCACCGACTGGCCACCGCTGAAGTATTGATATCGGGTCGATGCCACCGCCGTGTCGAAGTAGGCGGCGGCGGCCGCGTACCGCCCGAGCATCCCGTACCCGACGCCGAGATTCAGGTACACGAGGGGCGAGTGCGGCCACCTCTTGAGAAACCACTCGCAGTCGAGAACGGCGCTGTCCGCCTTACAGAGATTGAGATACTCGTCGCACCTGTTGAGGCGGGCCGTGGGGAACTCCGGCTCCAGCGCCAACGCTTTGCTGTACTCCACGACCGCCGAGTCGTGCCTGCCGGCATAGCCGAGCGCGAGCGCCCTGGTCGACTGGTACTGCGGGGAGACCGACACCGACATCACATTGCCGGCGAAGGCCGCGAGCGTGCCGTAATGGCTCTGGTCGTCGATCGATTCCCGAAGCGCCGCCATTCCCAGCTGCTTCTCGGCGGCGAGCGCCCGCGCCTCGCTCTGCTTGGCGACGATCGCGAGGGCGGTCGAGCCGACGAGTAGTACCGAGAGCACGCCCACGAATGCCCGGGTGCGACGGAGCTCTCGCGTGCGCTTCTCTTCCGCCTCAGCGAGGTCGCGATCCCGCACGTTCCGGCTGTTTTCGAGAAAGTGCTTGGCCTCGTCGAAGTTCGGATCGTAGGTCTTGGCCCACGCCGCATTAGGCTTGTCGCGATTCCACCATTCGAGCGCGAGGGCCAGGTCGGGGTCGCGCCAGAGTCCGGCCCGTCCCTGATTGAACAGCTCCGCCGTCTCGGCGAGTCGCCGGTAGGTCCGCGCCGACTGCGCCTCTTCATCCACCCAGCCGCGGAGCCGCCCCCATCCGCGAATCAGACTCTCGTGGGAGATGTCGATGAGCGTGTTCGGCGTGAGGTGAACGGTGGTGGGGGGCATGAGGAAGGAGCGCCCCGGACGGCGGAAGATCTCGATGACCGCGAAGACTTCCGACTCCGGCGCCTCGGCCACCGCGCACAGCTCGGCCACCGTCGTCGGACGGCGAATCTCGCGGTTGTCCGGCCCGCGTTCCGTGAGTCGGCGGAAGATCTTCTCCGCGATCTCGCGACTCCGGGCATCGGGAAGCTCGGCGAACGCCTCGTCGGCGTGCCGGGAGAGCGCGTCGGCCATCCCACCGACCGCCTCGTAGTCTTCCAGGTCGAGGGGCTGCCCCTCGGCCGCGTGCTCCGACCAGTAGCTCCAGGTGCGCATGAGCGCGTGCTGCAGTGTCGGCAGCTGGTCGGGATTGTCGCCGACGTCGTTGAGCAGGCGGTTGACGAGTCGCGGGGCGATCTCCGCTCCTCCCACCGCCACCGGGCCGGTGATCGCCAGGCGCTGCTCATCGCGGGTCATACGTGGAATCAGGTACTGCCCGCGGTTGATGGCCTCCGGGAGATCGCGGAATTGCGAGCAGTCGCCGAGGTAGTCCGAGCGCATCGTCAGCGCGATGTAGATCGCCACGCGCTGCTGCGCCGATGCCTCGAGAAGCAGCTTGACGAAGGCGGCGGCATCCTCGCGAAAGTGGTCCCGCTCGGCGGTCGTGCGCTGGAGGCGGAAGAGCTCCTCGAACTGGTCGACGACGACGAGCAGGTTCTCATCCGCCGGGAGGCGCGCTTCCGCCACCACCTCCACGAGCCCCAATGCGCCGCGGCGGAGTCCCGCCTCGATCACTGTCGCTCGAAGCTCGGTTTCCTCGTGATACAGGACGTCGGGAGCGCCGAGCGCGCGTGCGAGATTCCCGATCGGGTCGTTTCCAGGGCGGAAGATCGCGACGCGCCACCCGGAGCCGGCCTGCCGCATGAGCCCACTGTACAGCGATGGGAGGAGGCCGGCTCGCATGAGCGACGACTTGCCGCTCCCCGAGGTGCCGACGACAGCGAGAAACCGATTCTCGCGCAATCGCCGGAGAAGCTCATCGCTCTGACCCTCGCGGCCGAAGAAGACGTGCGTCTCGTCCGAATCGAACGGCCGCAGGCCGGGGAAGGGATTGAAGCGACCGCGCTCGGTCACTGGCAGAGTCCGCGCTTCCGGAGCTCGCCCACGAAGGGAGCGAGAACCTCGGGTGCGAAGTCTCCCGTCTGAAGAAGAACGGCCGCGTCGTGCGTGCGGAATTTCGGCTTCCACGACGCGTCCGGAGGTCCGAGGACTATCGCCTTCGCCGCGAAGGGCTGCGTCCGGCCATATCCCGGTGCCTTGAGAAGCTCGCGAAGCTGCGCGCGAAGCCACAGCTCACTCGACCGCCCGACGTAAATGAGCGCCGCGTCGCAGAGGAGAAGATTCTGATTGTGATCGAGACGGATCTCCGCTTCATCGCCCTCGACCGCGGGGAGAGTGACCTCCACACCCTGGTTGAAGAGGTAATCTGCGATCGGAGCCGTGGCGTCCCGGTCCTGCTGATCGCAGATGAGGTAGACGCGACCCGGGCCCGCGCTGGCGGCCGGCTGCGGTGCCGGTGCCACCTTGCGCTGGCGCTCACGCTCGAGCGTGTCGTTGATCGTCGTCTTGAGCTGCTCGACCGATGTCTGCAACAGCTCCGCTCCCTGCTGCACATCGGCGTCGCTCTTGAGGTAGTCGACGAACTTCTGCTGGCGGTCATCGCTCCCGGCGAGCCCCGGCCGCATCCAGATGATGCGCCCGGCGCCCGAGCCGCGCCGAGAGAGAGCGAGCGCGTGCTGCAGCGAGACGATCGACTCACTCTCTCCCTCCGGCACGATCCCGTAGTTCGCGCCCACGAGATGGACCGAGAGCTGCGATTGGGCCAGCTGCTCGCCCACGACCCGCCGGAAGTCCTGTGCGTTGAGGGGCAGCGAGCGATCGGGAAGGACGCGGTGTCCGCGTTGCTCCAGCTCGCGCTTGATTTGATCGCGCTCTGCTTGGGCGTCGTAGCTGGTCTCGGCGAGGTAGATCGTCGTTCCGGACGGCGGCGCAGCACGTACGGCGCTCGCTTCGACCGCCGGCCGGAGCAGCTCGATCAACTGCCGAAGGTGGAAGGCCAGATCGTTCACCCGCTGCACGAAGTGCAGCTCGGCGTCGTGGCCGAACTCGGGGCTGAACTCCTTCGGTGCGCCGGACTGCGGATCCGGCTCGAAGAACTCGTAGCCTAACAGCCCGCGCATCGATGCCGGGGTCTTGTCGCGATCCACCGGGAGCTTGAGGACCTTGAAGATTCTCGACTGGTCCCCGACCCGGACCCCTCCCGACGCCTCCGCCGCCTGGCAGAAAAGGTCGAGCTCCTTCATGCACCACTCGGAGTTCATGTACTGCGGCGACAGCACGGAGACGAGAATGGCCGTCTTCCGCAGCTTGTCCGGCAGCACATCCTCAAAGTAGTCGTTTCCGTGAAGCTTCGGGTCGCGCCACAGACGTGCATTCGAGCCGAGAAGTGCCGCCAGGCGAGTCTCCAGGGCGCGATGGAAGTCGTCGATCCAACCCTTCTGCCCCTGTGTGAGCGGCCGGTTGTCGGCGTGCGAGTAGCTGATGAAGATGTCGTGCTCGAAGCCGGGCGAATTCACCTCATACCTCGGAAACGGGGAGCGCGCTCACCGGGGACAGTCGAGCGCGCTGAGAGGGCTATAGTAGGCTTCGTGCGCACGGCAAACAAGCTGACTCGCGGGCCGCCGTGGCGGCCGATCTCCGATCGAGCACAACCCATCGAAGGAGCGCGACTTAGGCGCTTCGCGGCGCGCCGCCGAAGACCACATTCCAGTCGCGCGTCATGCTCACCACGGTGATGCCGTAGCTGTCCGCATTGTCGAGTGCGTCGGCGAGGACGCTGAGCTTGAAGTTCCGATCGTAGGCGAACTCGCGATCGGCGTCGTCGTGATGGAGGAGAAGGGCGAGCCGCGCCCCGGGGCCGGTCTTCGTGTAGCGGAGCATGACGAGGTCGCCATCGGAGTTGCCGAAGGCGAGAATCGGGCGCCGCCCGATGTGCAGTCCGATGTTCTGCGGCTTCACGTCACGATCGTCGAAGGTGTTGAGCTCCGCGAGCTTGATGAGGGATGTCGTGTCGCCCTGGATGTCGAATCGCGTTTTGACGCTGCTGCCGATGACTTGCTCCGGCGGTATTCCGTAGACTCTCTCGGATACTGCGCGCATGAGGTCAATGCCGCCACCGGAGACGATGAATGTCTTGAACCCGTTCGCGCGCAGGCAGTCGAGAAGCTCGAGCTGCGGGCGGTAGATGCACTCCGTGTATGGGCGCTTCAGCTTGGGATGCGTGGCCGAAGCGAACCAGGTGCGCGCGATTTCGGCAAATTCATCCTCGGTCATGCCGGCGTGAACGGCGAAGCCGAACTCGTACGCCGCTTGCTTTCCCATGGCGGTAATCGCCGCCACGTCGCGCTCGAGAAAGGCCTTGAACGGCTGTCGGTCCTTCATGCTCGGGTCCTTCACCGCGAGCTGTGCCAGGCGATCGAAGGAGAAGAGGAGCTGCACTTGGAGAGGCTGCTCACACCAGAGCGTGCCGTCATTGTCGAAGGTGGCGACCCTCTCGGCGGGGGGAACGAACTCCGATCCGCCTTGACGCGTGACCCGAGCAATGAAATCGACAATCGTCGATTTCACCGCGCCGGCGTTCCAGGAGGGAAGAGGGTCGGTGGCCATACGCGAACCCGCGCTAGTGTTATGAGTGATGGTGCCGGAGGGTTGTGCTCGGTGCGAGCATCGACCGATGCGTGCGCGCGCCGATGGTGTCAACGCCCGGGCGAGGCCATCGGTTCGGCCTCGATCTCTGACCGACCTCGCGCCCGTCGCGCGATCGCGCCCACCCTAGGGTGGCTGGCGGAGCCGAGTGACGGCCGCGACACGCGACGGAGGGAGGGGGGAGGCTTACGCGAAAAGCGTGGTCTGCCCTCCGGTGTGCCAGAAGAGTGCCGTCTGGCCGTCGCGGATCCTTCCGTCGCGCACCATCGCGATGAGCGCGCCGAGCGCCTTCGCCGTATAGGTGTGCTCGACGAAGAGCGCTTCGGTGTGCGCGGCGAGGCTCTGTGCCTCGAGCGACGCCGGGCTACTCAAGCCGTAGCCCTCGCCGACGTGTCCATCGTCGACGATGATCGGGCGCATCGACGCCAGCGCGCCCCCATCGATCCCCAGCAGAGTGCCGATGCCGGCCACGATCTCCCGCACCTGCGCTCCGACGGCTGCCGCCGGGTCGTCGGCGCTGACGCCGACCACGCGCGTGGTGATGCGGTGCAGGGCACAGCCGGCGATCAGTCCGGCCTGGGTGCCGCCTGACGACGTTGCGTGAACGATCACATCCGGCGCTGGCATCTGCTCGAGCAGCTCACCGATCGCCCGAACGAATCCTATCGCGCCGAGCGGGGTCGACGCGCCGAGCGGGATCGGCCAGGGGACGCGGCCGGCTCGGCGGAGTCGCTCCACCACTGCGTGCATGGCGGGTGCCCGATCGTCACGCGAGTTGATGTACTCCACCTCCGCGCCGAGGAGGTGATCGAGGAGGGCATTGGCGGTCGGGCGTCGAGGTGCGACGCCATTGGCGATGAGCACGCAGCGCATGCCGAGTCGCGCCGCCATCGCCGCGGTCACGCGTGCGTGATTCGATTGGATTCCGCCCACCGTGACGAGCGTGTCGGCTCCCGCTGCCAGTGCCTCCGCCCCGACGATCTGGAGCTTCCGAACCTTGTTCCCCCCGAAGCCGAAGGGGATCGAGTCATCGCGCTTCACGAAGAGACGAGGTCCGCCCCCGAGCGCTGTGCGGAGGCGTGACATCTCTTCGATGATCGTCGGCGACCGCGCCAGGTCGAGTGAAGGAATCGCCGCCGCGCGCGTGAGGGCGAGCGAAAAATCCGACGAGAGCGAGATTGTGCTCATGGGACTCGAGAGTCTGGAGGCGAAGGGCCAAGATGCGCACACCTAGTATGGACAGGGGGTGAACCGGGCGTAACATGGTGCCCGACGGAGAGACGGCTGTGAAGAGAAGGCCAGCCGTCGAGCCCCTACTGCCGCCTCGAGCCTACTCGGGCGCCTAGTCTCGGGCGGCTACTATAGAATGGGAGGTCGGCCATCCTGCGAGAGAATGGGAGGTCGGACATTCTCCGAGCCCCGGTGCGCCGAGCAACGAGGGCCCTCCGCGCCGCGCGCATCACCGCGCGGCTGAGGGCTGCCGCCTGCGCTTCGGTCTTTTCGGCCGGCCTGGCGAGCGCGCAGGCGGAGTCGGCCCCCCAAGTTCCTGCGGCGCCCTGTCCAGCCAGCGGCAGCGAGACTCAGGCGCGTGACAGCACGATTGCCGTCGCCCTCGACTGCATGGCGCTCTTTCCGATACCCGATCTTCCGGGTGTCTCCGGAGTCATCTCGCTCCTCCCCGCACGCTCGCCATTCGACGTCGCCGTCACCGCCGATGGCCGGACCCGCTATCGCCTGGTGGCGACCATCGACGGGCTACCGGAACCGCGGACATTGGGCGACTTCGGGGATTACATCGCCTGGGCGTACACGCTCTCGCTCGACAGCGCGGTGAAGCTCGGCCGCGTCATGAACGGGACCGTCGACCTTGGTGAGCTGTCCTACGCGCAATTCCGGATTCTCATCAGCGCCGAGCGCCGCTCAGCGGTGACGAAGCGCGAGGGACGCCTCGTGCTCCGCGGCACCTCGCCAAGCGCCCGCCTCCGGGCGCATCGCGACCTCTTGCAGCCGTCGGCGCCGGGCGCGCTGCGTGACTCCGCCGCCGCGATGCCTGACGACATGACCGCGGCCTCCTCGATGCACGGGCAGGAGACCAGCGAGCTGGTGTGGTCGATGCCGCCCGTGCCGGCGTCGATGCCCGCAATGCCGGGAATGGCCGCTCTCACCCCGCCGGTCGCGCCCTTTCTCCCGGTCGCCCCGCAGGGCGCCGACATCGCGAGCGCCCGCCCGCGCGACACCGTCCGTCTCGCCAGCGGAGACACGCTCCAGCTGGAAAGCGGCTTCGTCAGGCGGTCGATCGGAGGTCGGCTGCTGATGACCTATGCCTACAACGGCCGGTATCCCGGCCCGCTCATCGAGACGACGCAGGGCGCCA
>Ga0187765_10000595_pt1 | contig 13338 bp, 16 predicted proteins | sample 0216_QUI02_MP05__3_FD_133018 | JGI IMG/M metagenome (GOLD analysis project Ga0187765, IMG submission 133018) | Tropical peat soil microbial communities from peatlands in Department of Meta, Colombia - 0216_QUI02_MP05_10_MG | ecosystem: Environmental > Terrestrial > Soil > Wetlands > Peat ...
ACCTTCGTCGCCGAGCGCAAGCTGGAGCAGGACCGCACCACCCTGGCCGGGTTCTCCGAGCAGCTGCGGCGGCACGGGATGCAGCCGGGGGCGCGGGTGCTGTTCGCGACGCAGCGGCCGGCCGGGCCGGTGTCGGCCGCCGCGCTCGAGCTGGCCGAGGGCGACCCGGTGCACGAGGTGCGGCGGGTGCGGCTGGGCGATGGCCGGCCGATCGTGCTGGAGCAGTCGCTGTTCCCGGCGGCGATGTTTCCCGGGCTGCTCCAGTGCCGGCTCGACGGGTCGCTCTACGAACTGCTGGAAACCCGGTACGGCCAGCGCCCGCACCGGGCGCGGGAAACCCTCGAGCCGGTCACCGCGGGGGTCAGGGAGGCCGAGGCGCTGGAGATCGCCGAGGGCGCGCCGCTGATGCTCGTCGAACGGGTCGCCTACGACCAGACCGGGCAGCCGGTCGAGTTCGCCCGCGACCTGTTCCGCGGTGACCGCACCCGGATCGTCATGTGGACCTCGGAGCTGGCGGGCGTGTTCTGACCGCGCGCGGTCGCCCCGCGACGGCTCAGCCGGACACCTTCATCTCGTACCACAGCCCGCCGTTCAGCTTCAGGTTGTTGCCCTTGGCCTCGCCGGGGGCGGTGTCGGCGACGTAGGTGTACAGCGGGTGGCCGTTGTAGGTGGCCTGCACCGAGCCGTCCGGCCGCTTGATCGTGCCCACCCGGCCGGCCACGCCCGCGCTCAGGGCCACCGGGCCCTTGACCGGCGGCCAGTAGGCGGCGCAGCTGCCGTAGCAGACCGACTTGTCCGGCTTGTCCGGCGCGAACCAGTACAGGGCGAAGCCCTTGGCGTTGGTCAGCACGGCCACGCCACCGATCGTGGCCGTCTTCAGGCCGCCCTTGGCCGACGCGGAGATGCTGCTGCCCGGGCCGACCGCGGCCACCGAGCCGCCGAGCACGACCAGGGCCAGGACCGACACCCCGGCCATCAGCCACCCCGCCCGTGGCACCCCGTCCCGCAGCAGGCCGCCGATCCCGCCGGCCCGGGCCTGATGCCGGCCCGCGGCGGCCGGGGCGGGTGCCAGCGCCAGCGTGCCCAGCGCGGCCGCGGCGGCGATCTCGATTACGCCCGCCACGATGCCCGCCGTGGTGCGGACCTCCTTGAACCCGAACAGGCCAAACCATAGCGACAGCAGGTAGCCGCCCAGGGTGGCCAGGGCGAAGCCGGCCCCGGCCGCCGCGGCCAGCCGGCTGCCGGTGGCCAGCACGGCCAGGCCGAGGGCGAAGCCGGTGATCACCTGCAGGAGGAACAGCCAGCCGATCGTCGGGATGTTGCGGAAGCCGGTCACGTACAGGTCAAGATGAATCGCCGCGGTCGCGATCAGCAGGCCGCCCCCGGCGACCCGCAGGGCGAGCCGCGGCCAGCCGGCTACCGGCCGCGGCTCGCTGGGCATGTCCCCGCCTCCAAGCAGATGTGGGAGCAGCTGATCAGTATCCGTAGCCCCCACTGCCGCCGCTGCTGGTGCCCGAACCACTGCTGCCGGAGCCGCTGCTGCTGGCGGCGGACGTCGACGCCTTGAGCTTAGCGCCGGACGCGGTCATCGCCCACCACAGGCCGCCCGAGGCGTTCAGGCCGTTGCCCTTGTCCATGCCGGGCGAGGTGTCGGCCACGTAGGTGTACAGCGGGTGCCCGCGATAGACGACCTGCTTCACGCCGTCGGTGGTGATCACGCTGAGCGCACCCGTGACACCGGGACCCGCGGTGGCCGGCCCCGGCACCAGCGGCCAGTACTTGAGGCACGTCGTGGTGCAGGCCGACTTGGTCGAGCTGTCGGGCACGAACCAGTACAGGACCATGCCCTGCGCGTTAGTCAGCACCTTCCGGCCGTTGATCATCGTGAACTTCAGCGTCGTACCGGAGGCGGGTGAAGCGGAGGCACTCGGCGCCGAACTGGCTGCGGCCGAACCGCTTGAGCTCGCAGGCGAACTCCCGCACGCAGCGAGAGCCAAAGCGGCGGCGGCAAACCCTGCGGGCGCCCACCACTTGCCACGCATCGCATCTCTCCGTTCATGGTTGACGGGTTTCGGATACCACAGACCACGTAGCGGCCTTCCCATTCGTTCACCGCAGGCGAGAATGCCTGTGACAAGGTGCGCCCGGGCCGGATGTGACAGCGCGGCGGGCAAGGCGGGCACACGCGGCGGGCAAGGCGGGCACAGCAGCGAGGCGGGAGCGCAGTGACGGACCAGCCGGGCGGCGAAGATCCGCCCGCCACCAGCGACGATGGCGACGGCACCGAGCCGGATGCCCGGTTTACCTTCGCCAACGAGCGGACCTTCCTGGCGTGGAGCCGTACCGCGCTCGCGCTGGTGGTCGGGGGGCTGGCGATCGCTCAGCTGCTCCCGCCCTTCCCCGGCATTCCCTGGGGGCGGCACGTCATCGGCACCCCGCTGATCCTGCTCGGCTGCGCCGTGTCGGTGATCAGCTACACCGAGTGGCGGGCCAGCCAGCAGGCGCTGCGCCACGGGCGGCCGCTGCCCCGCTCCCGCCTGCCCCAGATCCTGGCCACCGCCATCGCCGTCATCGGCCTGGCCGCCGCGGTGATCGCCCTGCTGTCGGAGGTCCTGCGGTGACCGCCCGGCGGCTGGAGGTGAAGACGCCCTGAAACCGCCCGGCGACGACACCGAGGACGGCCCCCCGGGGCTGGCCGAGGAGCGGACCGAACTGGCCTGGACCCGCACCGCCATCGGCTTCGCCGCCGTCGGGGCCGCCATCCTCAAGTACCGCCCGCTGATCGGGCTGCCGGTGCTCTTCGTGTCCGCCGTCATCTGGCGGCTGGGCCGGCTGCCCGGCGCGGCAGGCGCCGGCCGCGGCCACGACCGGCGGCTCTTGCTGATCACGGTGACCATCAGCGCCATCGCGCTGGTGGCGCTGGTGCTGAGCTTCGCCGGCCCGGGGATCCACCAGCTGCGCTGATCCGCGGCCCGCATCCCGGCCCCGGTAACGGGATGCGCGGCGGCGCCGGTCGCGCGTGGGCCGGCCGGCCCGGGGCCGGCCGGCCCACCACCGGCCACGTGGGCCGGCCACCCCCCGGCCCCCCCGGGCTGGGCGGGGGAACTAGTACTGGTCGGGTGACGAGACCGCCTCGGCGATGATCATCTCCGGCGGGCCGGGGATGGCGCCGATGGAGCCGATGAACGCCTGCAGCTCAGGGTTGGCGAAGAACTGCTCGAACTGCCCGACGCTGGCCCACTCGTCGACGACGACGACGAAGCCGTCGCCGACCCCGAAGCGATGGTGAACACCGCCCGAGGCCCGGGCGGCGTCGGCGTACTTGGTGAACTCGCCGGCCCGGTCGGTCAGCGCCTGCCGGAACGCGGCCGTGTCGCCCTGGAATTTCGCGATGACGAGCACGCTCATTTCATGAACCCCCCTACGTGTGTCCTGTTTCCGTGGGGGGTACGTCGCCGGGACCGGCGGCGGATCAGTCGAGGGCCAGCGCCGCGGTCGCCGCCAGCACCCCGGCCGCCTGGCCCCGGTCGCCGGTGACGTACAGGTCGAGGTCGGCGGGGGTGGCACGGTTCGCGGCCAGCCGGCAAAAACCGACCACGTCGGTGACGATCGCGACCGAGGCGGGCTCGGGTCCGTCCCCGCCGATCGCGATATCCCAGGTTCCTCCCCCGGGCCCGGTCAGGACCAGCCGCACGTTGACCGGGCCGGGCAGGCCGGTCTTGATCGCCCCGAACGGCAGGAGCGAGGTCGCCAGGCCGGTCATCAGGGCCAGCGTCGGGGCGTCGGGCACCGACGCGGGCCGCCCGGCCGCCCGGCGGATGTCGTTCTCGTGCGACCACAGCTCGAACGCCCGGCCGACGAGCATGGCGCCGAGCGGCAGCGGGATGCCCCACAAGGTGACGGTGGCGGCCAGGTCGCCGGTTTCGCGGACCGTCTCGAGCGTGCGGTCGGCGGCTTGGCGCCAGTCGGCGCGGGTCGCGGCCGCGGGGCGCCCGGCCTGCCGTTCCGCCGCGGGCTGGGTGGAGGCGACGTGGTCCGCCTGCGCCACCCCCGGGTCGCCGGCCATGGCCCGCGCCATGTCGTCCTCCACCCCGATCAGGTGGCCGACCAGGCCCTGGACGTCCAGGTCGCGGAGCACGTGCCGGTGCCAGTCCGGCTCGTCGAGGGTGCACAGCAGCCCGTAGAAGGCGTCGGCCGCGCGGCTGAAGGCCTCAACCGGCGAGATGGCCGGGACCTCGGGGATGGCGCGGCCGGCCGGCCGCGCCATCAGGGAGGCCGCCATGACCCGCTCCCGCAGCCCGGCGGGAGGCACCACGTGATCGCGCTGGCCGGCCGTCATGACAGCTCCAGGAGCTGGCGGTCCAGCACCGATTCCAGCTTGGCCAGCGCCAGCCGCAGCCGGGACTTCGCCGTTCCCTCGGGAATGCCGACCGCCTGCGCGACCTCCCGGTAGCTCATCCCCCGGAAGTAGGCGAGCTCGACGACCTGGCGCTGGCTGTCGGGCAGCAGCCGCACCGCGGCCCGCACCACGCCGGCCGCCTCGGCCGCCGCCACCTCGTCCCCAGGGGAACGGAGCTCCTGCGGGGGAGTCAGCCGGTGGTTCCGCTCCTGCCGCGCGATCCGGCGGAGCTCGCTGCGCACCAGGTCAACCGCCCGGTGCCGGGCCAGCACGGTCAGGTAGGTGCGCAGCGACCCGGCGCCCGGGTCGTACCGGTCGGGATGGGCCCACAGCTCGACGAAGACGTCCTGGGCGACGTCCTGGGCCGCGGCCCACTCGCCGAGGACGCGCAGCGCGGCGCCGTACACGGCCGGGCCGAGCCGGTCGAAAGCCTCGGCCAGCGCGAAATCATCGCCGGCCGCCAGGCGGGCCGTGAGCAGGGCGTCTGTTGGCTCCACCCATGGGAACTTAGCGTGGTTCTCAGCCACCGGGCAACGCGCCGGCGCGGACCGCTCCAGGGCCGGATCCTCCAGCCACACCCGGCCCAGCGTGGCAGGCACCGTTTCTCCTCCCCCCGATGGCCTCACGATAGCTACGTCGCCGTGAGGGGAAGTGGATCAGTTCCCCGCCCGGGCCAGGGGAACGGCGGCCGCCGGCTTCTTGGCTGGTTCGCGCCGCTCCGCGCGAAGCCGCGGGCTATGGTTTGGGACGGGGCCTAACTAGTGAGGATGTCAGGGTGGCTGTCCCTACCGGCCGTACGCCGGGTGATGTGCCTGCGGCCCGCTTCCACGGCGCGGACGCGCGGACGCGGGCTGGGTGGGGGGGCTGAGCGATGCCCGGGCGTGAGCGCGGCGGCCGCCGGGCCGGCGGTGGCCGGCAATCGGGCGGCCCGGCGGTTACCATCGCCGTGGTGGCGGCCCTCGCGACGCTCGTGCTGGCCGTGGGCATCGGCACCTTCCTCCTGGTCCACGTCACGGGGAGCCCGCAGGAGACCGCGAGCACCTTCCTGACCGACTGGCAGGCCCGCGATTACGGCGACATGCACGGGGTCACCGTCAACGCCCCCGTGGGTGGGGTGGCCGGCCCGCTGAAGGCCACCGCGGCCGAGCTCAACCTGCGCAGCATTCACCTGACGCTCGGGACGGTGACGCAGAACGGCAGTTCCGCGCAGGCCAAGTTCACCGCCACCGCCGAAATCGCCGGCGGCCAGGTGTGGAAGTACCAGGGCGAGCTGCCGATGGTGATCTCGAACCGGCACTGGTTCGTGAGCTGGAGCCCGTCGGTGATCTATCCCGCGCTCCAGGCCGGCGAGCGGTTCGTGCTGTCGGCGGTGTGGCCCGCCCGCGGGCAGGTGCTCGCGGCCGATGGCACCGTGCTCAGCTCGCCGAAGGCGGTCGCGCAGTCCGGATCCATCGCGCTGGTGACCGGCAACGTGGTGCGGGCCACCGCCGCCCAGGCCAAGAAGCTGGGCCCCCCGTACCAGGCCGGTGACCTGATCGGCCTGGGCGGGGTCGAGCAGGCCTACGAGCAGCAGCTGGCCGGGCGGCCAGCGCTCACCATCCGCGTCGAGGGCCCGGGTGACAAGATCGACGCCACCGCGGCCACCCTGCCCGCCACGGCCGGGGTATCCGTCCGCACCAGCCTGGTCATGCGCGATCAGCTGGCCGCATCCGCGGCCGTGCGGGATGCCACGACGACCAAGCCCATCGACTTTGTGGCCATTCAGCCGTCAACCGGCCGGGTGCTCGCCGTCATCGACCGGCCCGGCGGCTTCGATCGCGCGATCCAGGGCGTGTTCCCGCCCGGTTCCACCTTCAAGGTGGTCACCGCCTCGGCCCTCACCGGGACCGGGCTGAAGCCGACCAGCACGGTGCAGTGCCCGGCTCAGGTGAACATCGGGGGCCGGATCTTCCACAACTTCGACAACGAGCAGCTCGGCACGACCAACCTGCAGACCGCGTTCGCCGTGTCCTGCAACTCGACCTTCATCACGCTCGCCACCCAGCGGCTCAGCGGAACCACGCTCGCGTCGTCGGCGGCCACGTTCGGCTTCAACGCCCAGCCCAACCTGGGGATCCCGGCCATCCTCGGGAAGTTCACCACCCCGCACACCCAGGTCGATCTGGCCGCCGACGCCTTCGGCCAGGGCACCGACCTGGTCAACCCGCTCAGCGAGGCGGCCATGGCCGCCGCCGTGCAGAGCGGCACCTGGCGGCCGCCGCAGTTCGTCCTCAGCCCGGCGCCGCGGCAGACCGCCCAGGCGGAGACGATCAGCCCTGCCGTGCTGGCCGCGCTGCGCCCGATGATGCGGGCGGTGGTCACGGTCGGCACCGCGTCGCACGTCGGCTTCCCGGCCGGGGTGTTCGGGAAGACCGGCACGGCCGAGTTCGGATCGGCCCAGAACCCGAAGGCCCACGCCTGGTTCGTCGGCTACCGCGGCGACCTGGCCTTCGCGGTGCTGGTCGAGGGCGGCGGCGTGGGGGCCGACGCCTCGGCGCCGATCGCGAACGCGTTCCTGCGGAACCTGTAGACCCGGCCGCCGCCGGTCAGCGGTGGCCGGTCACCGCCCACGCAGTGGCGCTGACGTCGACCGGGCCGTCGCCCAGCAGCTCCCGGCAGTGCTCGCGCAGCAGGTGGCGGCGCTGGCCGGCCAGCGCCGCCACGTACGTCCCGGCCGGGCCGACCCCGAGCGTGAAGGGCTGCCACCACTGCCCGAACGTGGCCTGCCTGACCTGGACGGTGAGCGCGGTGGCGTCGGTCACGGTGAGGCCGGCCTGGGCGAAGAGCCCGGCCAGCTGGCCCTCGCCGACGCCGGCCAGCCCCGATTCATCGCGGGCCGCGGGGTCCAGGTCGCGCACCGCCCGCCAGAACGTGGTGAGCGGGCCGCGGCCGCCGGCGTGGTCCCACACGCAGGCCGCGACCGTCGCGCCGCGGCGGGTCACCCGGCCCATGTCGCGCAGGCCGGCCACCGGGTCGGCCATGAAGTGCACGACGAGCTGGGCGAGCGTGACGTCGAACGCCCCGTCCGGGAAGGGCAGCCGCTCGGCCGCGGCGACCGCCACCTCCACCCCGGGCAGCCGCTCCGCCACCGCCATGGTGAACGGCCGCGAGGGGTCGACCGCGCAGACCGCGCCCGGGCCCAGCCGGCTCATCAGCTCCGCCGTGAGCGCCCCCGGCCCGCAGCCGACGTCCAGCGCCCGCTGGCCGGGCCGCACCGCGGCCAGGTCGGCGAACCGGGCCGCCAGCGGCTCCGAGTACCGCCCCATGAACCGCAGGTAGGCGTCCGCGCTGACGTTGAAGCTCATCCGCCCGCCCCGTTCAGGCGATCTTGCGCGCGCCGGGGCCCGGCAGCGGGGTCACCTCGCGCGCCGACGCGAGCTTGTGCCCGGCCGCGCAGGTGAGCTCCAGCCGGACGGGCTGCCCGCAGTCGCGGTGCGTGAGCAGGGCCTGCGGCCCGGCCGGCCCGGCCGCGTACCGGTCCCCCCACTGCATCAGGGCGACCATGACCGGGTAGAGGTCCAGGCCCGCCTCGGTCAGCCGGTACTCCTGGCGGCTGCGCTGCCCGTGCTCCTGGTACGGGACCTTCCGCAGCAGGCCCTGCTCCACCAGCCGGGCCAGCCGGTCGCTGAGGATCTGCCGGGGCGCCTGGGTGCGGCGCCGCATGTCGTCGAACCGGCGGACCCCGTTGAACACCTCGCGCAGGACCAGGAACGTCCACTTCTCGCCGATGATCCCGATCGTCGTGCCGATCGTGCAGTTGGCGGTGTCGTAGTCGAGTATCCAGGGCCGTCCCATGCCTGAATGCTAAGTCCAGTTGACAGACTCAGCAATCCTGGCCAATGCTGGGTCTATGAAGCGAACCCAGGAGCCAGGCCCGATGGGGACGGCCTGGCCCGCCGCGCCCGCTTGGCCTGCCGCCCCCGCCTGGTCACCGGGCGCCTCTCGGCCGGACGGGCCAGCTGGGCCTGCCTTCCCGACGTGGCCGGACGGCCAGGTCCGTATCCGCCAGGCCGACCGCGCCGATCGAGGGGGGCTCAAGGACTTTCTCGCCGGCCTCTCGATGCAGACCTGCTACCTGCGGTTCTTCGCGGGCGGCCGGCCGTCTGGCCCGGCGATGCTGCGGATCCTGGCGGGCGAGCGGGCCGGCATCGACGTGCTGGTGGCGACCCGGAACGGGGCGATCATCGGGCACGCGATGGCGGTGGACACCGCCGGTCCCAGCGGGGGGACGGCGGCCGAGATCGGCGTGGTGGTGGCCGACGCCTGGCAGGACCGGGGCGTGGGCTCGGGGCTGGTGCGCGGGCTGGCCGCCCGGGCCCGGGCTCGTGGCGCCACCACCCTGGTGATGGAGGTCATGGCGGAGAACCAGCGGGTACTAGGCATGATCGCCCGCCGGTGGCCTGGCGCCCGCCACGACCGGAGCGCGGCCTACCTGACCGTCCACGCCCGGCTCGACGGGTGACGGCGGCGCCTCCCCGGCCGCGGCGCTGGCCCACCCTCGCATCCTGACCCCGGCTCGTGGGAAGCTCACCAGGTGAGCGGTGACGAGGTCCGGGACGGCGTGACGCTGACCAACCTCGGCCAGCCGCTGTTCGACGGGGCGGACGCGACCAAGCGCGACCTGGTGGAGTACCTGGACCGGGTCAGCGACCGGATCATCCCGGTACTGCACGACCGGCCGCTGTCGGTGATCCGGGTCCTGCGCGGCCAGGCGCCGTTCATGCAGAAGAACCTCCCGAAGTACACCCCGCCGTGGGTGCCGGCGGTGTCGCTGTGGGCGGAAGCCTCCCGGCGCGAGGTCACCTACGCGCTGTGCAACGACCGCCGGACGCTGCTGTGGTTCGCCAACCAGCGGGCCGTGGAGTTCCACCCGGCCCTGGTCCGGGCCGGCCAGTGGGCCCACCCGACCCACCTGATCCTGGATATCGACCCGCCGGGAGAGGACGCGTTCGGCCTGGCCGTCCGCGCCGCGTACCTGGTCCGCCAGGCCCTCGCCGACGCCGCGATGGCGGGCGCGGTCAAGACCAGCGGGGCCAAGGGCGTGCACGTGTTCGTGCCGCTGGTGCCGGAGGCGGGTCCCGAGGACGTGGCCGCGGCCACCCGCGCGCTGGCCGCCCGGGCCGAGCGGCTCGACCCCGACCTGGCGACCACCGCGTTCATCAAGGAAGACCGCGGTGGGAAGGTCTTCCTCGACGCGACCCGGGCGGGCGGGGCGACGGTGGTGTCGGCCTACAGCCCGCGCATCCGGCCAGGCGTGCCGGTGTCGTTCCCGGTGGCCTGGGATGACCTTGACCGCGTGACGCCGGGCGACTTCACCGTGCACACCGCGCCCGCTTTGCTCGCCGACAGCGATCCCTGGGCGGACCAGATGCCGCCGGCGCAGCCGTTGAGCACTGATCTGGCCGAGGAGGGCCACACGATCCCGGTCGCCCGGGTCCAGGCGATGCACGAGGGCAAGCGACGGGCCCGCGCCCGCCGCAGCCCGCCGGGGTAGGGCGCGCCCGGGCGCGGGAAAAGCCGGTCCTGGAAGGCGGGGCGCGGCCGGGCGGCGGCGGAATGCGCGGCGACGGCGGTGATGTTGCCGCAGGCATGCCATCTGTTGTGATCGCCGCCGCGTTCGGCGGCCCCGAAGTGCTCTCGGTGGTCGAGGAACCCGCGGCCGAGCCCGGGCCGGGCCAGGCGCGCATCGCGGTCCGCGCGGCCGGCGTCAACCCGGTTGACTACAAGGCCTACAGCGGGGCGTTCGGCGCCGATCCCGCCCGGCTGCCGCTGCGGCTGGGGGCCGAGGCCGCCGGGGTGGTGACCGCGGCCGGGCCCGGCGCGGTGGGCCCGGCCGGGCCGGTGGCCGTGGGCGACGAGGTCATCGCGTACCGGGCGCCGGGCGCCTACGCCACCGAGCTGGTGGTCCCGGCGACGGCCCTGGTTCCCAAGCCGGCCGCCCTGGACTGGGCCCAGGCCGCGGGGCTGATGCTGACCGGCGTGACGGCCTGGCACACCCTGGCCGCGACCGACGTGCACCAGGGCGACACGGTCCTGATCCACGGCGGGGCCGGCGGGGTGGGGCTGATGGCGGTGCAGCTCGCCATCGGGCGCGGGGCGACGGCCGTGGCCACGGCCAGCCCGGCCCGGCACGGCTTCCTGCGCGACCTGGGGGCGCTGCCGGTGGCCTACGGGCCCGGCCTGGCCGAGCGGGTCCGCGCGGCCGTGCCCGGCGGGGCCGACGCGGCGGTGGACCTGATCGGCACGGACGAGGCGGTCGACGTCTCGCTCGAGCTGGTCGCCGACCGGGCGCGGATCGCCACCATCGCCGCGTTCGCGCGCGGCTTCGAAGCCGGCATCAAGGTCCTCGGCGGCGCGCCCGGCGCGGACCCGGGAACGCAGATCCGGGACGCCGCCCGGCTGAAGCTGGCCCAGCTCGCGGCCGGCCGGACCCTGCGGGTCTTCGTGACCCAGACCTTCCCGCTCGCCGGCGCCGCCGAAGCCCACCGGGCCATCATGAGCGGCCACACTACCGGGAAGATCGCGCTCATCCCGTAGCCGTCCCCCGGCCGGCTAGGGTCGCGGCGTGGAGCAGGTGGAGGTCGCGGTGGTCGGGGCCGGCCTGCTCGGCTCCGCGACCGCGCGGGCGCTCGGCGCCCGGGGCGTCCACGCGGTGGCGCTGGAGCAGTTCGACCCGGGCCACGCCCGCGGCTCCTCGCACGGCGCGACGCGGATATTCCGGCTCTCGCACCCCGATCCGGACTACGTGCGGATGGCGGTCAGCGCGCAGCGGGCCTGGGCGCGGCTGCAGGAGGACGCGGGCGAGCAATTGCTGGTCAGGACCGGCGGCCTCGACGCCGGGCCGGGCGCGGGCCCGTGCGCGGCGGCGCTGGCGGACTGCGGTGTGGAGCACTCCTGGCTGGCGGCCGGGGACCTGCGCGACCGTTTCCCCGGGATCGCACCGCAGCCCGGCGAGCGCATGCTGTTCCAGCCCGACGGCGGCGTCTGCCAGGCCGGGCGCGCGGTCGCGGCGCTGCAGCGGCTGGCGCAGCGCGACGGTGTGCCCGTCCGCGCCCGCACCCCGGTGCTCGGCATCGAGCCCCGGGGGGACCGGGTCGTGCTGCGCACCCCGGACGGCGAGATCTCGGCCGGTGTCGCGGTCATCACGGCTGGGCCGTGGAGCGAGCGGCTGCTCGCCGGGACCCTGGCCCGCACCCCCCGGATGACGCCGACCCTGCAGCAGGTGCGCTACTTCGCGCCGCGGGAGCCGGGCGGTGAGTGGCCGACCCTGATCGAATGGCCGCCCGAGGGCCTGGTCTGGTACGCGGTGCCGATGGTGGGCGGCGCGCCGGGGGTGAAGGTGGCGGCCCATGCCCGCGGCCGGGCCGTCGATCCCCGGGACGGGCCGTTCGGCGAGATCGATCCCGGGCTGGAAGAGGAGGCCGCGCGGTACGTGCGCGGGCGCCTGCCGGGCCTGGAGCCGGCCCCGCTCGCGCCAGAGACCTGCCTGTACACGATGACCGCCGACGAGGATTTCGTGCTCGGCCGCGAGGGACAGCTCGTCGTCGGCGGCGGCTGCAGCGGGCAGGCGTTCAAGTTCGGGCCGCTGCTCGGCGAGATGCTGGCCGGCCTCGCGCTCGGCCAGGACACCGGCCGCGGGCGGTTCTCGCTGTCCCGGCCCGCGCTGGCCACCGCGCCGCAGGTCTGAGGAGGCCGGGTTTCTCCCGGCCGGCGGGCCGTCCTGGCCTGATCCGCGGGCCCGGGTCTATGCTGAACGAACGTTCATGAACCTACGTTCACGAGAAGGGCTGGGATGCGATGTCACCCAGGAAACCCGCTGCCCGGCGCGACGGCGACGGTCAGGACCTGCGCGACCATCTCATCGCCACCGCCGCGCGGCTGATCGGCGAGCGGGGCAGCGCCGGCCTGGGTGTGCGCGACATCGCGCGGGAGGCCCGGGTCTCCGACGGCGTGCTCTACAACTACTTCGCGGACAAGGAGGACCTGCTGGCGCACGCCCTGCTCGCGCACGTGGGAACGGTCATGACCAGCAGGCCGCGGATGCCGCCGGCCGGGACCGGGACCGTGGCGGACAACCTGCGGCTGTTCATCGACATGGGGCTGAACGCCCTGGCGCGGGTGGTGCCGGCCTTCGCCGGGCTGATCTCGCAGCCGAAGGTGCTGATGCGATTCCACGCGATGGTCGGCGGAGACGCCGCCTTCGCCGGCGAGGCGGGCGCGGACGGCGGTGAACCGGCGGCGGGCGGCGGCGAGGCGGCGGTTCCCGATGACGGGGGCCCCGCCGGGCTGCCGGCGATCCTGGCCGCCTACCTGCGCGGCGAGCAGCGGCTCGGCCGTATCGACCAGGACGCCGACCTCGACGCCACCGTGACCCTGGTCGTCGGCGCGATCCACGGCCAGGTCCTGCCCAAGGTCCTGTTCAGCCCGCCCGGCGGCGCGATCACCACTCCCCCGGGCCTGGCCGGGCGGCTCGCGGACACGGTCCTGGCCGGCATCGCGCCGCCGCCGGGGCGGCCTTAGGCCACCGCCGCCCGCACCGGCCCGGCGGGCCACGGATGCCAGCTCGCCGTGCGGGGCGGAAGCGCCTGGCCGCCGGGCAGCAGCTCTCCGGTGTCGTCGAACAGGACAACCCCGTTGCAGAGCAGGCTCCAGCCCTGTTCGGGGTGGGCGGCCACGGTGTGGGCGGCGTCACGGTCGGGAGCGGTCGCGGCGGGACAGCGGGGAAGGTGATGGCACGCCCTGGGCTGGGCGCAGGCTTCCCGGGCCCGGTCCCTGACGGTGGAAGAAATCATGGTGGCCCCCTAGCTGGCCGTTGCACTCAATCGGACGCGCGAACGGCCCGCTTGATACACGCGCAGGCGGCCGTGGTGGCTGACCTCAGGCGGCACCACCGGCTACCC
>Ga0187765_10000596_pt1 | contig 13283 bp, 7 predicted proteins | sample 0216_QUI02_MP05__3_FD_133018 | JGI IMG/M metagenome (GOLD analysis project Ga0187765, IMG submission 133018) | Tropical peat soil microbial communities from peatlands in Department of Meta, Colombia - 0216_QUI02_MP05_10_MG | ecosystem: Environmental > Terrestrial > Soil > Wetlands > Peat ...
ACTCGATCCATCCCGACTACGGGTCCGTCGAGGACTTCCACACGTTCGTCGAGGGTGCGCACGAACGGGGTGTGCGGGTCATCGCGGACCTGGTCATGAACCACACCTCGATCGACCATCCGTGGTTCCAGGAAGCGCGCTCCTCACCGGACTCGCCCAAGCGCGACTGGTACGTGTGGTCGGACACGGTCCACCGCTACGAGGACGCGCGGATCATCTTCATCGACACCGAGACCTCCAACTGGACCTGGGACGACACGGCCGGCGCTTACTACTGGCACCGCTTCTTCTCCCACCAGCCCGACCTCAACTACGACAACCCCGAGGTCCAGGAGGCCATGCTCGAGGTGCTCCACTTCTGGCTCGACCTCGGTCTCGACGGTTTCCGGCTCGACGCCGTGCCCTACCTGTACGAGCGCGAGGGAACGATCTGCGAGAACCTGCACGAGACCCACGCATACCTCAAACGCGTTCGCCGGGAAATCGATTCCAAATACCCCGACCGGGTACTGCTGGCCGAGGCGAACCAGTGGCCCGCGGACGTGGTCGAGTACTTCGGCGAGGGCGACGAGTGCCACATGGCGTTCCACTTCCCGGTGATGCCGCGGATGTTCATGGCGATCCGGCGCGAGGAGGCCGTCCCGATCTACGAGATCCTCGAGCGGACCCCCACGATCCCGGACAGCTGCCAGTGGGGCCTGTTCCTGCGCAACCACGACGAGCTCACGCTCGAGATGGTGACCGACGAGGAGCGCGACTACATGTACGCCGAGTACGCCAAGGATCCGCGGATGAAGATCAACCTCGGGATCCGCCGGCGCCTCGCGCCGCTGCTCGACAACGGCCGCGACGAGATCGAGTTGCTCCACGCGATCATGTTCTCGCTGCCCGGCTCGCCGGTCCTGTACTACGGCGATGAGATCGCGATGGGGGACAACGTGTTCCTGGGCGACCGCGACGGTGTCCGCACCCCCATGCAGTGGACCGGCGACCGCAACGGTGGCTTCAGTAGGGCGGACTTCGCGCAGCTGTACGCGCCGCCGCTGATGGACCCGGTGTACGGCTTCCAGGCGGTCAATGTCGAGGCTCAGCTCCGCACCGCCACTTCCCAGCTGCGCTGGCTACATCGCTTCATCGCGCTGCGCAAGGAGCACCCCGTATTCGGCTTCGGAACGTACGAGCCGATCGAGACGTCGAACCCACGCATCTTCGCGCACCTGCGCCGTTTCGAGGATGATCTGGTTCTGTGCGTTCACAATGTCGCCCGATCTGCTCAGGCGGTCGAGCTCGATCTCAGCGCCTACGAGGGGCGATATCCGGTGGAGTTGTTCGGCCGTTCCAGGTTCCCGCGGATCGGTGAGCTGCCGTACCTGCTGACGCTGGCACCGCGCGGATTCTTCTGGTTCCAGCTGGTCGAGGAGGACGAACGCGACGATGAATGAGCGCGTCCAGATAACCGCCGAGGAGATCCGGCGCGCCGTCGACGAGGAGGAGCTGCGCGAGTGGGTGCAGCAGCAGCGGTGGTACGCCTCCAAAGCCCGATCGGTCGCCGGAATCGACATCGTCGAGAGCATCGCGCTGCGGGATGACCCGCTGCTCGTCCTCGCGCTCGTCCAGACCCGATTTGCAACGGGAACGCACGAGCTGTACCAGCTGCCGCTCGCCCTCCGCGCCCCGCAGGCGGACGGGGTCCCGCGTGGGGGGTCGATTGCGCATACCGCCGAGTGGACGGTGTACGACGCGCTCGCAGAGCCCGCTCAGGCGCTCGAGCTGCTGCGGCGGATCGAGAGCACCGACGAGATCACGACCGCCGACGGCCGCTTCGGCTTCCACCAGTTCATCGACCCCGGCAACGGTCGCGGACCGGCCGCGAACGTCCGGCTGATGGGCGTCGAGCAGTCCAACTCGTCGGTCGTGTTTGACGACAGCATCGTTCTGAAGGTGTTCCGCAAGCTCGAGCCGGGCGTCAACCCCGAGCTCGAGATCCTGCGATTCCTCACCTGGCGCGGCTTCCCCAACATCGCACCGCTCCACGGCTGGTACGACTACGACGGCCACGCGTTCGCGTCTACGCTCGGGGTGGCGCAGACGTTCTTGCCGGACGCGGTCGGCGGCTGGGAGCTCGCGCTCGACGAGCTGTGGTCGGCGCCCGAGGTGTTTCTCGAGCGCCTCGGAAGCCTCGGCACGGTGACCGCGGAGCTGCACACGGTGTTGGCGTCGGACGCAGCCGATCCCGCGTTCTCGCCGGAGGAGCCGAGTCAGGAGGCGCTCGCGCTGCTCACCGCGACGATCGACGAGGACATCGAGCGGATCTTCCTGCGCCTACCCGACGATGAGCGCCTCGCGCCGATCGCCGGCCGCGGCCAGGACGTCCGCGAGCGCCTCGCCGCGCGCGCCCAGATCGGTGTGACCGGCCGCGTCATCCGTACGCACGGCGACTACCACCTCGGCCAGACGCTCCACACGCCCGGCGGGTGGGTGATCATCGACTTCGAGGGCGAGCCGGCCCGGCCCCTGCCCGAGCGCCGGCAGAAGCGCTCGCCGCTGCGCGACGTCGCCAGCATGCTGCGGTCATTCGCATACGTGAGCTCGGCGATTGAGATCCAGCGCAACCGGCGCGCCCCCGCGGACTTCGAGCAGCGTGCACGCGACACGTTCCTCGAGCACTACTTCGCCGCGGTCGATCCCACGCTGATGCCGGGCGGCGAGGCCGTTATCAACAACCTGCTGTCGATCTACGAGCTCGAGAAAGCGATCTACGAGCTTCGCTACGAACTCAACAACCGCCCCGACTGGATCTCGATCCCGGTCGCCGGCATCGGGCGGATCTTGGAGGGCGCATGACCGTCGCCACCAGTGAGCTCGAGGCACTCGTCCGCCGCGAGCACTCGAACCCGCATTCCGTGCTCGGCGCGCACCCGCAAAACGGCGGAGTGGTCGTCCGTGCCCTGCGACCGGCCGCGAGCTCGGTGACCGTCCGCACCGACGGCAAGCCGGCCGTCCCGCTCAAGCAGATCCATCCCGGCGGGGTCTTCGAGGGCGAGATCAAGGACGCCGAGCTGCCGCTGCGCTACCAGCTCGAGGTCGACTACGGCGACGCCGGCAGGTTCACCATCGATGACCCGTACGCGTTCCTGCCCACGATCGGCGAGCTCGATCAGCATCTGATCGCCGAAGGCCGTCACGAGGAGCTTTACGACAAGCTTGGCGCGCACGTCCGCACGATGGGGGAGGGTCCGCCCGTGACCGGTACCGCATTCGCGGTGTGGGCGCCCTCGGCCCGTGCGGTCAGCGTCGTGGGCGACTTCAACTCGTGGGACGGGCGCCTGCACGCGATGCGCACGCTCGGATCCACCGGGATCTGGGAGCTATTCCTCCCCGGCGTCGGTCCGGGGACGAGATACAAGTACGAGATCCTGACCCAGGACCACCAGATCCTGCTCAAGGCCGACCCGTACGCATTCGAGACCGAGGTGCCGCCGAAGACCGCTTCGGTGGTGTTCGAGCCCCACCACGCGTGGAGCGCAGGCGACGCCGACTGGCTGCGCGAGCGGCCGAAGGCGCCGCCGGCGCTGGGGCGACCCGTCTCGATCTACGAGGTCCACCTCGGCTCCTGGCGGCTGAACACGCTCGAGGGCAACCGCTCGCTGACATACGTCGAGCTCGCCGACGAGCTGTCCGCGTACGTCAAGGACATGGGCTTCACGCACGTCGAGCTCCTGCCGGTGATGGCACACCCGTTCAAGGGCTCGTGGGGCTATCAGGTCACCGGGTACTTCGCCCCCACTCCGTTCTACGGCGCGCCCGACGACTTCCGTGAGTTCGTCGACCGCCTGCACGGCAACGGGCTCGGCGTGATCCTCGACTGGGTGCCGGCGCACTTCCCGCGTGACGAGTTCGGGCTCGCCCGGTTCGACGGCACCGCCCTCTACGAGCACGCCGACCCGCGGCGCGGCGAGCACCCCGACTGGGGCACGCTCGTGTTCAACTACGGGAGGCACGAGGTCCGCAACTTCCTGATCGCGAACGCGCTGTTCTGGCTGCGCGAGTATCACGTTGACGGCATTCGCGTCGACGCGGTGGCGTCGATGCTGTACCTCGACTACTCGCGCAACGAGGGCGAGTGGGTGCCCAACCAATACGGCGGCCGTGAGGACCTCGACGCGGTGTCCTTCCTCAAGGAGTTCAACGAGGTGGCGTACGGACGCGAGCCCGGGGTCATCACCGCGGCCGAGGAGTCGACGGCGTGGCCGGGCGTGTCGCGTCCCACCTACCTCGGGGGGCTCGGGTTCGGGTTCAAGTGGAACATGGGCTGGATGCACGACACCCTCGGCTACTTCCAGCAGGACCCGATCTACCGCCGCTACCACCACCACGAGCTGACGTTCAGCCTGATGTACGCGTTCAGCGAGAATTTCATCCTGCCGCTGTCGCACGACGAGGTCGTACACGGTAAGGGCTCGCTCTACTCGAAGATGGCCGGCGTCGACAAGTGGCAGAAGCTCGCGAACCTCCGTGCGCTGTATGCCTACATGTGGGCGCATCCGGGCAAGAAGCTGCTGTTCATGGGCTCCGAGCTCGCGCAGGAGGTGGAGTGGAGCTACGAGCGCTCGCTCGACTGGCATCTGCTCGAGCAGCCCGACCATGCCGGGATCCAGGCGCTCGTCCGCGATCTCAACCGCCTCTACAAGGACGAGCCCGCCTTGTGGGAGGTCGACTCCGACCCGACCGGGTTCTGGTGGCTTGAGCCGAACGACGCCGAGAGCAACGTGCTCGCGTTCGCGCGGGCATCCGAGGACGCCGACCGAGTTGTCGTGTTCGTGGCCAACTTGTCGCCGGTACCGCGCGAGGGCTACCGGCTCGGGCTGCCGCGGGTCACCCGCTGGAAGGAGGTGCTCAACACCGACTCCAAGTTCTACGGCGGGAGCGACGTGGGCAACCTTGGCGGCCTCGAGCCCGAGCCGATTCCGTGGCACGACCAGCCGGTGTCGGCGCTCGTTACTCTGCCGCCCTTGGCTGCTGTTTGGCTCGTGCCCGAATCCCAGTGAGCTCGACAATGTCCGCGCCGACCGGGGACGGCGTCGCCGAGTACCCGTGGGAGCGCCCGCTCGGCGCGTACCCGCGCGCGGACGCGTTAGTCGAGTTCCGGGTATGGGCGCCTCACGCGCAGTCGGTCGCGCTCCGGCTCGGCGAACACGACCTCGATCTCGAGGACGCCGGCTTCGGGGTCTACGAGGCGACCGTGCCGGCCCACGCCGGGGACGACTACTGGTTCGTGCTGGACGGCCGTGCACTGCCCGACCCTTGCTCGCGCTGGCAGCCCGACGGCATCCGCGGTCCGTCGCGCATCGTCGGTGTGGCCGAGCCGGCGGCGTTCACCCCGCCGCCGGTCCGCGACAGCGTGATCTACGAATTACATATTGGAGCTTTCAGTGACCGAGGGACATTCGATGCCGCCATCGAGCATCTGCCCGGGTTAGCGGAGCTCGGCGTCAACGCGATCGAGATCATGCCGGTGGCGGAGTTCCCCGGCCGCCACGGCTGGGGCTACGACGGCGTGTACATCTCGGCCGCGCACTCCGCATACGGCGGCCCTCACGCGCTGGCGCGATTAGTCGCGGCAGCACACAAGGCCGGCCTAGCGGTGATCCTCGACGTCGTCTACAACCACGTCGGCGCCTCGGGGACGCAGGCGCTCGAGGCGTTCGGCCCGTACTTCACCGGTAGGTACTCGACGCCGTGGGGGAAGGCGATCAATTACGACGACGCCGACTGTGACCCGGTTCGTGAGTGGGTCCTGCAGAGCGCGGTCGGATGGGTCCGCGATTTCGGGATCGACGGGCTGCGGCTCGACGCGATCCACGCGATCTTCGACCAGAGCGCCGAGCACATCGTCGCCGCGGTGGCACGCCGCATCCACCGGGAGCGGGACGATGCGCTCGTGATCGCGGAGAGCGGGCTCAACGACCCTCGAGTGATACGCGGACCAGAATCCAGGGGCTGGGGCTGCGACGCTTCGTGGGCCGACGATTTCCATCACTCGGTGCGCACGCTCGTCACGGGCGAGCTCGACGGCTACTACTCCGACTTCGGGTCGGTCGCGCAACTCGCCAAGGCATGGCACCGGCCGTACGTCTACGACGGGAACTACTCGCCGTTCCGCCGCCACCGCTACGGCGCCCCGGCCGACGACGTCCCCCCCGAGCGATTCGTGGTCTTCGACCAGAACCACGATCAGGTCGGGAACCGCGCCTTCGGCGACCGCATGCCGCCGCCGGCACGCCCGCTCGTCGCGTTCTGCACGCTGCTGTCGCCGTACGTCCCGATGCTGTTCATGGGCGAGGAGTACGGCGAGCAGGCGCCGTTTCAGTTCTTCTCCGACCACATCGACGAGTCGATCGCGCAGGCCACACGCGAGGGCCGGCGCGCGGAGTTCGCGTCGTTCGCGCAGTTCGTGAAGGAGGAGATTCCCGATCCGCAGGATCCCGCGACTTTCGAGCGCTCGAAGCTGACGCGCCGGCGCGATCCTGAGCTCGCCGCGCTCTACGCCGAGCTGCTCTCGGCACGTCGCCGGCTTCCGGCGGGCGACGTCGACGCGATCGAGTTCGACGAGGACGCACGGTGGCTGCGGGTGAGGCGCGGCGGATTCGAGCTGACGATGAACTTCACCTCCGAACCGCGCCGCGTGCCGTGCCGGGGCCAATCCGTCGTGCTCGCGACGGCGCCGGCGGGCGCAATGATCGGGGACGGATACGTCGAGCTCGAGGCGATGTCCGGAGCGGTGATCGGTTGAGCGACAACGGGGTGTGGCCTGGGCGCCCGTTCCCGTTGGGCGCGACGTGGGACGGAGGCGGCACCAACTTCGCGCTGTTCTCCGAGCACGCCGGCGGCGTCGAGCTCTGCCTATTCGACGACCAGGACAACGAGACGCAGATCGAGATGACCCAGCGGACCGCGTTCAACTGGCACTGTTACGTGCCCGGCGTCGGGCCTGGGCAGCGCTACGGCTTCCGCGTCCACGGCGCCTACGCCCCGCTCGAGGGCCGGCGCTTCAACCCCGCCAAGCTGCTGCTCGATCCGTACGCGAAGGCGATCGACGGCGTCGTCGACTGGGCCCACGACGCGAACGTGCTGCCGTACGTCCCCACTGGAGACGAGGACGCCGACCTCGAGCCCGATGACGAGGACGACGCCGCGGCGATGCCGAAGTCGGTCGTGATCGATGACGCGTTCATCTGGGAGGGAGACCGCCCGCCACGGGTTCCGTTCGCCGACACCGTGATCTACGAGACCCATGTCAAGGGTTTCACGATGCTCCACCCCGAGGTCCGCGAGGACCTCCGAGGCACGTACGCGGGGCTCGCCTCCGAGCCGGCGATCGAATACCTGCACCACCTGGGCGTGACCGCGGTCGAGCTTCTACCGGTGCACCACATTTCCGACGAGTCGTTCCTGGCCGACCGGGGCCTGCGCAACTACTGGGGCTATAGCACGATCGGATATCTGGCGCCCCATTCCGAATACTCCGCAACCGGGCGGCGCGGGGAGCAAGTCCGCGAGTTCAAGGGAATGGTCAAGGCGCTGCACCGCGCCGGCATCGAGGTGATCCTCGACGTGGTCTACAACCACACGGCCGAGGGCAACCACCTCGGCCCGATGCTGTCGTTCAAGGGCGCCGACAACCTCGCGTACTACCGGGTGATGCCCGACGACCCCCGCTACTACATGGATTTCACCGGGACCGGCAACTCGCTCAACCCGGTTCACCCGAGCGTGCTCCGGCTGATCATGGACTCGCTTCGCTACTGGGTGATCGAGTGCCACGTCGACGGTTTTCGCTTCGACCTCGCCTCGGCGCTGGCGCGCGAATTCTTCGACGTCGATCGCCTGTCGGCGTTCTTCGACGTGATCCACCAGGACCCGGTGCTGTCCCAGGTGAAGCTGATCGCCGAGCCGTGGGACGTCGGCCCCGGGGGCTACCAGGTCGGCAACTTCCCGGTGCTGTGGTCGGAGTGGAACGGCGTCTACCGCGACACGATGCGCGACTACTGGCGCGGGTTCGCCACCAACGGATCGTTCGCCGAGCGGCTGTCTGGGTCGGCGGACCTGTACGAGGCCGATGGTCGCGACCCGTTCGCCTCGATCAATTTCATCACCGCCCACGACGGCTTTACGCTCCGCGACCTCGTCTCGTACGACCACAAGCACAACGAGGCGAACCTCGAGGACAACCAGGACGGGTCCGACGACAATCGCTCTTGGAACCACGGGGTCGAGGGCGAGACCGACGACCCGGAGATCCTCGCGCTTCGCTTCCGCCAGCAGCGCAACTATCTGGTCACGCTGTTCCTCTCGCAGGGCACGCCGATGCTGCTCGGCGGCGACGAGATCGGACGCACCCAGCGCGGCAACAACAACGGCTGGTGCCAGGACAACGAGATCTCGTGGTACGACTGGAGCGAAAACCCGGAGAAGGCCAAGCTGCGCGAGTTCACGCGGCGGCTGATCCGCCTGCGCAAGGAGCACAGGGTGTTCCGGCGCAACAGCTTCCTGCGCGGTCGGGAGCTCAAGGGCTCCGGACTGCCGGATGTGTGGTGGTTCCGCGCTGACGGAAACAAGATGACCCGGCGCGACTGGCAGAGCGGCGAGCACGTGCTCGGGATGTTTCTCAACGGCCGCGAGATCGTGACGCCCGGCCCGCAGGGGCAGGACGTCGAGGACGATTCGTTCGTGCTGCTGTTCAACGCCGAGCCCGAGGATCGCGTGTTCACGCTCCCGCGCCGGCGGTTCGGCGCGCAATGGCTGCTCGAGCTTTCGACCGCGGACCCGTCCGCCGAAGCCGGGAGCGCGCGCGCCGGGGCCCGCACCGAAGTGAAGGTCATCGCGCGGTCGGTCGTGGTCCTGAAGCGGGCGACGTGAGCGCGCCACCGATCGAGCTGCGGGCGACCTACCGCCTGCAGCTGTCGTCGGAGTTCGGGTTCGCCGATGCGCGGGCGCTCGTCCCGTACCTGCGCGACCTCGGAATCTCGCACCTGTACCTGTCGCCGTCGCTGCAGGCGCGTCGCGGCTCCACGCACGGCTACGACGTCGTCGACCCCCGCCACTTCTCGCGCGAGCTGGGTGGGCCCGACGAGCTTCGTGCTCTGTCGGCGAGCGCGCGGGCCGCCGGCATGGGGATCGTGCTTGACGTGGTCCCGAACCACATGGCGGCCGACGATCAGAACCGCTACTGGGCCGACCCGGAGCTTCGGGCAAGGTTCTTCGATATCGAGCCCAGGACCGGTGTGTACCGGCGGTTCTTCGACATCGGCGAGCTCGCCGGCGTTCGCCAGGAGGATCCAGGGGTGTTCGAGGAGACCCACGAACTGGTGATCTCACTCGTTCGCGAGGGCGTCATCGACGGACTCCGCGTCGATCATCCCGATGGGCTCGCCGACCCCGCCGGCTACCTGGCCCGGCTCCGCGAGCACGGTGTCGAGCGCGTGTGGATCGAGAAGATCCTCGATCCGGGCGAGCGTCTGCGCGACTGGCCCGTCTGCGGGACGGTCGGCTACGAGTTCCTCGACGACGCGTGCGCGCTGTTCGTCGATCCGGATGGCAAGCCGGCTCTGACCGCGCTGTGGGAGCAGGTGTCGGGCGATCGCCGATCGTTCGGTGAGCTCGCGCACGAGGCCAAGCTCGAGCAGGTCCACGGATCGTTCTGGCAGGACGTCGAGCGTCTCGCGCGAGAGCTGGGCGACATTCCGCTACCGGGTGGGCTCGACGCGCTCGGTCACGCGCTCGCCTCGCTGGCGGTGTACCGAACGTACGTTGAGCCGTGGAGCGGCCGGATCGACGAAGCTGATCGCCGCGTGATCGAGGCGTCCGGCATGCACCCCGAGATCGCCGCGATGCTGCTACTCGAGCGTGAGGCGCCCCCGGGGTTCGTGACGCGCTTCCAACAGACGACGCCGGCGATCATGGCCAAGGGCGTCGAGGACACGGCGTTCTACCGGTACTGCCGGCTGATCTCGCTCAACGACGTCGGCGGCGATCCGTCCCGGTTCGGGATCGACGTCGGGTGGTTCCACGCATCGTGTGTCGAGCGCCTGGAGCGGTTTCCGCTGAATCTGCTGACCACCCAGACCCACGACGCCAAGCGCTCGGCCGACGTCCGCGCGCGAATCGACGCGCTGTCCTCGATGCCCGATGAATGGGCCCAGCACATCGGACGATGGTTCGAACTGACCGACCCCCGGCGCGACGGCGGCGCCCCGGACGACGTGGAGCGATATTTCCTGTTTCAGACGCTCGTTGGCGCCTGGCCGATCGCCGGCGACCGGATCGAGACCTACATGGAGAAGGCGCTGCGCGAGGCCAAACGCAACACCAACTGGATCGAGCCGAACGGCGATTGGGAGGAGGCGGTCAAGCGTTTCGGACGGTCGCTGTACACCGACGACGCGTTCCTGGCCGATTTCGAGCCGTTCGCGCGGCGGGTGGCGGCGGTCGGCGAGCGCGCCTCACTCGGTCAGCTCGTGCTGAAGCTCACCGCCCCCGGGATCCCCGACATGTACGAGGGCGACGAGCTCGCGTTCCGGGCGCTGGTCGATCCCGACAACCGCCGGCCGGTCGACTTCGACTGGCGCCAGGCGATGCTCAGCCGGCTGATGGGCGGATCCCCGCCGATCCCCGAGACCCGCAAGCTGTTCCTGACGCTGCGGCTGCTGGGGCTCCGCGCGAGGCGGCCCGAGCCGTTCGCGGGAACCTACGAGCCGCTCGATGCCGGTCCCTCGACCTGCGCGTTCGTCCGCGGTGGCGACGTGCTCGTGGCGGTCGCCGTACGGAGCGGGCCGGCCGAGGGAACGGTCGAGGCGCCGCGCGGGCAGTGGCGCGACGTGCTGCACGGCGAGGAGCGCTCGTTCGGCTCCCGCACTGAGGTGCAGGACATAGTGAGCGAACTCGGGATCGCCGTGTTCGAGCGTCTCTAGCCGGGCGTCAGGGATACGCGAGCGCCACCGTCGAACCCGCGCATTGTGGGATGTTGGCCGTCCCGGCGATCACGACACGAATTGGTGTCAGGATTGCCGCGGAACCGGTAGGGTCCGCGTCCGGCGATGCGTGTCCTGCTCATCTCCTGGGAGTACCCGCCGGTCATCGAAGGCGGGCTTGGCCGCCACGTCCGCAAGCTGTCCGAGCAGCTCGTCCGCGCCGGCGTCGAGGTCCACGTGCTCACGCGCGGCGGCGGTCGCCTGCCAGCCGAGGCCGAGCAGCACGGCGTGATCGTCCACCGCGTCCGCGTGGGCGGGTGGGGATCCAAATTTCCGAAGGATCCGAGCGCATTCGTTCGCTGGGTCGACGCGATGAACGGCCACATGCACGCGCTTGCCGCCGAGCTGTGCGACCGGTTCGAGTTCGACCTCGTGCACTCGCACGACTGGCTCGTCGCCGGCGCCGCCCAGCTCGCGGCCCGGGAGACCGATCGGCCCTGGCTCGTGACCGTCCACGCCACCGAGTACGGCCGTCACCAGGGCTGGGTCCAGAACCACCCGCAGTCCCACATCCACGCCGCCGAGCGCGCGATGGTCCGCCGCGCCGATCATGTGATCACCTGCTCGCGGTATATGCGGGTACACGTCGCCAACGTGTTCGGAGTGCGGCCCTCGAAGATCACGGCGATCCCGAACGGCATCGACGGACGCGATCTGGAGCCGATCGAACCCGACCTGGCGGCGCTGCGAGCACGCTTTGCCGACCCCGGCGAGCTGCTCGTGCTGCTGGTCGGCCGTCTTGTCTACGAGAAGGGCTTCCACCTCGCGCTCGACGCGCTCGCCCCGATCCTGCGCCGACGCGGCGGCGTCCGCTTCGTGGTCGCCGGCACCGGAACCGCCGAGGCCGAGCTCAAGCGCCAGGCCCGGAAGCTCGGACTCGCCGGTCACGGCGTGTTCCTCGGCTGGATCGGCGACGACATGCTCCACTCGCTCTACCGCGTCTCCGACCTGTGCATCGTGCCCTCGATCTACGAGCCGTTCGGGCTGGTGGCGCTCGAGGCTATGGCGTCCGGCTGCCTGTGCGTCGTCGCCGACACCGGCGGGTTACGCGAGGTCGTGCCCGTCGACGGCACCGTCGGCGTGCGGTTCCCTTCGCGCGACGCCACCGCGCTTCGCAGCGTGCTCGAGCGCGTCCTGACCAACGACGCCGAGCGCGCCCAGCTGGTCGCCGAGGCGCGCGAGCACGTGCTGCGGTTCGACTGGGCCGAGGTGGCGCGGCGGACCTCCGAGGTCTACGCCGTGCTGGTGGGGGCGACCTCGCGGGCCGGATGACGCCGCGGATCGCCTGCCGGGCCGTGTTCCTCGACGCCGGCGGGGTGATCGTGTTACCGCGCCGCGACCTCGTCGCCGGCGCGCTGTCTCGCGTGGGCCTCGCGATCGACCCGGCCGCGGTTCCGCACGCTCACTACCGCGCGCTCGCAGCCTTCGACCGTGCCGGCGCGTCCAACCCTATCTATCGGCGCGCATTCTGCAGCGAGCTCGGAATCGCGGCTGGACGGACCGCGGACGCGCTCGAAGCGCTCGCGAGACTCGAGGACCGCAGCCGGTCCGGCGAGATCATGTGGAGCGAACCGACGCCGGGCGCGCTGTCCACTATCACCGCCCTCCGCCGCCGCGGACTCCGGGTCGTGATCGTCACCAACTCCGACGGCCACGCCGAGGAGAACCTCCGCGACTGCGGGATCGGCGACATCCCCGTGATCGACTCCAAGGTCGTCGGCTCGGACAAGCCCGACGTCCGCATCTTCGAAGCCGCACTGCATCGCGCCGGCGCCGGCGTCCGCGCCACCGACGTCGTCCACGTCGGGGACACCCTGTCGGCCGACGTCGCCGGCGCAAGCGCCGCCGGCATCACCCCGATCCACTTCGACCCGCTGCGGGCGTGCCGGGCGCCCGACCACCGCCACGTCCGCGCCCTCCCGGGCATTTGGCACCACGTAGCGCCCGCGTCCTGACACGGCCCGGGACCGTGCCGGGGGCCCGGCGAAAACGACCGAGGGCCCGGCGAAAACGACCGAGGGCCCGGCGAAAACGACCGAGGGCCCGGCGAAAACGACCGAGGGCCCGGCGAATCGCCGGGCCCTCGAAAGCGACTGCTTGTCGCGACGGATTACATCATCCCCGACATGTCGGGCATGCCACCGCCGGGACCGCCGCCATCCTTCTCGGGCACCTCGGCGACGATCGCCTCGGTGGTGAGGATGTTCTTGGCGATCGACGCGGCGTTCTGGAGCGCTGAGCGCGTGACCATGG